>Ga0209987_10000122_pt1 | contig 35345 bp, 24 predicted proteins | sample N074metaG_FD_182134 | JGI IMG/M metagenome (GOLD analysis project Ga0209987, IMG submission 182134) | Deep subsurface microbial communities from Kermadec Trench to uncover new lineages of life (NeLLi) - N074 metaG (SPAdes) (version 2) | ecosystem: Environmental > Aquatic > Marine > Ocean trench...
TCCTCATAAGTATAGTGAGACACACACATACACACATACACACATACACACATACACACATACACACATACACACATACACACACACATACACGTCTAACCACAGTTGTGAGGACATCGAATTACGAGGACCTGTGACGATGTACGTGTAGCAAACAATACATACTAGGACCATGTGCTTCTTTTTAGAGGACCTTTAACACGTTATCTGAGAGGACATTGCACTCATTTATGAGGACAGTTAAGAATGCGTGTATATGGGTCCTCTCAAGTCGATGTCCCCACAAGTACAGTTTGCCGTGTATAACATTTGCCCTGTCACGGGAGGATACGTCGGGGTTGTTTTGTAATCGAGCCTGTCACGAGAGAATACGTCGGAGTGTTGGTTCATTTTGCGGCGATGGGTCGCATACCACCAGTTTGACAAGTGCGACGGGTTCAAGCGAAATCACGGGAGGATACATCGGGGTTGGTTTGTAATCGAGCCCTGTCACGGGAGGATAAGTCTGGTATGGTTACACCCCACCCACCAGTCCGTGGATTTGCGCGTTTGGCTCCAAAAATACACCGATTATATTCGGATTCATATTTCGTTTTCTCAATTTTAGAGAAACCCGACCAATCCCATTTCTAGGAAAATTAGGGGTTTGGGCGATTAGATAACACCTGTCTAGCAGTCCTGATACCAAAAGTATCTACCCTAATCACTAGCTAATCGTGCAGTGTGTACGGTGTGCACCCAATCACCCAAGGCGCGTAGAGTTCATGGTATCCTCTACTGTCGGGATTGCTTCTGCTTTTAGCAGTCTGATACCATACAGTATCTAATCCACACTGGTACTGTACAGTACGTATTGCAGCACCCAAGGCTATGCGAACTTTTTCTCGCCCACTGGTCTTTTACGCACCTACTTTCGTGTGAAGACAAAAACCCAACAGCTATTACGAGATGGCAAGAAAACCATTGCCCCTGTCCTGCTCTAAAACCCAACCCTTGTCCAGACTAACAAAAATATTCCCTAACCTAGAGGTATGTCAGTGCCATGTATAAGTTGGCTTGTTAAGTTGGGGTGCCTAAATCCAAGATGGCCGCCGAGTCAATTTTTGAAAGGAAACTACCTTACACTAATATGTATGCACAAAGTTTCCTGGAAATTGCCTACAAAATCACCTACACTAATACCGGAATCTGGTCAATTTCCGAAAGGAAACTACCTTACACTAAATACCAACGTGTCCACAAAGTTTCCTGAAAATTGTATCAAATTTACAACCCGTAGAGCGAACACGTCGTTTTTCAAGATGGCCGCCTAAAATCCAAGATGGCCGCAGAATCGGGTCAATTTCCGAAAGGAAACTACCTAGAATACCAACGTGTCCACAAAGTTTCCTGAAAATTATATCAAATTTACAACCCTAGAGCGAACACGTCGTTATTCAAGATGGCCGCCTAAAATCCAAGATGGCCGCCGGATCGGGAAAAAATCAATTTTTGAGTGATGCCCAGACCATATACATGCTCCGCAAATATTATGCAAATAACATAAGTGCGGCGGCAGACGCGGACGGACATGGGTAACACTTACGGGGGCATAAAAAGGGACACCAATCACCCCCTCCCAACATCCCATGGTTAAATAACATCAATGGGCTTTGGCAGTATATGAGACAGAATTCGGTGTCATGAAATTTTTGTTCGTCTTAACTTGCAATATTTTGGAATTTTAGAATTTCAGATGAAATCAATTTTGTGATTTATATTAATTTAACAACCATGTACCTTTATAAATATTACTGTATAAAGATAATTGGTATCCTTGGTAACCGAATAAACTGAATTATTCTACCCACAAACAAGACGAACGAAGACGCAAAAATGCTGATTCAACTGGAAAAATTACCTATAATTGTGTAATAAAAATATGTTCTAACATCTTTTACATTATCTGTTAAAACTTAACAACTTAATTTACTAACAATTGTTGTGTTTTTGTTTGTTTTATTAACAAAAACTACCTATAAAACTGGACAGATGTAACTAGGACACCAAATCGATCTTTCACGTTGATCTATTTACACTTCAAATGGACGATTTCTATTAAATCAGGCTAACACACTAATAGGCAGTCAATTATAATTTTCTCAACCTTAAATGAACTTAAATGAACTGAGATTTTGTAGTTTTAGAAAGTAATTTAAAAAATTCCGTTTTGTGTCTTGGTTACATCTGGACAGTTCTCTGTGAACCAACTATTTATAACCTTTCGGTAAATATGGGAGTTCTCAATTAATTCTGGACAATTCATAACTGTCCAACTTCACGTTGGGATCATTTGTTAAATTTCATTTGGCATGGTATGTCATACCCAACCACCTGATGAGCCTATTGGTTTTGGCATCTAGAACTTGGTGGATCAGAACAATAACCTAAATGTCATAAACAGGTCCTTAGGTTCTTTGTGCTTCCAATATATTATATTTAGTAGACGTATTAGTCTACGAAAAAGTTTTTTTTGTCCCTTAAGACAATCCTTGTAACCTCCCCCACACTGCTTCTTGTTTTTTGTTAATTGTTTTGTTCAAAATAACCTGTTTTCTGTTTTATTTTATTGTCATTTTATAGTTGGCAGGTTGTCGTATCCAACCACCTGAAGAACCAATTTGGTTTTGACACACATTAGCTTTGGTAAGGGCTGACGAATGTGTCAAAGGACCAGGTATGGCATGCCCCTAACAAACTAATAAAATGGTCCGAAACCAACAAAGCATTGGAGCGTGCTAACTCTTCAAGTCTCATAAGGCTTAATAACTGTTTATGAAAACAGGACCAAAGACCATGATCATTTCTCAATTTCTATGAATTTTGTATTTTTTGGACAATCAATGTCTTAAGAAAGTTTTAAAATTGCTTCCAATGCATTGTTGGTCGTGGTTTTCCACTAACGTTTCTTTTCAGAAAGTATGGTTGTTGATGTCACACATGCAATGAAAACACATCCTCCCGCGGCAGGGGCGTCGTTTAACGCGGTACCTGTCTGTGGAGCGTTAGCGAGACACCCTGCCGACTTACGAAGCTATTCAGCTATTTTTCTCGGATAGAAACTCGGAACCGGGACGCTGATTGGCCGAAGGCAAGCATTGCAATCATTGCCGACGCTCATGAGCCTACACAGAGCCACACGCGCGACAGTCCGAACTATTTCCTGATTGACACATACTAATATTGCAAACCATTGCCGACGCTCATGTGCCTACACAGAGCCGTGAGGTGGGCGGGATCCGAGAAAATAGCTGAATGTACTACATAAGACGGCAGGGTGTCGCTACGCTCCACAGACAGGTACCGCGTATAATCGTTAGCTGATTACGACACCAGTGCCGTGGGAGGATGTGAAAACAGGGAAATCCACTACATGTATTAATAGAAAATTCCTGGATGATCATAACCAGAGATGAGTTGACAAACAGTCACGAGCAAGTATTTGGTATTTGAAAACAATATGTGGACTTTAAAAACTTAATTTTATTAATTTCATTGCTACAATTATCAAACATCAAACAATAAAAATACTTATAACAATATAACTTATAACAATAAAAACTTACTAACAAGTACGGCAATTCTAACAAGTATGGTAGAACACGATAATTACTACACTGGCAGTAACGGACAGGATCAACTGCAGCTATAGGAAGTTGTAATAGCCACATCATTGGAAACTACATAGATTAGAAAGCACGTCAGATATATACATGTAGTTCGAACCTCTACTGGGGCACATAATCAGCTTCGAACCTGAAGACCTATTAGAATGTCTACCACACAACCGCCTCTACTGGGACACATAATCAGCTTCGAACCTGAAGACCTGACGTCTGTTGCTGCTGCTGTCTAAATCAATCTCAGGCGCAGGTAAAACTCTAACTATTGAACTCTTGTCCTCCCAACTGAAATCCTCTACGGATGGCCACATGTATGCATTTTCCACTGCTGGTAGTTGATGCATGTACTTCACATGGACCCCATCCTCGCCATCGTCTTGCATAACCTAGAAAGAGATTAGCAAGTAATCATAATCGGTAGAAATCTAACTCTACCATTTAGTTTATCCATACCTGGCATTATTTGGGGTAGAGTAATGTCCCTTTAATTCTGTAATAAAAGCAATTTTTGTACACAATAAAAACATATTTTATTTTAATCAAAGTACAAAGTTATCCTGCAAAAATGCTGTAAGTGACAAAATATTAGTAGCAATTAAAAGCAAAATGGAAGATTAAAAACAAACAAGTAATATTAAAGTGACATTGGGCAAGTGAGCATGTGTCTCTACTTGTCACATCAGCCATGTTCATTGTGGTTCATCTTGGATACTTTTGTACATTTTATAGCACCAATGTTGCTGGGAGGTGAGAGTTTGAATGTTATTCGTAACACTTTTTATTTGGAACAAATGTAACTTTAACAGAAGAACAAATTAACACTTTTTTTCAAGTAAAATGAAACTCATATTATAAGGCCAAAAAAAAGATACCATGTTTCTCATTATTCTTGAAATCCGCCCGCATGGCTTGAAACATATTGAATCAAAAATATTTCAAAGGCAATTATGAACACCCGCATCATGAAAAATATTTGAAATAACAGAAAATTTAAAAAAATCATGCCAAAAACGGCAATAAAAAGCGCCCGCCCGCGTCATGTTGTATGGTAGCCAGATACATGAGAAACAAGGTATCTATTTTTTTTGGCCTAATGTATACATGAAGGATTACCTCAGCAACATACACTCTGTATGTTTTCCCAACAGGGATCGAGATTTTGACAAATGAGCCAGTCAGACATGATCTAGGTGAAATGTAAATTAGCACTATAAACATTCTGACAAAAAGCTAGTGGTACATGTATGATTTAATTATTAAATTATTTATTAAATATCATTTTGATCACAAGTGACAAAAAGCTAGTGGTACATGTATGATTTAATTATTTATTAAATATCTTTTTGATCACAAGTGACCAGGCAAACTCACCTTTCAATGTCTTGGTGGCATGGACGACCACTCGGTTGACCACTGCTTGGCCGGTCAACGGTCGGACAGTCGCCGGACGGACGGTCATTGGTCAGCGGGTGATCACTGCTGCTTGGCCGGTCATCGGTCGGACAGTCGCCGGACGGACGGTCATTGGTCATCGGGTGATCACTGCTGCTTGGCCGGTCATCGATCGGTTGATCACTGCGAATAAATTAGCAAGCACTATAAACATCTGATAAACTAGGGGAACATGGCCCACTTGTCCATATTCGAAAATTACCTATGAGATCTATGCTTTGTCCAGAACATGGATAGGCAATTTGCATTTCATTTTAGGTTGGTCAGTGGTTGGACGGTCGTTAGTCGATTGATTGTGCACCCTAGTACAGATAATTCTCATATTTAACTCACTGTTGACTGTCTTGATACACACTGTTGCTTGGTACACAGATGTAACGGAGACACCATGTCACAGTGTCCATGTTACATCTTCAGTCTGAAGAACAGGAAAATACCTACTGCTGCATGGCAGGGTTTATGAATAATTCCAATTATCATTGTATTTATATTTACTCAAATCTGTCGACAAGAGAATATTTGGGAAATGACATAGGCCAGTTAACTTCAAAAATGCATACAGATGTAACAGAGACAACAATCGTTGCGTCTTTGTTACATCTTATCAAGCAAGTGGGGAAACAGAATTATTTATGGAGATTTGTTCTTGGTTTGTAAAGAAAAAATTAAAATCCTCAATTTTCAATTGTTTCGCCACTCTGAGTTTTAGTTCTGAGAGAAATTATATCTTGGAAACATGTGAAATTGTCTGCAGACAAACAAAGACACAAGATAAATGTGTCCTAGTTACATCTTAATTGAAATGGAATAACTGACTCACAAAGTTAGTTCATTTCCATAAAACTTTTTCATTTGGCCAAAGACAATGATAAACACATTAAATCCCATTGAAAATCATCTTGATTTTAATAGTGCAATGTTAAATGAGAAAATGTCATGGTAAGATGTAACAGGGACAACAAAACCTTATGGTGTCTTTGTTCGTCTTCTAATATTTACAGCTCAAGGGAGTTTTTGGCATCTTGCCAAGGAATAAAAATATGGCTCTCAAGTTCTACTGGATTTTAAAATTTCATTTGCAACTAAATTTGAAAATATAGGGCAGGGTTTCGGTTAAAAAGGCTACCTGTGGCTAAGACGTAATTATGACACGAAAGCTTTCCTGCAAGATTCTATTCATGAACAATTCAACTCAGCTTCGTGGGACATGACGGAAATCAACAAAGTCACAAAAACAGACAAAACATCGGCAAATGAACCAGTTTCCTGAAAATTACAGACTTCAGTATATTCAGCGTGATACAAGGGAGTAATCGGCATTTGAATGGGGATTCGACGTGGTCTGGGAAAGACGTAACATAGAATTTTTCTTACATTTTTGCTGGAACGGCACAGTCGTTCAAGGCCGACATTTTTAAATCCACAGTGATAGTATTCAGAGCTGCCACTATTTAAAAGGTGGCGCCACAATCTAGTCACTACGCAATGTTCCTCTGGTCTCCGAGCGATACGGACCCGATTATATAAGATCAAATGCAAACCAATGAAGACGTAACAATTGGACACGAAACACGTAAACAAAACTGAGAGATATTTTTATGATTGATAACACCAATTTTGTCACATTAGATCAGGTATACCAAATATCTGACAAGAAACTAAGCACAAATTCACTGTTTGAAGCTACACTCCTCGTAGTATGTGGCAATTTTCCAGGTTGGTACAGACGTAAGATTTGGGACACGAATGTTACGTCTTACACACTGATCTAAACTTTAAGTCTAAAATGCACAGAAAATTATACTATTTAACAAAATATACAAAAACTACATTTAAGATAGGATATTTTAGTCCATTGAACTTACTATACTTCCAAAAATCCTAACGGGTCAATTTTTATAAAAGCTATAAAAATCGGCCAGTCTTCAGGACACCAAAAAAAGCACACGGTGTCCTGCTGAAAATAAAGGAAAACAATTATTTTTATTAATAAGTGCTGAGATTGATCATACTTTTTTCCGTGAATTATCTCCTTGGTAATGCTAGTTTATAGCACCACTAAAACATAGACATATTTATAGACGGTTACTGGTTTATTTATTAGATAGTAAGACGAACAAAAAATTTCATGACACCGAATTCTGTCTCATATAGGCTAGACCTGTCACTTAGCTCCTATGTGTGAACCAAAGAGGACACGTGTGTCCAACTAATGAGACATGTGTTCAACTTGAGGACATGTGTTCAACTTGAGGACATGTGTTCAACTAATGAGGACATGTGTGTTCAACTAATGAGGACATGTGTGTTCAACTATAAAGAGGACATGTGCGTCGAATTAGTAAGTCAGGGTGGCAGCACAATATGGTTCTTTGCTAGTCCCATGTATTATGCAGTGGTCAATGCAATCCATATCGTTGTTCGATGCTACAAGTCGGGTGCCTAAAAACGGACTGACTCGATCATTTCTAGTTTGTATCTGGTAAACAGGCCAATATCCGAATTTTGAACTCATGATTTAATGGGGTATTCACTAGGGGGAGCATCAAAATTATGAAAATTTTGTTATAAATTCCGACTTAATGATTAAATTCGTTTTGCTGCGATGATGCGCTTAGTTTGGCCAGAATCACAGAATCTGTAGCCGAACATTGGCATGTGTAGCTGTAACACTAAGCGAGGGGTGTGGTTTTTTCCGACACCCCTTGAAAAATCCCTATATGGACAAGTCTCCCAAATAAACATAATCATTCATTCAAAGCGTCAGAAAGCACTCGTGTTCCATCCTTCCATGCCAGACTTTAATCTGACACTCCCACTCATGCACGTATCAAACCCTGACCTCACTCTCCAGACAGTGGTGTATTTGGTTGGTCACGTTAACCAGGCTACACTACTAACCACTGTCATAATCTACTATCCAACCAGTTCACTATTCGAATTGAACCGTCGCCACACCACACCCAACCAATGAAATCACGGCCTGTGTGGCATCGGAGATGTTCCCAGACTGATGTACCCGGTGTTCTATTGGGGCATGTTAAAGACAATACCATCTAGACTCGAAAATGACGGGTTGGTGGACTCAATCTCATACAGTGAGTACCCATGTTGCCTGGTCTTGTAGGTCAGCCTTCACACCGGGTCATACATCACGAAAAGTGAGATCACTGCTGACAACAGTCTTCACATTATAAACCAAAACCACTATACCATAAGCTCTGCTCATGATAAAGTCAGAAGTGGCGCAAAAAAAAAATTCTCAACACATAATTCTTATAATTGTAAGTTTTATTAAAAGATATGCATGTGGTACACAGACCATCTATTCACTAACAAGTATCAGTTTTACAAACAAATATTACATGCCCTAGACTGAACCGAGTCTATGTATTGTGCGAGCCATGACTACGAGACGATGATTGCTGTGCACACCGTGCCGACACCGTGCTGTCGCGACCCATATTTGTCGCTATGCGAATTATGTCATTCCAGGTCCGGGTTTCACATGTCCATGTTTCCGTCTAAACTGGTATTTTTATCGTGGCAATAATGAAGTCAGCACCATATTTAAAACAGGTTATTAGCATTGTACGTCATGAATGTTTTCTAATATCATTGTCTAATAAGCCAACAATTCACCATTAGAAATTTGGATCCTGTTGAAAAGCGGAATTTAAAGGGATAATACCTTCAGAAATTTTGAAGTTTTGAAATTGTGAAATAACAACATTAGATAGCAAATGGCACGGATTGCCGTTTACCATTTGAAAATCGAATAGAAATTGAGCAAGCTACTCCTTGGGAATTTGGGTGGGACAGTCGTTTTTTTCTCAAAAATTCCAAATTCCCAAGGGGTAGCTTGCTCAATTTCTATTCGATTTTCAAATGGTAAACGGCAATCCGTGCCATTTGCTTTCTAATGTTATTATTTCAATTCCGCTAATTTCTCAGATGTTTTTTCAAAAATTTGGTAAAACGAATGCCCAAATTGCCAAGGTATTACCCCTTTAAGACTGGAACGACATAATTCATATAGTAACAAAGATGGGTCGTGACTGTTAGAATTAGTCCACTTGAGAGGAAGTGGGATTTCCCCAATACAGCATGTTCTGATTCAGTATGGAAGCGCTGAAGGGACGTATTACCAATATATGATCGGATGCTTAAAGGGATAATACGTCCCAATCCAAGATATATCCTTGGAGCTATGTATAGTTAGTTTACAAGCGTTCAGATTTGGTATGCAGGTGATAGGTTGGACCCTCAAACTGTCCAAATACTCAAATCCAATATGGCCCCGTCAAACCGGATGTGTCCTATATTGTCGTTGTTGGATTTCACTGCCAATATTCTTCAATCCTATATCTTGGAAACACTTGGACCTGGAACTTTCAAATTTGGCATGCAGGTACTAGGCTGGACCATTAAGGGGACCATAGCACCTACATAACAAATCTATATAAACAAGCAAACGCCCCGTGTCCCCCGTCGGAGGAGTACAAGTTAAAATATTGCATTTAACATATAAGGTGGGGCGATACTTTGGACCTTGAAGCACGGGAAACGGAGAAAAATATCTGCTAAGCGACCTTTTTCATGGTCCTGAACGAAAAATAAAATAAAATGTGTTTGCCCCACCTCCATTTTTGGGGTTTGGGTGCCCCTAGGGTCAAAATTCTCGATGCCCTTAGACTCCCCTTGGATGATTTCCTATTGATGCGTAATACATTATTAGGCGTTATTCCAAACCATTTTCGAGTTTTATGGATTTATTTTAAATTTGCAGTAAATTTTTTTTTAAAGATGGCCGCCAATAGGCCATTTTGATTCCGATATTAAAAATATTTTGTAGGTGGGTCGGCCATCTAATGGTGCTAGAGCATGAAGGACCTACATCACGATCAACTGGCATTTTGAGCCATTTTTCAAAATTTGTGCAAAAAAATCTAACTTTTTTGGTTGCTAGGCAACCATTTCTGATACAGGACGACCCATTTTCAATAGGGTTCTTCCTTATGCTTAGATACATCCACATACCAAATTATAAATTGGTAAACGACTTACTTTTCAAGATATGGCGTTCACAAGCCATTTTCAAAAATTTGTCGAAAAATTCTAACTTTGTTGGTTGCTAGGCAACCATTTCTGATGCAGGATGACCCATTTTCAATAGGGTTCTTCCTTATGCTTAGATACATCCACATACCAAATTAGAAATTGGTAAACGACTTACTTTTCAAGATATGGCATTCACAAGCCATTTTCAAAAATTTGTCGAAAAATTCTTAACTTTGTTGGTTGCTAGGCAACCATTTCTGATGCAGGATGACCCAATTTCAATAGGGTTCTTCCTTATGCTTAGATACATCCACATACCAAATTAGAAATTGGTAAACGACTTACTTTTCAAGATATGGTGTTCACAAGCCATTTTCAAAATTTTGTCAAAAAATTCTAACTTTTTTGGTTGCTAGGCAACCATTTCTGATGCAGAATGACCCATTTTCAATAGGGTTCTTCCTTATGCTTAGATACATCCACATACCAAATTAGAAATTGGTAAACAACTTAATTTTCAAGATATGGTGTTCACAAGCCATTATCAAAAATTTGTCGAAAAATCCTAACTTTTTTGGTTGCTAGGCAACCATTTCTGATGCAAGATGACCCATTTTCAATAGGGTTCTTCCTTATGCTTAGATACATCCACATACCAAATTAGAAATTGGTAAACGACTTACTTTTCAAGATATGGTGTTCACAAGAAATTGGTTCCCGGACAGACGGACAGACAGACGGACGGACGGAGGGTAAAACCAAGTCCCCCTTTCGTTCTACGAACGACGGGGGACAATAAGGGACTGTCTCAAAATGGAAGCGGTAATACCGCGGTATTATCGCTTTCCCCATTCTCCTTGGACGCGGTAATTCAGAGGGTATTACCGCGGTAACCGCTTCCATTTTGCGACAACCCCTAATTGAGTCGTGTCTGTCTGTTTGTTTGTCCCTCCTAGAGTTCTTGGGCGATTGTCACGACATTGGGAATGTAGACTGGGGATGACCCGAAGTGTGTCCTTAGATGGTTGCCATGGTGATTGCATAGGAAAATTTGATTTAAATAGGAAATTTGTAGACAATCATGGAATGTATAAGTGTGCAAAATTTCAGATTGATTCAATCTAAGATGGCCGACTGGCAGCTATTTCTTTGCCGAATTTGGCCGAAAATAAGGACTTTCACAATTTGCGTGACCCATGATCATAATTTATATACATAATGAATAGGAAACTTGTAGACAATCATGGAATGTTTAAGTGTGCATATCGATTCGATCGAAGATGGCCGACTGGCGGCAATTTCTTTGCTGAATTTGGCCGAAAATCAGAACTTTCATAATTTGTGTGACCCATGATCATAATTTAATACATAATGAATAGAAAACTTGTTGTCAATCATCAAATGTATAAGATGGTCATTCTGTATCCTGCATATGGGGAGGGGGATATATCCGTGTTCTGCCTTCGGGGAACGCACAATGTCTAGTTAATGATAATTTGGCGCCATTTCTACCATTTTCGCGGTATTTTTCATTAATGCACAATACGGTGCATCATACTTTTAATATAATTTGGATACAATGTTGCATATTTGCCTGTCAATCAAACTCCGATTAATATTTTTATTACCTAACCAATATGACGGTACCTAAAAGTCTGAGCGGACATGCGCTACAATGTAACAAACAATTTTCAGAAAATCGCAAAAATCGCACCGTATAGTCACATTTGCTAGAGTGTCCGATTAGGATATTCTTCACGAATCCTCCTATTACGGCTTAAATAATAACTCGTACAACCCGCAACGTAGTCTGGCACTATTGGTTTTTGTCTGCTTTTATAATTTGGATGGTTTTGGCTGGTTTGTGGGCGATTTAACAAGATATGGGTGGTTTTGGATGGCTTGGGTGGTTTTGGGCTTTCTTTTTGGATCTCCCTTTTTAGTAATACCGAGCATCAAAAGACTATAAATGAGCAATCTTGCATATTGCTCATTATTTCTGTGTATGTCACAAGTAGAATGCCATATTCGGACAGCCTATTGTGGGGCACTCGTGCATACCCAAGCTTGGCATGAACATACTTCGTGAACCATCAGTAAATAAACTAAAGAACACATTATGAGAAAAATCACAAAGCCTTCAGATGTCCTTGAAACATTTTAGTACACATGTATATGGAACAGGCATTGGATCTTTCCTATTTGCACTTGTAGAACTATATGTAAGGCTACCCTCACCAATAGTGCCCATGGCTCCCAACATGAGTCTAACGAGGTTCAACCGAAGCAACAATGATAGGGTACTCATGATGGAAGTATACTAAGTTAACTTGCAGGTGGTGCAAATTATCAAATATTCATTTTTTTAGATTTTTTGAGTAATACACTACCGGTCCATATATATACATCACAGGTCCTACAATGTGTTCTCAGATTAAAATGTTTACAAGCATGTATGTGTCAGGGTTACCACAACTAAGTTGGACAATCTCACAGCCCAGATATAAAGTTTCCATAGTCTACACTAGGCGTCACGTTTTTCCGTGTTTTTCCCTTTTTTGAAGGTACTGATCATATTGTTCACTTGGAATTTTATATGTTTCCACGTTCTTGAGGAGAGTAGAGGTTCTTCTGCAATGGCCCGGCAACATTGTTCCTTCCTCGGCACTTTCATGAGCTTGATATTGTTTCTAAACAGTCGGCGGACTGCTTGTTTTTCTTCCGCTGACCAAGACTGACGCTTTGTTACTGAAATTGAAATAAAGATTTAGCGACCCATTGAAACTGTCATAAAATGATGTTAGACAAAGTGTGGAAATTAAGTATAGGATATACCTAAATAGGAAATAATAATTTTATCAAAATTTTACTCTACTAAAACAAAACATCTCCAGCTAAATGTTCCACACAGCCACCTAACTTTATACACGTGTTTATATGATAAAAGTCATATCAGAGCTAAATATGTTATTGTACCTTTGGATAAAGTATGAGCTCTCAAAATAACCAACCATAGAAACTAGGGGACCATTGGTTCCTGGCCCACTTGGCATTCAACCAATGACATTTGGTTGTATTGCTATTGACAATTCGAAGCAGCTAATGAACATCCCATAGATGTATTACAAATTATGATCATGGGTCACACAAATTATGAAAGATCTGATTTTCGGCCAAATTCAACTAACAAAATGGCCGCCAGTCAGCTATCTTGTATCCGATCCGTCTCAAATTGTGCACACTGATACATTCAATGATTATCTACAAGTTTCCTATTCATTATGTATATAAATTATGATCATGGGTCACACAAATTATGAAAGATCTGATTTTCGGCCAAATTCAACAAACAAAATTGCGCCAGTCGGCCATCTTGCATCCCACCCGTCTCAAATTTTGCAAACTGATACATTCAATGATTATCTACAAGTTTCCTATTCATTATGCATATAAATTATGATCATGGGTCACACAAATCATGAAAGATCCAATTTTCGGCCAAATTGGCTGCCAGTCGGCCATCTTGAATCCGATCCGTCTTGCACACTGATACATTCAATGATTATCTACAAGTTTCCAATGCATTATATATTAAATTATGATCAAGGGTCACACAAATTATGAAAGATCTAATTTTTGGCCAAATTCAACAAACAAAATGGCTGCCAGTCGGCCACAGGAGAGAAAAGAATTATGCAACACATTGCATAATGACATTTGCGCGACAAGAACCAAGACAACCTGATGCATCCACCCAATGTTAGTGGGCTATGTTACCCCTATCATTGGGAGGATGGTCTGACGTCACTCAGTGTTCTAATGGATGTATTCTAGACTGGACATTTTATTATGTCACAAGTTAGCCGATTGGCTCAGCATGTGGTAATCCGACAAACAGCCAATCAGCGATCACTTTACAATGCTCCTTTCTTTCCAGATCTACATTTCAAAGGGAAGTTGGATTTGCAGTGTCAACCCCATACACTAGCAGGCTGGTAAAGGCCATTATGGTCATTGCCTTTAGAGGGTATTTTCGGATCGGAGAACTTCTACCACGGTCTATAGCAGATGCAGGCAGGGTGGTCCAGTTACATGACATTACACTAACCAGGAGCTCCACCCAGGTGTTGGTGCGTTTTTTCAAACATAGCAGTAAAATCGGTCCACAATTAGTGCACATGCCAACGGAGGAACCGGGCCCCATATGCCTCAGGGCAATTATGTCAGCATACTTGGAATATAGAGTAGCAACCCCCGGCCCCCTTTTCATGAATGTGGGTGGGTCACCATTTCTACGCCGCACATTCGATGCCATATTCAAGGTGGTGCTAACAGGCTGCGATCTGTCAACACAATTGTTCAAGGGACACTCTTTCCGCATTGGTGCAGCTACTGACGCTGCTCTGAGGGGCATACCTGAAGCCAAAATCCGGGCGGCGGGGCGATGGAAGTCGGATGCATACAAAAAATACATTCGTTTGGCTGTCTAACTTGGCTTGGAGTTATAGCCCGCGGGCAGATACTCTGTGACGGCCAGGTATCGTAAGCCCTAAGGGATTAATTTCAATCTTGTTGCCAGGTCTTTCTGTATCGATCAGAAGTCCTGTCATTCCCTCTGACTTCCATTGTTCTCTCTCTCTCTCTCTCTCTCTCGTTAAAGCATCCATATGTGGTTTAGAGTGGGTCATGTTACTAACTCCCTTTTTAGTTTTGTGGGGCAGCCACATATTAGGTGGCTTGGTGGCATTTTCCCCACTAAAACTAAAGGTCATTTTATACTTATTTTCCATCAAATACTCCATTGTTGCCATGGTTACCAGTTTACTCATTGTTACTGGTTACCATGGTAACTCGGTTGCCATGACAACCGCCACATGACAAATCCATGACATTTCTATTGTGTTATATTATGCGTTGCTATGGCAACGCTTTTATGGCAACGCTTTTGTAAATCAGGATTAGTTTTACAAAATAAACTGTCAAAGTGTCACGGGCGCTTGGCCATAACACACAATATATGTCTTATTCTTGGTTCTTGTTGCGTAAATAATATTTTGCTTTTCATTGATTTGTATTCCCGATGGTGACATTCAAAATGGCAGCCAATCAGCCATTTTGAATCTGACAATTTCGGGCCAACTGAATTTTCTTTAGGTATAGATGTGCTACATATTCATGCAAAATATCAGTCCCGTAGTTCTTATGGTTATGGAAGTTTCCTAGTACAAATATCAAAAAGTCCGATTTCGTCATCCGAAAGACACTAACTGGCGACCAAAATGGCCGCCAGTCGGCCATCTTGGATCGGACCATAATGAAACTTTGCACAGTGATAAGATCTCATGACACGTTATAACATTGCAATTCATTATGTACAGTAAGTCAATTATGAACAGGAGAGATAATATTTTGCTTTTCATTTTTTTGTTGACCTGACTTTGACATTCAAAATGGCCGCCAGTCGTCCATTTGTAATCTGACGACATGGCTCCTTCATAATTTTTTTTGGTAACATAGTGGTACATCTACATGCAAAAATTGATTCCGTCTACGGACGGACGACTTTAGAATGCAATACCCACACAAGTAGGCTAAAAGCAATCTTCATCTTAACTAGTAGTTAGAAGCATTCTAGAGAATATTGTGGATGACAAGATTAGGTGTAAAATGCACCGGTCAAATAGATGTCTGTACCGCCCAGGTCGGGTATTCGACACTAATTCGACACTTAATTGCTTTGTGAAGGGCCAGGATTCGACATTTTTTCACCTCCGATGCATCCACTTCGCCAGAAAATCACTATGGAGTAAAAACTCATGGGGCCAGACTTTAACTGATTTTCACCTCTTGTCAAAGGCTAGATCGCCAGGAATTCACTAAAGTCCGTATTATTTGCCTATTGGTGCATGGATATTACCGTCCATCATGCATGGTTATTTTTACATGTTGGAGATGAATTATTAGGGTGAATACAACTCTCAACAGTCTTCCACTCAAATTATTGGACAGATAATGAGGTATTGTTCATGGGTACCACACGGAACAGCCCCGGTTAGCAGCCCTACTGTAAAAACCACTATTTTAATACCTGGTACTAACAAACCACTATTTCAATACTAAGCCTAGTCCTAACCCTAATTCTAAGTCACCTATTAAAAAGTGGGCACTTAAAACAGGTCAATAGCCAGGTGTAGCGGATTTGGTTATCCATGGTAATGGTTATCCGGGCTAATACTAACGGTATAGCAATCTTGTCATACGTGACGGTCATAGCTAGGGTGGTAGCACTAGGCCGGATATCTATTTCCAGTGGATATCTGATTCCTTCACACTAGGCCTGCCGGCCCGTGTCTATTTACGGTGTTTACATGAGCGCCAGGGGCTGTTAACATTGCACATACCACGGGTTAAGCGCCCCACCGGGGCTGTTCAGTGCTCGGCGCATCAACACCTCCGATATAATTCAGACTCCATTTTTGGTAGATCAATACATCACCCTGTGCATTTATTTCTAATCGATTAGTCAGTACTGTGTGTGGTTATCCCCCATATGTTAATAGCACTATAGGACGAATGATAAGGCAGGTCTTAAAATTTTGTTTGTTTGCTGTAACCCATGTCAGATTTTTCAGATGGGTAGGTAGGTAGGTAAAAAAAAATTTTTGCAAAGGCTGGTGGGAAATTTTTTTTATTTCCGGCAGTTAAAACAAAAATTTATATATATAAGCTGCAGATGAATGAAAAAAAAATTATAATAATAAAAAAAATTTTAATTAAAATTTTTAGTTGCAACTTTCAATAAAATTTTTTGAGTCGGACCTTTTTTTGCAGGGTCGGTCGGGTTACGGCAAACAAACAAAATTTTAAGACCTGCCCAAGCCATACATGACATGTTTGCTATGTGTAGCAAAGGTAGAATAACATTCTGGAGCTCATTCAATTTTTAATACGACACAGTTTCGACACATTTCCGGTGCTTTATTTAATTTCATTCGCCAGAAATTCACTATGGTTGTTATTCTTGGAGTTCGACAGAAATTCGGCAGACGTTTTTTTTCAATACGCCAGGTTTTCGTTGTAGTGACGCAATCCATTATGCCAAACTTTGATGAAAATTCGAAGCCGAATTACCGTCGAACTCTGACCTGGGGGCGGGGTACAAACATCTATTTGACCGGTGCATAAGAGGATGGTACAGCTGCAACAAGAATACCAATGACAGTGGATATGTGATAACAAGGTTCCAGTATTTCTGAATATGGCCCTACCTTGCTTCTTCTTTTTCTTTACTGGTTTTTCATCTTCACTTTCTGATGAACTAGATGCAGCTTCATCAGAGTCAACGTTAGTGCTGTCATCTACCGGTAGGCCTATATCATCTACATCACCACTGTCACTTTCATCACTCACCACTGTGTAAAAAAGCACTAAGAAATGTAGCATAGCTCTAAAAGAAGTAGACCTAAGTCAATATCAGCTTAGATAGTAAGAGCACAAAAAGCAGTATGCTCACCGATATGATCTAGATTTTGCTTCAGTGACCATTGACGTTGAAACACAACTTAAAGGTCAAATTGGCCATTTTGTGATGAAATTGATGACCGTAGTCCTAAAGAGACTATGATTTTAGTTGGACAAAGTTGCTAATGCAATAGTTTTCTAGTTGTGAGGCAATTTCATATTTTACACAAAAATGGCTGCCAGGCGGCCATTTTGGATGGGATTAAACTAAAATTATCATTCAATTCCTCATTGGTAGGAAACTGATTCTGTCTAGGATGGACACCGGACGACTTAAGAATGCAATAGCCCAACTGGTTCTTCGAACCAAGTGGGCAAAAAAGAATTAGTAGGCCCGAAATGATAACGTTTTCAATAATACGTACTACAATCTGGACTTATGTCGATCTCTTCGAGTGATTTCCCTCTGTACTCCTGGATATTCCCTTTCTCGAAGGCTAAGAGGAGTTTTGACACTTTCGCAAGCTGTAACGTTTCTTGAGAAAGACGGTAGAAATCACGGTGCACAATGATGTCATGTCCCATGAATTTTGCGATGATATCAAGTTCGTTCTTTTTCAGGTTCAATAGTTGACACATAGTAGCAATGTGCTTCCTTAATTTTGTGGATGTCAGCCTTTCCGGACAGGTTGCACCACAGGAGTGTGCAAATTTTCTAAGAGCATCGGAGCATCTGTGCGGTGTTGTGGCACCAACCCCAGGTCGTGCGAACAGATAGGTGCTTGCGATCGAACTTGGTCTTGATTCAATCAGTATGTCGATGTACTCAACCATTTGGGTAGTAAGTATCACCGGGACGAGTCTATCTCTTTTACCCACAATCTCAATTCTGATAAGGTGTTTACAGAGCTCGATTTCCATTGGTGACAAGCATTCTTTGACGTCACTATCATCCAATGATTTGATTCCAGCGGTCTTTGCTTCATTGTATTCATCTTTATCCATTCGTTCAGCCTCTCCACCTCTTCTGCGATTAAACAAAGTCACCTTTGCCAGGATCAGCTGTGCAAGTTCACTCCAATCATTCAACAGCAACTTTCCTCTCCTGAATGATTCTACGTGAGACTGGATATTTTCATCAAGGTACTCGTGTAATGTTCGTATGTCGGACGCAAGTGGTAACAGAGGTGATTTATTCAGTTTTGCTAGTCTTAGTGTCCTCAGCGCATGTGTGGATATTTCATCTTTCCAGTCGTCTGTACAGAGTCCTATGAACTGTGTTGCGGCAATTTCAGCGGACTTCTCGCCATTTACAATAGCCCGGTTCCTTAGTATTTTGGCGCATGTCTTCAGGGAATGTCCAAGCTTCAATCCTAATGAAGGTGTTTTGAATGTGTGAGTCTCTTCATTAAATCCTGCAGCCATTTTGGACGCCTCAGGACAGAGAGGAAATTTTGCAGGAATCAGGCAGTCCTGTAAGCAAGACACTTCAAGGTCAAGTTGTCTAGCTGCGATAAGAAATCGTGCCAATTCCCTCATTTTCTGGGATATATAGCCATGAAGATGTTTCTTATGGCCGTGCTTCTTGTAGAGTTTCTCACCAAATTGAATGATAATATTGTCACTTCGCACAACACGTGCAATGTCATCTTGCCGCATGATTCCAAGTACATTACATCGGAAATTCTCTGACATCTCTTGAGATATCGGCAGCAGTAAAGAACCTCTTGCCTGGACATTGCAATGTCGTTTTTTCTGCACCACTAACTCACAGTTATTTTGGTGCTTCCATAGAAGATTTCGTTGAAACCAACCACTGCAAAACTCACATGGTAGGTAATCCTCCGGCGCTTTGATTTCTGCCGTGCGGCGTGCAGGGAGCAATGTACCTGTTCCACTTTTTAGCACTTCTGTGTTATGTAGGTGATTACCCTTCATTGTAAGGATTTTGATCTTCGACCTGCGTTGTTTCGATTTCGGTGGCAAACATGCGAAATCCTTTACTTCGGCTTCTGTTTTGTGTACTGCTAGAATATGGCGTGCAAGTTTTGGGTAAGGTTTGAGGCAATACACGCAATAATTGCGCCTGTCCCATTTGCGCTTATTAGAATTGGATTTCGTGGCTACGGTTATCCCAACATCTTCTGAAATCTGAATATCTGCAGCATCCTGGCTTTCTACAGCTTTCTGAATATCTGCAGCAACCTGGCATTCCACATATGTCTGAATATCTGCAGCATCCTTGCTTTCCACATCTGAAACATAAACACATTAAAGAGCAATACGCCAATGTCCCCCGTCGGAGGAGTGCAAGTTTAGATATTGCAGTTTAACATATAAGGTGGGGCCATACTTTGGACCTTGAAGCATGGGAAACAAAAAAAGAGCTGCAAAATCCTTTACTTTGGCTTCTGTTTTGTGTGCTGGTAGAATATGGCGTGCAAGTTTCGGGTAAGGTTTGAGGCAATACACGCAATAACTGCGCCTGTCCCACTTGCGCTTATTAGAATTTGCACACTTATACATTCCATGATTGTCTACAAGTTTTCTATTTATTATGTATATAAATTATGATCATGGGTCATGCAAATTGTGAAAGTTGTGATCAGCAAAAAAATGACCACCAGTCGGCCATCTTGGACCGAATCCATCTGAAATTGTGCACACTTATACATTTCATGATTGTCTACAAGTTTCCTATTCATTATGTATATAAATTATGATCATGGGTCATGCAAATTGTGAAAGTTGTGATTTTCGGCAAAATTCAGCAAAAAAATGACCGCCAGTCGGCCATCTTGGATAGAATCCATCTGAAATTTTGCACACTTATGCAGTCCGTGATTGTCTACATGTTTCCTATTGATTATGTAAGTGAATGACGAAGAGTAAAGGAAATATTTAGATTTTTCTTTGTTTTTTCCATTTTTTCACAATTAGATTTCATGACCTACTACAAGTTTGCAATTCATTATATTATGTAAGTAAATTATGAACAGAGAAGATGTTACTTTGATTTTACTCTTTTTTTCCATTATCGACAATTTCAAGCCCCTGGTGGCCAAATTCAGAAATTAATAATGCGAGAAAAAATCCGTCGGATATGTTAAGCGGCATATTATGACGTATCTACAAATTAAAAATTACGGGCCTAAGATTGACGGTTTAGGTAGGATTGGCAAAAATGTGTCGATTCTGGGTTCATTTTGCTGGTTGGCGTGAGAACAAAAATGGCCGCCGCTCGGCCATTTTGAATCCCACGACCTAGTTTTCTGGTGAGTTTCTAGGCATCATAGTCTTACACAGCTCGTATGGTTATGAAAACTTCCCGCCAGATATGTCAAAATGCATAATTTGGCTGATTTTGACATTAAAAATGGCCGCCAGCCGGCCATCTTGGATCCGAGAGACCCAATTTTTTGTGTGCAGGTGGGCCCCATGGGGATACATGCTCATACCAAATTTGGTAACTAGAACTGTGCGTTCGCCCGACGCGAACACGAATATCGCTCGTTCCCCGACTGAAAATTAGGGTCATGTCATTAAAATCCCTCAGCCCCACCGAGTGAAACGCCTAGGCAAAATAGTCCATCATGTGAAACGGCTATTTGTGTACAAGTTTCGTATTCATTATGTATATAAATTATGATCATGGGTCAAACAAATAACGATAAATCTGATTTTTGGCCAAATTCAACAAACAAAATGGCCGCCAGTTGGCCATCGAGCATCCGATCCATCTAAAATTTTACACACTGATACATTCCATGTTTGTCTACAAGTTTTCGATTCATTGTGTATATAGATTATGATCATGGGTTAGACAAATTACGAAAAATCTGATTTTCGGCCAAATACAACAAACAAAATGGCCGCCAGTCGGCCATCGAGCATCCGATCCATCTAAAATTTTACACACTGATACATTCAATGTTTTTCTACAAGTTTCCTATTCATTATGTATATAAATTATGATCATGGGTCACACAAATTAAGAAAAATCAGATTTTTGGCCAAATTCAACAAACAAAATGGCCGCCAGTCGGCCATCGAGCATCCGATCAGTCTAAAATTTTACACACTGATACATTCAATGATTGTCTACAAGTTTCTTATTCATTATGTATATAAATTGTGATCATGGGTCACACAAATTATGAAAGATCTGATTTTCGACCAAATTCAACAAACAAAATGGCCGCCAGTCGGTCATTTTGCATCAGATCCGTCTCAAATTTTGTACACGCGTACATTCAATGATTCTCTACAAGATTGCAATGCATTATGTAAGTAAATTATGAACAGGGAAGATGTTATTTTGATTTTCTTTGTTTTTTGCATTTTTTGACAATTCGAACGACTGGTGGCGAAACGCGGAACTTAAAAATGTGAGAAAAAAACCCGTCTAATATGTTAAGTAGCATATTATGACGTATCTATATATTGGGTAGAATTGGCAAAAATATTAGACTTTTTGGTGAAATTTGATGATCGAGTGAAGACAAAGATGGCCGCCGATCGGCCAATTTGATTATGACGACATCGCTCTTTCATAATTTTTTTTAGCTACCATAGTACTACATCTACATGCAAAATATCAGCTCCATATCTCGTACGGTTAGGTAAATTACCGGGTAAATATACCAAAATTAGCGATTTTGGCATTCAAAATGGCCGCCAGTCGGCCATCTTGGATCTTGCGACATCCAAAATCAATAGGGTTCCTCTCCCTACCATACAAATACAACCTGAGAAATTATATGGTTCTACGTTGAAAGGTACTCAAGTTATTGTGTTCGCGAGGAAACGACGCGGACGCAGACGCAGACGCGGACGCGGACGCAGACGCGGACGCGGACGAGTACAAAAACTATATATCGTCTTCGAGCGATATAACTATAGTTTGTCTCGAGAAATGTGATGTTGCAAAGATGACCACCCCTTCTCAGGGATAGGTTCCCTCTCAGTGCCCTAATATACCACATACCACAATTGTGGCTATACCGGTATAGTTAACCGGGTTCGTCAACACAAAGAGTGACGGAATCTACCAAGACAAGACAAGACAAGTTCATACGGTTATGAAAACTTCCAGCGAAAACTGATTTCCATCTACGCCGGACGGACGACTTTAGAACGCAAGTGGGTTAAAAAACATGTCTCGAGGCTGAAAGGTAGAGATGGAAATTATATTTACAAAACAAATGATGAACAGTTACAGTGTGAAGGTTTATTAAAGGGAAAGCGACATGAAATGACGCCTTCTTCTGAATTTATGAATTTGTATAACAGATTTATAGCCCTAGTCGCACTGATCATTGTGGTTTTTATTTGAAGGAAAAATTCCCAGCGGTTCCAGAGATACACACGTTTGAAGTTTATACTTGGATTCGAAGAAAAAAATTGCATGCACATTGTGGGCCACCGTAGTTATGACGTCACGCCGGGCACATACAGATAATTAGAATCTTTAGAATGGAATAAGTGGGAAACTGACAACGATACACCTTTCATTCTTTTTACATAGATAGTATGAACAATTATGTAACAGAATTTCCCTAATTCACTCTTTGGACCTACATAGAATAGCCAGAAATGGTTGCCATGGCAACCGATGAAATAAGGAATATCTCACTAACTATTATAAATGAAAGGTCCGTGTTGTAGTATAATAGGCTTATTGTTAAAACAATAGATTGAGACCAATTTCAGTCCGACACGACCCCCAGTTGTGGAGATATTGACATTTTGACCTGGTTGCTATGACAACATTTCCGGCTATTCCGTGAATGTTCAAAGTCAAATTTTCGAAAATTCTGCCACATATTTGTTCATACTATAAAAAATATGGAAATTATATCTTTGCTAGTTTCCCATTAATTAAACTTTAAATAAACTAATTATACTGTGTGCCCGCTGTGACGTCACAGTTTTGCCAATATATGGTAATATAAGCACGTGTAGCAATTCTGCTCAGATCAACTCTTGGGCAAAAACGCCAAAACTTCAAACATAGATTCTCTGGACCATTTTTTTCCACCAAATAAAGACCACCGTAATCAGTGCGATTAGGTCTACAATGACAGCAGGAAACCTCCGAAAATCCACAAACATGTCGCTTGCCCTTTAACATAACCATGCAAAAAATATAATTAGATGTGAGAAAGTTATTTATTTAACATACGTTTCCTCCTTTTCATTAGACTTTGCTGATGTTCGGTAATTTCATCATCACATGAATCCTCTTCATCAGACGAAATAACATTTACGACCTGAAAAAATTCATGTACATGCATTGTATGTCAAATGAGAATCTTTTCACCTTTAGAATTTATTCCTCATTGGAGAGGTAATTTAAAATGTTAACCTATTTTGATGCTTGTCAGTTTATGACCCACAATTAAATTAAAACAATGTTTTTTGCGACGTTTCGGACCTTAACTCAGGTCCATCTTCAGGCTTTATTAATTTCAAACAAAACTGATGTACAACAGTATAATGAGTTTGGCATGGATACGGAGTTACAGGAAAACAGTGTTAGGTTGCATCAATGACAATTTCAATTACCACTAGGTACCCTCAACACTGGTCTAACCTTCAAGTATCTTAATAAACTTGGCTCTTCTCTCTCATCTAATAAACCTACACCCGCTGAATCTGTTGATTGTGGTGTGTATCGAATACCGTGTGGAGGTTGCGATAAAGTTTACATTGGTGAAACAGGTAGATCCCTAAAGACTAGAATCACAGAACACAGAAGAGATGTTGTTAACCAAAAACCGGAAAGTGCAGTTGCCAATCATACATCTGAAACGGGACATATTTTCAAATTTAAAGATAGTAAAATTCTCTTTCACTCGTCGGATCAATACAAAAGACATTTAGTTGAATCTGCATTAATTTGTAGCTCTGATAATACTGTTAATAATAAACAAGGTTTCTGTTCCCAGAATAAGCTGTTATCTCATTACATCCACTCTGTCATTGATGCAACCTAACACTGTTTTCCTGTAACTCCGTATCCATGCCAAACTCATTATACTGTTGTACATCAGTTTTGTTTGAAATTAATAAAGCCTGAAGATGGACCCGAGTTAAGGTCCGAAACGTCGCAAAAAACATTGTTTTAATTTAATTGTGCGTCATAAACTGACAAGTCTTATATCAAGAAAGTTTGATATTACAACAATTATTTTGATGCTACTTGAATACTATTAGGTCTTAGGCATGTTACGTCGTGCCAAAGACGAACCGACCGAAATATTTTGGTGACAAATCGGCTAAGTCAAACTCGGCACGACATTAGCGAGATTAAACCACCTTTTTGCTGGATCGTCTTTGGCACGTCTCAGGGCGTGCTACCAGACTGTGGCGCGTCTTTGGCACGAGTGGTTTCATACGTCGCGCCAGAGTTTGCATTCCCAGCACATTTCACACATCTAACTGCACAGCCAGACAGACAATCAAGATGGCCGCCAGTCAGCCATTTTGGATCTGATGACCTAGTTTTTCTGCGTATGGTAGCATAACGTATTCATGATTGTTATAAGTATCTTGCTGCGTATTTAGACTCGAAACTGAATTTCCTAACCCACTGTGAAAACTTAGCAGCTGCTGGTGGCAGAGCGCTAGGAAAAATCATAAGTAAATTCAAAACTTTCAAAAATGTGGGATATGAAACCTTTACCAAACTATTCGAATCTGGGGTCGTTCCTGTGATCAATTACGGAGCAGAAATTTGGGGGGCTAGGGACTCCTATGATATTGAAAGAGTACAACACAAAGCCTGTTGATACTTTTTGGGTGTGCACCCTCTTTGCCCTATTCCTGCTATAACTGGAGATATGGGATGGATTGCATGTAAATATAAACGGTATAAATGTCTAGTCAACTACTGGACCCGTATGTTAAAGATGAGCAATGACATGTTACCAAACTTATTTTTCTTAAAGATATGGAGACATGTTCTAACAACTGGAGTCAAGATTTTTATGCTATATGTTTATCACTAGACATTGTGGACAAATTCGAAAATAGGGAAATAATACTATTTGAAAATGTAAAGGACAATATTCTCCGGCAAGCAAGTGAACAGTGGAATACAAACGTCAATTCAAAGCCAAAATTAAGAACATACAAAACATTAAAATCTAGTATTCAGCCGGAATTATACGTTACTTGTCATTTATCTAGAATTAAAAGATCTCTAACCGCTCAACAAAGAGCCGGTATTCTGCCATTAAATATTGAACTTGGCAGATTTCGTAATATCAAATTAGAAGATCGAATTTGCTCACTATGTCATCCTAACGTAATTGAGGACGAGTTCCACTTCATCTTGCAATGTCCACTTTTTGAATAATTTCGTAATATGCTTTTCCAAAATATGCAAAGTTTTGACAACTTTAACAATAGTACACTTCAAATTAAATTTACTCTAATAATGAAACATGGACAATCTTTTTGCAAACTTTTGATTTCGGCCTGGAATAAACGACAGAACATTTTAAATATGAGGGTTTAAATATAATTTTCCTATATATCTGGAACTCGACCGCATTACCTATCTTAACCCTACTTTATGAGTGTGTGGCCAATCCTCACTGATTTACTTAACTTTATCATATTTTGTTTCAAAGTGACATAGTAAGCCCGCTTGGGCTGGGTACCTCTTTCATTATTATTGTAAACATGTAATGTCTTGTAATTGTACTTTGTCACTATAATAAAATAAACAAACATGCCAAGTATCAGCCCAATACCTCCTATGGTTCTGAAAATTAGATATGTCGAAACGTGTGATTTTGGCATTTAAAATGACCGCCGGTCGGCCATCTTGTATCTGACCGATCCAATTTTCTGTGCACAGGTGGCCCCATTGGGATATATGCTCATTCCAAATTACCTCATCCAGTTATGAAAACTTCCCGCGAAAACTGATTTCTGTCTACAGACTTCAAACCAGGGTAAAAAAGGCTATACATACCTTAGATGGTTTTCGCACACTTGAACCGATATCTGAAAAGGTGAATGATGACCGATTAAAAAGAACTAGGGGACAATACTTATTTTTTTCATTTCTGTTATTATTAATAATTAGCAGTATAGCCAGCACACCATATTCAGTTCGAAGGTATGCTCACTTAGGGGGTGAAAGTAAGTTGCAAGGGCGGTTGTTAGGCGATTACCTTGAGAACCACTGATCACACTGGAAAGGACTAATTGTCACATCTTCAGTGACTGACCTATCTATATATAACACTAGCTCAACACAATTTCCAAGTTGCTGATGTATCAGCTTATTCAAGACTATTATTTGCCCGTTGCTATGGTGATTGCTATGTAATCACCATGGCAACCACAAGGACACACCTCAGGTCACCCCAGCTTACATTCCAATATTCGTTGTGGAAAATTCAGAGGTTTTCCAACAGGGATGAACTGAGTATCAAGGATCGGCAGAGCAGATTCACTAGGGTTTCACGTAGACAGTAGAGAAGAAAGATGAGCCCCAACTTTATAATGATGATCAGTATATTATCGACGTTTCAGGTGCGACGCCACCATATATCAAGATATATTCGTTCCAGTATTACGTATGTTAACAGTTCAAGCGACATATCATATGTGTGGTGTACATGATACATTAAGTAGCTGGCTAGATAAGGGTAGAAAGATAAATAAATAAACGTAAGACAACAATTGAATATATCTTGATAACGGGTTACGTAGTACCTGAAACGTCGATAATAAATTTATCACGATTATCAAGTGGGGCCTCATATTTCTTCTATACTGTCAACTGCCAAGAATTTTAGGAGGAGCTACAGAACAGACACACAGGGAGACAGTTCTCACCTAGACAAACTCCATTCATACTGAACGCGAACATATCCCACGATCATATACATTTTTTGACAATAAATGGTGCCTGATGATGATCTCTAGTGAGAGATCGAAACGTTATGCTCCCAAATTTTAACCAATTCTAGCTACTGTTTTGCTTATCTTAACATTTATTGTGGGTTTATTATACATAGATTTCATGAATAGGGATGATGGTATTTTAATTTTTTTCCATTTTTTGACAATTCAAGATCCCCTGGTGGCCAAATAAAAATTCATGACATTTTGCACCCTGATAGATTTCATCATAGCCCTCTATAAGTTTGAAATGTGTAAGTAAATTATTCGAAATGTTTTGAAAAAATTACCAAGTCCACTTTTTTTAGGCTTAATATTTTATTAGGCCGAGGGTGAACAGGGAAGATGTTATTTTGATTTTTCTTTGTTTTTCCCATTTCTTTGACAATTCGAGGCCAAATGCAAAAAGAAAAATCCTAAAAATGTTGAACCGTTATAGATTTCATGACGTTCTGCAAGTTTGCATTTCATTAAGTAAGTAAATGAAGCCCCCTGGTGGCCAAACGCAAAAATAGAAATTGTCGAACTTTTGCATCATAATAGATTTAATGACCTTCTATAAGTTTGCAATTCATTATGTAAGTAAATTGTGAACAGAGAAGATGTTATTTTGAGTTTTCTTTGCTTTTTCCATTTTTGACAATTTGAAGCAGAAATCAATAATGCGACAAAACAACTCATCCCTATTATGACGTATCTACCTATTAACAATTATATACCTACGATGTACGGTTTGGTTAGAATAGACAAAAATATGTAGATGCTAGTTGGCTTGAGATCAAAAATGGCCATTTTGAATCTGATAACTTCGATGTTTTTTTAAAGGTATCATAGTAATACATATTCATGCAAAATATGAGCCCAATAGCTCCTATGATTAGGGAAATGTCCTGGAAAAATACCAACTAGAGGCCTATCGGCCATGAAAGCTCCGTTGGTGCAACTTTTTTAACATTTTGATCCCAAGATATTTTTGGGGGTCAGAAAATGGTGAAAAACTGTTCAAAATATGTCACAGATTATAAAATAATTACTGTAATAAAAAAAATATTTTTACCCCTTTTTGACATTTTTGACCCCCAGAAAAATCTTTTTTGGGGGGTGTTGGAAAATGGTGAAAATGTGTTCAGAATATGTCACGTATAGAGGGTAAAATTGATATTTGTAAAATTCGCAAATTTTTATTTTTTTACCAATTTTTGTCATTTTAAGACCCCATGGGGGTCTAAGGGAGGTCACACAGACCCAGTACCGCTGATTTAGGCATTCAAAATGGCCGCCAGTCGGCATGTGACCAAGGCCAAAAAGTACACAGCACTGTAACACTGTAACCTTATATCTATGACGTGTACAGGTCAAAACCATAATATCCCCACATGGGGGATATAATTGGGATATAATTATTTACATAGACATGATATATGTATTTTCCACTCACTAATATCAATGCCATGAAAGCAAGACAAAATATCATGTGTTGGAATGGACATGAGCAACCATGGCCATATAAATCATTTAGTGATGCAATTTTATTTTTGTATACCTAGTCTGTTTGAATCGATAGATAGATTCAAAATGTCAAAATTTGGCCACTTGACGGTCATTATTTATTCCCAGCAGTATTTATTTACCTTTTAGTTGGTCTTCATGAAATTGACTCATAGGTATCAGTGGAACAAAATGGTTTGGATCCCATTTTCCATAATGTATGTCTCTAGTAGATCCAGTAGTCCAACAAATGTAGAACTTTGCATTAGTGAACTGCTTCGGTTTGGACCTCGGAGGCAGTGTTGCATTCAGTATATTCATTCGGTTGTCGAGCAAGCCATTTAAGCATGGATACACAGAAGATATGGTACAACACAATACTGATGCCAGCGCATGAATAGTATATATAGATGAGAATTCATAGTTCTGTGCACATTTCAGACATGCATCCACATATTCAGGTGATACCAGAGAAAATCTTTCTGATAAGGCATGAGTCTCATAGTATTGCTGAAATTTCACCATCTCAATACAGGTACGCACTCTCAGTTCTACTGCCAGCGTCTCACCACCAGAAAGAGCTATCGACATTGCATTAAAGAAACAGTTACCATCCCCAGTAACGTCGACAGGGATGTGTGACAACTTCTTCTCAAATCGTTTCAATATATTCAATGTGCATGTATCAACAGCGAGGTCGCTTTTTTCTGGTGTTTTATATTTGCTGATGTCCATTCTATGGTCGTGATTGGTAAATGGTGACGATTCAGAAAATATGAATTTAGAGAGTCCATAATAGCCATCATCATGTGCACTGGCTTGCAATTTCTCCAAGTAGTTTTCAAAGTTCACAGATGGATTTAATTCTGAAATGGCAAATTAAATATACAGGGTTATAAACAATAGAAGAAGTACACTATCTATCGTCTATGTAAACTTGACTGGTGAATGATCAACAGACACACACACATACGTAATACTAGTGAGGACAGTGTGTTAAATTAGAGAGGACACTACTATCAGCTATATATGTAAACTTTAGTGGTGAATGAACAAGGAAGCCACACATATATACTACAGAGGACAGTGTGTTAAATTAGAGAGGACACTACTAGCAGCTATACATGTAAACTTGACTGGTGAATGATCAACAGACACACACACATAATACTAGTGAGGACAGTGTGTTAAATTAGAGAGGACACTACTATCAGCTATATATATAAACTTGACTGGTGAATGAACAAGGAAGCCATACACACATATACTACAGAGGACAGTGTGTTAAATTAGAGAGGACACTACTAGCAGCTATATATATAAACTTGACTGGTGAATGAACAAGGAAGCCATACACACATATACTACAGAGGACAGTGTGTTAAATTAGAGAGGACACTACTATCAGCTATATATGTAAACTTGACTGGTGAATGAACAAGGAAGCCACACATATATACTACATGTGTTAAATTAGAGAGGACACTACTATAAGCTATATATGTAACTTGCTGAGATACCCATTAAACGGGTAAAACTACTGGGCTTGCAGTTAAAACATACACCATTAAAATGGCTACGACTACAATATAAATTTCACACAACTACAGACGGCGTGGATCACATAGATCCGTCCAGATGAAGTCATCATTTTTGTCATCGAAGTCTCTAGTCCATAGCTGTTTACATTCGTAACTTCGTGAGAATCGGCAAAAAACTCTAGGAGAAATGGCATCCGCATCAATCGAAGCCCATCTCCACTCCCAGCCTACATACCAAATTTCATGAGAATCGGCCATAAACTCCTAAGAGAAATAGCAAAAATAGGTTGTTGATATGCAATCGCCATGGCAACTACAACAATCAAAGCGCACTGTCATCTCCAGTCTACATTCCAAACTTCATGAGAATCGGCAAAAAACTGTAGGAGAAATGGCTAAAATAGGCCGTTGCCAGGGTGGTTGCTATGCAATCACCATGACACCCGCATAAATCGAAGCCCTACATACCAAATTTCATGAGAATCGGCCAAAAACTCTAGGAGAAATAGCAAACATAGGCCGTTGCTAGGGTGGTTACTATGCAATCACCATGACAACCGCATCAACCGAAGCCCCTCTTCACCCGAGCCTACATACCAAATTTCATGAGAATCGGTCAAAAACTCTAGGAGAAATAGCTAAAATAGGTCGTTGGTAAGGTGGTTGCTATGCCATCACCATGGCAACCACATCAACCGAAGCCCCTCTTCATCCCCAGCCTACATACCAAATTTCATGAGAATAGGCCAAAAACAACCAGTTATTTATGATAAAGCAATGTACCACTAGACTCTTCTAATTAAGCCAACTGTGAGTGTGCTGTGCCGGGCAACATAGAGGACACTGCTGAACAAGGAAGCCATATATATATATCAGTTATATAAACTTGACTAGTGAGTGAACTGGAAGAGGAATAACGCCCCAATGTCTCATAGTAATGGTAATTTTACCTTGAATGTCAAGGTCAAAAGTCACTGATTCACATTGACATGAACTATCTTTATGAGGACTTTATGACTTTATGAGGACTTAGTTGCCATGAGTTATAGATTTTGAGTTTACTATCAGAACTATTGACCAAGTTGTACCCAAACTTTGACACTTTAGCTGTTATAAGATCATTCATTGTACTAGTATCAATATTGCCATTTTCAACTCACCCTGGTATGAAATTTTAGCCAAAATTGGAATCACTTTATCTAAGTCTTGATCATCAGAACAACTGTCAGTGATGTAGAAGTCAGAAACGGAATCATGATCTGAAAGACATATTTGCCGGTTTTTCATTAGCATCTATGATAATCTCAGCGAACAGATTATTATTTACAATACTTCTTGAATATCTGTATTGCAAATTTTACTAATGATATTTCTGGCCATTACAACAAGTTAAGTGCAATGATAAGGACACTTATTCTTATTAATAGTAAGCCGAGAAGGCAGCCAAAACTGAACTAAATACAAGCGAACGCCGGAGTCCCCCGTCGGTAAATCATACGAATGCTATACATACTCAGTTGCTGCATGATGAAAGTTGTCGCACCAGTAGTGTTGAATAAACTGGTATGACTTCGCAAAATACACAAGCATATTTTAGGAAAATAACGTGATTTCAGAAACAAAGATGGCTGCCATTCCGCCATTTTGTACCAAAAATCTACCAAAATCAATAGGGTTCTTCATCCACCTAAAAGTGACCTACATGTAAAATTTAATGGCTAGAATGCAAGGCTCACGAGATACAGCGCTCACAAGCATATTTTAAAAAATAATGTGATTTCAGAAACAAAGATGGCCGCCATTCCGCCATTTTGTACCGAAAATCTACCAAAATCAATAGGGTTCTTCATCTACCTAAAAGTGACCTGCACGTAAAATTTCATGGCTAGAATGCAAGGCACTCATGAGATACAGCGCTCACAGGCATATTTTAGGAAAATAACGTGATTTCATAAACAAAGATGGCCGCCATTCCGCCATTTTGTACCGAAAATCTACGAAAATCAATAGGGTTCTTCATCTACCTAAAAGGGACCTACAGTAAAATTTCATGGCTAGAATGCAAGGCACTCATGAGATACAGCGCTCACATGCATATTTTAGGAAAATAACGTGATTTCATAAACAAAGATGGCCGCCATTCCGCCATTTTGTACCGAAAATCTACGAAAATCAATAGGGTTCTTTATCTACCTAAAAGGGACCTACAGTAAAATTTCATGGCTAGAATGCAAGGCACTCATGAGATACAGCGCTCACAAGCATATTTTAGGAAAATTTACACTATTTCAGAAATAAAGATGGCCGCCATTTCACCATTTTGCACCGGAATTCAACCAAAATCAATAGGGATCTTCCTCTACCCAAAGGTGACCTATATGCAAAATTTCATCAATAGAATCCAAGGCATCCAAGAGATAGAGCGCTCACAAGCATCTGGACGGACGGATGCACGGACGGACGCACGGACGGAAACTGGCTAAAACCATAGTCCCCCGGCAGACGCTTCGCGGCGACGGGGGACTAATTAGATTTTGTTGGAATAGTTAACTTTCACTAAGCAAAGGCGAGTCACATTTCCCATAGCGAACACAAACACATAAAATTTAAGAATGATTCATCATTCCTAATAGTCAGGCAGCTTAGGACCAGACTTGAGATGGATGGGGACATGCCGGACAAAAGCACCAATTTTTTTCCACATGCTCTCCATCACCATAGCTTTCATTTTTTGATGGGAACCTTTTCACCAAGATGGCGGATTGCGGCCATCTTGGCTGTCAAAATGTTTGCCATTGGAAGAATTGAAGATGTCAATTATTCCATCAAAACAACATAAATAAGTGATTTTGGTATCTAAACAAACATTTTCGAGGTCCAGGAACTATTTTCACTATTACTGATAGTGCCCCGATAGCCATTTTGCAGCTAAACGTGTTTGTTCTTTTCAGGAAAATTTCATCATGGGTTCGAACCCCAATAGACCCAACTTTTTAGGATGTAGGATGACAATTTTTCAATTGCAGCAGTTGTTTACCTGGATCCAACCAGGAATAATTGATATACAGACAAATAAAAAATGTTGTAACAGCAAATTACACTATAAATAATCATAATTGTTATTGATTTGTCTGTATATTCATTATTCATGGTTAAATCCAGATGCAATTGCATTGATTTGTTTCTTCTTACATTGACCAACTACTGGAATTGAAAAACTGTCATCCTACGTCGGGTCAGAGTGGCTCAGTGGGTAAGCGTCAGTCCTCTAGGTTCCACATAAAGAGCCAGTCATCAGAGGTTCGAGGTTCGAATCCCGAGATGTCCTGCAAAGCGGTCTTCTGACGTACCCTTGAGCAATGTACTGGCGCCGACAGCTCACAAAAACTGCATAATAGTCAGCTTGTTGATTGTGGCAATTAAAAGGAAGTAGAAGAAGGCTAAAAAGTGGGGTTTAGTGGGGTTCGAACCCATGATGGACATTCTCAGAAAAGAACAAACACGTTTAGCTGCAATATGGCTATCAGTGCACTATCAGTAACAATGAAAATGAGTTCCTTGACCTTGAAAATGTTTGTTTAGATACCAAAATCACATATTTATGTTGTTTTCATGGAATAATGGACATCTTCAATTCTTCCAATGGCAAACATTTTTAAATTCAAGATGGCCGCCATCCACCGTCTTGGTGAAATGGCTCCCATCAAATAATGAAAGCTATGGTGATGGAGAGCATGTGGAAAAAAATTGGTGCTTTTGTCCGGCATGTCCCCATCATGTTGCTAAGCTGCCCGACTATAACTCAAGATTGATATTGGTCAGAATGGGATGATATAGATGTGAATCCAGTTTACTCTGCTATACCCTACACACGCAGGTATATACGTAGGACGAATAGTATGTCCCAATGAAGAATTAAACTCCACAATAAATGTTAAAATAAGCTTAACACCTGATAATGATCTCTAGTGAGAGATCGAAACGTTGAGCTCCCAAACTTTTAACTAGATACTGTTTCGCAATAATATCAAGCAATAATATCAGAAGAACAGAAAACAAAGCAAACTTAACAAAACAAAACTTGTGTATTTTATTAAATTAATGAATTCCTGGCGTACAGTTTGAATAAGGTTGGGAAAATCAGTCGAAGTCTGACCCATTCGGAATCGTCAAAGTGGTGATTCTTTGACGACCCTTTTGTAGAACCATAGTGAAAAAACGTCGAAGTCTGAACCCACAGAACAATTTTAAGTGTGGAATTAGTGTCGAATGTCTGAATAGGGCGTACAGAGTTCACCTTGACCGCTGTATAGGGATACCAACCATTTTGACCCCAGGAGCCCGACCCTCAAAAACAGGGGATCAAATATAAAAAATAAAACATTTTCCCCGGCACCCTGTTAAAAATCTGTTTCATGAGCTGGTAGATATCAGTACGAGCGTTTGCCGGAGGATTGTTAATTAAAAAATTTTGGCAACCATTTTTGTGCAAAAATATGAATAAATGGCCTTATAACTTCGAAAACTGTTGCACTTAGAAACGTTGTCCTAAAATGATAGTCCATTGCAATATATGCATCCTGGCCTATGGACCCCTGATCTTTGATATAGACCTTGACCTTCAAGGTAAAATCATCAATTTCATCACAAACTGGCAAATTTTACCGTAAGTTGTGTTTCAAGGTCAACGAAGCAAAATCATAGCCAATGGCAATACGCATTGTATGAACTACTGATGTTTGACCTAGACTGTCAA
>Ga0209987_10000124_pt1 | contig 35162 bp, 33 predicted proteins | sample N074metaG_FD_182134 | JGI IMG/M metagenome (GOLD analysis project Ga0209987, IMG submission 182134) | Deep subsurface microbial communities from Kermadec Trench to uncover new lineages of life (NeLLi) - N074 metaG (SPAdes) (version 2) | ecosystem: Environmental > Aquatic > Marine > Ocean trench...
GATTGCTCGATACCCCGGTATTCTTCATTGAGGGCAATCCCCAGGCCGTCGGCGATGCAGTTGAGATAATTCATCATGCCGATCAGCGCCACCGCGTCCACGATATCCTCGTCGGAGAATCCCTCTGCTCTGAGTTGCTCGAGATCCTGCTCTGAGCAGGTATGGGCATGCAAAGTCAGCTTGACCGTATAGTCCAGGAGGGCTCGAGTAGCTTTATCGAGAGGGGCCTGACGGTAGTCCTTCTTGATGGCTTCTGCCAGGTTGCGGTCACCCAGTTCAGCACGGAGAAACTCTCCGTGTGCTTCCACTCAGTAGTAGCAGTCATTGGCGGCAGAGACCACGACAGCGATCATTTCCCGCTGGGTCCGTTTCAGACCCGAAGGACCATACATCAGAGTATTAAAGAACGGCACCCAGCCTCGAGTGATGTCGGGGCGGATGGTGGTGGCCTTCAGGATGTTGGGTATCCAGCCCCGTTGTTTTTTGAAGCTCTGGTAAAGGTTTTTGACATAACCCGTGGCTTCTGTCTCTCCGGTCGTTCGAATCCAGGCGGTTTTGAGAGTCTTTGGAGTCATGATGTTTGGCGAGATTCTATCTTATTTCTCTTTCGGCGGCCAGGCTTGTTGCTGATAAGCGGATTCCCAGAACATCCACTCGTAACGGGCACTGTGGCGGAAATGCTCCTTCATTCTTAGGATCTCGCTCGGGCTTGCAGAAGTGGACGATAGATTGACGATCTCAAGAATAGCCTTCACGGAATCGCCGTACTCTTCTGAGGAGTAAGCGTCGATCCATCGTTGATAGAGGGGATCCTTGGAACCCTTTTTCTTCAGTTGCTTGCCGACTTCCCAGTAAATCCAATAGCAGGGGAGTAATGCCGACAAGGACTCGGCGAAAGGCCGGCTGTATGCTGTGACCACGAGAAAGTTTGTGTAAGCAAAGGCTGCCGGGGAGGGATCGGCCTGGCCCACCTGTTCCGTTGAAATGCCGTACTCTGCAAAGACACTCTCATGCAGGGTTTTCTCGTATTCAAGGGTGTCCACGGCGTGGCGGTTGAGCAAGGCCGCCCATTCTTCACGCGGAGCTTTCGAGGCAGTAATGCTCAAAGCCCGGGCGAACTCACGCAGATAGTGTGCATCTTGAATCATATAAAAGGAAAAGGCTTCTTGACTGAGGGTCCCATCTGACAGGCTAGTCAGAAAGGAATGATCGAGAATCTCCCGGTAAATGTCGAGATTTTCTTCCCAGAGCTGGTCGGTAAAGTTTTGAGCTTGAGGCTCTACCAACAGGCTTAGAATTGCCAGCGAGAGCAGCCATTGGGACATGGTTAACTCCTCCGCCTTTCTGAATGGACTTCAGCGTGACTGACGGCGGTAGACGGCAGCGTAGGCGCTTCGGAAAGGTGAGACACAGTAGTCCTCGATCAGCTGTTTACCCGACACCGGACGAGCAGCCAGTTCCTCGCTGAAGCGCTCCTTGAGGCGGAAGGAAAGACTCATGATGTCCGCTTTTTCCGTGCGGTTTTCGACACTGAAGGCATCTTCCAGGTTGGGTTCCAGCTGGAAGATTTCTTGATACGAATGCCTGCGCAGCTGGTAAGGAGTGGTGACTTTTCGACTGCCCGTTGTCTGATAGTGGGAGACAAGGCGTCGTTGAAAGTCCAGATAGTCGAAATTTTCGACCTTATTGTTGACACTGATTTCAATCACGCAGTGTTCCTCGGCCCATTGGCTCTTCAGGCCGTAGGTGAAATCGAGGTCATCTTTGTTGAATTTGATGCGGTGCCCGTTTTTATCGTGGAAACACTTTAATTCTTCTTCTTGTTCCTGGCCCCCGGAATCGACCGGGTGGGTGACATAGTGGGGAGATACCCGTTCGTACCACTCATCGATGATCTGACTCAGTAACTCGTCGATAGCTTGCTGGATCTGAGTTGCTTTGCTCTTTGTGGTGGTCATGCAATTATTTTCAAACGCACATCATTGTAAACGAGGAATCCATGTTGGGCAATGGAAGTCCATGATAAAATAATACAAAAATGGGGTTCACACGTGCTTTGCTCTCGACCGTTGTGGTTTTGGCTGCCTGTGGCGGTCCGGAGCGAATTGTCAAACTGCCCGTTCCGCGAGCGGATGTCCTGCACGCCTATCGTCTGATGGCAGAGGGAGATGAAATGGCTCTGGCAGGACAGAGTCATTTCGCACTGCTCAAGTACCTGGAAGCCTCGCGTCTCAATCCCTACTACGAAGTCATTTTCAATAAATTGGCCATTGCCTATTCTCGCTTGCAGCAATTTCCTCAGGCTGAAAAGGCAATAGAGCGGGCTATTCGACTCGAGCCCCGTTACGCGTCCGCCCATAACACAATAGGGATCGTCTATCTGGCCAATCGATCGAACAAGCGGGCCATCCGTTCCTTTCAGGAGGCCATCAGATTAAAACCGGAAGAAGCAAATTTCTACGTTAATCTGGGACACACTTTTCTCAGGGAAGGAAAGTATCAGGAGGGCCTGCGTACTTATCAGAAGGCACTGGAGCTTGACCCTGACATATTGGACAACCCGAATGTCATTGAGCTTACACCACAATCCGCCGAAGTGGTGACGGAGGAAAGGCTGTATCTGATGGCTCGAGTCTTTGCAGAATTGGGGAATAAGCAATCTTGTCTGGAATATCTGGGAAAAGCACTTTCAGCGGGCTTCTCAGATGGGCGCCGGCTCCTGAGCGACACCGCCTTTGAAAAGTTTTTCGAGGATGCGGAGTTTATCGATTTGATCGCCTTGTACGGAGTTGAAGGCAGAAATTCCTGAGACGAGACACTTAGTTCACCAGACGGTTGATTTGTTGTTCAAGCTCAGCTCGACTCATAAAATGCGAGCTCGTCAACTCCAACTCTTCGTCCAAAGTCGTGCGTATTTCAAAGCTGGCACTTCCCTTGAGGATGTCCTGCACTTCTTTTGAAGTCAGGTCTGAAGGGTGGGGGCCCAATGGAGAAATCCAGATTTCTTCTTCTCCACGTTTGCAGCCTACCACGAGGTGGTTCCGTTGGCAGAAGAACTCAAGATAATCTAACGTGATCAGATCTGTTTTTCTCATCCAAAACTCCTTGAATTTCCTACTTCAGTATAACGGTCTGACCTAAAACGGTGCAAACGCACCTCAGCAGCACCAAAACAGACAGCGAAGAATGAGACACTACCGGACATGAATAAGTTCATCCTGATGTTTGTTCTTTTCCTCTCCAGTCTCACAGCCCAGGCATCCGACCTTTCCCTGTTTGCGGGTTGGACGGGCGTGGGATCACTCGAATCCGTTGCAGGTCAGGTCAATCTGAGCAACTTCAATGTTTTTGGAGTCCGCTGGGAAAAGGCTTTCCTTGTTGTATTAGGTTTTGAGAACACCCTCAGTTTCTCATCGGGATCTGTCCTGGCCATCGCAGGCGAAGATAATGGAGGCTTGAACTACACGGGTAATCTGGTCATCAACCTGCCCGTGAGGCGAACACTTCCCTATTTCACCTTGGGACTCGGGGTTTTGCACAGGTTTGGAACTTCCTTTCCTGATGTGGGGAGTAGATTTACATTCAATTGGGGAGCGGGGTTGAAACTACGCGGTCTTCTGGGCCCTATGGGCGTGCGTATCGATTATAGGCGCATGACCATCTATGGTGTTCTGGACGAGAACGCCAAAACCCATGAGATCTCCGGGGGTGTAATGTTCCACTTTTGAAGCACTGACCACAGACCGCAGACCGCTGACCGCGGTCAGCGGAAATTCAAAATTCAAAACTCCAAATTCCAAACAAATTCAAAATCCTAAATCCCAAACCTGATCTGGAATTTGGAACGCGCCGGGAGCGAAGCACTAAGTACTCACGGGGGGTAGATTACCGGAAAGAGTGGGCGGTTCTTCCGGTGAAGGTAACAAAAAAGCGGGCAAGACCCCGGGTGAGGTCAGAAGAACGACACACAATAGTAGGGTCTGAAGCCCAAAGACGTCGCTGAGGATTCCCACCGAAGGGAGAATAAATCCCGAAACCCCCCAGGCGAAACCCATCATAAGGGCAGCCACGGTACTGGCAGCCTCTGGAATCAGCCTCTGGGCCATCACCACATTGACCGGATTGGAGAGGAGAAGAAATGCTCCTGCCAGGGTGCACAGGAGCGTTGAAATTGGACCGGTGGTCAACAGGAACGCCAGTGCAAGTGGAGTATATCCGATCATCGACACAATCAGAACCCGCTTACCTCCGAAGCGATCCGCCAGAATTCCACCCCAGAGTCCCGAGAATGCCCCGGCCAACAGAAAAAGGGTCAGGCCCAGAGCTGCCTCCATTGCACTGTGGCCTCGCTGGGTCAGGTACAAGGGCATAAAGGCCACAAACACGATGTGGTTGATCGAGCGAACGACCACCAGAGAATAGTGGATCAAAAGCAGCCGACGGTGTTCCTTGAGGCGTTCTCTGAGGTGAGTTCCCCTGACCTTCTTTTCCACCGCTTGCGGTGAGGGTCCATATTTTAAAAGGTAGGCACTCATCAACACCCCGGGCAGGGCCGCCCAGTAGCTGTTGTTGAGACCCGCCAGGGTAATGACACTGGTAATGTAAATGGGACCCAGCGAATACCCGACCATTCCACCGGTAATGAACACCGCCATCTGATAGCCGCGACGTTGGACTCCCACTTCAGCCGTAACTGCCGCCCCCTGGGGATGAAAAGCGGCGATTCCAACGCCCCCCAGGACGACCAGGAACAACAGGGTAATGAAGCCGGGAGCGATTCCCAGGGAACAGATAAAAACACCGGCCACTGCCGGCCCCATTGCGGAAAACACCTTGTGGCGAAGGCGGTCTGCCAGATAACCATACAGAGGTTGCATGAGAGAGCTGGAAAAGACCAGGGCCCCACCCAGGATGCCTGCCTGAGTCAATGAGAGATTGAGTTCGTCGCGAAGAAAGGGAAGAAAAGCGCCCAACATGCCTGCGTAGGCGTCAATGAGAAAATGGCCAGCGGCAAGAGTCAGAATGGATTTGTGGACCTTCATTGCGGCAAAAAAGAAGTATTGTCACATATTGCTGCCGCTTCCCGAAAGCAGAGCCGTGGGCTTCAGCCCACGGGCCCGCAGGCTAAAGCCTGCGGCTCCGACGGAGCTAGGGAGATTTCAATAGGCTAGAATACCTTCTGTGAAAATCTCTGATTTTGACTATCCTCTACCCCCTGAGTTGATCGCCCAGTATCCGAGTGTGCATCGCGATCAGTCTCGGTTAATGGTCGTCGATCGGGCAACCCAAAGCTTCGAGCACCATCGGTTTCGAGATCTGCCGCGCTTCCTTTCATCCAGTGATCTGCTCGTCCTGAACAACACCCGAGTGATTCCGGCTCGCCTCCATGCTCATCGAGTAGACCGTCGGGAGAAGATCGAAGTGTTTTTGCTGGGTCCTGTTGAAGGGGATGTGTGGGAAGTGTTGGTGAGGCCAGGTAAAAAGGCGAGGCCTGGCACTCGCCTGGTGTTCCGACCGGATCAATTCGAAGCCAGCGTGCTCGAGAGTTCCCCTTCAGCGGTACGCCGGCTCCGCTTCGAATATTCCGGAGATTTCTGGGCCTGGATCGAAAAAGTGGGCCAGACACCGCTTCCCCCTTATATTGCTCGTCCCTCCACCCCAGAGGATCGGGAGCGTTATCAAACCGTCTTCGCCTCAGTTCCCGGGTCGGTGGCAGCTCCAACAGCGGGATTACACTTTACACCGGTATTGCTGGACCAGCTTGCCCACTGCAAGATTACCCTGCGTGTGGGTTATGGAACCTTCAGACCGGTTTCGGTGGAAACCGTGGAAGAGCACCAGATGGATGCTGAATACTATGAGATCGATTCAGAGGCGGCCGCCCGAATTGCAGAGCAGCAGAGGGGTGGAGGCCGCCTGATCGCGGTCGGAACAACCACGACGCGTGTCCTGGAACATGTCTTTTTCGAGCATTCTCGAATTGTACCGGGTGAGGGCTGGACCGATCTTTTTATTCGCCCGGGATTCGATTTTGGCCTGATCCAGGGACTGATCACCAACTTTCATCTCCCCAGATCGACCCTGCTGTTCCTGGTCTCGGCCTTCGCCGGAAGAGATCTGATCCAGAAGTGCTACCGTGAGGCAGTAGAGCGGGAATATCGCTTTTACAGCTATGGAGATGCGATGTTGATCCTTTAAAGAGAAGTTGCTAATTCGAAGTCGGTAACGTCCTTGAAGGTCTCCTGCATGTGTTCTTTGATCTTTGTGATCAATGCTTTTTCACTCAACCGGATGGCCTCCCGGCTGACCTCGAACTGTTCTGCGATGTTCTGTAGGGTTCTCGGCGTCTCAGCGATGAGGCGTTCGTGCAGGATGATCTTGTCCCGTTCCCGCAAGGTTCGAGAGAATTCTTCGATCTCTCGATTGAACAGGTTCTTCAGTTCCTTTCGAGCCAGTTGCTCGTCCACCGCATCCTCCTTTGCCTTTAACGTGTCGATGTATTGAACAGAATGATTGTCATCGACATAGGCGTTCAGACTCAAGTCGCTGGATTCAATGGCCTGTTCTACCGCGACCACCTCTTCGGGGCGGACTTTCAATCGTTGGGCAATCAAAGCGGGAGTCGGTTCGATTCCCTGTAAGCGAAGCTTCTCTTTCTCCTTGCGCAAATTGAAAAGTAGCTTGCGCCTTTCGTTGGTGGTTCCCACACGTACGATTCGGAAATTATCCAGGATGTACTTGATGATATAGGCCTTGATCCACCAACTGGCATAGGTCGGCAAGCGCGCACCGTGATAAGGATCAAAGCGCTTCACGGCTTCCATCAGACCGATGTTGCCCTCCTGTATGAGGTCCATAATGTTGGTGTAGACTCGGTTGTAGAGTCTGGCGATTTGGACCACCACTCGAAGGTTAGAGGTGATGAGGCGGTAGGCCGCTTCCTGGTCATCGTGCTCGCGGTAGAGCAGCGCCAATCGCTCTTCCTCCTCGGCCGTGAGGGGTTCAAATCGGCCGATCTCAAGCAGATATTTGGGTAGTGGATCCAGCCTGGCCAGCTTGACCTGTGACTCAGAGGACGGTTCTTGCGGTGAGAGTTCCTCGCTTTTCGGCTCAACCAGCGATTCGATGGTCTCTTCGCTGGGTTTTACTTTCTGCTTGGAACTTTTCTTGCTCGTCCTGCTCATCGGGAGATGACCTCGCTGCATAGATTAGCATATGTTGGCTGGAGGAGAATTCGGGGACTGTCCCCAAAATTCCCCAAAATTCTCTAGAGGTGATGTAGGGTGAGGAAAGATGAATAATTCGGGCTAGTGAACGGTTTTGGTCTTCTTGGTCATGAAATCCATCAAAATATAGTTGGCAAGGTTCAAGGTGGTGGCGAAGTAGGCCTTCCCGCGACAAATCTGTGAGACTTTTTTGACAAAATCCACCAGATAGTCGTCTTTTGCCAACATAAAGGTATTGATGAGAATGCCTGCTTTTCGGCACTGGGTGACCTCCTGGTAGGTCTCCCGCAAGATCATGGGATCCAAACCATACGAATTTTTGTAGATCCGGCCATTGGGGAGGGTGATTGCAGAAGGTTTGCCGTCGGTGATCATGATGATCTGGCGCAGGTCCTTGTTCTGGTTCAAAAGGATACGACGCGCCAGGCGTAGGCCCTCGCAGGTATTGGTGTGGTAGGGGCCTACTTTGACCGAGGCCAGCTTGGCAAGTGGTATTTCCTCTGCCGAGTCATGGAAGAGAACCACTTGGAGAGAGTCTCCGGGAAACTGGCTGCGGATGAGGTGGGCCAGTGCCAAGGCCACTTTCTTTGCAGGAGTGAAGCGGTCCCCGCCATAAAGGATCATGCTGTGGCTACAGTCCAGCATGAGAACCGTTGCACAAGAACTGTGATAGTCGGTTTGGTAAACCATCAAGTCCTCATATTCCAGATTGAGGGGCAGCTTGAGTCCTTCCCGTTTGACCGCATTCAAAAAAGTGGCACTGATATCCAGGTTCAGGGTGTCGCCAAATTCGTAGGGTCGGCTGGGAGAGTCGGATTGGATCCCCGTGGAAAGCTGGTGCGTTTCATGACGACCAAAGCTGCTTCGGCCCATGGAGCTCATCAATTCGCGTAAGGTCTTGTAGCCCAGGAAATCCAGACTTTTGTCGGTCAGTTCGAAGCGGATGTGTTGGACTGGGTCAGCTTCACTTCCCTCTCCTTCCCGGGGAGCCTCTTCCCAACCCTCTTCAGAGGCACGGATATAGTTTGCCTCCACCAAACGCTGGATCAATCGATCCAGGAGGTCCTGAACATCGGTGGACAACTGGCCGTCCGGGAAATCGTCCACGTAGCGGTCCAGGGCTTCACGCCATTTTGAGGGCAGGCGCTCATCCGTGGAGAGAATTTTCGCAAGGGCCTGATAGAGGCTTTCCAAGGTCTGATCGAAAGGAGTGCCGCGATAGAAGGGAGAATAAAAACCACTCTCCAGAAAAAAATCCTTGAGCTGATTGACCAGCTCTTCCAGGTCGATCTCTTCCAGGGGGTGGGGGATATATTTGGTGTAGCGAACTCGACTCATCGTTCTTGCCTAGCGGGCCGGATTATGCATAGCCCGGGCTAACATTAGTTGAATGACCTTTTAGAAAGAGCGGGATCTCCCAAAAACTCTTCTTCCGGTTGCACGGCTTCTTTGAAGTAGCCGCGTTTCTCGTTGCGACTGAGTTTCTTTCCTGCGTAAAGGCCTTCCAGTATAAATTCGATGAGTGAAACGGCGGTGGGCAGATCGTCTTGTGGGGAAACTCCCATTTTTTCCAAGGTTTCTTCCAGTCCCTGAATCGATTGCACTTTTTGGAAATATTCCTTAGCCGGGGTTTTATCGCTGACCTGGATTTCGCCTCCCAGATCGAACCAGTGCACAATCTGATCGAATTGCTGGTTCGGAAAATGTCGCTCAAAGGACTTCAGAATTGCGGCCCGGATTAGTTGTTTGGCGATGTTCACGGCACCTTTGAGTTCTCCCTCGTACTCCAGCTCCAGTTTTCCGGTGATGGCTGGGATGGACGCATAAATGTCAGAAACACGGGGTACGACCCTGTCTTCCTGGGCCCTTAGCGCTCGCTGTTCGGCGTTACTGACGGTGTTTTCAAGGCAGGAAATCGGCAAACGCTGGCTGACACCGGAACGGTTGTCAATCCGCTGATCCTGGCGACCCAGAAAAGCGACTCCCTCGATGATCTCGGTAATGAACTCGGGGGTCACGATCGTCCTTGAGGAGTTTCGGTCGATCCAGGCTTCCTGAAGAGTAATTCGAATTCCATCTTCGATGCGGTCAGGATAATGGGTTTTCACTTCTGATCCGATGCGATCTTTCAAGGGGGTGATGATCTTTCCCCTTGCGGTGTAATCCTCCGGGTTGGCTGAAAAGACCAGGAGGGTATCCAGGGGCAGTCGGATGGGAAAGCCTTTGATCTGTACATCACCCTCTTGCATGATGTTGAAAAGACCCACTTGAATCTTGGGGGCAAGATCGGGAAGTTCGTTCATGGCGAAGATCCCCCGGTGGGCTCGAGGCAAAAGGCCGAAATGAATATTCTCGTGAGCGGAAAGCTCTCGACCCTGTTTGGCGGCTTTGATGGGATCCAGGTCTCCAATGATGTCGGCGATGGTAACGTCCGGTGTGGCCAGTTTTTCTATATAACGTTGCTCTCGTGAAAGATAAGTGATGGGCAGATCATCCCCTTCTTCCTGAATGCGTTTGCTGCAAACTCCGCAAATCGGAAAGAAGGGATCATCATTGATCTCACAGTCTGCAACACAGGCGATCTCTTCGTCCAGGAAGTCGGTCAGGGCACGCAGCATCCGGCTCTTAGCCTGGCCGCGTAATCCCAGGATGATGAGATTATGCTTGGAGAGCAGGGCATTGATGATGGCTGGAATGACTGAATCCTCGTACCCAATGATGCCCGGGAAGAGGGGTTCCTTGGCGCTGAGTTTCTGAATCAGATTGTGGCGGATCTCTTCTCTTACGGATCGAAAGCTGGCCGGCTCGCCTTTCTTTCGCTTCAATTCTCCGAGTGTGGTCGGTTTCATGGGCATCATCCCGGCTAAAGTTCCAGCAAGCGGATAATTTTCTCCTTGTCGGGTTCAACCACGATGGGTTTGTTGGCGAAGGTGGAGTTCAGCTTACCCGACTTCTCCACAACTCGGTTTTCGTAAGATGCATGTTGGTAAAGATTGTCGAGATGGTAGTTGACGGTATACTCCGGATCCTTCAGTTGATGACCGGTTAAAATCGCCACCACGTCTTCGTCGGGGTCCATATCAACTTCGTGCTCCTGGCTTTGGCTGAGTTGCAGAAGCTTCTTAAGACCGGCGATTGTGGTAGCCGAGGCCGGCTCACACCCAACTCCATCACGTCCCAAAACTGCTTTGGCGTCGGCAATTTCCTGCTCGCTCACCACATCACACCAGCCATCCGTGAAATCCAGCGCCCGCAAAGCCTTTTTCCAACTGATGGGTCTCCCGATCTTGATGGCGCTGGCAAGGGTCCAGGCATCTTGGACGGGGACCAGTTGCCCGGAACTGGTGACCAAAGTTCGATGGAGAGGGGCAGCACCGCTGGCCTGAATGATCGTGAGCCGCGGGACCTTGTCGATAAAGCCCAATTCCTTCAACTCCATCAGGATTTTACCGTATGAAGAGCTGTTGCCCAGATTGCCGCCCGGCACCACAATTCGATCCGGGATTTTCCAGTCCAGCTGATCAAAGAGCTCGAGCATCACGGTTTGCTGGCCTTCGAGTCGAAACGGATTGATGGAATTCATCAGATAAAGGTCCGTTTCTTTGGACAGTTCCTGAACCAGGCTCATAGCGACGTCAAAATCTCCCTGGATCTGCAGGGTGAGCGCACCAAAGTCCATGGTCTGAGATAATTTTCCGAAAGCGATCTGACCCTCGGGAATGAAGACAACTGCACGAAGATCGGTCCGGGCGCAGAAGGCCGCCATGGAGGCGGAAGTATTGCCGGTGGAGGCGCAGCCCACGACACGCGATCCCAGTTTCTTGGCTTGGGTCACCGCTACCGTCATGCCGTAGTCTTTAAAAGAGCCGGTCGGATTCCAGCCGAGGTGCTTGACCCGCAGGCGCTTGAGACCGGCATATTCAGCGCAGCGGGGAGTCTCCAACACGGGACTGTTCCCCTCTCCCATGGTCACAACGTGGGTCAGATCTTCCTCGAGAAATGGCAGCAATTCTCGATAGCGCCAGACTCCACTGATGTCCAGTGGATTGTTGGAAGCACGTCGCTGCCGAAACAGCTTTTTGAGCTTTTCAACGTCAATATTTGAATGATTCTTGACGATGTCCAAAAGATCAGAACAGTCAGGACACTGGTAGAGCTTCCTGCCGATATCGAATTCACTTCGGCACGATTCATTGATGCAGCGAAAAAAGAAGGGTGGATCGGGCAGGCCGGATTTTTGGGGCTTAGTCATCAGCTAGGAGCTGCCGGAATTGCTCGATCATCGCCGGAGAATCCCACTGGTAGGCTCCAAGCTGCTGGAGGGCAAGGCGCCCCTGACGGTCGACAATGAAGGTGGTGGGGAGCGCCATGCTGTTCAATTGCAGGGAAAGAGTGTCCTCAGGGTCCAGCAAAATCTTGAAGGGGTAAGGGTGCTCCTCTAGAAATCCACGAACCACTTCAGGGTCTTCGCTGGAGACGGCCACCATGGCAAGCCCCTGGTCCGAGAATTCCTGGTAAAGAGTGGCCATAAAAGGCATTTCCTCAAGACAAGGTAAACACCAGGTCGCCCACAGGTTGAGAAAAAGGACCTTGGATTCAAGATCGGAATCGATGAGAGGAACATCTTCTCCATCAACGGTCTTGAAGGTACCCGATAGATCGATGGGTTGACGCTCCTCCACCGGCACCCACTCCCTCTCGAATGCTGGAAGCTCCGGGGGCTGGGCACATCCCAGAATGAGCAAAACTCCCAGGATCAGTGGTGCAATCCTGCGTAAAAAACTCACATTGTCAGTCATGGTGTGGTTCGTTCCGATTCGATTCTAGCATAGTTTTTTCTCGGATTCTGTTTATCATCAGACGTCTCCGAAGGAGATTCCGATGGCCTTGGCGGTACGCACGTATTCCCCCTCAGGATCGACCAGACGCTGACCAGCGATAGCAGTCTTGATGGGCACCGATTCAACCTGGCCACATTTTAGAGCAACCATCAGTCCGAACCGCTCCTGGGCAACGAGTTCGACGGCTACCAGGCCAAAGCGGGTTCCTAAAAGACGGTCAAACGGACTGGGACTGCCACCCCGTTGCAAGTGTCCCAGCACCAGAACTCGGGTCTCGACGTCAAGTCGTTCCTGGATCATCTCTCCCACCACGAATCCGATACCTCCCAGGTCGCCCCGATGATCTCCCTCATGAGGTTGGCGATAAACCGGGCTTCCACCGGAGGAAGCGGCAGCTTCGGCCACCACAACCACGCTGAAAGGACGTCCCCCTTTGGCACGCTGCCGAATTTTCTGGCAAACCTTTTCAATATCAAAGGGGATCTCAGGAATCAGAATCACATCGGCTCCACCCGAAATTCCGGCTTCCAAAGCAATCCATCCCGCATTTCGACCCATCAATTCCACCACCATGACTCGCTCATGACTTTCAGCGGTGGTGTGGATTTTGTCGATCGCTTCCGTAGCGGTATGCAAGGCCGTGTCGAAGCCGAAGGTCATTTCGGTGGCCAACAGGTCCTTGTCGATGGTCTTGGGCACCCCGATCACCGGCAATCCTGCCTCGAACAACCGATGAGCGATGGAGAGCGTTCCGTCACCCCCGATCACGATCACCCCATCCAACTTCATAGCCCGGGCCGTGTCAAAGACCTTCTGGGAATAATCCTTGAATTCTGTCTTCCCTTCTTTATTTTTCACCGGATAGCGGAAAGGGTTCCCTTTGTTGGTCGTGCCCAGAATGGTACCGCCCAGGGGAAGGATGCCTCGAACCGAGTCCAGGGTCAGGGGGACCATTTTGTCGGATTTCAGGAAACCGCCGAAACTGTCCTCGCTTCCCCAGACTTTCCAATCGTAGCGTAGGATCGCCGTTTTGACGACCGACCGGATCACGGCGTTCAATCCGGGGCAATCGCCTCCACCGTTGAGCACACAGATTCTCTTCTTCGGTTTCCGGGCCATCTTACAGACTACAATTTTATAACTTTGGTCGTTCCAAGTTCCAAGTTCCCAGTTGTCAGTGTTGGTAGTCTGTGGTTTATTGTCTGTTGTCAGCCGGTCTGCCGGCTGTGGTCTGTTGCTATGAAAGTCTCTCTCTTCATCACTTGCCTGGTGGATCAATTTTTCCCTCAAATCGGTATCAGCACGATGAAGATTCTCAGAAAGTTGGGCGTAGAAGTTGAATTCGACAGCCGCCAAACCTGCTGTGGACAGCCGGCATTCAACATCGGTTATGTGGAGGAAGCCCGGCAAGTAGCCCGTCATTTCCTGGAAGTGTATGGGGATGTGGATCATATTGTGGTTCCCTCGGGTTCCTGCAGCACCATGATTAAGGTTTTTCTCCCGAAACTGTTTGCTGAGGATTCCTCACAAAGGAGTCTTGCTGAAGAGATAGGACGACGAACCTTTGAGTTGTCGGAGTTTTTGAGTTCAGTTCTGGGGGTGGAAACTACGGGAGCCCGTTTCCCGGAAGTGGTGACCTATCACGATTCCTGCCATCTCCTTCGTGAACTGGGCATCTCCAGCCAACCGCGCCAACTGATTCGCGCTGTGGAGGAAATTGATTTTCGGGAGATGGAGCACTGTGATCGCTGCTGTGGCTTTGGAGGTGCCTTTTCGGTGAAATTTCCGGACATCTCGACCGCCATGGGTGCAGACAAAGTGGGGTGGATCCAAGGCTCCGGAGCTCGCTATGTCATTGCCAGTGACGTGGGCTGTTTGATGCATCTCAGGGGCTTGCTCGAGCGTAACCGGGTTCCCGTACAGACCATGCATTTGGCTGAATTGCTGGCCAAATTTGAGGACTAATGGTTGTTAAGATCAGTGCCAACGTCCAAAGCGCATTAGCCGATGAGACCTTACAGGGAAATCTGCGCCGTGCCTTCGTGGACACTCTCCACTCCCGGAATGAGGCGGTGTCAGAGGTCCCCAACTGGGAAGAACTGCGCGACTATGCTCGGGACGTCAAGGCCCACACCCTGTCCAGATTGCCCGAATACCTGCAAAGGCTGGAAGAGAAGGTAGTGGAACAGGGTGGGAAGGTGATCTGGGCGGAAACCGGGCAAGAGGCGGTTCAGTTCATTGTGGATTTGAGCCACCGAAGGGGAATCCGAGAGGTGGTCAAGGGTAAAAGTATGCTGAGCGAGGAAATCCACCTGAACGAATCACTGGAACGTGCACAGATTAAGCCGGTGGAAACGGATCTGGGTGAGTACGTGATTCAACTGGCCGGGGAAAAGCCATCCCACTTGGTCGCTCCGGCCCTTCACAAGTCGAGGAAGCAGATTACCGATCTTTTCGTTCAAGAATTGGGTATGGCCCCTACCGGGGATGTGCTCGAGATCACCGCCACTGCCCGCAAGCTCTTGCGCCGCCACTTTCTGACGGCCCGTATGGGAATTACCGGAGTGAACTTCGCTGTGGCCGAAACCGGCACCATCGTGATTGTGGAAAATGAGGGAAATGTGGGATTGTCGGTTGCGGTCCCTGAAATTCACATTGCCCTCATGGGGATAGAAAAAGTTATCCCTCGTAGCCGAGACCTGGCAGTTTTCCTGAAACTTCTCATCCGCAGCGCCACGGGACAAAAAATAACCAGTTATGTCAATTGCCTGAGTGGGCCTCGTCGCAGCGACGAGTTGGACGGTCCACAGGAGTTTTATCTGATACTCATTGATAACGGGCGCACGAAGATTCTGGCGGATGACTTTATGCGTGAGAGTTTGTCCTGTATTCGCTGTGGGGCTTGCCTGAATGTTTGTCCTGTCTATCAGACCATTGGCGGGCATGCTTATGGTTCAACTTACCAGGGACCTCTTGGCGCCATGTTGACTCCACTGCTGACGTCCGTTAGCGAAGCTCCCGAGCATGCCTTTGCGTCGTCCCTGTGCGGAGCCTGTCACGAAGTCTGTCCCCTAAAAATCCCCATTCCTCAAATCCTGTTGAAGCTTCGGGAGAGGTTCCAGAGTGAAAGGAATCAAAAAGCGACCAGCTTCTCTTTGGAGAAGCTGGTTATGCAGGTATGGGCCCGGGTCATGTGCGCTCCAAGCCTTTATGCTCGCTTGGGGCGTTGGGCTCGAATAGTAAACAAGGTCTGTGGGAAGCGTGGCATGGGAAGACTCCCCGTTCCGCCCTTCAGTCGTTGGATGAAGCATCGAGATCTGCCCGCCCTTCCTCCGCAGAGTTTTCGGGAACTTTATTCTAAGGAGGTCTCTTGAGCCGATCTTCCATGTTGCACAAAATCCGTCAGGCCTGTGCCGGGGGAAACTCTGTCGAGTTGCCCGCTGAATTGCCTGAGTTTCCTCACTATTCAGATCCGGTAGAGAAGTTTCGCCAGGAGTTGGAAAGGGTGGGAGGAGTCTTTTTGGACGGGCGAAGATCCGAGGAGCTCGTAGGTGCCCTGGGCCTGGTACTGAAAGAGAGCGATTCGACAGAAATTTATTGGGAAGGTGAGGATTTGTTTCAAAGGCACGGCATTTCCTTTACCTTGCGTGACCCTGAAGCCTTTGCAAAAGGCAGCCTACTATACAGTTTCCATTTTCGCCGCCAGGTTCGATTTCCGATCATCCTGAATTCAAAGCCCGCTGAGCGAAGCGAGGTAGCCCGCATTTCACTCTCGGCGAGTGGAGCTCGATTTGGAATTGCAGAGACCGGAACCGTTGTTCACGAGGTCAAGGCGGGAAGGGGACGTTTACTCTCGCTCCTGCCTCCAGCACACCTGGTGTTTTTGTCGGAACGGGATCTGTTGATGAACCAGGCCATGCTGTTTCTTTCCATGCCTCCCGGACGGGGGAGTGCATTGACATTGGTCACCGGCCCTAGCCGTACTTCCGACATTGAAAGGACTCTGGTGGTGGGTGTTCATGGACCTGGAAAATTGTTCGTCATTTTAACTCCATGAGTATAGAGTGCACGTCTATGAACTGCCATGAAGCACCACATCGTTAAAAGACTACACTTTAGCTATGGCCATCGCCTGATGGACTACGATGGCAAGTGCGCTCATGCCCATGGACATAATGGGGTACTTGAGATTGAGTTGGGCAGCGATAAGCTGGACCATCGAGGGATGGTGTACGATTTCAGCGACGTCAAGAAGCGTCTGAAGGAATATATCGATCGCGAACTGGATCACCGCATGTTGCTGCGGGAGGACGACCCCATGGTGGCAGCACTGGAAGGTATTGGTGAACGGGTATTCCTCATGAAAGAAAATCCCACTGCTGAAAATATTGCCAAGTTGATCTTCCAGGAAGCCAGGTCCAAGCAACTCCCCGTGGTAGCGATTCGACTCTGGGAAACTCCGGATGCCTATGCCGAATATCGTGAAGAATAGCCGGGACCGTCAGGAGTACGAAGACCTCCGGAATGTGGGAGGCACCTCAGGTGCCGAACGGCCCGCAGGCTAAAGCCTGCGGCTCTGACAGAGCAGCGGGAAACACTCAGAGCGGTGGGTTAACGAGGGACAAACAGAGCCGTGGGCTTTAGCCCACGGGCCTCCCACACTCTGGAGTTTCTTGCCACTCGTGGCAAACACCACAAGCGGTGCAGCACGCCGGATGGGTTCGCCGCTTCAATAAGGAACTTATGAATAGTCCCGGCAAAAGGAGCAAGTGGCCATGCAGTTGAAGGATAAGGTCGCCATTGTCACGGGAGCGGGTGTCGGTATCGGGGTGGAGTACTCGAAGCGGCTTGCTGGGGAAGGCGCCAGGGTGGTCTGTACGGATATCCAGGGAGACCATGCCGAAGCCACGGCCAGGGAGATCGTTGCTGCAGGTGGCGATGCCATAGGGTTCAAGGCCGATGTCACAAGCAAAGCCGACACCGACGCCATGGCTAGCCGCACCCAAGACCAATACCACCGGATCGATATTCTGGTGAACAACGCGGCCCTGTTCACGGCCCTGCCCGAGGGGCCCTTTGATGAGCTCAAGGAAGAGAATTGGGATCGCTGTATGGAGGTGAATCTCAAGGGTGTTTGGAATTGCATCCGCTCCGTATACCCGTTCATGAAGAAGCAGCGCTACGGTAAGATCATCAACATCTCATCGGTGACCTGGATGATGGGCAGACCCTATCGTCTTGACTACGTGACCTCCAAGGCCGGTGTGGTAGGTTTAACTCACGCCATCGCACCCGAACTTGGCGAGTATGACATCAACGTCAACGCCGTGGTTCTGGGGTTGGTCCAAAGCGACTCCGCCGTGAAAGTCTATGGGGCGGAACACTTCCAGAAATTTAAGGAGCGGCAGGTCTTCAAACGGAGTCTCACCCCCCAGGATGCATGCGGCGCCGTTGTCTTTTTTGCCTCTGACAATGCTGAGATGATTACGGGCCAGTCGCTGGTGGTGGATGGCGGACTGGTGTTTCACTAGCCGCGGGATTATGCGGAATCCCGGCTAGCCGCGGCTACTCTTCTGCTGCTGGATGAGCTGGTCAACGGCTTTAAAAAGACGGTCGTTGAAAGCGTCGTATGTTTCTTCCTCAGAGGGGTGATCGAGCGGCTCACCAAAACAGACCTGTACGGGATGTAAGCGGATTTTGGCCGCTCCTCTAGGCCAGGCCTCATAAGTGCCCGCTATAGCCGTGGGTACTACGGGTACTCCCATTACCTTGGCCAGGATCGCGGGTCCCTTCCGAAAGGGTTTGAGGGTGCCGTCGATGGAGCGCTCTCCCTCCGGAAAGACGCAGAGAATGAAATCCCTGCGTAGTCCTTCAGCACCCAGACGAAGGGCCTGCCGAAGATGTCGGTCAGCATCGACGGGCACCACCCTGATGAGTCGTCCCAGAAAAGAGAGCAGGGGACGATTGAAGTAATCGGCATACCCCAGGAAGAAGATCCTCTTGATGATGCGATAGGGGAAGGGGCTCACCAGCACAAAAGCGTCCAGGAAGCTCAAATGATTGGGGCAGATCAAATAAGGATATTCATGGGATAGATTGTTTTTCCCCGTCACCTTCAGACGAAAAAACACCAGGGACAGGATGTAAACCAATTTCGCGACCAGATAAAAAGCGAATTCCGTCACCGGCTGAGGCTCCAGGAGCTGTTGCACCCGACGGAGGTCTTCAGGCTGAAGAGGTTCCCTCAGAATGGTTTTCCAGGAAAGCCGGACATCTTTTTCAGCAGTCTCTCCGGTCAGTCGTTCTTCTACGGCCTCAACGAGTTCCTCTACCGTGAAGATCTGAGATGCCGATTCATCCGAGATCTGGACCTGAAAAGTCTCCTGAACCGTGGACAGGAGCTCGACTCGTTCCAGGGAATCGAATCCCAAATCCAACTCCAGATTCCTTTGCGGATGGATGTCCGCACTGTGCTTCATTTCCTTGATGATTCTAAAAACTTTTTCTTCCGTAGCAGTTCGAGGTTGGACGGACTCTTCCCCTTTCGAAGAGGTGGGAGTCGCAGGTTTCTCTTCCAGTTCCTGCTGTACCTGAAAGCGTTTGATTTTGCGGGTGGTGGTGCGGGGTAAAGGTTCCCGCCGAATCTCGAAACTATGCACTCGTTTGTGGGGTGCGAGTCGCTGGGAGAGATTCTCCAGCATGTAACGAATCATGCCATAGGTATTGACCGTTTGCTGGCTCTTCATGTAGTCGAAGTCTGGAACCACCACCGCGTGAAGCTTCTCCTGTTCCTGACCGGAAGTTTGATCACGTATCCCCACGACGCATAACTCTTTGATATAAGGACAGTTGCTCTGGTAAAAGTGCTCCACCTCTTCCGGGAAAATATTCTTTCCTGAACTGAGGACGATGACATCTTTCTTGCGCCCGGTGATATAGAGCTCTCCCTGGGGGTTCAAGTAACCGAGATCGCCGCTGTGGAGCCAGCCATTTTTTAATATCTCCGTCGTGGCCTCAGGGTTCTTCCAGTAGCCCTGCATGATGTTGTCTCCGCGAATGAGAACTTCGCCCACACCCTCTGGATCGGGCTGATCAATTTGAATCTCCACGTGAGCAAGGGGCGGTCCCACTGAACCCGGGGTCTTGGAGGCGATAGGAGTGATGGTTGCCACCGCGGCTGTTTCCGTTAATCCGTAAGCCTGCACCAGGGTAAATCCAAGATCCCGCAGGTATACGCCAACTTTTCGGTCAAAATGAGCTCCTCCCACCGCGAAGATCCGAAACCGCGATCCGAAGCGTCCATGGATGGCTGAAAAGAACCATTTCCCGGGGTTCCAGCCCCAATGCTCATTGCAGAAATGGGAAAAAGCGAGAAATCGGTGGAAGAGGAATCTCTTGAGAAAAGATTGTCTTTTGATTTCTTGAAGGATGCGATGATGGAGCAGGTAATAGAATTGTGGAACACAGATGAAAATGGTCACTCCCTCATCTTGGAAGGTCTTGAGAATGTGCTGAGTGTCCAGGGAGTCCAAATAGGTTACCCGGGCGCCTACCGATAAGGGAACGATAAAGTTCACCATCAGTGCCATGACGTGGTACAGGGGTAGAACCGACAAGACGTGATCGTCAGAGGTCACTCGGACGATTCTCAGGAGTTCCTCAACGTTACCATTGAGGTTGCGCCGCGAGAGGACCACCCCCTTCGGATTCCCTGTGGTTCCACTGGTGTAAAGGAGTACAAACCCTTCGTCCAGATCCCGTTCCACCCAAGCCACAGGACTCGTTTCCTTGCCCTGGGTCAGAAGGGTTTCCCAGTGGAAATACCCTTCGACGGGTGGACCCGTGATTAAAGCGGGTAGAGGAGCAGGCAGCAGTTCCTGGATTTTTTGTATTTCGGGTAAGAATTTCTCGGATGAGATGAGGAACCTGCACTCGGCATGTTGGATCAACTCGGCCAGCGTCTTTGTGTCGTGCAGGATGTCGAAGGGAGCGATTCTGGCGCCTGTGCTTTGAGTTGCCAGAAAGGCAATGGCCCAGCGGGGATGATTTTCCATAAGGATGCCCACTGTGCTTCCCGGTCCGATGGACTGACTCTTGAGAAAACGACCGATTTGGGCAACCTCTTGACCGATCCTGCCGTAGGTAAAGGATTCGTTTGCGTCCTGGGTAATGTACTGAAGTGCGACTCTTTCCGATAGCTTTTCCAAGTTGTCCTGAAATCGCTTGGAGAAATCGAAGGTCATGTCTTTTGTGTGGAGACTGGGCGCGTTCAAAGCGGACTCAATGCTAGCATATGCGACTCGTATGCGGGGAGAATTTGGGACGGTCCCAAGAATTCTCCGAATTCGGGGACTGTCCCTTAATTCTCGATATAATGAAGATGTAGCGGCGTGTGACGCGGGCTCAATCGTGACAACTAAGACTGTGGATGAGTGCCAGTCCTGGGAAGAGGTCCTGGATCTGATCAGGATGTCCGAGCAAGAGATTCGCCTGGGTGGTGGTGAGACAGCCGTCGAAAGGCAGCATGAAAAAGGCCGCCTGACGGCTCGTGAGCGCATTGAACGGCTCATCGATCCCGGGAGCACCTTCTTTGAGCTGGGGTTGTTTGCGGCCTTCGAGATGTATCAAGAGTGGGGTGGAGCTGCTGCCGCCGGTGTGATCACCGGCATTGGGCAAGTGCAAAAGCGCCACTTCATGATCATCGCAAACGATGCCACCGTCAAAGCGGGTGCCTTCTTTCCCACCACCGTCAAGAAGGTCCTGCGGGCTCAGCATATTTCTCTGGAGAATCATCTCCCCCTCATCTATCTGGTTGATTCTGCCGGTGTGTTCCTGCCCCTGCAGGATGAAGTCTTCCCGGATGAGAACGATTTTGGCCGAATCTTTCGTTACAACGCCCGCATCTCGGCCCAGGGCATTCCCCAGATCGCGGCCATCATGGGATCCTGCGTGGCGGGTGGAGCTTATTTGCCCGTCATGTGCGACAAGATCTTAATGACCGAAGGCAGTGGTCTGTACATTGCCGGACCCTCTCTGGTGAAGGCGGCCATTGGTCAGGACCTGGACAGCGAGGATTTGGGAGGGGCGCAACTCCATTCTACGCTGAGCGGAACCATCGATTTCCGGGAGAAAACGGACAAGAGTTGCCTCGATCGTGTTGGCCGTCTGGTGGGAACACTGGCAAAACCTTCTCAGGCTCCTTTTCAACGAGTGGAGGCCCAACCTCCTGACCATTCTCCAGAAGAAATCTATGATCTCATGCCCCTGGATCCCAGCCAGGAATACGATGTGCTCAAGATATTTCAGTGCATCTTCGACAACAGTGAGTTCATGGAATATAAGGCGGAATACGGGAAGACTCTGATCTGCGGGTATGCTCGCCTGGCCGGCTGGTCGGTGGGAGTGGTTGCCAATCGTAAACAACACATCAAGACGCCGGATGGGCCGTTTGAGGTGGGAGGAGTGATCTACCGGGAAAGCGCCGATAAGGCCGCGCGTTTTGTGATGGATTGCAACCAAAGTCGTATCCCACTGCTCTTCTTTCAGGATGTGAGCGGCTTCATGGTGGGCAGGGAAGCCGAAATATCCGGGATCATCAAGTCGGGGGCCAAGCTTGTCAATGTGGTGGCCAACAGCGTGGTACCCAAAATCACGGTGATTATGGGGGGGAGTTATGGGGCTGGCAACTACGCTCTTTGCGGCAAGGCTTATGACCCTCGTTTTATTTTTGCCTGGCCGACTTGCCGCTATGCCGTGATGGGCGGTAAGCAGGCGGCTAAGACCCTGCTCGCATTGAAGGTGCGTCAGTTGGAGAAGAAAGACCAGAAGATCACTGAGGAAGCCCGACAGCAAATGCTCGAGAGTATCCAGGCAACCTATGATCATCAACTCGACCCCCGTTATGGGGCCGCCCGGCTATGGGTGGACAGGATCATCCAGCCCCACCAGACACGGGAGGCCTTACAGCTGAGCTTGGAAGTTGCTGCCCTCAACCCGCAGGTCCCGGAATTCAAAACGGGTGTGCTCCAGGTCTAACCCGAGAGAAAGAAATATGGATCAGGTTAAGCTGGATTTCGATCCTCCCTCAGCTTGCATCACCCTGAACCGCCCCCAGGTGCGCAATGCGCTTTCCCCGGAACTGGTGGCTCATTTCCACACCGCCTTGGATCAAGTGCAGGAGCGCGATGATGTGGCTGCTCTAATTATTACCGGGGAAGGGACGGCTTTTTGCGGAGGGGCCGATCTCAAGGTTCTTCGAGAAATAGCGGCTCAATCCGTTAAGCAAGCCCACCAGGACTCTCAAAATCTGATGAATTTCTTCCGCAGAGTCTATGAGTTTCCCAAGCCGGTCATCGCTGCCGTGAATGGACCGGCTATGGCGGGAGGCTGTGGACTGGCGAGCGTCTGCGATATCGTCCTGGCAGCCGAAGATGCCGTTTTCGGATATCCGGAAGTCAGGGTCGGTTTTGTCCCTGCTCTGGTTGCTGTTTTCCTGGTGCGGATTTGCGGGGAGAAAAAGGCCCGGGAGTTGTTGCTGACTGGCCGCCTCTTTTCGGCTCAAGAGGCTCAGGAAATGGGTTTGGTCAATCACGTCGTGGCTAAGGAGTCCCTGCTGGAAAAGGCCCAAGAGTTGGCCCGGGAGATTTCCCAAAATAGTCCCACTGCGGTGCGGTTGACCAAGGAGCTCATGCAAGATCTACCGGGCTTGAGCCTGGAGAAGGGACTCATCGCGGCCCTCCAGTTGAATACCTTGATTCGGACCACTGAGGATTTCAAAGAAGGAGTTTCCAGCTTTCTGGAGAAAAGACGGGCGCAATGGAAGCGAAGGTAAAATGTCGGAAGGATTTGCTATCGTACCCGAGATACTTCCAGGATGTCCCGCCATCAGTCCTGGAATGTAACGGGGAGAAGGGCGTTGTGAATACTGTCCAGCCTCTCTGAAGTAGTCCAGAGCGCCCTTCTCATTTTCTCTCCCCTCGGATAATTCCTCGATTTTTGTCAAGAAGCAGTCAGAGCCGTGGGCTTTAGCCCACGGGCCCAGCTGGAGTTCACTGTGAATGGCCCGCAGGCTAAAGCCTGCGGCTCCGACAGAGCTACCAGGAGCAGTCAGAGCCGTGGGCTTCAGCCCACGGGCCGGCCCCCAAGTGGACAAGAGCGGCCTAGTTGATAGAATAAGCGGTCCCTCGGGAGAATCATAAATGGACAGCCAATATCACAAGGGTCTTCACTACTTTGCGCTGGTTACCGCCGGTGCGACCTTTCTGTTGTTGATTGCGGGCGCGTTGGTTACCAGCAATGATGCAGGCCTGTCCGTGCCCGACTGGCCCCTGTCCCATGGACAATGGATGCCCGAAATGGTGGGTGGGGTCTTTTACGAGCATGGGCATCGAATGGTGGCCACGACGGTCGGTCTGTTAACCATCGTCCTCAACATCTGGCTGTGGAAGGTCCCCTCCTATCCATGGGTGCGGGCTCTGGGTTTGGTTGCCCTGGGGGCAGTGATTACTCAGGGAGTTCTGGGCGGAGTGACGGTTCTTTTCTTTCTTCCCACCCCCATCTCCGTTCTGCATGCCTCCCTCGCTCCTCTCTTTTTCTGTATGGTGGTCACGCTTGCCGTGGTCACCTCACCCGATTGGGCTCATCTGTCTCGCTCCTTTAGGGACGGATGGCGTAAGGTTTTGAAGGGTGCTGACTGGGACCTGAAGTTGGCCATCTTGACGACGATGGCTCTTTACTTCCAGCATGTGCTGGGCGCCACCGTGCGCCATTCAGGCACTGTCAATGGTACTAAGGCAGCGGTTCTAGTGACTTCGGCTCTTATCGCACATTTGGTGGGAGCCTTTGCGGTAACGGGTTTGATTCTTTTTGTGGCGCGAGTCTTCATCAAACGTATCCATGATCGGAGTATCCTTCGGTTGGTGTACCTGCAGCTCAGCTTGCTCTGTGCCCAACTGTTGCTGGGATGGGGAGCGTATCTGGTTCGGATCGATCCGGCCACCCAGGTACAGCCGAGCGTATCAGGAGTATGGATCACCACTTCCCATCTGACCGTCGGTGTGCTTCTCCTGGTCACCAGTCTTGTGGTGACGCTTAAACTCATGAATAACGTGGCACTGAGAGACCGGGGACTGGTGCCCGAGCCCACTTTGGCGGGACAAACCGCATGAAAATGGAGTCTGCTACCGTAGACCGTCCTTTCTTGTGGAAGCTGCCAGCCTTTTTTGAGCTCACCAAACCACGAGTCATACGTTCGGTGATTTTGACCTCGGTAGTCGGCTTCTATCTGGCCTCTTCGGGCAGATTGGATCTCCTCCTCTTGTTTCACACCCTGGTCGGCACCACTCTTTTGAGTGGAGGTGCGGCTGCCCTCAATGAATTTATTGAGCGTGAAGCAGACGGCAGAATGCGGCGAACCTGTTCGCGTCCCTTGCCCTCGGGTCGCTTAAGCGAAAGTGATGCACTCATCGCTGGCAGCATACTGATTGTCGTCGGCAGCTTCTATTTAGCCCTTTTGACCAATCTTCTGGCTGCTTTTCTGGGATGTGTGACCTTGGCTGTTTACTTGTTGGTGTACACCCCGTTGAAAATGAAGACCCCGATTTGCACGACCATCGGTGCGATTCCAGGAGCCATCCCTCCTTTAATCGGTTGGGCAGCAGCAAAAGGGTCTCTTGATTCCCATGCCTTACTGCTTTTCGCAATACTCTTTGCCTGGCAGTTTCCTCATTTCTTGGCTATCTCCTGGCTATACAAAGAGGATTACAAGCGCGCTGGCTTCGCCATGTTGTCTTCGATTGATCCGGATGGCAGAAGAACGGGCCGGCGCATCCTGATTTTCACGGTAATCTTGTTTGGATTGAGTGTTGTCCCGGTGACCTCGGGTTTGACGGGAACCGTGTATCTTGTGGGGGCTCTTGTGTTGGGTTCAGTCTTTTTGTGGTTTGGGTTTGAGGCGGCCCTCTTTCGGACGACAACCGCGGCACGCCATGTTCTGATGGCCTCGGTGGTCTACCTCCCTCTCCTTCTCTTTCTCATGGTCATTGACAAGAATGGCTGATCAGAGTTCGCCCTTATCTTCCTCAGAGACTGATCCTGTTGTGCAGGTAGCGCATGTGAGTTTCCGCTACGGGCAGCACCAGGCACTGAAAGATGTTGCTCTCTCCGTTGAAAGAAAACAGATCTTCGGACTTTTGGGACCCAATGGTGGAGGCAAGACGACCTTGTTTCGCATCCTTTGCACCCTTTTCGTTCCTCAACAGGGAGAAGTGAGGGTGATGGGAGTGGATGTGAAGAGAGATCCCCATGAGGTCCGCCGCCTGATTGGGGTTGTTTTTCAATCCAATAGCCTGGACCTGGAATTGACCAGCCAGGAGAACCTCCTCCACCAGGGTCGTCTCTATGGACTCCGGGGCCCAGAGTTGAAGGAGCGTGTGGAGCACTTGATGGTCCGCTTCGGATTGGAGCAGCGGAGCAAGGATCGGGTCCGGACGCTTTCCGGAGGTCTGCGTCGCCGTGTGGCGCTGGCAAAGGGCCTTCTCCATCGTCCTCAGATTCTGATGTTGGATGAACCGACTCAGGGATTGGATCCAGGAGCTCGACTCGACTTTTGGAGATACTTGAGGGTTCTGCGTGATGAAGAGGGAATGACCATCCTCTTCACCACTCACCTGATGGAGGAAACCGAACAGTGTGATCACCTGGTGATTCTGAGCAAAGGCGAGGTGGTGGCCAGTGGAAGCCCGAAAGCTCTGAAAGAAAAAGTGGGTGGGGATGTGATTGTGATACGTACTTCCGACCCCGCGGGTCTCGGTGATTCGATCAGGAAGCGATTTTCCTGCGAGGCCAAATTGGTCGATGGGACGGTTCGGGTGGAAGACCATCGAGGATATGAACTGGCGGCAAAACTCATGGAAAGCTACTCCGACCAGATCGAAGCCCTCACGGTCGGAAAACCGACCCTGGAAGATGTTTTCGTGCACGAAACCGGGCATCACTTTGAGGAGAGTCAAGAGAGTTCAGAAGTCAGAAGTCAGAAGTCAGAATAATTTTGTGGCGCCTTGCCCCGCCGGCGCTTCCGCCGCTTCGCGACGGCAGCCTATGAATAATCCAGGCTCACAGACTTCTGTAGGCACCCCGGTAGTAAAGCAGAGGCATTTTCTCAGGGTGGAGGAGTTCCGTCCGCTTGACTTCACCCAGGACGAGGAGGTGATCCCCTCCCGGATACAGGGTGGAGATCTCGCATTCCATTCTGGCCAGAACGCCTTCCAGCAGGGGAACTCCGGTTTTACCGGTCACGTAGGGACCTTGGGAACGATCCGTTCCTGCTTGGGCAAAGTGATCGGATAGATCCTTCTGATCCTCTGCCAGAATGTTCACCCCGAATTTCCGGCTCTCCTTGAAGGCGGTCAGTCCACTCAATTGATTATCCAGGCAAATCACAACAAGCAGTGGATCCATGGAGACGGAAGTAAAGGAGCTGACGGTCAGTCCATAAGGGGTGCCTTCGCTGTTGGCGGTGGTGACAATGGTAACACCGGTTGCGAACTGGCCCATCACCTTTCGAAACTCATCTGGACTCACAGCCATCGACACCAATCTCCTTCCTTCTAGCCCGGATGGGAAAGGGCTTCCTCCAGGGCAGGGGGGAATGCCTCCAGGGTGCGCCCAATATCCGATTCGCTGTGAACTGCGCTGACAAACCAGGATTCCAGGGCTGAAGGTGGTAGATAGACTCCCCGACGAAGCAGGGCGTGAAAGAGACGTGCGTATAAAGCACGATCGGTGGAGAAGGCGGTTTGCGAGTCGTTCACAGGCTGTTCACAAAAAAAGAGGCTCAGCATCGAGCCCACCCGGTTTACCTGGCCGGCGATCCCACAACGATCGACGGCCTTGATGATGCCCTGTTCCAGAACCGCGCTCTTTTTCTCCAGTTCGGAATAGAGATCCGGGGTCAGTTTCTCCATCGTTGCCAGCCCTGCCGCCATGGCAACCGGATTACCTGATAGCGTTCCTGCCTGGTAGACAGGACCCAGCGGCGCCACCTGTTCCATCAACTCTCGACGCCCTCCGTAGGCTCCCACCGGCAGTCCACCACCGATGATTTTTCCAAGACAGACCAGATCGGGTTCCACATCGTACAAACCGGCTGCCCCGCTTGAAGATACCCGGAAACCGGTCATGACTTCGTCGAAGATCAGGAGAGAATCGTGGCGCTGAGTCACCTCACGCAGCCCCGTCAGAAAGCCCTTGGCAGGAGGAACCACCCCCATGTTTCCGGCCACCGGTTCAACGATCACTGCGGCGATGTCCTGGCCGTGTTTCTGGAACAACCCCTCAAGATCATCCAGGTGGTTAAACGGCACCACCATCGTGTCCTGGGCTATTTTCGCGGGGACACCTGAGCTATCGGGCAGCCCAAAGGTGGCAACCCCTGAGCCCGCCTTGACCAGCAGAGAATCTACGTGGCCATGATAGTTGCCCTCAAATTTGACAATTATATTGTGTCCCGTGGCGGCGCGGGACAGGCGAATGACGCTCATTCCTGCTTCGGTTCCTGAGTTGACGAAACGGAGCATTTCAATCCATGGCATGGCCTGGGTAATGGCCTCAGCGAGAAGGAGTTCTCCTTCGTGGGGAGCACCGAAACTCATTCCCTGGCCGACTGCCTCCTTCACCCGATGGACCACATCAGGGTGGCAATGGCCGAGGATGAGCGGGCCCCATGAGCCCACATAGTCGATATAGGAGTTCCCATCGACGTCGGTTAGAATCGAGCCCTCTCCCTTGGCGATGCAGACCGGGTCCCCTCCTACGGCTTGAAAGGCCCGCACCGGGCTGTTCACGCCCGCCGGCATCAATCTCTTGGCTCGTTCCATCAACTCTCTGGATCGGCTCAATTGCATGGATGACCTAATGGGTGTCACTGAAACTGGAAAGGATCTCGTCCTGGCTTCGGTAAATGGCCGTATAGATGGGCGTATCTCGCAAGGTGTATTTTCTTCCTTCAGTACTGCGGAGTACGGTGACCAACTCAGAGAAGTGAGCCAGGTCGTCGGTTTCATACACGACCACGAATTCCTGATCCTGAAGTCCGGTTGAATAGAGAAGAAGCTGGGAGATTTCAGGATATTGGCGGCCCACTTTGATGTGCTCGTTCATCATTTGCTGTCGAGTCTCCCTGCTCATCAAATACCATTCGGAGGTCTTCACAAAGGGGTAAAGGACAAGATAGGGTCTACGTTCGGGCACCAACGGATCCAGTTCCTGAGAGGACTTTCCCGTCGAGTAAAGGGAGGGCCGCGTGAATCCCCACAGGGTGGTGAGTGGCTTGAGATACTGTCTCCAGGAGGCGGTCGTGGAGGAGAATTGGGTGAAGAAACTGGCCGGTCTTAGTGGATCATCCACTTGAACAGCACTCCAGATCATCAGGTCGCCTTCAGATCGAGTGGGGAAGATGTGATAGAGGAAAACCTGTTCAGCGAGTTGGGGGATCTGTTTGCTGAGCTGTTTGAGGAAGGCTTGCTGCTGCTTGGACGGCTGCTGCCAGAAGAAATCCGTGAAGCTGAACACGGAGTAGTGGTTCAGTTGCCTGCTCGACTTTGCTTGGGTCATAACTTGTCGTCTTCCTCCTGTTCGAGGGGGGACGATATCATAGTGTCGCAGGCGATTGAAGACATTTGCAACATGGGGCTCTTGAATTTAGTGGAGCTCGGGGCTAGTGTTAAACGGATGAGGACCTTCCCTTGGCGATCACCTTTGCTATCAATAGCGCTTGTACTGGCGTTTTTATTCCAGGGCGCTTCCATGGCGCAAGGGCCACAGAGTCGATTTCTCTCCGGCATTCGTCAACTGAGCTTCGAAGGTCGTCGAGCCGGGGAAGGATACTTTAATCCAGACGGGTCTTTGCTCGTTTTCCAGAGTGAACGCGAGCCGGGAAACCCCTTCTTCCAGATTTATTTGATGGACCTGGAGACGGGCGATACTCACCGCGTCAGCCCGGGTTTTGGTAAAACCACCTGTGGCTGGATCCATCCCAACCAGCCGAGCCTGCTCTTTGCATCGACCCATGAAGATCCGCAGGCACGCCTCAAGCAGGAGGAAGAGCTCAAACTACGGGCTTCCGGAAATGCCGGCCGTTATTCGTGGGATTACGACGAATATTTTGACATCTTCGAAAGCGACCTGGAGGGAAGGAATCTCAGGAATTTGACCCAGGCTCTAGGTTACGACGCCGAGGGGTCCTGGTCGCCTGATGGAAGCCTGATCGTCTTTTCCTCAAATCGTCATGCCTACACCGACAAGCTTTCTCCTCAGGATCAGAGCATCTTTGAAAGAGATAAGTCTTATCTGGTGGATCTGTACCTGATGAATGCCGACGGCACCGAGGTCCGGCGCCTGACCCATACCCCTGGCTATGATGGGGGACCCTTCTTCAGTCCGGATGGTCAAGAAATTGTATGGCGGCGATTTTCCGAAGATGGCACCACGGCTGAAATTTTCACCAGGAAATTGGATGGTTCACCGGAAAGACAAATCACCCGTCTGGGGGCCATGTCCTGGGCGCCCTATTTTCATCCTTCGGGGGACTACTTGATCTTTGCCACCAACCTGCACGGATTTGAGAACTTTGAGCTTTACCTGGTGGATAGGGAGGGGAGAAGTGAACCGGTTCGTGTGACCTCCAGGGAGGGCTTCGATGGTCTGCCCGTATTCCACCCCGATGGGAGGCAGCTGGTTTGGACCAGTACCGGCACGGGGAATAAGCGATCGCAATTGTTTATGGCCCGGTGGGATGACGGTGAGGCTCGCCGGCTTTTGGGCCTGGATGGAGTCGTCCAGGTTGCTGGGGCCGGGCGCAATGAGACAGAAACCCGTGAAGCCTTCCCCGACCTAGAGGCCACTCAACCGGAAATCAGCGCCCAGGATCTGCGTCTCCATGTGAGCTACCTGGCCTCGGATCAGATGGAAGGCCGCCTCACGGGGACGGAAGGGGCAAGACGAGCAACCGATTATGTGGCCGCGGCCTTCCAGTTTCTTGGGCTGGAGCCTGCGGGTGACGACGGATCCTATTTTCAAAGTTTTGAGTTTACATCCGGGGTTACCCTGGGGCCTAAGAATCACTTGAGGGAGAAGGGAACTAGTTCCGGGGATGACTTTGTGGTCGATCAGGATTGGAGGCCCCTGGCTTTTTCCAAGAGTGGCAGGATCGATCCGGCGGGAATCGTGTTTGCCGGGTACGGGATAGTTGCGCCTGGAACGGAGGAACACGACGAGTATGATTCCTACGTCCATCTGGACGTCACCGACAAGTGGGTACTGGTGTTTCGCTACCTGCCTGAAGAGATTGCTCCGGAATTTCGGCAACATCTGAGCCGCTACTCGAGTCTGCGATTCAAGGCGATGGTGGCTCGGGATCGAGGGGCACGCGGAGTCCTGGTCGTCAGTGGCCCCAATTCCCAAGTGAAGGAGGATCTGGTCGGCCTCTCTTTCGATAGTTCGCAGGCCGGGACCAGCATCGGGGTGATTTCGGTGACCGATGCTTTTGGCCGACGGTTGCTTGAATCTACTGGGGAAGGTCTGAAGGCTCTCCAGGACCGGCTGGACACAGGCCAATCGGTCATGGGATTCGAAATTCCAGATCTTGAGCTGGAGGTGGAAATCGATATTCAAAAAGAGAAGCGGATGGGGCGCAATGTGCTGGCCCGTCTAAGCAGCGGTGGGCAGCCGAACGATGCAGTCGTTGTGGGTGCCCACGTGGACCATCTCGGTTATGGTCGAGGCGCCGGTTCTCTGGCTCGAGAAGAAGAGCGCGGCCTGATTCACTACGGTGCCGATGACAATGCCTCGGGTGTGGGCGGAGTACTGGAGATCGCGCAATATCTGGTGAATCTAAAGGCGGGAGGGAAGCTCCCCATGAGACGGGATCTGCTCTTTGCCGCCTGGTCGGGGGAGGAACTGGGTTTGCTGGGTTCCAGCCATTTCGTTCAGACTTTACTGGAGGAGACCCAGTCCTCCACATTGACTTCGCAGATCGCGGCTTACCTGAACATGGACATGATTGGCCGTTTGAGGGAGAGTCTTATTTTGCAGGGAGTGGGCTCGAGTTCTGTCTGGCTGGGAGAGACGGAGAGGGGCAACGTTCCTATCGGACTGCCCATCGTCATCCAAAATGACAGCTACCTGCCGACCGATGCAACCAGTTTCTATCTCAAGGGCGTTCCACTTCTGAGTGCTTTTACAGGCGTACACCAGGATTACCATACCCCTCGGGATACGGCGGACAAGATCAACTATGAGGGTACGGAAAAGATCGCACGCTTCATGGCGCTGATCACGCGTTCCCTGCTCACCAGTGAGAATGCCCCCGACTATGTCGAGATGGAGAGGCCCGGGAGCTCCACGGGCCGGGCCGCTTTGCGTGCCTACCTGGGGACGATTCCTGATTATTCTCAAGGCGATGTCGCGGGTGTCAAGCTTTCCGGGGTGATGAAGGGAGCGCCGGCCGAGCAGGCTGGGATCCAGGGCGGAGACGTGGTCATCGAGCTGGCAGGTCAAAAAGTCGAGAACATTTATGACTACACCTATGCCATCGATGCCCTCAAGGTAGGGACTGCTGTGGAGATCGTTGTGTTGAGGGGAAACCGCCGAGTGACCGTGACGGTGACCCCGACCTCAAGAGAGTAGGGGACTGTCTCAAGAATCGGTTGACCCAGGTTTCTTGTGTAGGGGCGCACAGCCGTGCGCCCACAAGACCTGGTTTATCAACGGCTTATAGGGCGCACGGCTGTGCGCCCCTACGAAATCTCCTGGACTCTTTTTTCCACCAACTCTGCCAGCATATCCACCAAAAGTGGGTCGTCGTTGGGCATCTCAGTGCGCCACAGGACGATGCCCATCTCCTTGGCCTTCTCCTGGGCTTTCAGGTCGAGGTCATAAAGAATTTCCAGGTGATCCATCAAGAATCCAATGGGTGCCACCAGGAAGGACTTTTGTCCCTGCTCTTGTAATTCTTGTAAACGGTCGGTCAGATTGGGTCCCAGCCAGGGCTCATTGCCAGCCCCTTCACTCTGGTAAGCGGTCGACCATCGGGATAGACGGCACATCTTGGCCACGGCCTTGGCTGCTTCCTCGAACTGATCGGCGTAGGGATCGTTCCACTCCTGAATTCGAGCAGGCAGACTGTGGTTAGTGAAAATAACGGTGGGGGTCTTCTCTTGCCGATGCAGAACGTCCTTGATTCGGTTTCTCCACAGCTCCAAAAAAAGAGGATGGAGGTTCCAGTCCTCGGCAAAGGACCACTGGATCGGATCGTCAAAGGAGCTGTTGGATTCCTGAACAAGCCGATAATATCCTTCACTACTCAGGCGAGAGCGAAAGGGGGCCAGAGCCATGGCAATGGCTTGTTTCACCCCGTCCTTCGCCATTTGAGACACTACATCCTCGATCAAGGGAGGAGAATGCTTCATGCCCCAGTAAACTTGAAAACGCTCAGGAAATTGCTTGTCGAGAGTGTTCTGGAGGGCCTGGGAGAGATCTTTCGTGATGCGGTACAAAGGAGACCCCCCGACGGCCTGATAGCGCCCCTTCAGGTGCCTGCATTCTTCCTCGGTGGGCTTGGTTTTACGATAGTACTGAAGGATGTGTTCCAGGTAGTCCGATATGGCTTGATCGTCCAGCGAGGGCGCACTGCCGTAGGCCATGATCAGAACACCCACTGAACCGGATTTCATGGGCTCTTATTTTACCTAGAAAGGCTCTGCCCCACAGCCAGCATTCTTTCCAGAGCCCGCCGGGCCGGTTCAGCAACCTGAAGGTCGACCTCAACCCGGTGTTCCAGGGTCTGGAGGGATCTGAGGATTTTGGGCAAGGTAATTCTTTTCATGTGGGGGCAAAGATTGCAGGGGCGTATAAACTCAATTTCGGGAAACTCCACAGCCACATTGTCACTCATGGAGCACTCCGTGATCAGGACGACTCGCTTGGGTCGTTCGTTCCCGACGTGCTGAATCATGGCTGAGGTAGAGCCCACAAAGTCGGCTTCCGCCAGAACGTCGGGGGGACACTCAGGATGAGCCAGGATCTGGATGTCCGAGAACTGTTGTCGATAACCGGAAAGATCATCGCTGGTAAAACGTTCGTGCACCTCGCAACGACCCTTCCAAATGATCACATCGACGTCGGTCTGGGAAGCAATGTGTCGTGCCAGAAACTCGTCGGGCAGAAAGATGACTCGCTCACTGCCCAGTGATTCCACCACCTCTACCGCGTTGGCCGAGGTACAGCAGATATCGGATTCGGCTTTCACGGCAGCCGAGGTGTTCACGTAGGTCACCACCGGGACTGAAGGGTATCGCTCACGCAAGAGTCGAACATCTTCGGCCGTGATCGATGCCGCCAGTGAGCAGCCCGCTTCAAGGTCAGGGATCAGAACCGTCTTTTCAGGGTTCAGTAACTTTGCGGTCTCAGCCATGAAATGAACCCCGCACAGAACGATCACGTCGGCGTCGGTTTCCACCGCTTGCCGAGCCAGGGCCAGAGAGTCACCGCTGAGGTCGGCAACACCGTGAAAGATCTCTGGGGTCTGATAGTTGTGGGCCAGAATTATGGCGTTGCGCCGTCTTTTCAATTTGTTGATGGCAACAATCAGAGGGGCATGAACAGGCCACTCGATTTTGGGAATCACATGGCGCAAGCGTTCATAGGTCAGCGCGGCCGCCTGAGCCACCTCAGGCGTATAAGGAAGATCGGTCGCCCCCGGTTCAGTTGCTCGTGTAGCTGTCATCGAAAGACACTCCTTATGCTTAAAGTGAGTATAACTAACATTCCTCTCCCTGATCAAGTGAATTCGCCATTTTTTCTTAGGTGCAAGTTTTTACTTGGTCAGGGCTCCAGGAAGGCCGATTCCCGGGGCCGGGCGTTCGCGGAGCACCTCGCGGCGAAAGCAAAAAAGCTCGGCGGGTCGGCCGCCGGTTTTCGGGTCCAACTGGCCGGTACCCTCCACCAGCCCTCCCTTTTCCACCAAGCGCCGAAAGTTTTGCTTGTGTAGACGGACTCCCGCTAGAGCTTCCACAACCCGCTGAAGCTGCAGCAAGGTAAAGGTGGGGGAAAGCAGTTCGAAGACCACGGGACGATACTTGATTTTGCCCCGAAGTCGGCCCAGTGCAGTAGCCAGAATGCGGCGGTGATCCAGTGCCATCGGTCGACCCAGCAGGCTCGACTTGGTTTGCCTGAAGGACCCTTGAGAACTCTTTTGAGATTCTTGCCGCTCTCTTCTCGCTACGATTGTGTCCAGTGCCTGCTCGGCAACCAGGCCGGCTTCGTAGAGAAGCTCATAGCGTTCCAGCACTCGCTCCTGGTCCCAGGGAGCTCCCTCCAGTCCAAAAGCGATCTCGATCCTTTCCTGCCGGCGGCTGCGAAGACTCGTATCGGTAGCCGCTTGAGCCCACCGGGCCAGAGCTGGGGCGATTTGCTCATCGATCATGGATGGGCGCCTCCACAGCCAATCCTCCCAGGGAAAGTACTCGTACCAGTCTCGCCAGTTTGCTTCACCTCGAACGGAGAGCTGTTCTTCCCTCACCAGGGCCAGATAGGCTATGGAAATGACCCGTGGTCCCCCTTGACGAACCCCCGGTTCTCGATTGCGGTCCCCGAAACTGTAGAGTTGCTCGACATACCCCAACTCGATCCCGGTTTGTTCTTGCACCCAGCCATTGAGGCCCAACTCAAGCGTGCGGTCAGCAGCCGGGTCAAGAGGTCCAAAAGGGAGTGCGTCCAGGGCTGCCCCGTTCCCAAAATCGGTCCCCTCGGGCACTCTCAGAGAATCATCCGGATGCTTTACGGTGAGGATTCGTGGCCGGTCATCCGTGACCGCCACGATCACTCCGTTTAATACAATCACAACCGGAGTGGTCATCATTCAAAGTTTCCGCTGAGGGGAGCGACCCTGATACAGGCGCCGGTCAATGGGTGTTGAAAACCTCCTGGTACTGGTTCATCTTATTCTGGACCGCCTTCTTTTCAGCTTGAGTGGGATTTCTGGGATCAGCAGCCACCGGAGGGCTTCCGAACTTCATCAGGGCAGCCATGAGCAGCAACC
>Ga0209987_10000127_pt1 | contig 34781 bp, 38 predicted proteins | sample N074metaG_FD_182134 | JGI IMG/M metagenome (GOLD analysis project Ga0209987, IMG submission 182134) | Deep subsurface microbial communities from Kermadec Trench to uncover new lineages of life (NeLLi) - N074 metaG (SPAdes) (version 2) | ecosystem: Environmental > Aquatic > Marine > Ocean trench...
CCAAGGCATTGGCTAAAGAAATGGTTTTTGGTTTTATGGCAGCCTTAGTTATTTCTGGAATAGTTGGATTAGTATTTGCTCTAATCGCTAAAGCAAGTTAAATATCTTAATCCGCCTTTTCACAAGAGGACTCTTCGTTCATCATACTTGTAAAATCAGAAGCAGATTGTGTGATTGTAGTTTGATATGGAATTACTCCTATTATTTTGGTTTCAAAGTTAGTCACCACCACCATTTTACTTGAATCTAACCTGATTGGTAGGTATTCATCAAACTGTCCATCCATATGCATGAAAAGATATTGTGCTTCTGAAAAATTATCTGAGGAAAAATTTACATCTAGAATTTCTAAAGTGTTTGGATTGATTGTTGTTGGTCCTATCTCAAAAACGCCTTTAATGTCATTTAGGTAATAAACCTTAATTTTTAATCCATTGAAACCAACAAAAAATGGCATTGGATTACACATTTCAATTGTTTCATAATTTGACATGTCAAAATAACTGAATCCATTACTTGGGCCTCCAAGCTGTAATTTATCAACAGAATAGATACCCCAAACTCCATACAATATGGGCATGATTATTACAATTATTGCAATTGCAGTAATGATAGAATATCTGTTCATGTTTCTACACCGTAATAATTTTTCTATCAATTAAATGCTGAAATGCATTTGCAAAGGTTCCGTCAGAAATCTTTTCTTCAAGCCACCAAACGGAAATTATTTTTACCCAATCTGGAATGTAAATTTTATCAATATGTTCTCTATCGATGGTGTATGGAATATTAATTGCATCTTTTTCAACAGTTTTTTGTATCGCATCAATTAAAATTCCACCAGACACTTCATTGTTTACCCAACTAGCTGCAATCTGTTTTGTTTGAAATGGAATGACAACATTTCCAGAATCAATCAAATTAAACTCCGCAGTATTTTCTGCACCAGAATATTGTATGTCGATAAAGTATTTTCCTTCTGGGAAAACTTGCTTTTCAAATGGATATGGTGATGGAACCTCTGTTTTTAATTCTGAGATTTCAATAGGTATGGCGCTACTTCCTTTGCCTGACTCATCTCTAATGTGAATAATCGCTAGTTCACCAGTTACTTCACTTACCTCTATTGTATAGACTAATTTTTCACCATAGCTGAAAGTAGTCTGCCCCATTAGTATCTGAACTGATGGTGCAGCTGATGCATTTTGCACAACAATGAGGCTTATAGCAAAAATTCCTAGAATTAGAAACTCAAATTTCACATTGAATCGTGTTTTACTTTCGTAATAAAAACTGGCAGCATATCTGAGGAATCTTTTTTAATATCCGGACAATATTTCTTTTATAGAGTTTTCTGCGGAAGCACCTCTTTGAGTGCGGTAAGTAAAACCCACTCTTAGAGCGTTTTAAAATGTAGGAGATTTTCGAGCCTGTTTTACAGTTATTAAAGGGGGTTTTTTTAAAGCCGATATGCCTAGTTTGCAAGATAAGGTATGGATAAGACTCTGGAATGAAAATTCTCCAGATCTCCGAGATCGAGTCATTGGTTGGCGTAAGCAAAACGCAATTCTTAGAATAGATAAACCCAGTCGTATACAAAGGGCAAGACGATTAGGCTACAAGGCAAAACAAGGAATTGTTGTAGTGAGAATGAGAGTTGGAACCGGTGGTATGAGAAAACAAAGACCTCGTGCAGGCAGAAGACCAAAACATCTTGGCGTGACTAGGATAAAGGCAGATGACAGCATGAAAAAAGTAGCTGTGAGAAGAGTTCTTGAAAGATATCCTAACATGAAACTCTTGGGCTCATACTTTATTTACAAAGACGGTATACATTATTGGTTTGAAATAATCCTTGCAGATCCACAACATCCTAGAATTGCTCAGGATAAAGAATTAAGAAATAGAGTCGGTGCACCAGCTGCATAGAATTGAATTTTAAATTATTACTTCCATCTTTGTTGTTATTAGTTTTTACTCCCGCATTTGGTGCCCTTTCTGATGCTACAGGTCTTGTGAACAGATTCGATATAGAAACAGGAGGACAAGTTTTTGAAATTAAAGCAACTGCAAACTTTGATGTGCAAAAAGTTGAATTTGATAAAGACAAAAAACAATTAACGTTTTACATCGTTAGCAGTCTTGAAAATAATCTGGGTGAACTAATCATTCCACAAGGTCTACTGAGTGGAAATTTTACTTTTTATCTAAATGACAAAGAGTATCAACCAAAAATAAAATCAAATGAGAGAATCGCTTTCATTACCCTAAACTTTACTGGCTCTGGAAATAACAAAGTAGATGTGATTGCAACAAACTATCTAGGGAATCCAGATGAAGTGGCTAAATCTGAAAACACGGAGATTGAGTCTGAGGACAAAAAGTCTCAATCAGAAGGTGGTGGTTGCCTAATTGCTACTGCAACATTTGGCACAGAACTAGCTCCACAAGTACAACATTTGCGAGAATTAAGAGATAGCAAACTGTTGCAAACCAAATCCGGATCCTATTTTATGACGGCCTTTAATAATTTCTATTACTCCTTTAGCCCTCAGGTTGCCGATTTGGAAAGAGAATACCACTTTTTCAAAGAAACCGTAAACATTGTCATTACTCCTTTACTTTTTTCCCTTTCACTTTTGAACGGCGTTGAGATGGATTCAGAAATTAAAGTTATAGGGTATGGAACTAGTATTATTTTGTTGAATTTAGGAATGTATGTTGCTGCGCCTGCACTAATTGTTGTCAGGTTAGGTAAAAGATGAAAAAATCAACAATTGGTGCTATTATTGTTGTAATAAGTGTGGTTGTTTATTATTCGATAATGCAATTGTTGAGGGGTCTTTGATATCATCATTCAGCAATTAACTTTTGAATCATTGAATCGAGATGTACAGATTGACCAAAGGAGACGTCTCTTAAGATTCCTTTTCTGTCAATTAGAATGCTGGATGGAGTTCCTTGCAATGCGAATTTCTCAAAAGTTTCTGCAGAGTATTCTTTTGATTTTAAATGATCTTTTACTCTTTGAATGATTTGATTTCGATAATCTTCAGGTTGAGAGTCAAACTCTGGAAGCTGAGCATAAACAATCTTCATAACTTGATCTTGGCTTACTTCGTCGTTAACTTTGGTAAGTTTGTCCATTCCCAATGGAAATGGAATTTTGAAAGATAACTTGTTACCCTCTTTTAATTTTCCGTGCATTGATAGTGCTTTTTTAGTTTCTCCGATTACCTCTCCTGTTTCTGCAAGCATTTTCAAATTATCTACTGTGTTTTTATCAAAATCCTCAAAAGCTGTTGCAATTCCTAGTACTCTTACTCCATCATCTTTGTACTTGTTGTAGATCTCTATTGCCTCTGGAATTGCATTCATAAAGCATCCTGGGCAATTCACTTGAAATACCTCGACTAGAACAACCTTATCTTTTTCCTGATCTAAATTGGTTGGAGTGCCTTGAATCCATTCAGACACTCCTAGATTGGGAGTTTTTTGTCCTATTACTGCGCTCATAAAAAATAACCATATTTTTTCCATTAAATACATATCTGAAATTTAAAGAAGATCGATAATTATATTCAGAAAGAAATCTTTTTTCTAAAAATTTAAGATTCTAATTGCATTCTGAACAAACCTTATCACTTGATACTTTTCCCCTGCGGTTATCTAAAAGATATTCATGTGAGATTTCCTCGTCTTTTACCTCTTTTCCACACTTTCGACAAATAACCATAATCTTACATTCTCTTGAAACTATTTCTGAGATTCAAAGCCTTTTTTCTGTACGATAGGACATAATCACTATTCCTTTTTAATTTAGGCCTTGACATCAAGTTCTATTACATCTTCATTTAATTTAAGAAATTAGTTTATTCTCATTACTAATTTTAAAAATTTTAATTCTTCGATTAGAGATCACTCTTAAGTATTATATTCACATAGTAATACAGACGAGGATCTGCAATTTCCCACGCTCCACGCTGATATAGGAAAATAAGAATAGGTTTAGTTGTCTCTAGAATTCGTTTCGGTTTTCCTGCAAACTCCTCGTTGTTATTTTATTCCCAACTGTCTCAATTTTTCAGAGTTACTTCTGCTTTAGTGGGATTCAATCTATAATTTACCATCTTGATTGTTAAAAACACAATAAACCTAGATTAACCTAATATAGGACACACAAACCTCCAAAGCCAAATGCAAGTAGTAACAGATGATCGACTTGAACTTTTTGCAGAAATGGAGGGAAAATATGAACAAAAAGATACTCAATATTTTGTAAATCTTTTAGAACATTTTGATTATGTTGTTAGAACACGAGCAACTTGCATTTTGGTGGACTTTGGCGGTGAAGATAAAATTCCATATGTTTCCAAAGTTCTCAAATTTGATGAAAATGAACTAGTAAGACACGAAGCTGCATTTTCATTAGGACAAATGTGTCTTTCTAGTGGAATACCTTCACTTGTTGAGGCAACTCTTAACGATCCTAGTATGTTTGTAAGACATGAGGCTGCAATTGCACTTGGAGTGATTGGTTCAAAAGAAGCAAAAAATGCTTTAGAAAAAGCCTTGAGTGATCCTGATAAATCAGTAGTAGAATCTGCCGTAGTTGCTTTATCCAATATTCAATTTATGGAAAATTTAAGTAAGAACAAAAAGTTTGCTAAATTGACGGGTGGATAGAATGAATCTTACTTATGCGATAATTACTATATGCGGTTTACTCATTGCAGGTATCGTGGGTATAGCTGTAATGGATCCAGGCTATATTACAGATGCTCCTGCAATGCCAACTGGTGTGAAACCCACTGTCTGCACAGGGGAGAGTACTCCAGTATGTGGTGTGGATGGAAAAAATTATCATAATTTATGTATGCTACACGTTTCAGGTGTTGAATTATCTTACAAGGGTGAATGTGTTGAAGAACTAACAACAGAAGCAATGGCTACAGTATCAGAACAGGAACCAACAACAGAACCAACAACAGAACCAACACCCGAAGTTCCAATTACCTCAGCTATGCCTGCACCTCCAGAAACTCACATGGTTTTATTACCTGAAGGATCTAGTATTCTTGGATGTGAAGAGACAGAGGAATGTTTTCTTCCATACTCACTAGAGATTTGGGTTGGGGATACTGTTTCTTGGAGTAATGATGATGCTGCAGCGCACACAGTAACAAGTGAAGGACCAGATGCCAAATTTGATTCCTCATTGTTTATGAGTGGAGATATTTTTGAATTTACTTTTGATGAACCTGGAACATATCCTTACTTTTGCATAGTACATCCTTGGATGACTGGGGAAATTATTGTAAATGAAGTAAAAGAAATGGTTGTAATTACAGAGCAACCCTCTGAAGAACCAACTCTTGAAGAACCCATTGTAGAAGAACGACCATCTGGTCCTGTAGAAGTTATAATGCCTCATGGTTCAGGTGTGCCAGGATGTGAAGAGACAAACGAATGTTTTCTTCCTTATCAGATAGAAGTTAGTTCTGGTGAAACAGTGGTTTGGACTAATATGGATTCAGCAGCTCATACAGTAACCAGTGGACTTGCTTCAAATCCTGATGGTAACTTTGATTCAGGAATGATGATGGTGGATGAATCATGGGAATCTACATTTACTGATTCTGGAGAATATGATTACTATTGTATGCTTCATCCTTGGATGACTGGCAAGGTTATTGTCAGCTAAATCTCTAAAGAGCTGAAACTATACTTCCTTTTTCTGCTGATTCAAATTTGTATATTTTCTCAACAGTTGAATCATCGAAAATCTCCTCATCATGTGTTATTATGATGAACTGCATTGGAATTTCAGAATTTGAAATATTTGATAATTGGGACAATACTCCCACCAGTGATTTTTTCCTTTCAGCATCAAGATGGGTGGTAGGTTCATCGAGTATCATTAAGTTAAGATTAGATGTACCAAGAAGTTTAGCCATGCCTAGCCTGAGGGCTAATGCGACACTCACCTTTTCCCCTCCACTTAGTGATTCTAAATCCAGGACCTCTTTTCTAGAATAACAAGTAATGGTGACATCTCTTGCCTTTTCTGATAGTTGTATTCTTTGAATTTTTGTATTTAGTAAAGTAAGATATTCTGAGGCTTTTGTTGAAATTGTGTTAAGTGCCCATGATCTTAGACTAGTTGCAACAGACCCATCTCTGCTGAAAATATTTGATTGAATCGAATCCAGCAGTGTCATGTACTCTTTAACAGTTTTTAATTCAGTAACGGCTTTTTGAATTATATTTATCTGCTCTTCATTTGTTAAAATTTTTTCCATTATTGCCCCTAATTGCTGATCAATCTGAGAAAGATTCTCTCGTTTTTCATTAATAGAATTTTTAAGATTTGTAAATTGGGTTTGATCAAATCCTTTGATTTCTTCTTCCAATTTTAAAATATTTTCAAAAATTATCTTAGAACGTGAGTCAATTTGTGCAATTTCTAAAAGATTACTATTTGAGTACGCTGGAATTTTTTGCACTGTTGTTTTTTTGAATTTAATTTCTTCTTTGATTTTTTTTAGTTCTTCTTCATTGTTAATGGAATGGGCCTTTAAGGTGGCTTCTGCATCCCTTGCATTTTGTAATTTTTCTGCAAAATCTGACCTCTTCTTATGGTACATTTCTTGTTCTTTTTTAGTAGCAACTATTTTTTCTTGAATTAAAACAAGTTCTTTCCTTAGATGTTCTTCTTGAAATAACGGGTTTAGTTTTTCAACCTTTGAATCACAAACAGGACATTTGTTATCCCGTAACTGAAGTTTTGCCGCAAGTACTTGCTTCTCCTTTAGCGACGCAGCCTGATTGGATAATTCTTGAATTTTATTTTGTGTACCTTCGACAGTCTGGTATATTTTCTCAACTTTTGATTCTAGATCATTTTTCAGTCCTGCATATTGAAAACATTCTTCACAATCTTGTATTTTACGCTCTTTTTCTGTGATTTCATGCTGCATTTCTCTAATTGCCTCTCTTGCATAGGCTTGCAGTTCCTTCTTTCTTATTTCTAATTGTTGAATTTTATCAATTTTTGGAGTGTCTTCTTCTAGTTTTACCTGTAACTCTGTAATCTCTTGTTGCAATTTTTCGTGCTTTGTTATTAACAGTTCTTTTTGTGGTTTCGATTCTTCAAGTTCAATTTGATATTTTTCCAAATCTCGTTGTAGAATTTCAATATGAGTATCATCGTATCCTACTTTTTCTCTTATATTTCCACGAAAATTTTTACTAACTTCTTTCATCGCCATAGATGCAACATCAAGCTTATCTATTCCAATTACCGCATTGATTAATTCTTTGAATTCCTTTGGCTTAGCTTTGATTATTGAATCAAGCTCTCCTTGTTGAACAATAGAGGCAATTTTTAGTTTTTCAAAATCTAAACCAATTGTTTTTTCTATCTCGTGTGTCATAGACTCACCAAATTGCTTTCTTTCTCCTGCCGCAATTTCTATGATTTCCCCATTAATTTTCTTGGAAAATTTAGCAACCAATCCTCCCTTGCTGTCTATTTTTCTAACAGCTTGGTATTGTGTTCCTTTTATTGTAAACTCTACTTTGGAAAATCCTTGTGTTGCACCACGTTTTATCAAACCTTTATTTGATTTTCTGGAATGCCTACCAAACAATGCAAATGTAATTGCATCTATTATGCTTGATTTACCTGCACCATTATGACCTACAAAAACTGTCACGCCATTTTCAAAATCTAATTTTGTTTCAGAATGCGATAAAAAATCTCCAAGCTCTATTGATGTAATCATTTTTCTTTCTCCTTTTTGAATTCTTCAAACTTTTCTAAAATTACATGCATTGCTTCTTGGAGTTGGTTTGATGTCAAGGGTGGAAGAAGTTCCTTTATTGCAAAATTTGCAATTTGCTTAGACCCTACGGCATTTACTGACAGTCTGAACATTTCATCATTAATCACATTTGGTCTATCTAGAAATATCGAGGAATCCAAAATTTCCTTTGAACTAATTCTCCAAAAGCATCTCAATGTTTGAGCCTGAAGGAGACTAATTTGTGCCTGAATGTAGTCAGTTTCAATGTTCTCACCCTGAATTTTTATCTCAACAATAGGCTTTCTTTCAAGTGAGGAAATCTTCTCTGAAATCTCTTTTACTGTGCTTTCCATTTTCTCATAATCTGTTTTGAATGAAAATTGAGGTCTGGTGTGCAATTCAATCCAATTTGGTTTGGCTTCCTTCTTTGAAATGTCTACCTCGAAAAATCCTTTTTTTGCCTCTTTGATTCCCTCACTTGTTGTAAGTTCAATGGACCCTGGATATGCAACAGGGCCACTTAGATGATTAAAATTTTTAGTGTCCATGTCATGAAGATGACCCATAGCGTAGTAGGTGAAATTGTTTGGAAGATCCGTTGACTGCAATTCTCCAGCAAACTTGTTAAATTCGGTAATTCCCTGATGAAGCAACAAAATTTTATGACCGGCATGTCCTTTTGCTGTTTTATCAACTTCTGCAAATTTTTCTTCAAAATGTGAAATCTCAGGTTTTCTAATTTTATCAAAACCTACTAAAAGTACTCCTTTGTATTCGATGGGTTTTCCTTGCCCAATATATCTTGAGAATCCTAAGTTGTGATATACATAAGGAATGGGGGTAGCACGAATTCTACTAATATCATGTTCTCCTAAAATAAAAAAGGAGTCTACGTTGCTTTGTTTCAATCTTTTTAATGCATTTGCCATTTGAACTATTGCAGTTCCACTGGGGTTTGGTACATGAAAAATGTCCCCTGCAAATATCACAAAATCCACGTGATCCTTTATTGACGTATCGATTGCTTCGTTGAAAGCTTTGTAGACATCTTGCTCTCGCTCTTCTGAAGCATACTGCACTAATCCCAAATGAGTATCTGAAATATGTGAAAATAACATTTAATCTAACAACAAATCTTTTTGAATCAATCCTTGGGTTGATTCTACAGCTATCTCGTTCATCTTCTCAGCATTTGCCCATTCGTTAACAGCGCTTTGATCCGAACCCATAATCTTTTCTTTGACTTCATCAACATGAACCAAAGATGGTAGGTTGGTCCACTGGCCTACAAGTATGGCATCTCCTACGTTTAAGGAAGTTAATTGAGAAATCAATTCTCGACTAGTGGATTCTGTTGCTGAGGATATTTGACGCTGGTCATCCTCTTGAATTATCTTCATAATGGCAAAAGAGCCCATCTGGCTCAGGACGTTTAGGTCAATACTTCTAGGTCTCTGAGAAACAATTCCAAGACCCAATCCAAACTTTCTTCCCTCTCTTGCAATTTTAGCTGCCCAATACTTTGCACTGGTATCATGGTCTTTTGGAATAAATACATGGGCTTCTTCTATTATCACAAAAATTGGTGAATGAAACTTGAATTTTCTTTCCTTTTTTGATCTTCCGTGTCTTGCAATGCTTGCATCTTTTCTATCTTTTAGTAATTGTTGTAGATAAAATGCAACTGCTACGTTAGCCTGTTTTTCTGAGAGTTCTGAAATGTTTAGAACATTGATTCTTCCTTCTTTTATGAAGCTAATTGGATCTCCCATGTCGGGATCTAAAATATCTTCAAATCTTTTTTGCGCCTCCTCCACAATATCCTGAACTCTATACGCCGATGTTCTAATTTCTTTTATTTTCTTATCCTCAGCATTTACGATAAATTCCAATTCATTTTCTAACCTACTCCAAAATTCTTTTGATTCTTTAACATTTTTTGTAAAAGCCATTCGCAATATTCTTTGCTGTACATTAGCACCATCTCTAATTTCCAAAACTTCTGAAAACTGATCAGCGTCCAATAATCTTGGGTTAATTTTTGCATCAACAACATTGATTCGAGGAATATTTAGTGTAGTGTAGTCATTGTGATAATCAAAAATAATTACAGTTCCGTTGAGTTTTCCAATGTGTTTTGCAATCAAGGAAACAAGATTACTTTTACCCATACCGGTCATTGCTAAAATTGCTAAATGTCTTGAGACAATTTTATCTAAATTGATCTTGGCTTCAACTGTTTTATTTCTTAACAGATTTCCAATTTTTACCCATCCCTCTTTTGTGGAGCTAAAAATTGCCTCCAACTCAAATTTAGTTGGTTGAGTGATTTCCGTGCCTGGAATAGGAGGTATAGCGGGAACAACGGACTGTCCATTCTGTAATTTATCTAAAAATCCTAAAATTCCAATATTTGCAGTAAAGGTTTTGTCTCGTTTGTTAATCTCTGCAATTTCTGTACTCTCAGCGGCTTCGTCAAAATTTCTAACATCAGCAAAGGCTGCACTTGATATTTTTGATTTTTCGACTAGCCCGAGAATTTTTCCTTCCTGAGTATCAATTATAATGTATTCCCCAACAGAAAGAGGTCTTGATGTAAGGGCTGTTACAAAAGTTGGTTTCGATTCTCCAATTACATAGCCTAAACTCATCCTAGAACCTCCCTTGACCCAATTTCATTGCTTAATCCCAACAAGCTTACCATCTTTGCTAGTTCTTTGTCGGATATTTTACAGTTATTGTGGGCAAGTTTTAGGGAATATGGATATCCTCCAACACTATTTTTATATAATTTATTTAATACAGATTTTATTTCATTTTCAGGATGATCTTTTCCTAAAAATTCTAATTTGATTATTGGGGTTGACTCGCTTAATCTTACAAAGGTAGATGCAATTGTTTTGTCTTGACCATATTTTTTTTCAACAAACAACTTTGAAAATCCCGAAAACTTTGTTATGTGATTGTAATAAAAAATATCACCTGCAAGAGAACCTAGCTTTTCAAACTGTTTTTTTGTATTGGAAGTCTTTGCTATAAAAATAACATTATTTTTCTTTTTCATTGTTTTTACCACTATCGTATCTAAGGTTGATTGTCTGGTCATAAACTGAGAATGAAGGGATCCATCCATTAGCACTAACTCTACTTCATCGACTGTTTTCTCACACGCCTCTATCTCCATCATGCTTGCAATTCTAGAGAGATCAATATCAGAACCTAATCCCGAGTCATGTAGATCAACTAGTATTTCCCCGTCTGATTTTACGGATACTGCAGTAGCTGCCCAAAGCTCTATTCCTTGAAATTTTGTATTGTTAAAACTTGAATCAATTCCTGCAGTAATAGCCTCCTGTTTGGTAGGCTGGTATTCTATCCAATTTTCTCTGGCTTTTTGAAGAATTTGCTCAAATTTTGGCCCTTTTAGAACAGATAACATCTTGTCCCTGTTCATTATCGCATCTTTGTAGACAGTATTGAGCACAAAAACAGTTGGTCGGTTTGAATAAAATCTTTAGGTTATACTGAATGTTGACAATTGTATTATTTTTTTGAAATTCCTCTTTTGGAAATCTATGGAACATTGAAGGTTTCATTGAAAGAGAAAATAGCGAATATCTAAATCAGTTTAATCCAATCTTTCCTTTTAAAATAATTTTTTCACTAGTTCCAGAAGGGGTTGTCGTGTCAATGTATCTTATCTCATACCAGTTCCCAATATGGACAACTTTACCATCAAGTTGACGAGGAATCTTTATTTTCACTTCAAAGATGTCTGTATTTTCTCCTGTTTCAAGAAGATAACTAGAATTTGCATCAAAGCTAGGAGACGCTAGGGTTATTCTGATTCCTCCTTCTCCTCGATATTCTAATCTATTTAGAGGGATTCTATCTACGTCTTTGGAATCTCTGTTTGCATCAGGTTCGTAAAGTCGTAAGGTAAATTCATGACCAATCCTTGTTTTATCGGCAGAGGTTTGAATTTGAGCAAATGTTTTTTTCAAGGGAGTAGATTTTACAAGAATTTGTTGTTCTCCGGATACATCTGATTCATCAAAATATCGTATCTCTACAATATCGTCTTGATTAATTGATCTTCCGTTAATTGTTTCAGGTAACTGCAACTTCCCATAAAATATTCCGGTATCAGGTCCTGTCTCGATCATTGTTTCAGGACCCTCTATAGGAATTCCATTAATTGTAAATTCAAGCAGTCCTTGAGTAGATATTTTTTCAACTCCACTATGGGCGATATTCAAATCATCATCTGTAATGTAAAAATTCACAAACGTCCCCCCAGATGCAGGTATAGTTTGAATTACATTTTGTGCATCTCTGAATTGGACAGATGAATCTTTAGACACGGGAACACGTTCTGTTTCTTTTTCTAAATTAGTAATTTTGATTGGGATAAATGCCAAACCTAAACTTTGAAATCTTTCAGCTGTTGTGGGCTTGACGCAAGCGGGTGCTCCATTATTTCGAATTATAAGGTTGAGACCTACCTTACAGGTAATATCCTCAATTGGTATTCCGTTTTTTAATTGCTTTTTTGGTGCTTCTACTTCTGCATTTACAGGAATTGCCAAGGAGAATACAAGAAATAATGTAAATCCAAAAATAATTTTTTTTATTGATATATTCATACATTTCATCGTTTTTTTATCATAAATAGATTAAGGATAAATTCTACTTTTTTCTTACACCGATCCAGAAAATCACTGCTTGGTGGTATTAGACTAGAATTAATTAGGTAATAATTTCTAGTTTACATCGATGAAGAAAGTCGGATTGCTAGGATGTGGTGCTATTGGAACTCAAATAGCATTAGCAATTGAATCTGGAAAAATTCCTGCCTTGCTTACACACGTTTATGATGAATCAAAAGACGCATCATCAAAACTAGTCGAAAAATTAAAAAATAAACCTGTCATTGTAGAAAATCCTCATCTATTATCGTCCAACCCTATTGATATTGTAATAGAAGCTGCATCACAAGATGCAGTAAAAGATGTTGCCTTGAGTGTACTGCAAAATAAAAAAGATTTGATGATTATGAGTGTTGGGGCGTTACTTGATGAATCAGTCTATGAGATTTTATCAGACGCATGTAAAGATTTTAAAAAAACAATTTATCTTCCATCTGGTGCTATCGCAGGATTAGATGGAATAAAATCCGTTCAAAATGAATTAGAATCACTATCTATTACCACCACCAAACATCCACGATCACTAAAAGGTGCAAAATTTTTTGAAAACTCTGAGATTGATTTAGATTCTCTGGATTCAGAAACTGTAATTTTTCAAGGAAATGCAAAAGAAGCTGTCTCTTTATTTCCTGCAAACATCAATGTGGCAGCACTACTTTCTCTCACAGGCATTGGAAGTGAAAAAACTAAAGTCAAAATTGTTGCTGATCCAAACACCGATAAGAATACTCATCACATAGAAGCCTCTGGAAATTTTGGAAAAATGACTTTTACAATAGAAAATTTTCCTGACCCAAATAATCCCAAAACAAGTAGGTTGGCAACTCTATCTGCTATAGAAACTTTAAGAAAATACTGTTCTGACGAAATTCAAATTGGCACATAAGATGGCAAAAATTGCCACCAATTCCAAAATTTAATAGAATTATAGGCATCTCCCCATTCTTTAAATCCTCACCACGGCCATTTTTCTATGGCTTATGCTCGTCCAAGATACTTCAAGATTAAAAGAGGATATTCTACGCCTAAAAAAAGAAAAAGATGTAGTAATTCTTGCTCATAATTACCAGATACCAGACATTCAGGATATTGCTGATTTTACCGGTGATTCTCTGGGGCTATCGAGGCAAGCAGGAAAGGTTGACCAGAAAACAATTCTATTTTGTGGCGTTCACTTTATGGCCGAGACTGCCGCAATTATCAGCCCTCACAAAAAAGTGTTGGTTCCTGATTTAGATGCAGGTTGTTCTTTATCTGACTCTATTACTCTAGATGAATTAAAAAATTGGAAAAAACAACACCGTGCAGCAATTACAGTTGGTTATGTAAACACCACTGCTGAAATTAAATCTGAATTGGATTATTGTTGCACCTCATCAAATGCGGTGAAGATAGTTAACGCAATCCCAGAAGACAAAGAAATTTTATTTTTGCCTGATATGTTCTTGGGTTCTTATGTTGCCAAGATGACGGGTAGAAAAAATATGTATATTTGGGCAGGTGAATGTCATGTTCATGCTGGGATTACACCTGATGACATAACTACAAAATTAGATTCTATGAAAGATGCTGAATTTGTAATTCATCCAGAATGCAGTTGTACTACTCCAATGTTGTATGACTTGGCATCTGGAAGTTTTGATGATAGAAGAGTTTCAATTCTTTCTACTGAGGGAATGTTGACCCATGTCAAAGACTCTAAAGCCAAAAACTTTGTTGTTGCAACTGAAACGGGAATATTATATCGTATGAGAAAGGAAAATCCTGATAAAACATTTGTTCCAGCATCTGAAAAAGCAGAATGTCAATACATGAAGATGAATAGCCTAGAAAAAGTCTATGATTCAATAATTGAAGACAAATATGAGATAACTGTATCTAAAAAAATTGCAGACAAGGCCAGATTAGCTATAGATAGGATGCTTGCAATTAGTTAAATCTCCTGACCCACTGACTATGAATTAACAAATTTTTGGTAATTTTAGCCTCATTAAGGTATTATTTGGGTACTTTGAGTTGATGATAAGTTGGTTGGACTATTCGGTTTAGGTTCAAAGGATCCAGAGAAAAAAAATATTTCGAAAAAAAAGAAGGAATTACGAAAATTAGTTAAAGCAAAGAAATACGACTCTGCTTTGAGAATAGGGTCTGAAATTCTTAAAAAAAATCCCCAAGAAAATGACATTTTGTTTATTATGGGTGGAATATACTATATGAAAACCAAATATCGAACAGCAATTTCGTATTTTGAAAAGTCTCTTGAAATAGCGACACATGATGTCGAAGTTTTAATTCTAAATGCAAATTCATATTTTAGGTTAGGAAATTTTAAGCAAGCAATAGGTTGTTGTAATACTATAAAGGAAATTGATCCTAAAAACAAAGCTGTAGCAGAGTTGTTAGAGAAAATAGAGTCGGCAAAAAATAATTAGATTTCTAAACTCATGTCTATTCCCTTTACCGAATTGGTAAGATTACCCACTGAAATCATATCCACGCCTGTATTTGCATATTGAGAAATATTTTTTAACGTGATTCCGCCAGAAGCTTCAAGTTTTACTTTGTAGCGAAGTTTTTTTATTTTGAGATTCTGAATAGTTTTTTTAATCTGATTTGGAGAAAAATTGTCTAACATGATTATCGTTGCACCCTCTTTTGCGGCAAGTATGGCATCTGAATTATTTTCTACCTCAACCTCTATTTTTTTATATTTTCCTTTTGCTTTTTTAATTAAATTTAAAAGAGATTTACTTACTGCAATATGATTATCTTTTATCATAACCATCTCATCTAATCTTAGTCTGTGCCTTTCTCCTCCTCCAATCTTTACAGCCTCTTTGTCAAAATATCTAAGACCCGGAGCGGTTTTTCGTGTTGCATAAAGTTTAGTTTTTTTGTTTGGTATCTTTGCCACAAAATTGTTTGTTAGAGTGGCAATACCGCTCATTCTAGTTAACAAATTCAAAGCAGTTCTTTCACAAGTGAGAATTTGCCTTGCGTCTCCAGAAATAACCATTATAGCTTGATTTGGATTCACTTTTTGACCATCTTTTTTTAAAATTTGTACCTTACATCCTTTAAGGTTGAAAATCTCTTTTGCAAATTTTACTCCAGCCACGATGGCCTTTTCTCTAGATATTATTCTAGCAGATATTTTTTTCTTGGTTAAAAGAGCACTTGAAATATCTCCCTTTCCTATATCTTCAGACAAAAAACTTTGTAACTCTTTTTTTACATTAAATGTCAACGTTGTGTATGATCTAGTTATAATTTTAAAGATTTGTAAAAATATTCTCTATGTTACTTTAATTGCATACTTGCCTTTTTTTGTAATTCCAAGCGTTGATGCGATCTGCGAGTTTGTTGGTTCTACTACTAAAACTATTCCTTCCCAATCAGGGGTTAAATCAGAAGACTTACAATTTGGACAAACTTTTCCAATTGTTACAAACTTGCATTTTCTACAAGCCATCTCTCGTCCCATCTTTAACTTGCCTCAACTTTTGCTTCTTTGACAGATTTTTTGGATTCCTCTGAACCACCCTCGGCCTTTTTGATCTCTTCAGCAATCCATTCATTTGCACCAAGGAATGGCTGTCTACATGTGATTCCAATTTTGCCCATTGTAGCAGCTTTACCTAATGAAACTGCAGTGATTCTAGCACGTAAAGTTGATCCAACTCTTAATGTTCTTCCACTTTGATTAGCTAAAATCATTCCAGATTTTACATCACTTTTAAGATAATCATCCATTACCTGTGACAAATGTAACAATGCATCAGTTGGGCCAATTCTTACAAATGCACCAAAGTCAGTAATATCTACAATCTCTCCGTTAACAATCTCTTGGAGTTTTGGGTAAAAGGTCAATGCATTAAATTCAACTTTATGGAAAGTGCCTCCATCTCCGGCTATCATCTTTCCCATTTCATCTACTTTGGCATCTAAAATCATAATTATGTAGCCTAAATCTGCACTTATCATGCTCTCATACTTTTCTTTGAGAATGTTTAATCCAGCCTTCTTTAGAGGTGTCCCAAAGAGGCTTGGGGGAATCCTGACAACATCGCCTAGCGTAGATATAGAAAACAACTGTGCTGTTTTTCTCAAATTTCAATTTATGAATCTTTGGATAATTTAGGTTGAATACGAAAAAGATTTTATGGAAATTTCATTTTTTCTAAGGTTTTTTTAGAAATGTGATGTTTAAATAAAGTAAAAAGTCATTTTAGCCCATTGGTGGGAATAGATCAAGTTCTTGAAAAACTTAGTACTGTAATTGATCCTGATTTAAAAAAAGATATTGTTTCAATGGGAATGATCAAAGATCTAGAACTTAATGATGGTGCTCTAAAATTTACTTTAGAACTTACAACACCTGCATGTCCTTTCAATGTTGAGATTGAGGATGACGTAAGAAAAGCAATAAGTGAAATAACTGAAGTAAAGAACTTTGATCTTAAGGTAACAGCTAAAGTCATGGAGGGTAGATCACTTGATGAAGATACTGCAATGAGTACTGTCAAAAATATAATTGGGGTTGCAAGCGGCAAAGGAGGTGTTGGAAAATCTACTGTATCATTGAATTTGGCTTTGGCATTGTCTCAAACTGGAGCTAAGGTTGGGTTACTTGATGCTGATATCTATGGTCCAAGCATTCCACTGATGCTTGGTATGAAAAAGGCATTCATGGAAGTTGAGGAAAATAAATTACAACCTGTGGAATCAAACGGAATTAAAGTAGTGTCTTTTGGTTTCTTTGCTGAACAATCTCATCAAGCAGCAATCTATAGAGGACCAATCATATCTGGAATTTTAAAACAATTTTTAGTCGATACTAATTGGTCCAATCTGGATTATCTAATTGTGGACCTTCCACCAGGAACAGGGGATATTCCATTAACACTTGCTCAAACGATCCCTATTACTGGAATTTTAGTGGTAACAACTCCTCAGGAGGTAGCAAGCAATGTAGCAGTAAAAGCAGTCAGTATGTTTGAAAAACTAAATGTTCCACTAATAGGTGTAGTAGAAAACATGAGTCACTTTATTTGTCCAAACTGTAAGGACAAGCACTATATTTTCGGTGAAGGTGGTGCAAAAAGGATCAGTGAGCAATTTAACATGCCTTTCCTAGGAGAAATTCCATTAAACTCTGAAATCATGTCTGGTTCTGATTCTGGAAAACCAGTAATGATTTCAAATCCTGATTCTCTAAGTGCTGTTGCATTTAGAACTGCTGCGAAAAATATTGCAGCACAATGCAGTATGATCGCCTTAAGATTGCAAGAAGAAATGGCATCTGAAAGTAAAACTGAGGAAACTACGCCCGAGGTAAGTACTTCTAATTAATTTCGATTCCTGTGAAATTACCAGAAAATCTACGAGATCAATTGAAAATTCCCCTAGGTCTATTACTTGTAGAGAATGAAACAGACAAAACAAATATTCAAAAACATCTCTCAGAAAATTCTTACATCATAACAGTTGGAGATAGAACCACTGAAAAGATGATTGATTTTGGTTTAATTCCTTCTTTACAAATTATAGACGGTCAAGAAAAAAGAAAAAAATGCAACATTCCAAAAAGTTTTGATGTTTCAACTACTCTTACATGTGATAATCCTGCAGCTGAAATAACTACTCAAAGTATTGAAACAATAAAAAAAGCGTTTACCTCGCAAATTCCTGTTAGAATTACGGTGAATGGAGAAGAGGATCTTTTAGTAATTCCAGTTTGTATATATGCACCTGACAATTCAGTTGTAATGTATGGCCAACCAAATGAAGGCTTGGTTATAGTTAAGATAACTCCAGAAATTAGAAATAAAACCCAAACACTACTCAATTCAATGGAATAATTGGGGTGTGATGAGACGGTGGCTGTATGATTAGTGATTACACTACTAAAAACTCTGACCCTATTATTTCACCTTAATTCGAGTAAACAGAATTAGCAAAATTTGAATTTTCTAAATCTTTTACACATAGTACAATCTCGTACCTAAAAGAGATGACTTGTCTTTTTACGGATAGTAGATAAACCAGTTTACATCCCAAAATAACCTACATTACGGCTAAATCAAATGCGTTACACTCGATTTGCACAAATAATTAACTTTGTAGGATAAACATAGATTGATTGAAAAAAGGATGTGAAATTAGATGCTGATTTTAGACTAGAAATCTTAGAAAAAATTGGAATCTATTCTAGTCGTTTCTCTATTCAAGAGCCCAAAGTTCTTCTAACTACAAGAGAGGTTTTGGAAATGCCAAAAGAAATGACTGAAGGAAGGAGAACTTCGGCCTACAAATACTATGGTGTATCATATTTGGAACATAATTTAGTTTTCATTAATGTAAGAAAAACTCCTGATGATAAGACCCTTGAAAATACACTAGTACATGAATTAATTCATTTGCGATTCCCATACCTCGCTCATGGAAAAAGATTCAACAAACTTGTAAGACAGGGACTTCGCGGTAAAACATTTTTGCCATATAGAAAAAGAAACACAAACTTCTCTCATTGATTTATATTTCCCAGCCCAAGGCAAACTGAGTATATTATGAATTTGCAGGAATTACTGCCTTTTGGTGCCGGTATTGCATCATTCCTAGTCGCAGCCGCTCTTGTAATCTGGGTTACTAAACAACCACCTGGGACAAAGGAAATGATGGAAATTTCAAATGCAGTCAGAGATGGTGCTTCTGCATTTCTAAAAAGAGAGATGAAAATAATTATTCCGATTGCAATTGCCTTATCTGTAATTATAGGGGCTTTCTTAACGCCTTCAAATGGAATAGCATTTGCCGTAGGTGCAACACTTTCAGCTGTAGCAGGTATAATCTCATTAAAAATTACAGTCAAAGCTGCAGTGCGAGCTGCTAACCAGAGTTCCAATGGCCTTGGAAAAACATTTGCTATAGCCTTTAGAGGGGGCGCTACTGTAGGACTAGCCGTTCCAGCTATGGCTCTTTTAGCAATTACTGGTCTTTATCTAATTTATCCAGACCCAATCACAATAGCCGGTGTTGGAATTGGTGCAAGTCTAATTGCACTTTTCATAAGAATTGGTGGGGGTATTTTTACAAAAGCAGCAGATATGGGTGCAGATTTAGTTGGAAAAATCGAAGTAAATATTCCTGAAGATGATCCTAGAAACCCAGCTACAATTGCTGATAATGTAGGTGATAATGTTGGGGATGCAGCTGGAATGGGTTCGGATATCTACGAATCTTATATCGTTACCCTCCTTGCTGCCTTACTAATTGGAGCATTAATTGGAGCACCTGAATTATTTCTTTTCCCCATTTTGGTTGGAGCTTCTGGAATGATTGCATCAATCATAGGGGTTGTGATTGTTGGCTCTAAGAATATCACAGATGTTATGAAGCCTCTCAATCGTTCGTTTTATGTCTCTGCTGCAATTGCTATAGGATTAAATTTTGTATTTACTACTCAATTCATAGGAAATACTCCTATAGCATATGCCTTATTTGGATCTACTGTTATCGGGGTTATTCTTGTTCCAGTCATCCAAAAAATTACTGACCGATATACTAATTACAAATTTGGACCAGTTAAAGAAATTGCAGATTCTGCCAAATGGGGTTACGCATCATTAACGCTTATGGGAATGATCAAAGGCTTACAATCAACTGGCCCATTTATGATTGCACTTGTTGTTGCAATAATGATCTCATATAGTATTACATCATCTTTTGCACCAGAAGGCTCAGACCCAGTTCTATATGGAATCTTTGGAACAGCTCTAACTGCAATGGCAATGCTGAGTCTTGCAGGTATTGTTCTTAGCATCGATGCGTTTGGACCAATTGCAGATAATGCAGGTGGGATTGTCGAGATGACAGGGATGGGTGAGGAAAGTCGAAAAGTCACCGATGAAATTGATGCTGTTGGAAACACCACAAAGGCCGTAACAAAGGGATTTGCAATTGCCAGTGCTGCATTAGCCGCACTTGCTATGATTCAAGCATTCCAATATGAGGCAGCAGAGGTCTTTGAGGGTGTTTTAGAACTTGATTATAGTTTATCAAATCCAGCAGTAATTGTTGGATTGCTTATTGGTGGGTTAATTCCGTTTTTCATAACAGGTCAACTTATCAACGGTGTTTCAAGAGCTGCTGGAAAAATGGTAGACGAAGTAAGAAGACAATTCAAGGCAGATCCCGGAATTCTTGCTGGGACATCAAAACCAGATTATGCAAAGTGTGTAGATATTGCAACAGTGGCATCAATTAAAGAGCTATGGAAACCTGCACTAGTTGCAATCCTATCTCCTATTATCTTGGGAGTTCTTTTAGGGCCAACTGCAGTTGCAGGATTGTTAATGGGGGCAGTGGTGACAGGAATACTCTTGGCCTTTTACATGGCAAATACTGGTGGTGCATGGGACAATGCAAAGAAGCTTATTGAAATGAAAGGGGAGAAAGGAACTGAGGAACATAAAGTATCAGTAGTTGGCGATATTATAGGAGATCCATTCAAAGACACCGCAGCACCTGCATTAAACACTGTAATCAAACTTCTTAATACTATAGCAATCGTCTTTGTTTCTGCATTTGTGGCAATTCTTGCTATCTAATCTTTTATCTGTAGAGTCATATCCAATTCATCGATTTGCGTTTGGATGGCTTTTTTTAGGGTGTCATTATGTTTATCGCAGAATTTGAAATAATCATCTGCGGTTTGAAAACACCCACAAATCCATTTGGTTTTTTTGTCACCCTCTACTGTACCTTTTGAATATTTAGGATCAATCATATCTTGAGTAAAAAACTGTTCTAAAAAAATCTAGGTATTTTTAGAAATTTTATTGAAAAAGGGAAAAAATGTTTAAGGACAGCCGTCCATTTTTTGGATGTAATAGCCTTGTTCCTTTATTCCCTGCTCAACAGGCTCTGGGGCATTTGCGGAGTGGCAAAATGAACATTCCTTGGTTGTCATTTCGGCATTTTCTTCGCCAATTGATTTTAACCATTCTTTACCAAAGGTTATGGCTTTATCATGGTCTTTTTCTCCAGTAATTACATCAAAGTGCATGGTATGTCCATCTGCTGCTTTGACATAGGTATCGTATACGTGAATTTCCATAAATCTACTTAAAAAAAGGTATATTTAATTCAAAACAAACTCGAGAAAATAATCCATGCTTGAGGGGTCTTATTTAATTCAAAGATCTCCTCGCCAAGATTGATTTAGAAAAAAATTAGAAAAATTTCCTTTTGTTAATTTTAAATTTTATTCTAACACATGAATTAAATCCGAAAGGTTTCTTCTTGGTTTAGGATGCCTTAGTTTTACAGGGTATCCAATACACAAAAGAGATGATGGCACTAAATCCGTTTTAATAATTTCTGCAACTTTTTTTTCATCAATCATCCCAATCCAAATGGTACTTAGACCCAAAGCAGTGGCTGCCAATTGTGAGTAGGCTGCTGCCAGAGTCGCGTCTTGAACTGCAAACTTTGCTAACATCCTATCAGGAAATTTCAGTTTAACTCTGCTCTGATTTTTACAAAATACTAAAACTAATGGCGAGTTTACATAGGGCTGATCATTTGCAGCCTTTACCAACTCTTCTTTCATTTTGGTGTTCTTTACATGGAAAATCTCAAAACCCTGAAAGTTCCCCGCAGTAGGGGCAGTATCTGCAGCCGCTAGAATCTTTCCAACTTTCCATTCCTCTATTGGCTTTGGATCAAATTTCCTAGTTGATCGTCTTCTTTTCATAACTTCAAAAAGATCAGTATCAAGATCTTCTGATATCTCTTTAGAGTGGTCTCCAAGTATTGCATTGAGTAAAGATTTTCTTGTTTCGACTGATTTTACATCTTCCTTAGTGGGCTTATATCCTTCTGGATAAACTACATCTCCACTTTTTGCCATAATATTCTATTTTCTAATTAGAAAATATACATAGCTATGAAGGACTCGATTGGATAACACTCAAGACAGATATTTTGAAATTAAATTAAAAATCAGAAATATCTTGGAATTGTTTTAATTTCAGCAAACGTAATGATTTTCTAATCCACATAGTATGAAAAACTATGAGATATTTAGTAAAACTAGACATCCTAAATTCATCAAGTGTTATTTTAGAATTAAATGATGAAAATTCCCCCAAGACTGTAGAGTCTTTTTTACGTAATCTACCCTTTAGTGTGGAACTTAATGTCTGGGGCCATGAAATCTATACATCATCAACTCCAATTGATGTTGCCGAAGAAAATTCTAAATCTCCAGTTTCTTTAAATGATGTAGCCTATTGGCCAACTGGAAAAGCAATTTGCTTATTTTATGGTCCTACACCAATTGGCAAGAAAAATGAGATAACTCCCGCATCTCCTGTAAATATAATTGGGAAGATAATCGATCCAGATAAATCCGTGCTTAAAATTGCTGAAGGAAAAGAAGCTATCTTTAGATTAAAATGCTGACTATTCTATTTTTATTTGAATCTCTAAAATTTTTTCCTCCAATACATATGCTTTGAAATCTCTCAATGTGCCTGAGAAGATTATCCAAATGACAGGATTTAGTTCCATAAATTTTTTATCGGTGATAGATGGATATGCTTGGGAATCTGGGTGGGAATGAAAAATTCCTATTATTTTTAATTCCAATTCTCTTTCCATCTTATCTGCTTCAAGTCTTTGCTCAGCAGAAATTGTGAAATTTACAGGTGACTTTTCAATGTTTTTTGTAAGAAATATTTTCTCAACTTTAATTTCCTTTTCATCCTCTGTCCCAAATAATATGGCACATGATTCGTTCGGTCTTTCATTGTCTGCATGGTTTGAGAGAAGTTGTTGTTGTGACTTAGTTAGGATAATTTTTTGCAATCTTATCCGACTTCTACAGAGCCTACCATCCAAGGATGTACAATGCAGTAATAGTCTTCCTTTCCTGAAGATGTAAATGTAAATTCAAATGATTCTCCTCCTCCAATCAAATCGGAGTCAAATACTCCATTTGGACCTTCTTGTGAATTGCCAGATGTGATTGTGTGCATAGCACTGTCTTCATTAATCCAAATAATTGTTGTTCCAACAGATATTTGGAGTACTTGGGGGTCATAGTAGATTTGCCCTTCTTGTTGTATTCCTGCCCCCTCTGGTATTACTGCTGTGACTGGTTCCTTTGGTTCTTCAATGAATAATTTAGCAATCATCCAAGGATGTACAATACAATAATATTCATATTCTCCTACCTCCAATTCAGAAGTATCAAGCTGGAATGTTTCTCCTTCATTTAGTAAACCAGAATCAAATGTTTCTCCAACATCTTCAGAACTTGTAACAGTATGAGCAAAGGAATCTGCATTTATCCATTCAACAACATATCCTTTTTGAACATATGACACATCTGGATCATAATCTGGATTTCCTTGCACTGATGAATTGGGTAAAATTGCAATTGAAAATATTGGACCCGCCAGCTCAGCTTCTTCTACCTCAACAATCTCTTCGGCTATAATGTATGTATCCGGACTAACAAATCCAAATGCTACAAATGAAATAATTCCTGTAGCAGCAGCTAACATAATAATTGATCCAATCGGTTTGACACGCTCTGGCATTTTTGCTGCAACATATGCAATTACTATTGCAGGGAAGGCAATTGTTATCAAAAGACCAGCTAAGATGTTAGTAGATTCGATTGTATTCATTGTGAATGCATACATTCCAAATCCAAGAGAAATTGACAAAACCACCAAGACCGTGGCTTTTGCTCTGTTACTAGTTGAAACTCCTCCATCTAAGATTCCTGCTGCTAGGAAAATCAATCCAAAAAACATGGTCATGCCTGTTAGAGCATGCATTCCATCGATGAAAGTATGCGCTATGCCCATATAGGAAATAGTTACTCCAGTCAAACCTATGGCTGTTAATCCCATACCTGGCATCATGAGGTCCCAGTTACTCATTCATGCTAGCTGGTAGGTGTGATCTACTTATTCCTTTTGAAACAGTATAGATCACCAAAGCCGAATAAATTAAATGGCTTTGGAAGATGGGAGAGTGAGATTGGGTTTTAAGGAAATAGTGGAGATATCGAAACCACGTATTATAGTACTCTTAGTAATTACTGCTGTCACTTCCATGTATGCTGCAAGCAAACTAGTGGGTCCTGAATTGGATACTCTTAGTCTTTTGCATATTATAGTGGCAGGAACACTTGCATCTGCAGGATCTAGTGCTCTAAACCATTACTATGATAGAGATATCGACCCAAAAATGACACGAACCAGTAAAAGACCAATCCCTTCTGGAAGAATGTCAGCATCTCAGGTTTTAATCTATGGGTTGGTTGTAAGTTGTATTTCAGTGATTTATGGTTACTTTGCATTAAATCCATTATCTGCATTCTTTATTGCACTGGGCATTTTCGTATATGTTATAATTTACACAGCTTGGCTTAAGCGGCTTAATTCATCGAACATTGTGATTGGAGGTATTGCTGGCAGTGCTGCAGCTTGGGCTGGTTGGTCAGCAGCTACTGGATCTATGGACTTGCTAGGATTTTTAATAGGATTTTTGGTTTTTGTTTGGACCCCCTCTCACTTTTGGTGTCTTGCAATGAAAATTAAAGACGAATATGCTAAAGCCGGAGTGCCAATGCTTCCAGTAGTAATTGGAATGCATAAAACATCAAAATACATTTTAGCAAACACTTTGATTTTGCTTCCGTACTCTTTTATGCTCTCGGCTTTTGGAATGGGTCTTATTTACACTATTATTGCAGCAGCTTCGGGTGGTCTGATGTTAGCATATCATTTCAAACTTACTAAAAATCCTACTTCAGAATTTGCATGGAAAGCATACAAGGTAACTGCTCCATATCTTACGATAATTTTTGTTGCAGTAGCATTAGATGCGGCTTTTCATTTTCCGTTATTTTAGAACTTGATTATTTTTCAAAACCAGGAAAACTAGCTTCGTAATCTTTTTCCATTATTTGCTTATTTTCCTCTTCAACTTCATCTACCTGTTCTTGTATTATTATCACCTCAATTCTTCTTGCATCTTTTGTAATCCATGCAACATTTATCAAACCCATAATTTCTAGGTCGAGAAGTAATTTGTTCAACTTGTCTTCAGTCATGATAAATCCGTCTTTTGTTAAAGATTTGAATAATTCAGAATCTGTTAGGGCGCCTGCTTGCTTTATTTTGTCAAATACTGTATTTCTTATTGGAATTGCCATGATTAACCGTAAAATGATCTATCTCTTGATTTTGGTACTACGTTAGATATACTTTCTCTTACGTTGTTGTACCATTGGTCTACTTCTTTTGTAATTGAGGGTCTTACTTGTTTCAAACTATCTGCAAAGTCTTTACTTGAAATTTTTACGGAATTATTTCTCATTGCATGAATTACAGTCTCTCTACATAATGCAGCTAAATCTGCTCCAGAATAATTCTGTGTAGCAACCGCAATTTCTTGGAGTTTGACATCTTTATCAAGAGGCATTTTTGCCGTCAATATTTTGATAATTTCTAATCTTCCTCTCTCGTCAGGTGGAGCCACATAGAGCACTAAATCTAGTCTTCCTGTTCTAAGTAAAGAACTATCTAAAACATCTGGTCTGTTGGTTATCCCAATAACCACTACTCGTGAAGAAATACCTTCTTCAATCTCTGTTAGCAATTGGCTAAGCACGGTTTCACTAACTCCCCCCTCTCCAGATTTTGAGCGAACTAGTGAATCTAATTCATCAAAAATTACAACACATGGTGATGCTGCCTTTGCCTTTCTAAATATCTCTCTTATTCCTTTTTCAGATTCGCCGACCCATTTGGATAATAATTCAGGACCTTTGACCAAAATCATATTTGCACCGCTTTCGGTAGCTAATGCTCTTGCAATTAGAGTTTTTCCGCATCCGGGAGGACCATAGATTAAAGCTCCTTTTGGAGGTTTGATTCCCATCTTTGTAAATTTTGTTGGTTCTTTCATTGCAGCAATTAGATTGTCAGTTAACGCCTCTTTGACATCCTCTAGTCCTCCTACGTCGCGCCACCATACTTTTGATCTTTCAACATAAAATTCCCTCATTGCAGTTGGAACTACTTCATGCATCGCATCATAGAAATCAATTAGTTTGATTTGCATTGATTGTAAAATTTCTGAGGATATCTTTTCGCTTTCAAGATCGATTTCAGGTAAATAACGTCTAATTGATTTCATTGCAGCTTCTCTACAAAGCGATTTGATGTCTGCTCCAGTGTATCCATGAAGTTCTGATGCTAAATCTTTAAGATCTATATCATCAGCAATAGGCATTCCTCGTGTGTGGATAAGAAGAATCTCTAATCTTCCATCGTCATTTGGTACTGAAATCTCAAACTCTCTATCAAATCTGCCAGGCCGTCTTAGGGCAGGATCAATACTATCAGGTCTATTTGTTGCTCCAAGAACCATGACATTCCCTCTGTCATTAAGACCATCCATAAGAGCTAATAACTGTGCAACTACTCTTTTTTCCACATCTCCATAGGCTTCTTCTCTTTTTGGGGCAATCGCATCTATCTCATCAATAAAAATTATACTAGGAGAATTATCCTTGGCTTCTTTGAACATATCTCTAAGTTTTGCTTCTGTTTCACCGTAGTACTTGTTCATAATTTCTGGACCATTAATCATAAACATATTTGCCTCTGATTCACTTGCAAGAACTTTTGCAATTAACGTTTTACCGCAACCTGGAGGACCGTAAAGTAAAATTCCACTATGTGGCTCTACTCCTAATCTTGTAAATAATTCTGGATGTTTTAATGGTAATTCAACAATTTCTCTCATGGCCTTTACCTGATGTCCTAAACCTCCCACTTCCTCATAGGTAACCCTTAACTTTCTATCCACTGAGGGTTCTGTTAATATTGTAAGATTTGTATGGCGGTCCATCTTTACAACATGTTTGGGAGAAGTCTTTGTAATTTTAAAATCCATTGAATTTCCTAAAATCATTACAGAAATTTCATCACCATGTGAAACTGGCAATCCCTTCAATCTGTTTTTTACAAAATCTGTAAATTCTTTGTCAATAGTAACTGTGTCATTAAGTGGAGTAAGTGAGACTGATTTTGCTATTTTGATGTTTACTTTTTTTACTTTAACAATATCATTTAGTGATCCTCCAATATTTTTTCTTGTTTGCCCATCTATCCGTATAATGTCTGGAAATTTTTCATCCTCATCAACTGGCCAGACAACTGCACAACTAGATCTTGACCCCATAACATCAATGATATCTCCTGGAGTGACTTTGAGATAGTCCATTGACTCTGGACCGATTCTGGCTCGCTTTTTGCCTACATCTCGCTGCTTCGCCTCTCCAATTCGCATCTGCAAAGGCTCTTCTTTGCGTACCAAAAACTCACCTATTTCATGTCAACTGACGTTCTACTCATGTTGAGTACTTCAAATTCACTGACACCTTCAACAGATTTAACTGCCTCTTCGAGTGCATCCATCTGTCCTTCAGAATCATTTACCACAAATTCTGCTCTAAGGAAATATAGTCCAAAGGCTAATGGCTCTTTTGCATGTCTCTTTAGTATTTGGCCCTCTTTAATTGCGCCCTTGAGGGATTCAGCTAACTTGTCTAAATCCACATCTATTCCAGTTGGAAGGATTTTTGTGATTAAAAGTAACTGTGCCATTTTCTAAGGCCCCTGAGAATTACATGAAGTACAAGTATAGTTTCTTGCCGCCTCTCTGCAGTTTTCACATCTCCAGATTAAGTCAGTACCACAATTAGGGCAATTGAATTTTACACATTTATCATTAGGCATAATGTGTCTATGGCAACAACTGCATATTGGTAATGAAATCGTAGAGGACATAATTCAATTTTCTGCAAACATCATTTATATCTTACTTAGAATTTGAGCAGAATTTTAGCTTAATAGTTTTTTTAGTTCTGCGAAAATAATTGTCTGAGCAGTTTTAACTGATCCACGTATTCCAAGTAATTTTACAATTGAGCTTGCATGAAAATCAAAATCTTCTTTTTCTGAAATTTCCTTGACTATGTTTGGGGTAATTGATTCAAATAATTTATTGATTGTACTGTTATCAATTCTTTCTAAAATTTTTCTTGCCAACAACTGTTTTTCAAATTCCTTTCCAAATTTTTGGGTCCATTGTTTTTGGTATTCTTCCAAGTCTGATTCATTATTTGATTTTAAAAATTTTGAAATTGCTCTACCGGCAAGCAATCCGCCCATACCACTTGTGTAGATCCCACCCGATGTTGTGGGTTTTGCTTGACCTGCTGCATCTCCAACTATTACGGTTTTATTATCAACAAATTTCTTAATTGGACCTTTAATCCAAATAGGCGCAAAAATTTTTCTAATTGTAGAGTATTTTCCTTTTTTTTCTAAAAATTCTTCAAGAGTTTCTGAAACTTTAATTTCCTTTCCAGCAACACCTACCTTTCCTTTTCCTTCACCTGATGGTATTATCCATGCAAAAAAACCTGGATATTTTTCTTGATCAAAAAATACTTCGATTTTTCCTTTTTTTATCCAATCTGCAAAAATCTCGTATTGTGCAGATGACAAAATTCCTGTTCTATCTTTTTGAACAAGTGATGATACTCCTCGCGCATCCACAAAAATTCTACATTCAATCTCTCCTTCATTTGTTCTTACTCCCTTGTCTGTCCTCTCTTGAAAACTTGTTCTTACCTTAATTATTGCTCCATTTTTCTGAGCTTGATGGGCAATCTGTTTATCAAATTCCCTACGACTAATTTCTGCAACTTTTTGTTTTTTTGAATTAATTGTAAAGCTATTTCCGTTGGGGGCATAAATTTTTGCAGACTCTATTAAATGATCCAAAGTTTTACTAAATGGAATTATTCCAAGTTCTTCTAGTCCCTTTGTGCTGACTAATCCTCCACAATGTTCTGGCGTGCCTATTTCATAATCCTCCTCTATCACCAATATGCTATTTCCACTACTTGCAATCTCTCTGGCACATAAAAGACCCGCCACGCTTCCGCCAGCCACTACAACATCAAAGTACACAGATTTTGTTCCTTTGTCAATTATTTAATTCAATTATTTAGTGTACGCCAGAGATATACCTACTACCTTGATAGATCAAATAATTATATTTCCAATAGTCAAGCATTATGTCCTTCTTGCCATGGTGAAAAAACTCTAAAAGTTAAATATCAAAAAGAAAATTAAATAAAAAGAATTTTTGAAAATAAAATCGAAATAACTAAAGTAACACTGAAAACTGAAAAGGTTACAAGTTAATTACACTTTTTACATTTTTATTAAGATAATAAAATTTGTGTAATTAATTTTCTCATAGAGAATCCATCAACTGGTTCAATACTCTAACTTGCAAATATTTTATTAAAAATAGGTGCATCTACCACCAAGGACTTTCATGACAATCGCATACACATCCAGAATCACATTTCATTCTCTTACAATCCTCGCATGATTTTGCTCTTACATAACTCATTTTTACTGCAATAATAGCACGATTAATCATTTAAAGGATACGCCATCTTAATTCAAATTTCAGACCAGTATGAATCCGATTAGTTACTAGGTTTGATTTATTTCGAAACAGCGAGTCTTGGTAGATTCGTATCAAAAATTGATTTGAATAAAAAAGGAAAATAGATTCTAACGTTTCTTTTTACTTTTAGAACCTTTTTTTGCAGCTGCGTTTCTTTTTCTAGTGAGAGCAGCTTTTTTTGCTGAAGCACTACGTTGAGCTTTTGTTCTTTTCACCATTGAAAAATACTACAATACACTTGTTTTTCTATGGTTAAGATAAAGAAAAATTCACTAATAATTACAGTGAACAGTTAATATCAAATGGTTAATCTTGAAAATTCTTAATATACACAGATCAACTACTATAATCATGAAATATTGCCATGATTGTTTAACTCCGATTAATAGTCATTCAAAAGAAGAGTATTGTAATTTTTGTAAAAGGGATAGAGCCCTCAAAGAGAGCTCTGCAGCTTCGGAATGATTTTCTAGTCAAACTATCAAATGGTGTTTTTGCATTGAATGTTTGTGGTATTGATGAGAAATGTTAACAATAATCTTAGTTGGCTATAGCGGCAAGTCAACCCATGCCAAGACCTTAAGTCAGGTAATTTGTTCCAGAGACAAATATGTCGAAGAACAGGCAATAATTATTGGAGTAATTTATGATAACGCATTTAAAATGTCAGTCAACTGGCATCTTTAAGAAATTTACATTCTTTTACTAGGACTTCGAGTCATTAATTGACAAATTCTTTATTGATGGTTGGCATATCCCCATCAAGTTTGTTCCTAAATACTACCAGTCTTCGCAAAGCCTCAAAGTTTGCTATAACTGCAAGGATGATTAGCATTATGAGAATTTGATTAGTTAAAGCACCAATCACTATGAGCAGTAACCTCACATCCCTGCCCATTCTAAACTTTGATCTCTTTGCCATGTCTCCGTTTTTAAAAATTGAATCATACTTGTCGCTAGTGTAGCTATTAAGGAAGGTTCCAATTAATGCAAAAAATCCAATTATCCATATTGTCATATCCCCGGTGATACTCCAGTAACCATAGGCTAGTCCCAAAATAATGACAGCATCGGCATATCTATCTAAAACTGAATCAAGCCAACCTCCATACTTTGTCTGTCTTAGTTTTAGCCGTGCTACCTCCCCATCACATCCATCCACTATAGAATGGATATGCACCAGCATTGCTCCTAAAATTAGATAAAAATATTCTCCAACGAAGAAAAAAGACGCACCAGCTAATCCAATAATAAAACTCAGAACTGAAATCTGGTTTGGCGTAATTCCTGTCTTTAGTAATAACTTTGAGATTCTCAGTGAAATTGGCCTGTTGAGTATCTTGGATACTGGCCCATCTGTATCTTTTTTGAGTTTGTTGCAAATGAGCAGTTCAGCATTTTTTCTGTCTATTTTATCGTCAACGTCAATCCAGAAGTTATCTTCAAGCGCCATGTATCTCATCTTGTGCCTCTTTGCTAGAATTTTTATTCCACCAGAAAGACCCTCATCTCCTTGGGAGATGCTTTGCTCTAAGGCATCAAAAATTACAGGATTGCATATGAATATACCAGTGTCTATACAGTTGTAGTCAATCAGATCCTTCCCAATTGCATCAATTATGTGGTCCACAGTCCGAACCTTTGTAGCGTCATCTATGTTTAGATGGTCTCTTGGATTTTTATCAACACAAAGGATGCATTCATCTTTTCCAATCTTTGTTTTTAATAGCCTGTCTAGTATTTTGTGGTCGTAGTTGTGATCAGCCATTAACAGTACAAATGATTCTTTAAAATTATCTCTAGCTTTTAGAATTGAAAAAGCATTACCTCGAGTCCACGAGTCATTTTGAACATACTGTATATCCACACCATATTTTTTTCCATCAGAGAGTGCATCTCTTACCCTCTCACCATTGTATCCAGTAACAATACAAAATTCTTTAATTCCTGATTTTTTTGCAGTGAGGATCACTCGCTCTATTAGACTCAAACCAAGGAGAGATACCAGAGGTTTAGTATCTCCAATAGGTCTTAGTCTTTTCCCCTGCCCTGCTGCAATAATTAACGCTTTCATTTTTATCATTATTTGTTAATTTCAGACATTATTTCATCTAGAATCCCCCGATTTGCTGCAACAACAAAGGACAATCTAACTAGATGCCCAAGTTCTGAATCTAATAGTTGATCGTTTGCATCCACAATTAAACCCCCCGCTTCCTTGACGAGTAAATATCCTGCTGCCATGTCTATAATTCTAATTTTATCCCGTAAATCAATTAAAACACTCATCGACCCTCGAGAAAGAAGAGCCATCTCAAGTGCATTTGCCCCATAATGTCTCGTAGGGCCGTGGTGTTCAAATATTGGTTGCAATTTTTTCAAAAGTTCTGGGGACGCACCTGATGTATTAACCCCAACAATTTTGTATGCTTTATCTTCATTTTGTACATGAATTTGAGTCTCATTCAAAAATGCACCTTTTCCTTTTGACGCCCAATACTGTTCTCCATTTGATAGATTGGTAACTACTGCATCTGTAATAGAACTTAGTTTGTCATCTGTGGCAAATGCTAAGGAACAGCAAAAGAATGGAATGCCGTTAATTGCATTAACTGTTCCATCAATTGCATCCATGATGACGTATCCTTTTGGATTGTCATTTATTTCGACACGTCCACATTCCTCACCTAAAACAACACAATTGAAATTAATTTTTTTTAGATAATCTAGAACCGTTTTTTCAGCTACTAAGTCAATGTTTCGTGAAATATCCCCACCAGCACCTCTGCCAAAATCACCTGCAGCGTCTTTTGTTCCTGCTAGGTTTTTTACATTATCGTAAACTTGTTTTGATACTTGGCGTAAGATTTCAATTACTTCCATAACAGAAATGAATTTTTTCGTAATTTAAATGAAAAAATGAAATCTAGAAAAGCATCTTTGATGTGCCAAATGGAATTTTTATGATTCTGGATCTTGCCAAAAACAATTATTTTTTCAATAATCACAATACCATGATATAATTATGGCATCAACAGGGCAAAAGTTACAAATTGTCCAAATATCAAGGCCAACCACCAAACATCAAATTAGGGGGTGCAGCTAAGGGTGTACTAATTGGCATAATAGTACTAATAGTCATTGGAGTGATTGCTTCCCAATCAGCCCAAATAGTTGATTCTGGACACAGGGGCGTCTTACTACATTGGAATGCAGTAGATACAACTGTACCTCCACTAGAGGAAGGGCTTCATTTTGTAGTTCCATTTCAAGATACTATAGTAAACATGGAGGTTAGAACACTAAAGTTTGTAACTGCAACATCTGCAGCCTCTAAAGACCTTCAGACTGTAACGACAGAGGTAACGGTAAACTACAATCCTGACCCAAATATGGTAAACATACTATACAAGGAAGTAGGGTTACAATATGAAAGCAGGGTCATCCAACCTGCAGTAGATGAGGTCGTAAAACAGGTAACTGCAAATTACAACGCAGAGGAACTGATCACTAAAAGACCCCAGGTAAAGTCAGATATCGAAGCTGAAATTACAACACGTCTTAATGTATACAACATTGATACTCAGGTCATTTCAATTACTGATTTCCAATTTTCTGTATTGTTTTCTCAAGCAATCGAATCTAAAGTAGAAGCAGAGCAAAAGGCACAAAAGGCAGAAAATGATCTACTAAGAATTGAAGTCGAGGCAAGACAAGTAGAACAACAAGCCAAAGGTATTGCTGCAGCAAACGTTGCCCAAGCAGAGGGAGAAGCTGAAGCAATTAGAGTTATCAATGAGGCATTGTCAGCAAATCCATTTTACTTGGAATGGCTCAAAACCCAAGCATGGGATGGAAGGCTACCACTGGTAGTTGGAGGGGGTGGAACTCCATTTATTCAAATTCCAGTTCAACCATAAAACTTAGGAAAACTATTTTTTGATGTACTTGCAATCAAACATTTCTGCCTTTCCAATACACTGATCATGATATTCATGATAGCACTTGTCACATGTGACTACGATCTGCATCTCTGAATCTATTTTAAATCTCTTTAAATGTAGTTTATTCGGCAAACTATCCATGACATACACTACTCCAATAATCGAAATCGTAAATGTTGTGGCATCAGCTACCATAGATCAAAAACTAGATCTAATAAAAATCCAAGAAAAATTCCCTGATGTCGAATATCATCCAGATGTGTTCCCTGGTGCAGTGTTTCGTATTAGAAACCCCAAATCATCAACATTGCTTTTCAGTACTGGCAAGATGGTATGTACTGGTTCAAAGTCTGAAGAACTAGCAGTAAAGGCAGTAGACATGGTAGTCAAAAAATTAAGAAAAGGTGGAATTAAAATCAAAAAGAACGCAGTTGTAACTGTACAAAATATCGTATCCTCAATAAACTTGGGAGGACGAATAAGTCTTGAACGAGTGGCACGTACGCTGCCTCGAAGCATGTATGAGCCTGAACAGTTTCCAGGAGTAATTCATAGAATGGTTGATCCCAAAGTTGTAATTCTGATTTTTGCATCAGGGAAACTAGTCTGTACAGGAGGAAAGACCGAAAAAGATGTCTATCGTGCTGTAAATCAATTACATTCCATGCTGGAAGAGAAAGACTTGATGATTTATGATTAGTTATCTATAATAATTTTAGAGAATATGGTAGGTCAGT
>Ga0209987_10000128_pt1 | contig 34728 bp, 29 predicted proteins | sample N074metaG_FD_182134 | JGI IMG/M metagenome (GOLD analysis project Ga0209987, IMG submission 182134) | Deep subsurface microbial communities from Kermadec Trench to uncover new lineages of life (NeLLi) - N074 metaG (SPAdes) (version 2) | ecosystem: Environmental > Aquatic > Marine > Ocean trench...
TGCTCGATGCGCTGCTGCAACTCGCACCCGGTTTCGTGCAGTGCACGCCGGCGCTCGTCGATGCGGTGCTGGGCCGCGTGGCGGCCGCCCAGGCAGCCGCCACGCGCGGCAGCGAGCCCGCCGAGGCGGAGGAACGTCCGAGTCTGCCGAGCTTTCTCGCACTCGGGGGTGCGGCGGACTCCTGCTACATGTGGCGCCGGGACGGCCCGCTGTTGCAGATCCGACCGTCCAGCGAGGAGACGTGAGAATGGGACGCTTCGATGGCAAGACGGCGATCGTCACGGGAGCCGCATCGGGAATCGGTGCGGCCACGGCGCTGCGCTTTGCCCGGGAAGGCGGGCGTGTGGCCGGCTTCGACATCCAGCTGCCCCAGCCCGAGAGCTGGAAGTCCATCGAGGAAGCCGCGCCGGCGGCAAGCTTCCACAGCGTTGATGTCAGCGCCGAAGACGAAGTGAAACGCGCCATGGCCGAAGCGATCGATCAACACGGCGGCATCGACGTGCTGGTGAACGCGGCCGGTGTCGCGGGTGGCGGTCCGCTCCACATCACCGAAGAGGCGGAGTGGGATCGCGTGCTCGGCGTGAACCTGAAGGGCGTTTTCCTGTGCTGCAAGCACGCCCTGCCGGACATGATCGCCCGCGGCGGCGGAACCATCGTCAACGTCGCCAGCATCGAGGGCATGATTGCGACCGATGGGACGGCTGCCTATGGCGCATCCAAGGGAGCCGTGATCCAGCTGACCCGAAACCTGGCCGTCGACTACACCCACCAGGGGATCCGCTCCAACTGCGTATGCCCGGGTCTCGTGGACACTCCCATGACGGCGGTGGTGACGCGGGCCCAGGAAGGACCGCTCCAGAAGCTTCACCAGGCCTTCATCAACAGCCATCTGGTCGGACGCGCCGGGACGCCTGAGGAGATCGCGGCCGCGATCCTGTTCCTGGCGTCCGACGATGCGTCCTTCATCACGGGCTCTTCACTGGTGGTCGACGGGGGCTGGACGGCCGGTCGTCGGGAAGGAATCGAAGATCTCCTGGCCGGGGGCTAGACGATGAGCCCGCGAGCGGCCCGCTGGATTCTGTGGTTGGCGGCGCTCGCCATGCTGCCGCTTCCCATGCTGCTCTTCGGAGCGCAGATTCCGGTGACCCGCTATCTGCTGCTCGCCGGGGTCAGCGCGATGCTGATCGTGACCGAGGGCAGCGGCCAGATCCCGATTCTGATGCTCGTTCTCTTCGTTGCGCACGCACTCGTGTATGCAGCAGTCTTGTGGCTCGTCTGTTGGTTTTGGGTTCGTGCGTGGGAGCGCCACGCGCCGAGCTGGCTGCTGCCGACGACGGCGGCGATCGTTCTCGTCGGGTTGGCGCTCGCGATCGGCTTCAACGCCTATGTCACGCCGTTCGCGTCCGTCGAGCCCCGGGCGAGCCTGCTGAGCGTGCTCCAGTAGCCATGGCCCGGATTTCCATTGCACTCCCACTGCTCGCGCTCATCGGCCTGATTCCGTCGATGCTGGTTCCATCGAAAGCGCTGGCGATCGAACGCACCGAAACGCGCCAGGCCTGCGCCGAAGTGGACCCGTTGCGACGCCCCTTCTTCGGAGATACCCACGTTCACACGGCCCTGTCCTTCGACGCGGCCGGGCAGGGCACGCGCAACCTTCCCGCAGACGCCTACCGGTTCGCCAAGGGAGAGCCGCTGGGAATCCAGCCCTACGACAGCGCCGGGAACGCATTGCGGACGATCCAGCTGCACCGGCCGCTCGACTTTGCGGTCGTCACCGATCATTCCGAGCTGCTCGGGGAAACCCATGCGTGCCAGACGCCGGGCTCCGTCGGCTACGACTCCTTCGTCTGCATCGCCCTGCGGCGTTGGCCCAAGCTCACCTATCTCACCCAGAACGGACGGATCTTCAGCGCCGAAGTCCCCACCCACTTCAGCTTCTGCGGAGAGGACGGGGCGCGCTGCCGCGAGGCGGCCCTTGCACCGTGGAAGTTGACCCAGCGGGCGGCCGAGGATGCCTACGATCGCAGCGCCGCCTGCAGTTTTACCAGCTTCGTCGGTTATGAGTGGACGGGGATGCCGGGCGGCGACAACACCCACCGCAACATCATCTTCCGCAACGAACGCGTCCAGCGGCTGCCGACGAACTACATCGACACGCCGAACGACGAAGACCTCTGGCGAGCACTCGAGCGCGAGTGTCTCGAACGGGACGACGGCTGCGATGTGATCGCGATTCCGCACAATTCGAACCTCAGCAACGGCCGCCTGTTCCGGGTCGAGACCTCAGCTGGAAAGCCGATCACGCGGGCTGGTGCGGAGCGGCGTTCGAGGCTCGAAGTGTTGGTCGAAGTGATCCAGCACAAGGGCGACTCCGAGTGCCGTGCCGGAGCGCCCGTGAACGACGAGCTGTGCGGCTTCGAGACGCTGAGCTTTCCCCGCATGCAGGACATGCTGACGCCCCAGTGGGCCGGTCCGATTCCGTCGCTCGTCTACGTTCGCGAAGTGCTGATCGAAGGCCTGGCCCAGCACGAAAAGCTCGGCGCCAATCCTTTCAAGCTCGGATTGATCGGTTCGACCGACACGCACCTGGGTGCGCCCGGCCATGTCGAGGAAGATCGCTTCGCCGGTCACGCGGCCGGGCCGGTGTCCGCCCGACTCGAAGAACCACCGATGCTGGAGTTTCCGAGCTTCAATCCGGGTGGCCTGGCCGTGATCTGGGCGGAGGAGAACTCGCGGGACGCGCTCTTCGAAGCCATGCGCCGCCGCGAGACCTATGGCACCAGCGGCACGCGCATCGAAGTCCGTTTCTTCGGCGGTTGGGACTACGAGCACGATCTGTGCGGGAACGACGACTTCGTGGCTCGGGGCTACGCAGGGGGTGTGCCGATGGGAGCAGACCTGGCGCCCGCGACGAACCCGACGTCCAGTCCGGCCTTCGCCGTCTGGGCCAAGCGGGATCCTGGCAGCCGCGAGCTGGCGGGTACAAAGCTCCAGCGCGTGCAGATCATCAAGGGCTGGTTGGAGAAGGGTGAACGTCGCGAACGCGTGTACGACGTGGCCGGCGACGCTGGGACCGCTGCTCGGGTCGATCTCGCGACCTGCCTGACCAGCGGTGCCGGCTTCGACGATCTCTGCGGCGTCTGGCGCGATCCGGACTTCAGTGCAGACGAGTACGCGATGTACTATGCGCGCGTCGTCGAGAATCCCAGCTGCCGTTGGAGCCAATACGTGTGCAACCGGCGTGGCGTCGACTGCTCCGATCCGAGCACCGTGTCGGGCGACCTGGCGGCGTGTTGCGATCCCGAGGTTCCGAAGACGATCCAGGAGCGCGCCTGGACCTCGCCGATCTGGTACACGCCGCCCGGGAGCTAGCGCGAGCCCGTGTCACCGGAGTGCGGGCAGCACCTGGCTCTCGATCAGGCGCAGACACTCCCAGGAGAACTCGGGGTCGATGCCGCCCATCAGGGGATGGAGCATCACCATGTCGAGGGGTCCCATGTCGCGCACCGTCTCGATCAGCTCGGCGGGCGTCATGATCTTGTATTCGCCGCCACGCCGCAGCTCGTCGGCATCGGCCACGCTGCGGAACGGCGAGGCGTCGCCCCCGGTTTGGCTCACCCATTCAGCGTAGGCGTTGGTGTCGTGCATGGCGTGAGGTGCGATGCGTTCCCAGGCCTCGTCGGGATGCTCCGAGACCCACAGAAAATTTCCCGTCGTCCGGGGTAGCGGTCCGGGGTCGGGTTTGCCGAGCTTCAGGCGCTCCTTGCGGAACACTTCGTAGAGCTCTGGCACCGTTGGAATGAAGTGGTCGGCGAACTTCGCGGCCCGATGGGCGGCCGCCTTCGACGCGCCGCCCATGAAGATCGGGGGCCGCGGCTGCTGGAACGGGCGCGGCGTGACGCGCACGGTCGTTCCTCGATGTTCGAAAGGCTCGCCGGTCCAGGCCTTTTCCAGCAGCGGGACGATCTCGTCCATGATCGATTTCCGTTCCGAGAGCTTGCGGCCGAAGGCCGCAAACTCCGACGGCACGTAACCGCCGCTCAATACCGGGAGTACGCGTCCCTGGCTGATGACATCCAGGAACGCGATGTCCTCGGCCAGCCGGATCGGGTCGTGCAGCGGCACGATCAACGCCGCGAGCATCAGCCGGAGGTTCTGGGTGCGAGCCGCGATCGCGGCCCCCATCACGAAGGGCGACGGCAAGTAGCCGTCCGGCGAACCGTGATGTTCGGACAGCGTGACCGTCGCGAAACCCAGACCGTCGGCCCACACACACTGCTCGATGGCGGTGGCGGCGAGCTCGGCGCTCGTGGCTGTGGCGAAGTCGGGCCGGCGCAGGTCATAGCGAAGCCCGAAAAGCGCCATCTTAGCGAAGCCCGAAGAGCGCCAACTGACTAGGCGGCTTCGTTGGCGAGCACGGCGCCCAGCTTCAACAGTTGCTGGGTCGAGCCACCGAGGGTGAGTTCCAGCTGCCGCGCGTACGTGAAGTAGCGATGCAGCGGGTACTCCTTGTCGACGCCGATGCCACCGTGGAGGTGGATGGCCGCGTGCACGACGCGGGAGCCGGCCTCGCAGGCCCAGTGCTTGGCGACCGCGACTTCTTTGGTCGCGGGCAGTCCTTCGGAGATGCGCCACGCGGCCTGGAGAGCCGTGAGTCGCACACCCTCGGTGTCGATGTAGGCGTCGGCGGCTCGGTGGCCCACGGCCTGGAACATGGCAATGGGCTGATCGAACTGCTTGCGGGTCTTGGCGTATTCCTTCGTCAACTCGAGGGCGGCTTCGCAGACACCGAGCGAGAGATTGGCCAGCGCGGCATTGGCGCGCTCGCTGATCCATTCGGTGATGGCCGCACCCTGGTCGGACCCGCCCAGCAAGGCATCCGCCGCAACGGTCACGTGCAGCAGATCGATTCGAGCTTCGGGTTGGCCGCTGGTGGTGACGAGGGGAGTCAGCGTCACGCCGTCTGCCTTGGGATCCACCAGGAAGACGCCCACTTTGCCGCTTCCGGTCGAGGCTGGCACCAGCACCAGGTCGGCGATCTCGGCCGCCGGCACGCAGCTCTTGGTGCCGATGATCCGCCAGCCGTCGCCGTCGGGTGCGGCCACGGTCTCGGTCGGGTAGAGCGTGGCGCCCGTGCTCTCGTTGAGGGCAGTCGTCAGGATCGCCTCGCCGCGGGCCGCCGCGGGAAGCCAGCTCTCCTGCTGTTCCGCATTGCCGAACTCGATCAACGGAAGAATCCCGAGCACCGTGGTCTCGAGCAGGGGAATCGGAGCGACGGTGCGGCCCAGCTGCTCGATCACGGCGGCCACTTCGAGGAAGCCCAGGCCTGCCCCCCCCTGTTCCTCGGGTACGGCGATGCCGAGCAGGCCCGCCTCGGCCACCTGGCTCCACAGCTCCCGATCGAAACGGGGGCCATCCTGGGCTTCGATCTCGCGCAGGCGCTCCTGGGAGGTGCCGTCCCGGAGGATCTGGAAGGCGAGGTCGATGATCGATTGCTGTTCGTCGTTGTAGGAGAAATTCATCGGGGAAGGTTCCGTTACATGCGCGGGACGCGCGGAAAGCCCAGGCCGAACAGACCAATCAGATCGCGCTGGATCTCGTTGGTTCCGCCGCCGAAGGTGAGGATGAGGAGACTGCGATAGAGCACTTCCAGGTGCCCCACCATGTCGACGTGGTCGGGTGACTCCCGGGTGAGGTACGAGCGCGGCCCGATGATCTCCATCATGAGTCGGAAGGACTCGAGATACCACTCGGTGCCGAAGACCTTGATCGTCGATGCGTCGGCGGGGTCCAGCTTTTGCTGGGTACTCGACCAGGCGACCTTCCAGTTGATGAGCTTCAGGAATTCGAGGCCGGCGTAGACGCGGGCGAGATTGATCTGCACCCACTCCTGGTCGATCACGCGCCGGCCGTCGGGCAGCTTCTGCCGTTGGGCGAACTCGCGGGTCTGCGCGAACGCCCGCTCGAGGATGCCCGACGAGCAGATCGTAACCCGCTCGTGATTGAGCTGGCCGGTGATGAGCTTCCAGCCCTGGCCTTCCTTGCCGATCAGGTTCGATACCGGAATGCGCACGTCGTCCATGAACATCTGGTTGATGTCGTGGCTCGAGAGCAGGTCCAATGGGTCGATCCGCAGGCCGGGCGAGTTCTTCAGATCCATGATCAGGATCGAGAGGCCCGCGTGCTTGGCGGCTTCCGGATCGGTGCGAACCGCCATCCAGCAGTAGTCGGCGTCGCTGGCCAGACTCGTCCAGGTCTTCTGTCCGTTGACGACGTACTCGTCCCCCTCGCGGTCGGCCCGGGTGGTGAGCGAGGCCAGGTCGGTGCCGGCCTGGGGCTCGCTGTAGCCGATGGCGAAGTGGAGCTCGCCGGCGAGTATTTTCGGCAGGAAGAACCGTTTCTGCTCATCGGTGCCGTTCTTCATGATCTGGGGCCCGACGGTGTTGATGGTGAGCATGGGCACCGGAGCGCCGGCCCGCATGGATTCGTCGAAGAAGATGAACTGCTCGATTTCCGAACGGCCCTGTCCGCCGTACTCCTCGGGCCAGCCGATGCCGAGCCAACCATCGGTCCCCATCTGCTTCACGACCGCGCGCATGACTTCACCGACGCCCTTGCCTTGGTGAAGGCCCTCGCGGATTTCAGGAGTGAGCAACTTGTCGTAGTAGGCCCGCAGCTCGTGGCGCAGTGCCTCCTGCTCTTCGTCGTAACCGATGTACATGGATGTCTCCGGGACGGCTCAGGGGAATTCCGGGAATCCGGCCCAGCGCGGAAGGCGAGGGTCGGAAAGTAGAACACGTATCAGTATGGCTGATCTTTGTACCGGTCGCTCTGGGGTGCTCCGACTGCCCCGCTGTGAGAAGGGTCGCTGCTTCGGAAGCCCGCTAGGCGCGCTGTTCGGAGAGCTCGGTCGCGAGCTGCTTGGACAGCTTGTAGTCGGCCTTGCCATTGGGCCCGCGGAAGACCTCGTCCACGATGAAGATCTCCTTGGGGACCTTGTAGCCGGCCAGCTTGGTGCGCGCGTGGCTCTTGAGGGCCTCCTCGCTGGGCGCGGCAGCGTTTTTCTTGAGCGACACCAGCGCGGTGATCCGCTGGCCCCACTTCTCGTCGTCGATGCCGACGACCACGGCGTCTTCGACCGGCTCGAAGTCCTTGAGCGCGTTCTCGACCTCTTCGATGAAGACCTTCTCGCCGCCGGTGTTGATGCAGAGGGATCCGCGTCCGAACAGCAAGATGGTTCCGTCGGCCTCGACCTCGGCGATGTCCCCCGTGATCGAGTAGCGCTCGCCGTCGATCGTCACGAAGGTCTCCGCGGTTTTCTCGGGATCGTTGTAGTAGCCGATCGGTACATGGCCCTTGAGCGCCACCCGACCCTGCTTGCCCGAGCCGGGCTCGATCTGCTGGCGGTTCTCATCGAGCACGACCGTGCGCTCGTTCATCTCGAAGCTCAGCCCCTGGCCGAAGCTCTTGGTCTCGGCTCCCGAGCCCGTGCCCTGGAAGCCCGTCTCGGTGGATCCATAGCTGTCCACCAGGATCACGTTGGGCAGGAACTGCTTGATCTTGGCCTTGACCGGCGTCGAAAAGATGGCGCCGGCCGAGGCGACGCTGATGATGGACGAGACGTCGTAGCGGCCCTCGGCCGCGTTCTTCTCGAGGGCGTCAGCCAGCGGCCGCGCCATGGCATCGCCCACGATCGAGATGGCGTTCACCTTTTCGCGGTCGACCAACTCGAGGATCTCCTCGGCGTCGAAGTTCTTCTGGTAGACGTTCTTGTTGCCCGCCAGAAAGGCGATGAAGGTGGCGAGCTGGGCAGCGCCATGGATCAGGGGTGCGGCGGGCAGCATGGTGAGCTGCAGCGGCGCGTTCGTGGCCTTCTCGACCAGGGCCTCGCGGCTCTCCATCGGCGGGCCCATCGGGTTGCCGCCCGCGAAGCCCGCGAAGAAGAGGTCTTCATGGCGCCACATCACGCCCTTGGGCATGCCGGTGGTGCCGCCGGTGTAGATGATGAAGAGGTCGTCGTCGCTGCGCCCGTTGAAGTCGCGCTCCGGCGAGCCTTCGGACAGGGCCTTATGGAAGTCGATGGACCCGATGGCGTCGACGTCGGCATCGGAGTCGTCGTCGACGTAGAAGAGCGTGCGGAGCTCCGGGCACTCGTCCTTCACCGCTGCAACGCGGCTCGCGAACTCGCGGTCGTGGACCACGCCCTTCAAGTCGGCGTTGTCGAAGAGGTAGCGGAGCTCCTCTTCCACGTAGCGGTAGTTGATGTTGATCGGAACCGCGCTGATCTTGAACGCCGCGATCATGCTGATGACGTACTCGGCGCAGTTGTGCATGTAGGTGCCGATGTGGTCGCCGGCGCCGATGCCGCGGGCGGCGAAGGCGTGGGCCAGCCGCGTCGCCTGCTGGTCCAGCTGGGCGTAGCTGTAGCGCTGGTCACCACAGACGAGCGCGTCCCGGTCCGGGACCGCGTCGGCCATGTCTTCGAAGATGTCGGCCAGCTGGAAGCGGGTCATGGGCTCCTCCGTCGCCTCAGGCGAGCGGGCCAGAATAACCCAGCCGCAGATCGAGGCCCGGGGGGTCAGGCCACCGGATCCTCATCCTGCCAGCGGTTCCAGTGGGTGATGGATTCCGGCGGCGGACGGCGGGCGGGCTTGAAGGCCGTGCCCCGGGTGTAGGCGACTGGCAGCAGCGCCACCTGGGTCATGGATTCCGGAATGCCGAGCAGCTTGGCGACCTCGTCCGCGCGGTAGAGGTGGATCGTCGTGAGCGTCGATCCGAGACCGCGGCTGCGCAGTGCCAGTTGGAAGCTCCAGATGGCGGGAAAGATCGATCCGTAGAGCGAGGCGGCGCCGGCTGCGTCGGGGCTGGGTCCGAAGCGATTCTCCACGCAGGGAATCACCAACACCGGGACCTCGTGGAGATGCTGGCCCAGCCACTCGGCGGAGTCGTAGACCCGTTCGGTCTGGGCATCGCGAGCGAAGTGCTTGCGTGCTCCCGGCAGCGCCTGCTCGGAAATCTCGCGATACAGGCCCGCCAGCTGCGCCCGAAGCTGAGCATCGGTCACGATCATCCAGCGCCAGCTCTGGGTGTTCGACGCCGTCGGCGCCTGCTGGGCCAGCGAGATGCACTCGAGCAGCAGCTCGCGCTCGACAGACCGCTCGAGATCGAGACGGCGTCGCACGGCCCGCGTCGTGGAGAGCAGTCGATCGGTTTCGAGGAGGTCGAAGGGCGCGCTCATCGGGGGCTCCTGACTTCGGGGTCGAAGGGTCGGTAGTGTACCTTGACGCGCTCCATCCGGAGTGGGAGCAAGCGGGAGGCATGAAGCATGGCACGTCTGGAAGGAAAAGTTGCATTCATCACCGGTGCCGCATCGGGAATCGGAGCTGCCTGCGCCAAGCGCTTCGCCAAGGAGGGGGCGGTTCTCGCCGGCTTCGACCGGGACGAGCCCGTCGGGGGCAGTGGCGACGACTGGAAGGCCGCCGTCGAGCTCGCTCCGGGATCGACCCTCCAGACCGGAGACGTTCGGGACGACGAGGCGCTCGGCGCGGCCGTCGCTGCCGCGAAGCAGGCCCACGGCCGCATCGACATCCTCGTCAACTCGGCCGGCGTCGGCAGCGGCGGGCCCGTTCACCTGATCGAGATCGAAGAATGGGACCGCTGCATCGACATCAACCTGAAGGGCACGTTCCTGGCGAGCCGGCGCGTTCTGCCCATCATGCTCGAGCAGGGTTCGGGGTCGATCATCCATCTCGCCAGCGTCGAGGGCATCGAAGGCTTCGAAGGCGGCAGTGCCTACAACGCCTCCAAGGGCGCCGTGATGCTGTTGATGCGCAACATGGCGATCGACTACGGGCGCAAGGGCATCCGTGTCAACGCCATCTGTCCGGGCTTCATCGACACGCCGCTGATGAACTCGGTGATGGGCATGCCGGGTCTCGAGGCAGTGAGGAGTCGCATCGAAGACGCGCACCAGCTTGGCCGCTTTGGCAGGGCTGAAGAGATCGCCAATGCCGCGCTCTTCCTGGCTTCCGACGAGGCCTCGTTCGTGACCGGCCACGCCCTCGTCGTCGACGGCGGCTATACCGCAGGCCACCGCTTCGGCATCGGCCAGCTGATGGGCCTCGACGACGACTAGCCGCTGCCGTCTCGGCGGCGGTTAATCGACCTTGAGCACTGGTGTCGCCAGGCAGATGATGCCGACGAAGAGCAGCATCGCGCCCGCGCAGAAGACGAAGACGCCGAGGGGGCCGAGCATTGCCGCCAGCAGTCCGACCATCGGCGCGCCGATGACGGTGGCGCCTTGCATGCTGAGGGCGTAGACGGCGAGCACCCGCGCGCGGTGGTCGGCGGGCGCCGCCTCCTGGATGATGGCGCGCCCCATGCTGTGGAAGCCCGCGACGAAGATCCCCCACACGAAGGCGGCGACCAGGGTCCCCAGGAAGGGCAGCCCAAGTGATAGCGCGAGGATCGGCAGCGATGCGCCAGCCAGGCTGCAGGCCAGGGTGAGACCGCGCCGCGGAATCCGCCGCAGTGTCAGCATGCCGGCCGCACCCAGCACCGTGCCTGCCTGGAGCCCGCTCATGACCAGGCTCAGGTCCGAGACGTCACCCTGATGGTGTTGGTAGACCAGCAGCGGCAGCGCCACCGAGAAGGCGCCGGTGAAGAAGAGCCCGACTCCGACCATCAACAATGTCGTCGAGCGCATGCTGGACGAACCGAAGACCTCTCCAACGCCAGCGAACGCGTCGGAGAAGGAGAGGCCAATCTGGGAGGCGGACGGCTTGCGGGACGGGAGCCTCCAGCAGGCGACCAGTCCCATCGAGAGCAGCACAGCCTGTATTCCCAGAATCGTCGAGAGCCCGAGCAGCTCCGCGGAGCCCGCAGCCAGGGTTCCCAGACTCAGGGCGCCGAACTGGGTCATCGTGATAGCCGTTGCCGGTCGTGTCATGTCTCCGTCGACGATGTCGGACAGCAGCGCATCCCGCGCGGGTTGCAGGAAGGCGGTCACGCTGCCCATGGCGATCACGTAGACGGTCAGGATCCACAGATCGAGGGCCTCGGCGTGCACGATCAAGGCGAGGCTGCCGGTCAGGACGGCCGCGCTCAGGTAGAGGCCGATCAGGAGGCGCCTTCGGTCCACGCGGTCCGCCATCAATCCGCCCAGCAGCAGCAGGATCAGGATCGGGGCCATGCCGGCGCCGCGGACGAAGCCGAGCTCCTGACGGGAGGCCAGCACGTCCATCACCAGCCATGCCACGATCACGAGCTGCATGCCCATGGCGCCGTACCAGACGACGGCGCCCGCGATGTAGTCCGCGAGCAGGCCGCGGCGCTTTGGGGAGGACAATCGACCTACTCCTCGTCGACGACGTAACCCAGGGCCTTCAGCTGCTCCAGCACGGCCGGACCTTCGGTGCGGGTCTCGGGCTCCTTGCCAGCGCGCAGCGCCAACGCCATCAGTGCGGCGCAGCGCTGGGCACGAAGCGAAGCTCGTAGAACGGGCCGTTCCAGCATCGGAGATCGTGACGGTAGCCGCGTCAGCCGAGCGCGCCCGACTTCCGCAGCGCTTCGATCTCGGCGTCGGTCCGGCCCAACTCGCGCAGGATCTCGTCCCCGTGTTGGCCGTGTTCGGGAGCCATCGATCGCGGCGCCCACGGCGTGCCTTCGAAGTCGACGGGTGTTGCCGGCAGTGTCGTCGTGGCTTCGCCGTCGGGAACGTCGACCCATCCTCCGCAGGCCCGCGCCTGGGGGTCTGCAACGACTTCGGTGGGCGTCTGGACCGGCGCCCACCACAGATCCTGCTCGGCGTCGAAGATCGCGCCCCATTCGTTCCGGCTGCGGGTCGCGAAGATCTCGTCCAGGCGAGCGATCAGCTCGCTTGCATTGGCGGCGCGATCTGCCACGGTCGCGAAACGCGGATCGTCGATCCACTCGGGGTGGCCAATGGCCCGGGCCAGCGGCGGCCAGTGCCGGTCTCCGTCGAGTCCGACGATCCAGAACCAGCGTCCTTCCTTGTCGCAATAGGAATTGACCGACGGGTTCGGCATCTTTGTCCGGTCCGCCGCGCCGAGGTTCACGCCGAAGCGCAGTACGATCGAGAGATCGAAGGCCAGCGTGTAGATTCCCTGGCGCAGCAACGACGTCGAGACCAGCTGACCCCGTCCGTTGCGTTCACGAGCGAACAGGGCGGCGGAAATTCCGCCTGCCAGCGAGAGACCGGCGGCGTGATCGCCCATTCCTCCCCGCTGGAAGGGAGGCGCTTCTCCCGGGGGGCTCAGGGCGCCGGCGACTCCACCGCGCGCCCAATAGGCCGCGATGTCGTAGGCTGCCTTGTCGGCGTCCACACCGTCGAAGCCGTAGCCGCTGATCGCGCCGTAGACCAGGCGCGGGTTTCGCTTCAGCAACGGGACCGGATCGAGTCCGAGTCGCGCCAGCGCGGTCTGCCGCATGTTGCTGATGAAGACATCGGCGCCGTCGATCAGCTCCAGGGCCAGCTCACGGCCTTCGCTCAGGCCCAGATCCAATATGACGCTTCGCTTGCCCCGATTGTCCATCTCGAAGGGCGGATTGAAGGGGAGATCGCCGCCCAACATGCGGGCAAACGTCCTGCCCGGGTCCCCGACGCCGGGCGGTTCGATTTTCACGACGTCGGCGCCCCAATCTGCAAGGATCCCGCCGGCGGCGGGTCCTGCCACCCAGACGCCCATTTCCACCACCTTGATGCCTTGCATCGGGCCGCTCATGACAGCCTCCGTGCCGATTTATCTTGCCGCGGCATGATCCGCCAAAATATGATTGCGAGCAATCATGTCGAATCCTGCCGTTCGAGGAGATCGAGGAGTGTCCGCGCAGATACTCTACTCCGCGAGTGGACAGTTGGAACCCGAGGTCGCGGCGGGTCTCGACGAGGTGCAGCGGATGATCGCCGCCGGCATCGCCGAGATGGCACAGAAGGAAACCGTCGATCCGCGCGTCTCGGACATCGTGCGACGAGCCGGTCTTTCCAACAAGACCTTCTATCGCCACTTCGGTTCCAAGGATGAGTTCCTCGGTGCCGTCCTGCGACAGACGCTGACGCTCCAAAGCGAGCGTTTGCAGCGGTGCCTGGCAACCGAAGATCGTGCGCTCGATCGGGTTCGAATCTGGGTGCGGGAAGTGCTGGCCCTGGCCGTCCATCCTGAACTCGTCGCCATCACGCGCCCCCTCGTCGTCCACCAGGCGCGACTCTTCTCGATCCTGGGGACGGAATTCTGGAAGTCCGTCGACACGCTGAAGACCCAGCTCCGCGATGCCATCGCCGAAGCCGTGTGCGCCGGGGAATTGAAGCAGGCGGATCCGGTGGCCGATGCCGACGCGATCTTCCACCTGACGACCGGTTGGCTTCACGCCCGCATCGTTGAGAACCTCGCGACGACCGAGAAGGATGTCGAGCAGATCGTCGACTTTGCCGTCCGCGGCCTGCATCGCTGATCGCCCGGCGCCATCGCCGCGAGTCTCCGAGCTCGACTACCCTGGGTCCCGCTGATGAGGCGCCTCGCGAGGAGGCGCCTGTGAGGAAACGCCATGTCCGAGATCTCGGCGCTCGACGCGCTGGCCACGACCCGTTCGATCCACCGCTATCGCCCGGACCCGATTCCCGACGAGGATCTGTCGAAGATCCTGTGGTCGGCGACCCGGGCGCCGTCCGGGACCAATCGCCAGCCTTTCCGCTTTCTCGTGCTGCGCGATGGCGAGCGTTCGCGGCAGGCCAAGGCCCTGCTCGGTTCCTCGTTTCGAAAGAGCTGGTCCGTGAAGGCGGCCGACGAAGGCTGGAGGGATGGGGCGGATCCGGATCCGAATTCGCGGCGCTTCCGGACGGCCGAGACGATGCAGCGGTTCGTCGACCGTTTCGAGGAGATTCCGGTGGTCGTGCTGGTCTGCATGGCGCGCTATCGATCGAGCAATCCCTACGAAGGCGCTTCGGTCTATCCCGCCTGTCAGAATCTTCTGCTGGCGGCGCGTGCGCTCGGCTATGGCTCGACCATCACGGTCTGGCACGGCTTCTGCGAAGCCGAGCTGCGAGCCTTGCTCGGCATCCCGGACTCCGTCCTGATCGCAGCCACCATGCCGTTGGGTCGGCCCGAGGGAAGCCACGGTCCGTTGCGGCGTCTGCCGGTCGGCGAACTGGTCTACGACGACGCCTGGGAAGCTTCGGCGTCCTGGGTCCGCGATCCTCCGGAGTCCCGCTTCTCGCGCCCGCGGAGCTGAGATTCCACATCTCTCGAGGCGCCGACCCGGTCGCACTGTAGCGAGTGCGGCGGAGGCGGGGTGCTGGTGGCTAGTTGTCGGGAGGACAACCGCCCGCACACAGCGACTGGGGCGTCTGACCCGCAAGTCTCTTGGGCTCGATCTGGATCGTTGCGTGTGCGATTCCGAAGCGGTCGCCCAGCAAAAGGTAGGCGTCCGAGAGCAGCTCGGGACTGAGCGGGTCGTTCTCGTCGACCAGATGACAAGACAGCGAGACGCCCGCGCTTCCGATGCTCCAAACATGGAGATCGTGCACCTGGGCCACACCGCTGAGCTCCGACAGGGCCTGCTCGATCTGGTCAGGGTCGAGATGGCGCGGCGCGGCCTCCATCAGGACGTCGACGGCGTCGCGCAGCAGGTGCCAGGCCGAGAAGACGATCAGTGCGGCGATCAGCAGGGAGGCGGCGGGATCGGCCCAGCTCCAGCCGAAGGCCCAGATCAGCGCGCCGGCCGCGATCGCTCCAACGCTGCCTAGCGCGTCGCTCATGACGTGGAGCCAGGCACCGCGCATGTTCAGGCTGCTCTCCCGTCCGGGGCTCAGGATCCAGAGGCCGGCGAGGTTCACGGCGAGGCCGCCTGCCGCGATCATCAGCATGCCGGCTCCCATCACTGCCTGCGGGGCGCCGAGCCGCTCGATGGCCTCGATGGCAACCAGCACTGCGACCAGCACGAGCGCCACACCCTGAGCCAGCGCAGCCAGGATCTCGATGCGGGCCAGACCGTAGGTCCAGCGCCGTCCCGAAGGCCGTCCGGCCATCCAACTCGCGAACAGGGCGAGGCCCAGCGCGGCCACGTCGGACAGCATGTGGCCCGCGTCGGCGAGCAGGGCCAGCGAGCCTGTGATCAGTCCACCGACGACCTCGACCGCCATGTACGAAGCGGCCAGTGCCAGCGCGATGCCGAGACGTCGCCGGTTTGCCTGGCTGGCGTACGCGTGACCGTGATCGTGGCTCACGGGCAGAGACTAACCCAGCTCGTCGATCCGACTCCAGTCGAGTGCGCGCTGCGCGTTGATCCGTTCTCAAGCCACGGCGCAGGGGCTGCTTGGACTAACATGGGAACGGGTACGACGAACTGGGGCAGATCAATGGAATTGGGCCGAAATCGCGTATTGCTGGTTGCAATCGTCTTGGTCTTCATTGCCGTCTACGCCTGGCTTCATCTGCGTGCCGCCTTTACTTTGCCACTTCCTTGGCCCGATGAGCCGGACTTTCTCTGGCCCGCGATCGCTCTTGCCCGAGACGGCAGCTTGCTCGCCCCAGAGATGAATCGCGAGCTTCACATGATGTGGATGCCACCGGGCTTCATGGTCTTTACGGCCGGGTGGATTTGGCTGTTTGGATTCAGCTTGGAGCTTGTGCGCGCACTCTCGGCGGCTCTGATCGTGACCTTCTTCTGCGCAATCGTGCTCATGCTTCGCAGGCACCAGGCACCCCTGGCCAGCACCTTACTCTGCGGTTTATTCCTGCTTGACGCGCACTTTGTCGCCGCTGGGAACGTTGGCCGCATGGAGGCCCTATTGCTGGCGGTGTTGGGCCTTGGCCTTTGGAGATTGAGCCGGGACGATGTCATCACCGGGATGTGCGTTCTCTCAATCACGCCAATCATTCACCCCAACGGTCTGTATTTTGTCTTGGCCTCTCTGCTCTTCGTGGTGATCAGTGGCCTAGCCGCGCAGCGATGGCGCGATCTGCGACGATCGGAGCTGCAGGGGTCCAGCCGGATCTCGCCGCTCGAGTGGCTCTCTTTGCTGGTCGTATTGGCCTGCTGGCTCAGCTACGCGACCTACGTTGCCTTTCACTTCGATGAATTCACTTTTCAAATCGGAGCCCAACTCCAACGAAAGCTCGAGCGCAGTAACGATCTAAGAACACTCCGCCTCTCCGATTATGCGCTGGCGGTCTCGCTGACCACGGCATTCGTTTACGGCCTGGTCCAGCGAGAGCGAGGCCGTCTCATCCTCTTGTTGAGCTGCGTGGCGGCGGGAAGCTGGACCTGTCGTTTCATCGGAGGTGAGATGTGGTACCAGATCTTCTATCAGGTCACGCTACTCTTCACTTCCCTCTGTCTCTTGGAACTTGGCAGCAGAGTTCTATCCCGCGCCCTGCCGAACGTGCCCAAATTGCTGCTCACTGCGGGGCTCCTGCTCGTGTTGCTTGCAGGCTTGTTTGGCACCCGCACACTTCCCTTTCCTCCCGGCCTGCCCGACCGATTGTCATTCTACTATATGAGAACCGCTCCCTCGGGCGCACGAGTTGACCCGTGGGAAATGGATCAGGTCGCGGCGAAGCTGCGCCGATTCGGTGACTGCCGCGAAAGGGTCGTCATTCGGGTGGATCCCCCCGCCGATGCGCTCTTTCTCTACGAGCGACTGAGCGACACCAACTTGCTCTTTTCGACGCCCCCATGGCTCTTGGTCAGGGCCGGTAACAAGGACAGCCGCTATCGAGTCCCACGTTGGGACATTTTCGTCGTTCATGTCGACCGATACGTCTTCCCCTTCGCGCGCCAAATGAGGAAAATGGCGCTAAAGGCGGCGGGTATCGAGCCAGGATCGGATGAAAAGCTCCTGATCCGAAACAACGCAGACTCGGCTTGGTATCTCAACGAGAGGGAGAGACAAACAGCGAACAAATGCGGTTCGGAACAGGATTCGATCCGCAACGTTCTCGAAGACCGGGGACGTTCTTGAATATTCATCCTGCCCGACTCCCAACCCGCTCGGCCTCTTCCCCGCCACTCGCAGAACGATGCTGCGAAAACGCTTGCGTGAGCATGCACGGACGATGCTGAACGTTGGTGCCTCGAGCTGACTTCGCTTTTGGAGTTTATTCGGTGGCAAAAACCAACGCAGCTCGTCGATCAGACCCCAGTCGAGTGCGCGCTGCGCGTCGAGTCGTTCGCCGCTGAGCGCGAGCCAGGCGGTTCGCTGCCGGCCGATGCGCCGCGGCAGGGGGATGGTTCGCCCGGCGCGCAGCACCAGACCCATCTGGACCTCGCGCACGGGGAGTGATTCCCGAAAGACAGTGTCCCGCCTATCGTCTACGTCTCGCTGCGTTCGGCTCCGTTACCCTTCGAAATCGTCTCGCTGCCGATGCGGGTTGCCAGCGCCACCATCGAGGCCACGTTCGAGAGGTCGGCAGGGATCACGAGGGTGTTGCCCGCCTTGGCGATCTCGCCGAACTGCTCGACGTACTGTTCGGCGATGCGCAGTTTCATGGCGGCGTCGCCGCCTTCCTGGCTGAGCGCGCTGGCCACTTGGCGCAGTCCCTCGGCGGTAGCCGTGGCGATGGCGAGGATCGCCGCCGCCTGCCCGTTGGCCTCGTTGATCTGCTGCTTCTCGCTGGCCTCGGAAGCCTTGATCACGCGCTGCTTCTGACCCTCGGCTTCATTGATGGCTGCGTCTCTCACACCCTCGGAGGTCAAGATCACGGCGCGCTTCTCCCGCTCGGCGCGCATCTGCTTCTCCATGGCGGCGATCACGTCGGGGGGAGGATTGATGTTCTTGATTTCGTAACGCAGGACCTTGACACCCCAGGAGTTGGAGGCTTTGTCGAGTTCTGCCACGATGTTGGAGTTGATGGCCGAGCGTTCGAGGAAGGTGCGGTCCAGATCGATCTTTCCGATCTCGCTTCGCAGGGTGGTCTGGGCCAGTTGCGTGATGGCGAATCGGTAGTCGCCAATTCCATAGGAGGCTCGTTCCGGGTCGAGCACCTGGAGATAGAGAATGCCATCGACGCCGACCTGGACGTTGTCCCGGGTGATGCACACCTGCTCTTCGATGTCGAATGCGTGCTCCTTGAGCGAATGCTTGTAGGCCGAACGCTCGATGAACGGAAGCAGGATGTGAAAGCCGGCCCGCAGGGTGCGGCTGTACTTGCCGAGCTGCTCGACCACAAAGGCGTTCTGTTGGGGGACGACGACGGCCGTCTTGGCCAGGACGAGGATCACCAGGCCGGCGATCACCAATGCGACGATGAAAGTAACGTTCTCCATGGATTCTCCCTTTTCCTTCGTGTTGGAATTTCTGGGGCGAGGCTTACGAGTCTGCGGAGCGCACCTCGACGGTCAGTCCCGAAACCGCGTCGACCCGTACCCGCGCGTTCTGGGGAAGGACTCGCTCACCGACATTGTGGGCCGACCAGGTAGTTCCCCGGAGTTCGATCCTTCCGGTTCCGCCCGCTTCGATGTCGCCTTCAACGATGCCGATCTCTCCGATCATTCCCTCGCCGCGATCCGGTGTTTTCCCGCGGATCTTTGCGTAGAACTTGCCGCGGAAGAGGAGCAGGCTGACGATGGCGATCAGGGAAAAGACAAACCACTCGGCCCAGATGGGGCTATCGGCCCAGGAGAGATCCAGCAAGCCGACGGTCAGCGCCGAGACTCCCAGGAAAACCAGATAGAACTCGGCGTCGACCATCATTTCGGCGCCGAGCAGAACGACTCCCAGGACGATCCATTGCCACCAGACCATGATTCACCTCCCGAAGCACGGTAGGCCGCGCCGGAAAGGAGTGTGCACATCGGCTTCGATTGAGCAACCGTGGCTCACGGGCAAAGACTAACGCAGCTCGTCGATCAGACCCCAGTCGAGTGCGCGCTGCGCGTCGAGTCGTTCGCCGCTGAGCGCGAGCCAGGCGGTTCGCTGCCGGCCGATGCGCCGCGGCAGGCTGACGGTTCCACCGGCACCCGGCACCAGACCCATCTGGATCTCGGGCAGTTGGAACCAGCTGTCCGGCTGCGCCACCACACGGGAGGCGAAGGCCGGTAGCTCGATGCCGGCTCCGACGCAGGCGCCATGGACCTCGGCCCGCACGCGCTTCCCACAGGCCGCAAGCAGGCGAGCCACGTTGCGCGTCGAGCGGATGGCGTGGGCCGTGGCCGGATCTGGCAGGCTGCCGAACTCGTCGAGATCTCCACCGCTCGAGAAGGAGCGGCCTTCGCCGGACAGGATCACCGCTTCGATGCTGTCGTCGCGAAGCGCCAGTTGAAGCCCTTCGCACAGGCCATCTCGCATTTCGGCTGAGAAGGCGTTGTGCTTCTCCGGACGGTTGAGTCGCAGCCGCAGCGTGTTGCCCTCGCGGTGCATCAGGACCGCGGGCTCGGGGTTGGGCACCGGCGGCTGGGTCGGGGAACGGGACTTCAGCCAGCCCTGGAACTCGGGTCCTGCCTGGAGCGTCGAGTAGACCCAGGACTCGGCCATCAGCCCGCCCTCGATGTCGAGCGCCTCGCTGTGCCGGAGCAGCTGCACGAGCGATAGGGCCGCGCACGGAGAGCGCTCGACGCAGCGCGCGATCACTTCGACTTCGTCAGCGGTTTTGACCCTCACGTCGACTCGCTCGGCCAGGGCTTGGGCCTCGGGCGATGAGGCTTGCAGCAGTCCAAGCGTGGGACAGGGGAGTCGGACCAGGCCCGCGAGTGCCGCTTCGAGCCGGTCGGGTGCGGTCACGGGGGCCTCGCCCGCGAGGCGAACCACCAGCAGGCCCGAGCCGGTCAGGGGAGAGCAGGCCTCGGTGAATTCCGGGTCGCCGAGCCGGTCGAGGGCCTCGGCCAGATCCAGGCAGAGGACGTCCGGCTTCGCAGCGCTCACGCCTCGCCGGCCAGGTCTTCCCGCACGCGTCGGCGCAAGAGCTTCCCGGTTTCGTTGTACGGAAGCTGGTCGCGGAAGCCGATCTGCTGCGGAACGCGCGAGGAGCGCAGGTGTCGTTTGACCCAGTCCTTGAGCTCTTCGTCGCTGGCCTGGCATCCGGTCTTGAGGACGACCGCGGCCGCGACCCCTTCGCCCCACCGTTCATCCGGGATGCCGACCACCGCGGCGTCGGCCACGGCCTCGTGCTCGAGCAGCACGTCCTCGATCTCGCCCGGCGACAGGTTCTCGCCGCCGCGCACGATCACGTCGTCGATGCGGCCTTCGAGAAAGAGATAGCCCTCGGCGTCGAGGTGGCCAGCGTCCCGCGTCGGGAACCAGCCTGCCTCGTTCAGCAGCGAGCCGGTTCCCAGGTACTCGCCCGACACCTGCTCGCCGCGTACGCAGATCTCGCCGCGTTCGCCGGCTGCGACTGGCAGGCCTGCTTCGTCGTGGATCTCGATCTCGATGCTCGGCAGCGCCCGCCCCACCGAGACCAGCCGCCGTCGCACGGCGTCGTCCTCGCTGTTGGCCGCCGTCCGGTGATCGTCGGGGTCGAGGATCGTGATGGTCGAGCTGGTCTCGGTCAGTCCGTAGGCGTTGGTGAAGTTCGCCTCGGGGAACAGTGCCATCGCCTTCTCGATCACCGAAAGCGGCATCTTCCCGCCGCCGTACGATAGCGAGCGCAAGTGGGGAAGATCGGCGCGCGTCTGCCCCTCCAGAGCGTCGATGATCTGAGCCAGCATCGTCGGAACGACGAAGGCGTTGGTGACGCGCTCCTTGCGGGCGAGGTCGAGCCAGCTCTGGGCGTCAAAGTTCGCAAGTTGCACCACGCGTCGCCCCGCGTAGACGGAGCTGAGCAGCGCCGCCATGCCGGCCACGTGGTAGGGCGGGACACACACGAGCGCGGCGTCGTCTTCGCCGGCCGCACCGAATTCGACCGAGCCGAGGATGTAGGAGACCAGGTGCTTGTGGCGGAGCACTGCGGCTTTCGGAATGCCTGTGGTTCCACTGGTGAAGAGCAGGATGGCGATGGCGTCCGGGTCCGTCTCCCAGTCATTGCTTTCGGGGGAAGTGGCGCTTCGCGCCGCCTCGAGGAAGCTGTCGCGGCCCCGGACCTGGATGCCGGCTGGAGTCCTCAGGTTGGACGCCCGCTCGTCGTCCGTCAGCAGCAGCGCGGGATTGATGCGCGCCATCAAGGCGGCAAGTTCTGGGCCGCTGAGGCGGTAGTTGAGCGGGACGAAGGGAAGTCCGGCCCAGGCACTGGCGAAGAGTGCAACCGGCACGGCCAGGCTGCTGACGTCGAGCAGCGAGACGTGATCGGCCTTGCTGTCGCGGAACTCCCGGGCTGCGGCACCGGCGGCGCGGTAGAGTTCGTCGTAGCTGAGGCAGTCGCCGCCGTTCTGGATGGCCACCCGCGAGCCGAAGCCCTGGGCCGCCATCTCCAGCAGCATCATCAGGTTCACGCTTCAGTCCGATGCGGGGAGTGGCTTGGCGCCCTTCACCGTGAGGGGGGTTCCGTCGCTGGCGAGGCTGCCCTTGCCGGGCTTCGTGACCAACAGCTCGAGATCGCCGGCTTCGTTGATGTAGCGCTTGCCGAGCTGGGTCCCGTCGGCGGCATCCGAAGCGAGCGTTGCGCCGGCCGGCGGCTCGTCGGCGATGCCGACGAGGGCTGCGCCGCCGCAAGTGACATCCACATCACCGCCGGGCGCAGCGATCAGCATCACTTCGGTGTCGCATACGGCGCTCTTCAGGCGCGAGCCGGGTTTGAGCTGGGCCATGGAATCTCCTCTGCGAAGGCGAAGAAAGATACCACGGCTGATCGAAACCGTGCCGCAACCCTTCGTCGCTCGAACCGATGGCGCATTCGTGCAGTGGCTCGCCACACTCGTCGAAGGGGCTCTCGATGAACAACCTCCTTGGGAATCACCTCCAGTCCTCGGAGTCAGCTTTTCTCGTGAAGCCGCGCAGCGGCAGGAACGCCAGGGCCTGGGCCGCGGCCATGACCATGAAGAAGGCCCGATAGACGCCGAGCGGCGCAGCACTCGAGTGGAGCGAAGCGTCCAGGATCCCGCCCGCCAGCACCGGCGTGAGACCGGCAATCATGCCGACCGCGACCGCGCCCAGGACCAGCGCACGCGACGGGGCGTGGGACGGCGTCAGGTTGAAGAGCACGTGGGTATCGGCCACGCCAAAGCCCGATGCCAGCAGCGAGTGCAGGAAGAAGAAGCCCACCAGCCCCAGCAGCGTTCCGGACCCCGCTCCGCTCACGCCGACCAGGGCCAGCACCAGTGCGGCCATTCCGAGGTTTGTAATGCGGAAGATCGGAGCGGCGCCGAAGCGATCGACGAGATGTCCCCATCCGTAAAGGGAAACGAGCCCTCCGGCGAACATGGCAACGGTGGTGGTGACGATCTGGGCATCGCTGAAGCCGATCTCCCGGCGCAGCATCACGATTACGAAGGGCAGCGTGGCGACGCGAACGCCCGTCGACCAGGCGACGCCGATCAGGTAACGACGCATCCGCGGCTCGCGCGCCAGCGCCACGGCTTCGCGGATCCGGATCCGCGCGCCGGTACGCTCGCTTCGCTCGGGGAGCCGCGCGATCAGGATCGTGCGCAGCAGACCCAAGCTCCAGGCGACAGCGAAGAGGGGCCCGAACCCTCCCGGGTGTTTTCCAAGCCACCACTGGGAAGCGATGAAGAAGAAGATCAGCGTCAAGTGCCAGCCGGTGCGAAGCGTTCCAAAAAATCGACCGATGCGGTCGGGCTCGACAAAGGCGCGCAGCAGGGGAAACCAGACGGTGTTCGACATCGACCCCGCGGCCGCCAGCAGCGCGAAGCAGAGCAGCGCGATCCACACGCCCGTCTCGTTCGGGAGATCGGCCAGCCTGTCGAAGCTCAGCAGCGGAGCGGAAGCCGCCAGCGCGAACAGGTGTCCGCCGACCAGGATCGAACGCTTGGAGAGACGAGCCACCAGCCGCAAGGTCGGAAGCTGGAGCAGCAGGGTTCCCTGCACGGCCGCGATCTGCAATCCGACCTGGGTTTCGGAGGCGCCGAGGGCGAGCAGGGCCAACGTCGGAAGCGGTTGGGTGAAGACCATCAAGAAGGTCATCCCGAACGGGTGGCTCGAGATGGCGAGCCGGCGGCCGCGCGCCCGCGCGAGCTCGTCGAGGGGCGCTTCGGCGGCGGAATCGATGCGGGGTGCTTCCGACATGGGGTGGTGCGGGAGATATCATGCACCGATGACGATTGCCCCCCAAGCCGGAGCGTCGCGCGGCTTCGAACCGACGACGGGTGATGCGCTGCTGGAGGCCACGGGCCTCGGCTGGTCGGAAGCCGAGGGTCGCAGCGGATCGGGCGCGGACTTCGACTGGGCGCAATCCGGGGCCATGTGGCTCAGCGGCGAGCCCGACGCCCCGCCGCGGCTCGCACCCGCGCCACTTGCGACCCGGGCAGCGGAGGGGCTCGATCGGCTCCACCGTCTGGCACCGGGGGGTGGCTTCGATCGGATCGATGGCGCCGCGCTGCTGGGAGAACGAGCTGCGATCTTCGGATTCGAACGCCAGGGGGACGTGTCGCCCAGCGGGAGCTGTCGGCTGCTCCGGGCGAGCGACGGTTGGCTGGCGCTCAACCTGGCGCGGCCGGACGATGTCGCGAGCCTGCCGGCCTGGCTCGAAGCGGAGTGGGGCGACGCCCGCGATGCTTGGGAGCTTGCGCGGCGCGGCGTTGCGCTTCGGACGCAAGCAGACCTGTTGGAACGCGCCCGCCTTTTGAGCCTTCCGGTCGCGCCTGCGTCCCGCGTGAATCCGCCCCCGATCAATCCAGACTGGCCGACGAGTCCGTCGCCCTGGTGTCGCGTCGTCCGATGCGCAGTGCCCGGCGTCCGGCGCTCAGCGCGGAGGATCCGGGTCGTGGATCTCTCGTCGCTGTGGGCGGGACCGCTGTGTAGCCAGCTTCTCGCGGTGGCGGGAGCCGAGGTCGTCAAGGTCGAGAGCCGGAAACGTCCCGACGGTGCGCGCTCGGGTCCGGCCGCATTCTTCGATCTCCTGAACGCCGGCAAGCGGAGCGTCGCCCTCGACTTCGACGCTCCCGATGGCGTCCGCGCGCTGTGGGGCCTGCTCGACAGCGCCGACGTGGTGGTGGAGAGCGCGCGTCCGCGCGCTCTGGGCCAGTTCGGAATCGATGCGAATGATTGGGTGCGAAGCCATCCCGGCGCGGTGTGGTTGAGCATCACGGGCTGGGGGCGCGAGGACGGCGCGTTGCCGCGGGTCGCCTTCGGCGATGACGCGGCGGTCGGTGCCGGACTGGCCGTGGCCACGGGTTCGGAGCAGAGGCCCCTCTTCTGTGGAGATGCAATTGCGGATCCCCTCGCGGGGATCCACGCGGCCCTGGCGATCCTGGTCTCGCTCGAACTCGGCGGTGGACACCTGCTCGACGTTGCCCTGCGTGACGGCGTGGCCGATCTGTTGGACGGCGCCGGTCTGTTCGACGAGGCCGGTTCGTTGAACGAGGCCGGTTCGGTGACGAAATCAAGAGTCGAAGCGTCGGGAGAGGGCTGGCAGGTCGTCCACGGCAACCAGCGCGTTCCGGTTCTGCCGCCCCGGACTCGCGTGCCGAGCCAGGCCGCACGACCGTTGGGCCTGGACACCGGGACCGTGCTCGAGTCCTTGTCGAAGCCGTGCTGATCCGGCGCGCCGAGATCGGGGATGGCGAGCTGCGCGACGTTCGTCTGGTTGGCGATCGAATCTCGGAGCTGGCTGAAGGCCTCGTCGCCGCCAATGGAGAAGAGGTCGTCGATGCCGAGGGGGGCGCGCTGCTTCCCGGTCTCCACGATCACCACCTCCACCTCTTCGCGCTGGCGGCGGCCCGCTGTTCGGTGGTTTGCGGGCCGCCGGGTCCATCCAATCGCGACGAGCTGGCCGCGGTGCTTCGGTCCGCCAATCCACGGGACGGCTGGATCCGGGGCGTGGGCTACCACGATTCGGTCGCGGGCCCGCTGGACCGCTGGAGCCTGGATCGCCTCGAGCCGGATCGCCCGCTTCGCATCCAGCATCGAAGTGGTGCTCTCTGGATCGTGAACTCACTGGGCGCAAACAGACTCGGTCTCGACGCGGCAATCGACGTTCCGGGTGTCGAACGCAGTGCGGATGGGCGTGCCAACGGCAGGTTGCTGCGCATCGACGGCTGGCTGCGCGAGCGTCTCGGCGAGGCGTCGCCCCCCGATTTTTCTGGGGTCGGAGCCTGTCTCGCGGGCTTTGGTGTCACCGGGGTGACCGATGCGACCCCGGGCAATGGTCCGGTCGAGTTCGAAGCGCTCGGGAGCGCGGTGGCACGTCGCGATCTGCCCCAACGTCTGATCGTCATGGGTCGGGCGGACCTGCCCGACACCCCCACGCACCGTGTCGAGCGCGGTGCGCGGAAACTCCTGCTCGCCGAAGACGCACTGCCGGAGTTCGACGAGCTGGTCGGCTGGATGCGGGACGCCCACGCCATCGATCGGCCGGTCGCCGTCCACTGTGTCACCCGTGCGGAGCTGGTGCTGGCCGCGACCGCGTTCGCGGCGGCCGGGTCGCACCCTGGAGATCGCATCGAGCACGCCTCGGTTGCGCCGCCCGATGTCGTCGAACTCCTGAGCGAGCTGCCCCTGACGGTGGTGACCCAGCCGAACTTCATTCACGAGCGCGGCGACGCCTATCTCGAGGAGGTGGAGGTGGGCGAGCGTGCCTGGCTGTACCGGTGTCGCGGCTGGCTCGAAGCGGGGATCCCGCTCGGAGGGGGGACCGATGCACCTTTCGGCGATCCGGACCCCTGGAATGCCATGCGAGCGGCCGTGGAGCGATCGACTCGCCGGGGTCAGGTGATGGGAGAGCAGGAAGCGCTGGCGCCCGAGCGGGCGCTCGCGCTGTTCACGACGCCGTCGAACGCACCCGGTGGTGCGCCGCGCCGGGTCGAAGCGGGCGCGCTTGCAGACCTGTGTCTTCTCACGCGCCCGTGGTCCGAGGCGCGCAGGGATCTCTCGAGTCGGCAGGTCCGCATCACGTTCTGTGAGGGGCGTCGGGTCCACGGCGCCTGACGAGACGGAAACCCGCCCGCGGCGATCCACCGAGGGTCTCCAGCGCAACGGGTTTTCCGTCTCGACCTTCGTCTCGAACCACTGTCTGCACCCGACAGATGGCGGTCTCCGGTGCGTCGACTGCTACCATCGGCGCCCGTGACAAGCCTGCGTGTGACCTATCACCTCGAGGTGGAAGCGGCCGAAGCTCCGGCTCGCGCCGCCGAGGTCGCCCTCGAACAGACCGTCGAGGTGCCGCGCTCGGCCGTCACGGACCCGATGATCGAGGGCGAAGTGATGGGCCGGGTCGAGTCGCTGGAGGCCGACCCGGCGGGCGGCTTCCGGGCCGTGATCGCCTATCCGTTGGAGACAACGGCGCTGGACCCGGCCCAGCTGTTGAACGTCGTATTCGGGAACTCTTCGCTTCACGCCGACTGCCGCTGCGTCGATCTGGAAGCTCCGATCGAGCTTCTCGATGCCATGGGCGGTCCGCGCTTCGGAATCGAAGGGATCCGCAAAGCGGCGGGGATCTACGATCGTCCGTTGACCTGTACGGCGATCAAGCCCATGGGGCTCTCGACCCCGGCGCTGGCCGATCTCTGCGAGACCTTCGCCCGCGGCGGCATCGACGTCATCAAGGATGACCACGGGCTGGCGGACCAGCAGTGGAGCCGTCTGGAAGAGCGGATTCCCGCCTGTCTTGCCGCATGTGAACGCGCGGCAGACGCGACCGGCCACAGGGCACTCTACGTTCCGAACCTGATCGGTTCTCCCGAGCGCGTCCTGCGCGCGTTGCGTTTCGCCGAAGCATGTGGCGCTCGCGCCGTGATGGTTTCGCCGATGCTGCTGGGCCTGCCCTTCTTCTGGGAGCTGTGCCAGCGCCACGCGTCGGTTCCCGTGCTGGCTCATCCTGCGTTCGCGGGCGTGCTGCGCTTGGGCCCAGAGCTCCTGTTTGGCAAGCTGTTGCGCCTGTTCGGTGCCGATGCCGTGATCTACGTCAACTTCGGCAGTCGCTTCCACCGCAGCCGGGAAGAATGCGCCCGCTTGGCGGGATACCTGCGCGATCCCTGGGGTCCTATGCGGCCGTCGATGCCCGTCCCCGCCGGCGGGATCCAGCTCGGCAACGCGGCCGACGTCGTCTCGTTCTACGGCACCGACAGCATGCTGCTCATCGGTGGCGATCTCCAGAAGCAGCCGGGTGCGGTAGCCGATCGAACCGAACGTTTCGTCGCAACCGTTCGCTCGGCCGCGCAACGATCGTCCCGCTAGTCAGGCTGGATCAGAGCAGCGAGATCTGGCGTGGCTCGCCCAGGGCTTCGGCGAATTCGAAGCCCAGCGGTTGAAGAATCGCGTCTGCGATCGGTCGCAACACCCGTTCGACGTAGTGCCGGTGATCGATCTGGGGCGGCAAGGGACGGCCGGCCAGGACTGGCTCGGGTCCGGTCGCGGTGATGACGTAGCGAACGATCGGGCCGATTCGCCCGACCTGCCCGACCGCCTTGCGGGCCGCTTGGACGTGGGGCGGCGTGGTGGCCGTGTAACGGTCCAGGGAACCCTTCCGGATGCGCTTCACGTAGACGAGTTCCTCGTCGAGTTCACCCGCCAGGACCGAGTCGGTGACCCGCTTGGCGAAGCAGACGACCTCGCGATCGGTGAACAGCCGCTCGAGCAGTCCGCGCTGCAGCCGGCCGGCCACGGCGGGCCAGTCGCGTCGCACGGCTTCGAGCCCGACGATCTCGAGCTCGCCTTGGGACCAGCCGGCGTAGCGCTTCTTGCTGCCGCTCTTGCCGCCGCGGACGTGGGGTAGGAAGAAACGGTCGTAGACGCGCTCGAGCTCCAGCTCGAGTCGCGGCTCCAGCTGGTAGGTCTTGCGGATGCGTTGCTGGATGCGTTGTTGGATCTGGTCGCGCAGCACTTCGGCCTGGGCCCGCTTGTCGCCGACTTCGTCCGAGAGCTTCACGAAGACCGAGTCTGTGTCTCCGTAGAGGACGCGCATTCCCGCGTCCTCGAAAGCGTCTCGTGTCCAGTGCAGGATCTGCTGACCGAACCCTGTGATCGCATTGGCCACTTCGGCATCGAAAAAGCGGCAGGAGGGGGCGCCGAGCACGCCGAACATGGCGTTCATCATGATCTTGATCGCCTGGTCGGCGTGGCGGTCTCCCCGTGCCTTGGCATCGTCGCGCCGCTCCATGAAGCGCTCGATCACTTCGGGCAGGATGGCGTCTCGGCGCGAGAAACGGGCGCCGTTGGGGGCCACAACGTCCTGGTCGTCGTCGGCGGTCGCATGCGCCAGGGGGTCCAGCTGGAAGGTGCGAATCAGGCTCGGGTAGAGGCTCTTGAAGTCGAAGACAGCCACGTTTCGGAAGACGCCGGGCTGCGGATCCAGCAGCGCGCCGCCCTTGACCCTCTCGGACTTGCGATCGCGCTCGACACTGGCGGCCACGAATCCGCGGCGCCGCAGCTCGGGCAGATACAGCAGGTCGAAGGAGGCGATGCTGGCGCCCACCCGATCGAGCTGCATTCCCGAGAGCAGGCTGCGTTCCAGCGCCAGCTCGAGCAGTCCTTCCTGCTCGAGGATGTCGAGGACGAGCCGCGCGTCCTCCCGGTTGTAGGCGACCAGAGCCGCGGGATCTTCCCGGTAGCGCCGCTGGATCTCTTCCGCGGCATCCACGGACTCGCCATCGATCAATTTTCCGCGACCCAGCAGTTTCCGGGCGACGGTTTCGAGTCGGTAGTCTTCGAGCCGCACGGCGTCGCGAACCAGCGGGATCCCGTCGACCACCATGCGACCGGGAATGGTCGCGCGCGACTGACGCGTGAAGCTCCGATCCCGCTGAAAGAGGATGTCGCCCTGGACTCTTCCCAATGGAGCCATCACTCTTTGGGCCTTGCAGCGCTCGGACCAGACTCGCAGGTCGAAGTCGACCACGTTCCAGCCGGTAATGATGTCCGGGTCGATCTCGCGAATGCGTCGGGCCACCCCGTCGAGCAACGACGGTTCATCGTCTACGACGATGGCAGCTTCGACTGGTTTCTTGGACACCAGGTGGACTTCGTCGGCCCCGGCGCCGACGAGGGCGACCGAGAAGATCCGACTCGCATCCAGCGACGTCTCGAGGTCGATGGACAGGGTCCGGAGCTTGGGACGGCAAATGGTGGGTCGCAGTGTCGGGTTCTCGAAGCGAACCAGACCGCTCGTCCCGGTCACGGCGTCGCCGTCGATTTCGACAGCCACGCGAACACCGTGGTCGATCAGGTAGCGATACGGAAATCGGATGTCGGCTTCGAGAGTCTGCCCTCCGTCCCGTTCGATTCGTTCGCGAAGCGCTGGAACCGACGCCGGAACGTCGGTGGTGACTCGGACGACGCGTCTACCGGTGAGATCCCGAAGCCCGGTTTCCGTGACGTCCGCATTGTGTGCGGCCTTCGCCAGCCCCGCGTGGGCCGCCGGCACGAAGAAGTAGGGTCGGAAGCGGTCGTCCTCGACGAGAAAGGCTTCTCCGGTTTCGAGACGTCCGAAGAGCCGCACGACCGGGATGCCATTCCGGATGCGATAGGTCGGCTGGACGATCAGGCCGCGGTGGACGGACACAGGGACCCCGGCGCAGCTTCGCGCACCCCACAGCCTACGGGATTCTGGCCGGGCCGGATCCGATGCAGTCGTATCCGATGCAGCCGCATCAGATGCGGGCGTGCTTCAGCAGCCCCTGGGCTTCGAAAGCCTCGAGGACCAGCGACTTCACCTCGGGCTCCCACAGGAACGAGACATGGCTGCCGTGGTACCAGGTCACCCGCGGCCGACCCCAGTGCTCCCAGAGGTCGCGCGCATGGTCGGGCGAGGCCAGCCGGTCGACCAGGCCCGCGTAGAGGTAGCAACGGTCGCTGGGAACGCCGGGCTCGAACGCGAAAGGTGAGACCACGTGGAGCAGCTGCTCGATGCGATCGAAGCGGAAGCCGAAGCGGTCCATGGCCCGCAGCACGATGTCGGGTACGTGGGAGCGAAGCAGTCGTGCGAAGTCTGCGGCCGGGACGCCGGCGATCACGCAGTCCAGATCCGGCTCGAATGCCGCTACCAGGGCCGTGGTGTAGGCGCCCAGCGACAGGCCGTGCACGCCGATCGCGGCAGCACCGTGGGTCCTCAGCCATCCGATCAGTCTCCGCACGTCCCAGACCGACTGGGCCTGGGCGTGAACGGTGTCGACGAAGTCGCCGGAGAAGTAGCCGTCTCCTCCGCGACGGCCGATCCGTCTCGGGCCGTGGAGCGGTAGCACCGGAATCGCCACGTTGAGTCCCAGCGTCCGATGCAGCCAGCGAGCGTGAAAGCCGGTGAAGTCGACGAAAGGATGGCCCATGCGATAGCCGGGGATGCAGACGATCCACGGTCGTGCGGGACCCGGATGACGCATGATCCATGCGTGGGCGGTCTGGTTGTTCCGATAGCCGATCCAGCGCTCGCGGCCGGGTTCGCCGGTATGCGGCTCGTAGCCGCTGTGGAAGCGCAGGGTTTCGTAGGGAAGCGCGAGCATGCCGCTCCCGTGGATCGAGACCTCTTCCAGCGCGGGGGGTGTGCCATGGTAGCTCTCGGGCTCATCGAGCCAGCCGCGCTGCTGGAAGAAGTCGATGGCGTCGGTCATCTCATCGATGACGCGACGCCCCTCCCGGCCCCAGACGACGGGAGCCGAGGCGATCTCGGTGGCCAGGAAGAACTCGTCGAGCGCGATCTTTCCCGCGATGGCGAGGCCGCCTCGCGGTGTCGGTAGACCCTCTGGGTGGCCCTCGACCCAGCGGCTTGCGATTCGCGCACCGACGATCAACGGAGCCACGCCCGCCCGCACGGCGAACTGCGCTGCTCGAGAAAACTTTTCCAGCAAGCGACCCCCCCCGTGTGTCGCAGCCGTCTTCATGAACATCGGCCATCAGGGCCACGCAGCTTGATCCACTTCTACAATTCGATGACCGGTGTCCGCTTCGATCGACGCTCCGCCGAACCATTCGCGCCCGAGGCTGGCGACGGGGGGGTCGACAGCGGCGCAACGATACCGCATCGGGTCCGCCGCAAAACCCGGGAAAAGCGCCAAAAAGCCGGAATACCCGCGGGATGGCCTGCTTCCGGGTCGGGCGGGGTCTGGCCCTCGGCCTCGCCCCCCCCCACGCTCCGCACCCGGATCGGGTCGGTTCCCGCCCGCTGGCACATCGTGAGCGCCACGGGCGTGGTCTTCTTCTGGGCGTTCCATCACGAGAGGCTGCATCCTACCGGGTGATGCTGGCTCACGTCCGAATCGGCGTCTCCGCCTGCTTGCTCGGGCAGAAGGTCCGGCACGATGGCGATCATCGGCGCAGCGAGTTCGTGGCTGACCTGTTGGCAAACCAGGTCGAGTGCGCGCCGGTCTGTCCGGAAGTCGAAGTCGGCATGGGCGTTCCGCGCCCGAGGGTCGAGCTGGTGCGAAGCGGAACCTGCCTTCGTCTGGTCGAGAGCGAGCGCCGCATCGACCACACCCGTTCCATGCAGTCCTGGGCACGCCGCCGGTCGCTGGAGCTGCGTCAGCTCGGGCTGTCGGGCTACGTCTTCAAGCGCGGCTCGCCGAGCTGTGGCGTCTGGAACGTGCCGGTTCATCAAAAAGTCGGGCGCGTGCGCAAGCAGGGCCGCGGCATGTTTGCGGCCCGGCTGATGGAGACGCTGCCGTTGCTGCCGGTCGAGCAGGAAGACCGCCTCGAAGACGAACGTCTGCGTGCGGCCTTCGTCGAGCGGGTGTTTGCCTACGCCCGCCTGCGTCAGCTGTTTCGAGGCCGCTGGAGCCGAGGCTCCGTGGCCGTGTTCCACGCAGCCCATGCCCACCAGCTTGCCGTCCACTCGCAACGGGGCGCGCTGGAGCTGGCCCAGCTCGTGGGAAGGTTCGACCGCATGTCGCGTACGCGTTTTCGATCGGAGTATGAGAGGCGCGTGATGCAGCTTCTCGAGCGCCCGATTCGGCGGACCCAAGACACGGCTGCGATGCGGCGCATCACCCGGAGGCTCGGGGAGATCCGATCGGAAGGTGAGGTTCGCGTCCTGCGTCGCGCTGTCGAGGCTTACGCAGCCGGCGACACACCGCGGCGTGAAGCCATGACCGTGTTGCGCCGGCTCGCTCGCGACGTGGCCCACCAGGAGTTCCTCGACAGCACCTATGTTTTTCCCGACCCCCGGGAGTTGGCCCTGGGGTAAGGTGACGGCATGGTCAGAGGAGACGATGGAAGTCGCCGCCGCGGTGCGGGCTACGAGGGCGAGTGGGAGCCGCTGATCTCCGAGCTGGAAGTGCGTCAGCGCACGGCTCGAGCCATGGGCAACCCGGCGAAGTTGGCCGCACGCCACGCCGATGGGCGCTTGGACGCGCGTCAACGGATCGACGCGTTGTGCGACCCGGGGACCTTTCGCGAGCTGGGAACGCTGGTGGGCAGCGTCGCGCGTGGCACGACAGCGGCGACTCCGGCCGATGCGCTGGTGGCCGGCATGGGCGCGATCGACGGCCGCATGGTGCTGGTGGGATCCGAGGACTTCACGGTTCAAGGCGGTTCGATCGGGCTCGGCGCTCATGCCAAGCGGGTCCGATTGGCGACGCTGGCCGCTCGAGAACGAGTCCCGCTGGTCATGCTCCTGGAAGGCGCCGGCGAGCGCGTCAGCAATGCCCTGGAGCGCTACCCGTATGCGCCCAACGATCTCCAGGCCCTGGCCGAGCTGTCCGGACGGGTGCCGAGCGTCGCCGTGGTAATGGGCCCGTCCGCTGGACATGGTGCCCTGACCGCCCCGCTGATGGACTGGGTGGTGATGGTGGAGGGGGCCGCGCTGTTTGCTGCGGGCCCCCCGCTGGTGGCGGCGGCAACCGGCGAGGAGGTCGACAAGGAGTCCCTGGGTGGTACCGCAGTCCATGTCCACCAGAGCGGCGTCGCCCACAACGCGGCGGCCAGCGATCTCGAAGCGCTGGCCCTCGTGCGTCGATACCTCGGCTATTTTCCTGCCAACGCCTGGCAGCGCCCCCCCCGCGTTGCTTCCGACGACGGACCCCGCGAGCTCGAAGAGCTGCTGCAGATCGTTCCGCCCAATTCGCGCAAGCCCTACGACATGCGCGCCGTGATCGACAGGTTGGCCGACGACGATTCCGTGTTGGAGATCCAGCCGAGCTGGGGGGCCTCGGTGTTGACCACCTTGATCCGTCTGGCTGGAAGGCCCGTCGCCGTCGTGGCAAACCAGCCCTGTGTCCGCGCCGGCGCAATCGATTCCGACGCAGCCGACAAGGCCGCGCACTTCCTCGAGGTGGCCGATGCCTTTCACCTGCCCGTCGTCTTCCTGGCGGACAACCCCGGTGTGAGCGCCGGATCGGCCGCCGAGCGCGACGGTGTGTTGCGTCACGCGGCGCGGATGTACGCCGCCCAGGCCCGGCTGCGCGGTCCGAAGTTCCACGTGACGCTGCGCAAGGCCTACGGCTTTGGTAGCTCCCTGATGTCGATGAACCCTTTCGACGGTCAGACGCTCACCTTGGCGTTCCCGGGCGCGAGTCTTGGTGCCATGCCGGCGATTGGCGCTGGCGCTGCGGCGGGAGCCGACGCTGCGACGCGCGACCAGCTCCAGGCCGAAGAGACCGGGGGGCCCTGGTCGTCGGCCGATACGCTGGGCTACGACGAGGTGATCGATCCTCGGAACCTGCGCAACGCACTGCTCGACGGGCTTCGTCTCGCCTCGAACCGGGACGATGAGTCGCCGGGGCCGGCGCGTCACGCCGGCATTCGACCCTAGAAAGGTCGCGAAAATCCGCTGCAGCCCATCGCTCGCGTGCGCTGACGGGGACGTTCTTGAATATTCAACTCCTCGACCCCGGGAAATGATCATGAACGGGTCGGAGTTGAATATTCAAGAACGTCCCCGCGCGGCCCGGCGCGGCAGCGTCACCGACTTCGTGTCCCGGCCCGACCGAAGTATCGTGCCGGGGCGTGCAGCGGTGAACTCCTTGCCGCGGACGATCTCGACTCCGTTGACCAGGACGTGATCGATGCCCTCGGCCTCGGCGTACAGACGTGCCTCGTTGCCCGGCAGATCCCGACGGCTGTGGACGGGGCCGGGACCGACAGTGGTCTCGTCGAATACCACCAGGTCCGCCGCATAGCCCTCGGTGATCCGTCCGCGACCTGTGATGCCGTAGAATTCGGCGGGGACGCGGGTGAGCTGTTTGATGGCCTCCTCGAGCTCGATCAAGCCCTTTTCTCGCACCCCGGGGCCCAGCAGCGACGTGCTGCAGGTGAAGGTGTCGATCATGTCGAGGTGGGCGCCCGCGTCCGAGGCCCCGATGATCGTACGCTCGTCCTTCCAGATCTCGCCGCGCATGCGCCAGCTCTCGTCGTCGTCGCCGGGGATGAACGGCATGAACGACGTCTTCAGGCCTTCCGAGAGGGCCAGGTCGAGCATGGCATCGAGCGGCGTCTTGCCCGTCTCGGCGGCGAGTTCGCCGACCTTCTTGCCGCGCCAGCGCTCGTTGGCCTCGGTGTAGACCTCGTCGATCGTCAGGTTCTCCCAGACGGCCAGTACGCGCAGGGCGCCCGCCGCCTCGGAGTGCGCGCCCTTGTCCAGGCGTTCCCGCACGGCCGGGTCGCGGAAGGCCCGCTTGCGTTCCTCCAGCGGGAGTCCGATCACTTCGGGCCACTCGGGGAAGGCGTCAAAGATGAAGCCCGAGATCAGGTTGATGCGCAGCGAAATCATCTGGGACGGCGTCAGTGCCACGATGCGCGCACCGCGT
>Ga0209987_10000130_pt1 | contig 34423 bp, 29 predicted proteins | sample N074metaG_FD_182134 | JGI IMG/M metagenome (GOLD analysis project Ga0209987, IMG submission 182134) | Deep subsurface microbial communities from Kermadec Trench to uncover new lineages of life (NeLLi) - N074 metaG (SPAdes) (version 2) | ecosystem: Environmental > Aquatic > Marine > Ocean trench...
GTGCTGGCAGTGGGTGAGGGGGGTGATGAAGCGGAGTTTGCCGAGCGCAAATGGCTACCCGCCGGCGACAGCACCGACGCCTCCTACATTGCGATTTACCCGCCCAAGGTCGCCATGATTACACTGACCAGCAATAAATACCCGGTGGTGGTTATCATCGACTCCTCGGCTATTGCATCGACTCAACAGATACTTTTCGATACTTTGTGGAAATTACTGTGAAGAAAGCTTTCTAACCGCGTCCTGCGCGATTCTTCAGTTTACGCAGTGTTGCCAACTGTGCGGCGGCTTCAGCCAGCCGGGCTGCAGCCCTACCGTAATCGAACTCGCCCGATTGATTCTCCAGAGCTTGTTCCGCTTCTTTACGAGCCTCTTCTGCTGCCGCCTCATCCATATCGCGGGCGCGCAGGGCGGTATCAGCCAGAATAGACACAACACCGGGCTGTACTTCCAGAAAACCGCCGGACACATAGAAGATTTCTTCTTCACCACTCTGGGTGATGAGTCGGACAGGGCCGGGCACCAGGGCGGTCAGCAGGGGCGCATGGCCATAGCCTACGCCCAGCTCACCCATCTCTCCAGTCGCCACTATCATTTCTATCAGGCCGGAGAAGATTTCTTCTTCCGCGCTTACGATATCGCAGTGAATTGTCATCGCCATAAAAAGACCTCGCTATCGCTTCCCAGCCTACAGAGTTTTCGCTTTCTCAACGGCTTCTTCAATGCCGCCAACCATGTAAAACGCCTGCTCGGGCAGGTGATCATATTCGCCGGCCAATATTCCCTTAAAGCCAGCTATAGTCTCTTTCAGTGTCACATACTTACCCGGAGAGCCGGTGAAAATTTCTGCCACATGGAAGGGCTGGGAAAGGAAGCGCTCAATTTTACGGGCACGGTCCACACTCTGTTTATCTTCCTCAGACAGTTCATCCATACCCAGAATGGCGATGATGTCCTTCAGCTCCTTGTAGCGCTGCAGTACAGACTGCACACCGCGAGCCACGTCATAGTGTTCGTTGCCGATAATGAGTGGGTCCAGCTGCCTGGAGGTGGAGTCCAGTGGGTCAATGGCGGGGTAAATACCCTTGGAGGCGATATCACGGCTCAATACAACTGTGGAATCCAGGTGGGCAAATGTGGTTGCCGGGGAGGGGTCGGTCAAGTCATCCGCCGGTACGTATACCGCTTGTATAGAGGTAATAGAACCCGCTTTGGTAGAAGTAATACGCTCCTGCAGCACACCCATTTCTTCCGCCAGCGTAGGCTGGTAACCCACCGCCGAAGGCATACGACCCAGCAGTGCAGATACTTCGGTGCCCGCCAGTGTGTAACGGTAAATGTTGTCGATGAACAGAAGTACATCCTTGCCGTCATCGCGGAATTTTTCCGCCATGGTCAGACCCGTTAGGGCAACACGCAAACGGTTTCCTGGAGGCTCATTCATCTGGCCGTAAACCATGGCCACTTTAGAGTTGGAGGGAACCTCAATGTCTACCACCTTGGATTCCTGCATTTCGAAATAGAAGTCGTTACCCTCACGAGTACGCTCTCCCACACCGGCAAATACAGACAAGCCCTCGTGCTCGGTTGCGATGTTGTTAATGAGCTCCATCATGTTAACGGTTTTGCCCACACCGGCGCCGCCGAACAAGCCAACCTTACCACCTCTGGCAAAGGGGCAAATCAGGTCGATAACCTTGATGCCAGTTTCCAGCAATTCATCAGATGCCGCCAATTCATCATAGGCCGGCGCCTTGCGGTGAATAGAGGCGCGCTCTTTTTCACCGATGGGGCCACAGTCATCAATGGGGTTACCCAACACGTCCATGATACGGCCCAGTGTCTCTATACCCACGGGCACAGAAATTGGCGCTTTGGTATTTTCAACACTCAAGCCTCGGCTAACGCCTTCTGATGCACCCATTGCAATGGTGCGTACAACGCCGTCACCCAGTTGTTGCTGGACTTCCAGGGTCAGTTCTTTTTCAGTTACCAACAGTGCGTCGTAAACCTTGGGCACGTCTTCGCGCGGAAATTCCACGTCGATAACGGCGCCGATAATTTGTACGATTCGTCCGCTGCTCATGTCCGGATCCTCTAGATCAAAGTTTGTCGTTCTGGCGGGGACTTGGGGCCCTTCGCCTTTGTTTGGTCAATATTCTTGCTTCGCTGTGCTACCCAGGCAATCAGGACTAGCTGATCGCCGCGGCGCCGCTCACAATTTCTGACAATTCCTGGGTAATCGCAGATTGGCGCGCCTTGTTGTAAATTAGCTGCAAGTCGTCGATCATATCGCCGGCATTGTCAGTGGCGCTCTTCATCGCCAGCATTCGCGCCGCCTGCTCACAGGCACCGTTCTCAACCACGGCCTGATAAACCTGTGACTCGATATACCGGGTCAACAATTTCTCCAGCAGCTCTTTGGCATCGGGCTCGTAGATATAATCCCAGTGGTGCTTCATCTCGCTGCTTTCTTCGGCCACCAGTGGCAGTAGTTGCTCAACGGTGGGATCCTGGGTCATGGTGTTGACGAACTGGTTGCTCACCAGGAACAGCTTGTCAATTTTGCCCTCCGCATAGGCATCCAGCATGGACTTGACCGCGCCTATCAAATCCGCAATGGCCGGTGCTTCACCAATATCGCGCACCGCTGCAGTTACATTGCCGCCATAACTGCCAAAAAATGCTGCTGCCTTGGCACCAATCAAGCTTAAATCGATGTCGATGCCCCGGTCGGCCCACGCCTTCATCGACCTGACAGTGGCCCTGAACAGGTTACCGTTCAGGCCACCACACAGGCCTCTATCGGTTGAGACAATAATATAACCCACGCGCTTAACATCCCGCTCCTGCATATACATATGCCGGTACTCGGGGGCGGCATTGGCGATATGGCCAACAACCGCTCGCATGCGCCTGGCGTAGGGCTTACCCTTGGCCATTCGCTCCTGAGCTTTACGCATTTTACTGGCGGCGACCATTTCCATCGCGCTGGTGATCTTCTGAGTATTTTGAATACTCGAGATCTTTGTACGAATTTCCTTTCCGACTGCCATCTGGTGGTCCTCGGCTTACCAGGTTTGAGTGGCTTTAAACTTCTCAAGCGCTTCTTTAAAAGAAGCCGCTATATCGTCGTTATAGTCACCGGTATCAACAATCGACTTCATCAGATCGCCGTACTCCGCATGCATATAAGACAACAGAGAAGACTCAAAGTCGCCAATCTTGTTGACTTCAACGTCGTTCAAATAGCCCTCGTTCACCGCATAGAGAACAATGCCCATTTCCGCCACGCTCTGAGGAGAGTACTGCTTCTGCTTCATTAATTCGGTTACACGCTCTCCGTGATCCAGCTGGGCCCTGGTGGCGTCATCCAGATCGGAGGCGAACTGGGAGAAAGCAGCCAGTTCCCGATACTGTGCCAGCGCAGTACGTATGCCGCCGGACAGTTTCTTCATAATCTTGGTCTGCGCCGCACCACCAACCCGCGATACGGAAATACCGGCATTCATCGCCGGGCGAATACCCGCGTTGAACGTATCAGCCTCCAGGAAAATCTGGCCGTCGGTAATGGAGATCACGTTAGTCGGTACGAAGGCCGACACGTCACCGGCCTGGGTTTCAATAATCGGTAGAGCGGTCAATGAGCCCGTTTTGCCTTTTACTTTGCCATTGGTAAACTTTTCAACGTACTCGACATTCACCCGTGCCGCGCGCTCCAGCAAACGGGAGTGGAGGTAGAAGACGTCACCGGGATAGGCTTCACGCCCGGGAGGCCTGCGCAGCAACAGGGAGATCTGGCGATAAGCCCAGGCCTGTTTGGTTAAATCATCATAAATAATCAGGGCGTCTTCACCGCGGTCGCGGTAGTACTCACCCATAGAGCAACCGGCAAAAGGTGCCAGGTATTGCATGGAGGCGGGGTCGGCCGCTGTAGCCGCCACCACGATGGTGTGCTCCATGGCACCGTGTTCTTCCAGTTTGCGCACCACAGCTGCAACAGAGGAGGCCTTCTGGCCGATAGCGACATAAATACACTTAATGCCGGTGTCTTTCTGGTTGATGATGGCATCAATCGCTATAGCGGTTTTACCAATCTGGCGGTCGCCAATAATCAGTTCGCGCTGGCCCCGTCCGATGGGTACCATGGCGTCGATAGCCTTCAAACCAATTTGAACGGGCTGATCAACCGACTTCCTGGTGATAACACCCGGCGCTACTTTTTCCAGTGCATCGGTAAGCGCGGCGTTAATCGGGCCCTTGCCATCGATGGGATTACCCAGTGCATCTACCACACGGCCCTGCAGTTCGGGGCCAACCGGTACTTCCAGGATGCGGCCGGTGCAACGGCAGGTCTGGCCTTCAGCCAAGGTTTTGTAGTCGCCCAGGATAATCGCGCCTACAGAGTCGCGCTCCAGGTTCAGGGCCATGCCGTAGATGCCGCCGTCAAACTCGATCATCTCACCAAACATCACGTCGGTCAGACCATGGATACGAATAATGCCGTCGGCAACCGATACGATAGTACCCTCGTTACGCGCTTCGCTGGACACATCGAGTTGGTCGATGCGCGCCTTGATAATTTCGCTGATCTCTGATGGATTCAGTTGCTGCATGCTTGTTTCCTCAAAACCTCAATCCTAGACATCTAGGAATTCATTGCTTCAGCCAGCTTGTTCAGCCGACCGCGCACGGAACCATCGATCACCAGATCGCCGGCCCTGATCAAAACGCCACCTAAAAGGTCTTTGTCCGTAGACGTGCTTACCTTTACTTCGCGTTCAAGTTTTTTACCCAGTACTGCCGCCAATTTACCAATGGTTTCATCGGCCATATCAAAGGCTGATACCACTTCTACATCGACAGATTTCTCTTGATTGGCCTTGTGCTGCTCAAACAGGGTATAAATTTCTGGCAACAGGGTCAGACGCTTATTGTCGGCCAGAATCGCGACAAAGTTGCGAACCTCTGCCCCCATGGCATCTCCACAGACGTCAGCCAAGGTCTGGGCCTGCTGCCCTGCGGTCAGCGATGGGTTACGCAGTACCACGGCCATACCACTATCCAGGGTAACCGCAGCCACGGCAGATAGTTGCTCTGACCACTGGGCCAGGGCCTTGTTATCGCGCGCATACTCAAATGCCGCTTTGGCATAGGGACGCGCAATTGTGCTTAATTCAGCCATAGGAACCTCGCAATCACAGCTCTGCGGCTAGCTTGTCGACCAGGCCGGCATGCGCTTTTGCATCGATCTCGGCGCCCAAAACCTTTTCCGCACCCGCTATGACAAGCGTTGCCACTTGACCACGCAAGTGCTCTCGGGCCCGGTTAACTTCCTGCTCAATCTCTGCCTGGGCAGAAGTTTTCACCCGGTCGGCCTCGACCACTGCCGCTTCTTTGGCTTCATCGACGATTTGGTTGGCGCGTTTATTGGCTGCATCGACAATACCGGATGCCTCATGCTTGGCGTCTTTCAGACGCTCAACTGCCTTTTCCTGAGCCAATTCGAGATCGTGACTGGCGCGATCTGCGGCGGCCAGGCCATCGGCAATTTTTTCTGTCCGTTCTGCCATGGCAGCCATAATAGGCGGCCAGACATACTTCATACAGAACATGACAAAGCCGATGAAGGCCAACATCTGGCCAATCAGCGTAAGATTTATATTCACGCTATGCTCCTCACTGAGTTTACGGGGCGCGCCTAACAGCGGCCCACTGCGATTCTATGTGGCGCTTACGCGGCAACAACGAAAATCAGGTACATCGCGATACCAACACCAATGATAGGAATCGCGTCGACCAGGCCAGCACCCAGGAAGAAGGTCACCTGCAGCTTTGGAGCCAGCTCGGGCTGACGGGCAGAACCTTCAATCAACTTACCACCCAACAAACCAACACCGATAGCGGCGCCCAGGGCTCCAAGACCCATCATGATTGCGGCGGCAACATATATTAATTCTGGCATTTCTTTCTCCTAGTGTTAAAAACCAACGTTAAAGTGAATTAATGATCTTCGTGGGCCATGCTGAGATACACAATCGTCAGCACCATGAAGATGAAAGCTTGCAGGACGATAATCAGGATATGGAATATCGACCAGGCAACTTGTAACAGTCCTGCGGGAAGCATCCAGGCCCAACCGGCACTGAACAGGGCGGCAATAAGAATAAAAATCATTTCGCCGGCATACATATTTCCAAACAAACGCAAACCGAGAGAGAAGGGCTTGGCAAGGAGGCCCACCACTTCCATGAACAGGTTTACAGGAATAAACGCCCAGTGGTTAAAGGGGGTCATGGTCAGCTCTTTAACAAAGCCAAAGCCCTTAATTTTAATCGAGTAGTAAAGCATGAGGATAAAGATGCCAACCGCCATGCCCATTGTGATGTTGGGGTCGGTGGAGGGCACGATTTTCATGTAGTGAACACCGGCGAAACTGAGCAGGGTCGGAATCAGATCCACGGGAATCAAATCCATCAGGTTCATCAAAAACACCCAGACGAAAACCGTCAGGGCCAGTGGTGCAACCAGCTTGTTGTGGCCATGAAAGGTATCTTTAACGGTGCCGTCGACAAACTCAACGACCATTTCCATGGCATTGAGCATGCCGCTGGGTACGCCAGTCTCGGCTTTTTTGGCAACTCGACGAAATATCCAGCAGAAAATGAGGCCCAAACCTATAGACCAGACCATGGAATCAACATGGATGGCATTAAAGCCCATGACAGCAGATTCGGAGCCGCCGTGGGCCATTACCCAGGCGCCACCATCGGCTATAACCGTGCCGTCTTCACGCTCGAAGCCCCCCGGCAATTTGCCGTAGGTCAAATTGGTCAAGTGGTGGACAATATATTCGGAAATCGTCTGAGTTTCGCCAGCCATCTCTAAAAGCTCTTATGATATGTCGCGTGTCAGCTGTTTTTCAACAACAGCCAACTTCCAATAATTTGTATCGCCAGCATTGCCAGGTAACCGACAAATACAGCCAGACCCTCGATTGGCCTTAGTGTGGCGAAAACAACCGCAAACCCCGCGGCACTAAATATAAACTTGCCAACCAAACCTGCATAGCTAGATTTGGCTATTGCCTGGGCAGACCTCGCACCCCGCCAACGGAAAGCCCTGGCGGCGAAATAAGCCTGCGGCAGCACCGCAATCAGGCCCCCACTCAATACGCTGTACGCCCAAACGGTGTCCAGTGCCAGCAGTGCGGCACTGGCCAGAGCCAGCGCTATCAGTTGAGTCGCTGTAATGCGAAAAACAGGCGGTCGCTCTATTTCAGCTCCTACCACTTTAGCCCCCTTACCAACAATCGAGTTTCACCAGGGGTTGTTCCTCGGCTCAGGCGGCCGCATTATAGGTTGATTAATAGACAGGTTCAACCAAGTTATACCCACCATTGCGATAAAATATAGTGGGTGAGGAGCCGCTGCAGTGCCCAAACTTACAGGCGCTACTTGATATGGCTGAGGATTCCGTCCAACTCATCCAGGCTGTTATAGCTGAACACCAGTTTGCCCCTGCCTTTGGCCGTGTGGTTTATCTGTACCTTGGCCCCTGTTTTTTGTGATAAATCATCCTGTAATTGCCGGATATTGGGGTCCAGCTTTTTCTCTACCACGGGATTATCCTTTTTTTCCAACGCTGTGCGCACCAGCGCCTCCGTTTGCCGCACCGACAGCCCTCTGGCTACCACAAGCCTGGCACTCCGGGATTGCTCCAGCGCAGACAGTGCCAATAAAGCTCGGGCGTGACCCATTTCCAGGTCGCCGTGTTCCAGCAGCCTGCGAACATCCTCCTCCAGGGTCATTAAACGCAGCAAATTAGCCACAGTAGAGCGGCTCTTGCCCACCGCGGTGGCCACTTCCTGTTGGGTCAACTCAAACTCCTGCTGCAGGCGCTGCAGGGAACTGGCCTCCTCTATGGGGTTCAGGTCTTCGCGCTGAATATTTTCAATCAGGGCCATGGCGATGGCGGTCTCATCCCCAACATTTCTCACAATAACGGGAATTTCATCCAGGCCCGCCAACTGGGTGGCACGCCAGCGTCGCTCACCGGCTATAATTTCGTATTTCTTATCGGAGATAGCGCGGACAATTATGGGCTGCATAACACCCTGAACCTTAATACTGTCCGCCAGCTCCTGCAGCGACTCCGGGTGCATATCCCTGCGCGGCTGGTATTTACCACGCTGAATCAGGTCCACCGCCAGTATTTTTAGTTGCCTGCCCGTCTCACTGTCGGCAGACGCCGGGGCAGTGCTGGAGCCCAATAGTGCATCCAGTCCCCTACCTAATCCGCGCTTTCTCGCTGCCATCTATGCTGTCTCCGGTTGGGTTAAATAGTTACGGCTGCTAGCGCCAGGCCAGTTCGTGGGCCGCATTAATACGTTTTTCTTCGCGCCGAATGATTTCTCCTGCGAATGCCATATAGGCTTTGGCGCCCCGGGAGTATTTATCGTAGTACATGGCGGGCAACCCGTGGCTGGGAGCCTCGGCCAGGCGTACATTGCGGGGCACTACGGTGCGGTATACCTTGTCGCCAAAATGGCTGTGCAGCTGTGCTGAAACATCGTTGGTCAAGCTGTTGCGGGGGTCGTACATGGTACGCAAGATACCTTCAACCTTGAGTGCCGGGTTCAGGGACTCTGATACGCGGTTTATTGTGTCAATCAGGGCTGACAAGCCCTCCAGGGCATAGTATTCACACTGCATGGCTATCACCACGCCATCGGCGGCGACCATGCCGTTGAGTGTCAGCATATTGAGGGACGGGGGGCAATCAATCAAAATATAATCGTAGTGCGCGGCGACCCCGGCCAGGGCCGTCTGCAAGCGCCGCTCCCGGTGTTCAACCTCCAGTAATTCAACTTCGGCAGCGGTTAAATCGCCATTGGCGGGCAGCACGTTATAGCCAGAATCTCCCGCCGGCAACGCTACTTTCTCTACCGCGGCGCCATCCACCAACACATCGTAAATACTCAGTTCAAGCGAATGCTTGTCGACGCCGCTACCCATGGTGGCGTTGCCTTGAGGGTCCAGGTCTACCAGCAGTACTCGCTGTTTCATCGCTGCCAGGGAGGCCGCCAGGTTTACACAGGTAGTGGTTTTGCCAACCCCACCTTTTTGATTCGCTATTGCGAGAACTCTAACCACGTTTTATTCCTGAAAGTACGACCAGGTGCCGCTGCTCAGCCAGCCCCGGCACAGACAACGCATGCACGGTGGACAACAGGCCCAAAGCCTCGACTGCGGCGACCTCTACCTCGTTGACAACACCCTTCATGGCGAGAAACTGCCCTGTATCGTCCAGTAGATGACCGCATCCATTTACCATATCCAAAAGCGATGAAAACGCCCTGGATAATACAGCATCATACCTTTCATTGGGTTTAAAATATTCCACCCGGGTATGGTGGACGGTAATATTTTCCAGGCGAAGCGCTGTCTTCACCTGGAAAAGGAAACGGGTTTTCTTGCCGTTGCTGTCCAGCAGGTGAAATTCTTTTTCGGGATATAAAATTGCCAGAGGCACCCCGGGAAGGCCGGCTCCTGTGCCCACATCGATTAGACGTTGGCCGCCACACCAGGGTGCGACAGCCATACTATCCAGAAGATGACGAACCAACATCTGCGCTGGATCGCGAACTGCGGTCAGATTATAGACCTTGTTCCACTTCTGTAATAAGTCTATGTAGTTCAACAGGGAAAGGTATTGTTGGTCAGCGAGCTCCAGTCCAAGTTCGCTGATGCCGGCCCGCAACCTGGGTTCCAATGGGTTTTTCACCTCGCTGATCAGGCGCTTTTTCTGGTCTGGATGCGGGCCAGGGCCCCTTTTTTCTTGAGAAAAATCAGCAATAAAGAAATTGCGGCGGCGGTGACACCGGGAATCCTACTGGCTCCAGCCAGGGTTTCCGGTCTGGCCTCAGACAATTTTTCTTTGACTTCGTTAGACAGACCATCCACCTCGTCGTAGTTAAAATTGGGGTCGAAGCGTGTGTTTTCGTGGCGTCTCAGTCTTTTAATTTCTTCGTGCTGGCGGTCTATGTAACCCGCGTACTTGGCCTGTATCGCAACTTGTTCAGCGGCCTGTTGATCCTCGGTTGCTGCGCCTTTTAAGTTGGCTATATCGCTATACTCCAACTCGGGACGTTTCAGCAGTTCAGCCAGGGAATACTCCCTTTTAATGGGATCTTTCACCTTGTCTTTCAGGGCTTTTGCCTGGGCCGTATCAGGATGAATCCACGTTGTGCGAAGCCGCTCAGTTTCATGTTCTACAGCGGCCATTTTTTTCTCGAAGCGCTGCCAACGCCTGTCGTCAACAAGTCCGAAGGCCCTGCCGTGTTCGGTCAGGCGTATGTCGGCATTGTCCTGGCGCAACATCAGTCGATATTCCGCCCGCGAGGTAAACATTCGATAGGGCTCCAGCGTCCCCAATGTAATCAAGTCATCAACCAGCACACCGATGTAAGCCTCGTCCCGCCGCGGGCACCAGGGTTGCAGCTCTTTCACCGCCAGGGCTGCATTCATGCCCGCCAGCAAACCCTGTGCAGCGGCCTCTTCATAGCCGGTGGTACCGTTTATCTGGCCGGCAAAATAGAGGCCGGGAACCACTTTGGTTTCCAGCGAGTAATTCAGGTCGCGGGGATCAAAAAAATCGTATTCAATGGCGTAGCCTGGGCGCGAGATGTGCGCGTTCTCAAAACCTTTGATAGAGCGGACAAATTCCACCTGCACATCAAAGGGCAAGCTGGTTGATATGCCATTGGGGTAAAGCTCTGATGTACTCAAGCCCTCGGGCTCTATGAATATCTGGTGTGAATTCTTGTCGGCGAAACGGTGTATTTTATCCTCTACACTGGGACAATAGCGGGGCCCAACTCCTTCAATTACACCACTGTACAAGGGCGATCGGTCCAGGCCGGCGCGGATAATGTCATGGGTTTTTTCATTGGTATAGGTAATCCAGCAACAGGTCTGGCGGGGATGCTGGTCTACGCTACCCATGAATGACATAACCGGCGTGGGTGTGTCGCCCCATTGTTCCTGCAATTCAGAAAAATCTACCGTGTTGGCATCAATGCGAGGGGGGGTACCTGTTTTTAAGCGGCCTACTCGCAGCGGCAATTCACGCAAGCGGTGAGCTAAAGCGATGGAGGGCGGGTCGCCCGCCCGGCCACCGGAGCTAGTCTCCAGACCAATGTGCAACTTGCCCCCCAGAAATGTGCCCGTGGTAAGTACCACTCTCGGTGCTTTGAAAACCAGGCCCATCTGCGTGACGGCACCGGCAACCTTGCCATTTTCTATCAGCAGATCATCTACGCCCTGCTGGAAAATAAAAAGATTTTCCTGGCTCTCAAGAATTTTCCGGATCGCATTTTTGTAAAGAATACGATCTGCCTGTGCCCGCGTTGCCCGCACTGCCGGACCTTTCCGGGAGTTGAGAGTTCTGAACTGAATGCCGGCCAGGTCGGTTGCCAGGGCCATGGCTCCACCCAGAGCATCAACCTCCTTCACCAGATGACTCTTGCCTATGCCGCCAATGGCCGGGTTGCATGACATTTGTCCCAGGGTGTCAATGCTGTGGGTAAGCAACAGAGTACGACAGCCCATGCGCGCGGCCGCCAGGCAGGCCTCGGTACCGGCATGGCCACCGCCAATCACTATGACGTCAAATTCTTCCCGGTGTTGCACGCTGCAGCATTCCTGTTGTTGCCAGTAGATTTCATCAATGGGGCCGCGATTATACGGGTGCTGGATTCACTTGTACAAAAATATTCTGGGTTTTCAGCTGATAAATCATTATTTCCAGAACTTGAATACACATCCAGAGTCTGTCGAGTTTTCGATGGATTTTATTTAGTTGCTTTATAAATATTTAATATAAAACTATGTATATAGATAGGTATATAGGACTGTTATAGTTATTATTATATAGGGCATAATTTCCGTGGAAAACTCCATTTTAACTATATAAAACAACTAGATACGAGAAGTATAAACCGGGGTACATGTGCTGTTTAAGCCGGTGAAAAGCTCTGCATGACCCGTGCACAAATCCACTTTTACTGTGGATGATTCCCAAACTCGAAAATCGTACGATGATCCGTCCATTTTTATACCTGTGCGCATCCAAGGTGTTTACAACACTTACCCACAGAGCCTTGGCTTCGCTCGGTATTGGGGGTGATTTGTGGATAAGCCTTGTGGTTTCACTGGACTAACTGGTGATGAGCGCTGGACTAGCTGTGGAAAGTTGATCCAGGGCTATTTACCAATGCAGAAGCTGGAAAATATCTTCCCCAGAAGTTCATCGCTGCTCACTGTCCCGGTTATTTCTCCCAGGGTGTTTTGGCATTGTCGCAGATCCTCAGCCAGCAGTTCACCCGCCCCGGCATATGCCAGTTGGCTGTGTCCCGCTTGCAGAAAATCAGCCGCCAGTGCCAGGGAATGTAAATGCCGTCGCCTTGCACTAAAGCGACCCTCTTCGTTACCACCATAACCCATGCAGATTTTGAGATGCTCCCTGAGCAGGTTGATGCCTGCACCGCTCTTGGCCGAGAGAGAGATAAGCACCGACTCTCCGTCCTGCTTTAGCGAAGGCGCGCGACCAGACAGGTCACATTTGTTATAGACCAGCGTGACAGGGGTGTTTTGCAGGAAACCATTGTTTTTTATCGAGTGGACAAGTGCCTGTACATCGTCTTTTGTGGGTGTGGAACTCTCGTCGATAACCAATAAAATACGATCCGCGGACTCCATTTCACGCCAGGTGCGCCGAATACCCTCTTGCTCTATCTCGTCATCTGAGTCTCGGAGGCCTGCGGTATCGACAATGTGCAGCGGCATTCCATCGATTTGGATATGCTCGCGCAGCGTATCGCGGGTAGTGCCCTCTATGGCGGTAACAATAGCCGTATCGCGGCCTGAAAGCGCGTTGAGCAAGCTGGATTTACCCGCATTGGGTTTGCCGGCGATAACCAGCTTCATGCCCTCCCGGGTGAGGCTTCCCTGTTTGGCCTCACCTTGTACCTGGGCAAGCTGGGCCATTATGGCCCGAAGCTTTTCCAGTACCTTGCCGTCCTGGATAAAATCAATTTCCTCTTCTGGAAAATCGATGGCCGCTTCTACATAGATGCGTAAATTGGTCACGTCTTTTATCAAGGTATTAATTTCTTTAGAAAAAGAACCCTGCAAAGATTGGCTGGCATTGAGTGCCGCTTTTTCTGTGGTACTGGCGATGAGATCGGCGATAGCCTCGGCCTGTGCCAGATCTATTTTGTCATTAAGGTAGGCGCGTTCGGAAAATTCGCCCGCCCGTGCGGGCCTGGCGCCCAGAGCGCAGCAGGTTTTAACCAGCAGATCCAACACCACGGGCCCACCGTGGGCTTGTAGTTCGACCACCTCTTCCCCGGTAAACGAGTTGGGCGCGGGAAAATACAGAATGATGCCGGAGTCTAGGGTGACGTTGTCGGAATTGTAAAAGCGGGAGAAGTGCGCGAAACGCGGTGTTGGCTCAACTTTGCTGATTTTCTGGCCAATTGCCAGGGCCCTGGGCCCGGAGAGCCTCACGATACCGATACCACCACGGCCAGGCGCCGTGGCAATGGCGACTATGGTGTCAGTACTATAAGGGGCCAGAGTCATTTGGATAGTATTCCCTGTGAGCTATGCTCTGGCCCGGCGGGCAGAACCCTGGCGTTTCGATTCCCCTCAGCCAGCAGCTTCGATTCTTTTGGTGATGACATATTGTTGGGCCATGGATAACAGGTTGTTAACAACCCAATACAATACCAGCCCCGCGGGGAACCACAAAAAGAAGAAGGTAAACATCACTGGCATCCACTGCATAATCTTGGCCTGCATGGGGTCTGGTGGCGGGGGGTTCAACTTCTGCATAAACCACATGCTGGCACCCATCATTAATGGCAGCACAAAGTACGGGTCCATCACTGACAGATCGTGTATCCACAGGATAAATGGTGCGTGGCGTAAATCGACCGCTTCCATCAACACCCAGTAGAGGGAGATGAACACGGGCATTTGTACCAGTATGGGCAAGCAACCGCCCATGGGATTGATTTTTTCTTTCTTGTACAACTCCATCATGGCCTGCGACTGTTTTTGCTTGTCGTCAGCATATTGCTCTTTTATATCGGCCATCTTGGGCTGGACGCGGCGCATGTTCGCCATGGACTGATAGCTTTTGGCAGAGAGTTTGAAGAAAGCGGCTTTGATGATTACAGTGAGCAGGATTATTGCCAGGCCCCAGTTCACGACAATTGCCTGTATCTGGGTGAGCAACCAAAATATGGGCTGTGCTATCCACCACAGCCAGCCATAGTCAACACTCAGCTCGAGATAGGGTGATATCTCGCGCAAGTCGTACTGATCTTTCGGCCCCGCGTAAAATCGAGCGCCTGTGGAGCCCTGCTTGCCCGGGTCCACGGTAACGGCCGGGCTGGTAAAACCGGCGATATTAAAACCGCCAGATGTTACCCGGGTGCTGTAGTTATGGGTTTGGTCCGGGTTGGGAATCCACGCACTGAGAAAGTAGTGCTGTATCATGGCAACCCAACCGCCTGGCAGTTGCGCCTTGAAGGGCTCCTCTTGCATATCATCAAAACTGAACTTGGTAAAACGGTCATCCGGTTGTGTTACCGCGGCACCCAGGAAGGGCACCATGCCCATGCCGGAACTACTGGCGGTGGGGTCTTTGCTGCCGTCCCGCTTGATTTGACCAAAGAGATTTGCCTGGAAACGCTGAGAGCTGTTATTGGTAATGATGAAGTCTATATCGACCACATAGCTGTCGCGTTGAAAAGTGAAGCGTTTGATGATGTTCAAACCCGACTCATCGCTCCAGTGTAAATCCACTTGCAGTGATTCTTCTCCGCCATCCAGGGAGTAACGAGTGGCATCGGCGGTATAGTCGGCGCGCTGACCCTTGTCGATTCCATTGGGACCGATCAGGCCGCTTTGCGCGACATAGACTCGCTGGCCATTTTGCTCGAGTAAGATAAAAGGTTGGTCGGGGTCATCGAGCTTTTCCAGATGTTTAGAGAGTGCCAGCTCAACAATATCGCCACCGTGAAGGTCTATGGCCAGTTGCAGGGTGCCGGTTTTAACCTGGATAATACGACCGCTGTTGTTGGTCTCAGGCAGTAGAGGGGTTTCATCCGTCTCCTCCCCGACAATTGCTACCGCCACGGGAATTTCGTCGCTGTTGTTGTGGCTGGTGTCGGCAACCTCGGCTGGAAATTCGTTAACTTCCTGTGGGAAGTCGGAGGTCATTCGGGCGACCGCCTGCGGGGCTGCCGCATGGTCTTCCTTAAAAGACACCCACTCGGTGAGCAGCATGAATGAGAGAACGGCAATAGCACCGATAAGCAATGAGCGTTGCAAATCCATAATTTGGTAGTCAGTTATTGGTGGGCGGGGTGATTGCACAAAGGTACGGGGTCGACTCCGCCTTCATGCCAGGGGTGGCACTTGGATAATCTTCGTATAGCCAGGTAGCTGCCTTTGAAAACACCGTGTATCTCTATGGCTTCCATCGCATAGCTGGAGCAACTGGGGTAAAAACGGCAGTGATTGCCCAAAAAAGGGCTGAGCAGTGTCTTGTAGCAAGAGAGCAGGAAAATCAAAATTCGGCGCATTGGGAACCCTGGGTCTTGTTAGATTCGAGTTTGGCTACGTTGCGAGCGAGTTTGTGCCACTGCCGCTGGAACAACAATGCCAATTCAGCATTGTTCATCTGGTCCAGTCCCCGGCGTGCCAGTACCACTACATCCAGCGCAACGCCCTCGGATGTCTGGCGTACAAACTCACGCGCGATGCGCTTGATTCTATTCCGCTGTACCGCGTGGCGGACATTCTTTTTGGCGATAACCAGGCCCAGACGATGTCCGGGCCCATTATTTATCCGTGCCAAGAGAAGCAAGTTACGATGGAAAGCTTTGGCATCCGGTTTGTCAAACACCCTGCTGTAGTCCCGGGCATTGAGAAGACGCTTTGATTTTCCAAAAGAGGCGTCAAACTGGTGGCTCACCGCGCACCGCTACTGCTTTATGCAGCTAAACGCTTGCGGCCTTTTGCACGACGGCGATTCAGCACGTGACGGCCAGCCTTGGTGGACATGCGAGAGCGAAAACCGTGGGTGCGCTTACGTTTGATTACGCTGGGCTGAAATGTTCTTTTCATGATGCTGTTCCGTTAATAAAGTAAATCGGGCGGGAAACCTTACTGCCCGAGAAAAAAGGTGGTGTATTCTATTGAAAAGGCAGTATTAATTCAATCCTAATGACGGTATTTTTGCGCTTATCCCGAAAGCACTTAGCGGTTTATTTTAGTGGCTTTGGCGGCGTCTTACCGGAGTCTGGCCGCGAAAGACTCGCCCCCGAAAACAGTGGCTATGGGACATCCACGCACACTTTCCACGCAGTTTATCCACAGGATACACACAATAAAAACTATCCCCAGTGTCTCTGAGTTAAGTCGATTAAAAAACGATCTAAAACAGCATAAGTTATTGATATATAACAATATAAATAATAACAAATATTTTAATATTTGTGTGGATAAGTGGCAGTTTCGGGCGTATTATGCGTGCATTGGTTGCCACTTTTCCGCCGACAAAAAAGAAAAGAGAATTCGGCCGGCCGGTGACCAAAACACAATACCCGGTTGGTATTTGTTAAACATTTTTTATGAATTAGACAAAAAGTTGATATTTGATGTCAGCTTTAAGGGGGTAAGTTTGCCTGATGTAGTTTGGCAGCAGTGTGTCACTCGCCTGCGGGAAGAGCTGCCTTCGCAGCAATTTAATACCTGGATACGACCGCTTCAAGCCAGTCTTGATGGACATGAGCTAAAGCTCTATGCACCCAACCGCTTCATCAAGGAATTTGTATCGGATAAATTCGCAGAGCGAATAAGTGAGTTGGTCCGGGAGCTCGCGCCCGAGGGGGCCACTAGTGTGGTTCTGGAGATAGGCGCGGCCGCCAACAGTTTTTCCATTGCGGCGAGTGAGCCCGTGCAGCCAGCAGTGGCTGATGTCGCCACGGCGATGACCACCGCCCCCGCTCCGCTTTCGGTCAGTGCCCCTACTCCCAATATGGGAAACTGGGCGGCGACAGCCAGAAAAAGCTCGCGTCGCGTAGAAGTAGAAGGCTCCTTGCAGCACCAGCATCATCTGGTCGAGAATTACACCTTTGACAATTTTGTGGAAGGTAAGTCAAATCAACTGGCCCTCGCCGCCTCACGGCAGGTCGCTGAAAACCCCGGGGACTCCTACAATCCGCTATTTCTCTATGGTGGCGTTGGTTTGGGCAAAACTCACCTGATGCAGGCGGTGGGCAATGCGCTAAAGGCGCGCGACCCCGGGGCAAAGGTTGTCTACCTGCACTCCGAACGGTTTGTGGCAGATATGGTAAAGGCACTGCAGCTAAACGCCATCAGTGATTTCAAACGCTATTACCGTTCGGTTGATGCTCTGCTCATTGACGATATCCAGTTTTTTGCCAAAAAGGAGCGCTCACAGGAAGAATTTTTCCACACCTTTAATGCGCTTCTGGAGGGTGGGCAGCAGATGATTCTGACCTGCGACCGCTATCCCAAGGAAATCGATGGCCTGGAAGAGCGGTTGAAATCCCGCTTTGGCTGGGGGCTGACCGTTGCGGTAGAGCCCCCGGAACTGGAGACGCGGGTGGCCATCCTGATGAAAAAGGCGGCGCAAGCCAATATAGATCTACCACACGATGCTGCTTTCTTTATCGCCCAGCGCATCCGTTCTAATGTAAGAGAGCTAGAGGGGGCGCTTAAGAGAGTAATAGCGAGCGCTCACTTCACTGCCAGGCCAATCGATGTGGCCCTGGTAAAGGACAGCCTCAAAGACCTGCTGGCATTACAGGCCAGGCAGGTTAGCCTGGATAACATCCAGCGCACGGTGGCCGAGTACTACAAGATAAAAGTAGCCGACCTCATGTCACGCCGGCGCAGCCGCTCGGTGGCCAGGCCGCGGCAGGTAGCCATGGCATTGGCCAAGGAGTTAACCAATCATAGCCTTCCCGAAATTGGCGATAGCTTTGGCGGTAGAGATCACACGACAGTGCTTCACGGGTGTCGTAAAATCAAGGAACTTCGCGAAAGCAACGCGGATATTCGCGAAGATTACAAGAACTTGCTACGATCTCTCACGACCTGATGATATTGTGTAGCAGTTGTCGCCACACTGTATTTCCGGCGGTTTTATGAAAATAATTAGGGAAGGGAAGCAGGCACTATGAAGTTTGTTATTTCGCGGGATGCATTGCTGAAGCCATTGAATCTCGTGGCAGGAGTGGTTGAAAGGCGCCAGACCTTACCTATTCTGGCCAATATATTGCTGGTAGTAGAGGGAGAAAGAGTGTCCATGACGGGCACAGACCTGGAAGTGGAGTTGGTGGGCCGCATTGTTTTGCCCGCCGCTGCAACAGAGTCCGGTGAAGTGACCATTCCCGCACGCAAGCTCGTTGATATTTGTAAATCGCTACCCGAGGGCAGCGATATTCAGTTCAATTCCTCGGAAGGCAAGGTTACGCTTAAATCTGGTCGCAGCCGCTTTACCTTGTCAACGCTGCCCGCCAGAGAGTTTCCCAACATTGAAGACAGCATGGGAACACAGAAGTTTACCGTCAAGCAGGGTCAACTGAAGCGACTTATAGAGCGAACCGCCTTTGCTATGGCCCAGCAGGATGTCCGTTATTATCTGAATGGTATGCTGTGGGAGCTTGAGCCCAACCAGATCAGGGTTGTGGCCACCGACGGTCATCGTTTGGCCATGTGTACACTGGAAACAGCGCTGGGCGTCTCGGAGACCACCCAGGTTATACTCCCGCGCAAGGGCGTAATAGAACTCGCGCGCCTGCTCTTGGATGACGAGGCCGATATATCGATTGTTATTGGCCGAAACCATATTCGTGCCACCACGGATGATTTCACTTTCACCTCCAAGCTGGTTGATGGGAAGTTTCCCGATTACAAGCGGGTATTGCCTAGAGCGGCGGATAAAATACTGTTGGGCTCCCGCCAGGAACTACGCCAGGCTTTTTCCCGAACGGCCATTTTGTCCAATGAAAAATACCGTGGCGTGCGCCTTAAGTTGACGGAAAACAATCTCGAAATTGTGGCTAATAACCCTGAGCAAGAAGAGGCCGAGGAGATGGTTTCTGTTGATTATCAAGGGGATAGTCTCGAAATGGGCTTTAATGTTGGCTACTTACTTGATGTCCTGGGTGTTCTTAGCGGTGACCAGATTAAGCTTTCACTGGCCGACCCCAATAGCAGCGCATTGCTGGAGGAGTCCGATGGCGGAGACTCTCTCTACGTCGTAATGCCCATGCGGCTCTGAGACACGACGAAGACGATTGCTTAGGGCGTGGGTTCGGCGCCGAAGTGATATTTTGTGGATCTGTCGCAACTTCAAATCAATAATGTAAGAAACCTGGGGCAGGTTAAGCTGCGGAACCTGGGTAAAGTTAACGTTTTTTATGGCCCCAATGGGGCGGGGAAAACCAGCCTGCTAGAGGCCATCCACTTGCTGGGCATGGCCCGGTCTTTTCGAGGAAGTAGCGTCAAGCCACTCATCAGTCACGGCAGCACTCACTGCGCTGTTTTTGGCAGCATCAAGACCGCTGGGGTATCAGGGCCAGGCGGCAACTTAACCTTGGGTGTACAGCGCAGTGCGACCGGCGAGGTACAAATCAAAGTGGCCGGGGCCGTGGTGCGCACAGCGGCCCAGTTGGCAGAGCATTTGCCATTGCAAACCATTGATGCCAGCAGCTTCGACCTTCTCAACGGCGCGCCGCAGGCCAGACGACAATATCTGGACTGGGGAGTGTTCCACGTGGAACAACGCTTCTTCAACCAGTGGCAACGATTTCAGAGGTGTATAAAACAACGCAATAATCTTCTCCGACATGGTAAAATGTCAGATGTGGAGCTGGCTGTATGGACACGAGACATGGCGGCGGCGGGAATCGCCATCAGCGAGTACAGGCAGAGCTACTTTGAAAAGCTGGAACGGCAGTTTTACGGTATCCTGGCGTCACTGGCGCCAAGCCTACAGGGTCTGGAGCTACGCTACAGACGGGGCTGGGACAAGACCCTGGGGTATGAGCAGGCCTTGAAGGCCAGCCTTGTCGTGGACAAAGAGCGAGGTTATACCCATGTTGGGCCCCAACGTGCTGACATTCGGGTTACAATTGACGGGCGGTTGGCCGCAGATGTGTTATCCAGAGGCCAGCAAAAGCTTGTGGTTTGTGCGCTTAAGTTAGCCCAGGGGCAATTGATGGGCGCGATGGGTAAAGGGCGGTGTACGTATCTGCTGGATGACCTTAGATCCGAGCTTGACGAACAGCATAGCAAACTTGTTTGTAGCCTGTTGTCCACCATGGGTGTACAGGTCTTTGTCACCAGCATTGCGAGGGACGACATAGGTTCGGTTTGGCCAAGTGGTGACAATATTGTGATGTTCCACGTGGAACATGGGCAGGTAAGCCCGGGATGAATGAGTTAACACACGGAATTCAATAGAATTTTTACAAATAAGGTATCAACGACTCCTATGAGTGACGCAGAACAGAATTACGATTCCTCCAGTATTAAAGTATTAAAAGGCCTGGATGCCGTGCGCAAGCGCCCCGGCATGTACATTGGTGACACAGATGATGGCACCGGCCTACACCACATGGTTTTCGAGTTAGTTGATAACTCTATTGATGAGTCCCTGGCGGGCCATTGTACTCAGATAAACATCACCATTCACCCGGACGAATCAGTGTCCGTGGGCGACGATGGTAGAGGGATTCCCACCGAGATGCATGAGGAAGGGGTTTCCGCTGCTGAAGTGATCATGACGGTGTTACACGCCGGGGGTAAGTTTGACGACAACTCCTATAAGGTGTCCGGCGGACTGCATGGGGTGGGGGTTTCTGTTGTAAACGCCCTTTCGGAAGAGCTGACGCTTACTATTCGCCGCCAGGGCAAAATGTTTGAACAAGTATACAAGCACGGCGTGCCGCAGGCACCCCTGGCAGAAATTGGCACGACAGAGAGCTCTGGCACACTGGTGCGTTTCAAGCCCTCTCCCGAAACCTTTACACACATAAAGTTCCACTTTGACCAACTCGCCAAACGGGTACGGGAGTTGGCCTTCCTGAACTCTGGTGTCAAAATTGTGCTCAAGGATGAGCGCAGCGGCAAAGAAGAACTATTTTGCTATCAGGGCGGTTTAAATGCGTTTGTGGAGTACCTCAACCAGAATAAAACCCCCGTCAACAAGATATTCCACTTCAGCGATGTCTATGGCGACGGTGTGGGGGTAGAGGTTGCCCTGCAATGGACCGACTCCTTCCAGGAGAATATCTATTGTTATACCAATAACATCCCCCAGCGCGACGGCGGCACGCACATGGCGGGCTTTCGCGCCTCCCTGACGCGTAACCTCAACAGTTATATAGAAAGGGAGGGTCTGGCCAAAAAGGCGTCAGTGTCCACCTCCGGTGATGACGCCAGAGAGGGCTTAACAGCTATTATCTCGGTCAAAGTGCCAGACCCTAAGTTTTCCTCCCAAACCAAGGATAAGTTGGTCTCTTCTGAAGTGAAGACGGCCGTCGAGCAGGCGATGAATTCGCGCTTCAATGATTACCTGCAGGAAAATCCCCAGGAGGCCAGGCTGGTGGTCGGCAAGATGATAGATGCCGCCAGAGCCAGGGAGGCCGCACGCAAGGCGCGCGAAATGACACGGCGTAAAGGCGCGTTGGACATAGCGGGCTTACCGGGCAAGTTGGCGGACTGCCAGGAAAAAGACCCAGCTCTATCCGAAATTTACCTGGTGGAGGGCGATTCTGCCGGCGGCTCCGCCAAACAGGGCCGAAACCGTAAATACCAGGCCATTCTGCCCCTGAAGGGTAAGATTCTCAATGTGGAGAAGGCCAGGTTTGACAAGATGCTGGGTTCAGCTGAAGTGGGCACCATAGTGACTGCCCTGGGCTGCGGTATAGGCAAAAGCGAATTTAATGCCGATAAACTGCGCTACCACAGCGTTATCATTATGACCGACGCCGATGTGGATGGGTCCCATATTAGAACTCTCTTGCTGACATTCTTTTTCCGGCAGATGCGTGAACTCATCGAGCGCGGGCATATCTTTATCGCGCAGCCCCCGCTTTACAAAATCGCCAAGGGAAAACAGCATCAATATCTGAAGGATGACGAGGCACTCAACCAATACCTGACACAGTCCGCCCTGGACAAAGCCGCCATCTACGTCAACCCGGATGCACCCCCCATTACCGGTAGCGCCCTGGAAGAATTGGTGGTTCAGTATCGGAAAGTGGCGGCAACAATCGACCGCTTGAGTCGCCTGTACAGCGCAGATGTGCTGTGGCAAATGGTTTATGGTGGGGATCTGAGCGTAGAGGAAATGACAGACGAGGCGCTGGTCAGCGCTTTTGCAGATCAACTTAGTGAGCGCTTACAAACCGTTTCAGCCAAGGGTAGCAGCTATACAACCGTGGTTCGTAAGGATCAGGAGCGCCAGCTGTACTTCCCGGTAGTCAAGCTCCTGTCGCATGGGGTGGAGTCCGAAACGGAATACCACCACGAGTTCTTCTCATCTGGAGAGTACCGGAGCATGGTGGCCCTGGGCGAAACACTCAACACTCTGATTGAGGAAGAGGGCTATATCCAGCGCGGCGAAAAGGTACTGCACACCCGTAGCTTTGCCGAGGGCCTGGAGTGGTTAATGAATGAGGCGCGCCGGGGCTATACCATTCAGCGTTATAAAGGTCTGGGCGAGATGAACCCGGAACAGCTGTGGGAAACCACCATGGATCCCGAGGTGCGCCGTATGCTGGTAGTAACTATCGAGGACGCCATCGCCGCCGACCAGATCTTCACCACGCTCATGGGCGACCATGTGGAGCCCAGGCGAGAATTTATCGAGAAAAATGCGCTTAATGTGGCTAATCTGGACGTGTAGTGTCGATTCTTTGTTGAGCCACTTCGGCCCCAAATACCGTTTCTTAAGTGCCGGGAACGGATGCTGATCATCCTGCAAGCGGAAAGAGTCCAATCATCGATTTAGCCAAGCATTGCAATCCTCACCTCCGAGATGAATTTTACTCTCGTCGATAGCCACTTGCTGACTGACGGCAAATCGGTCCGAGTCTATTTCGATGTTTTAATCGCAATTGAACTGAGCGAGCTATACAGATCTACATCCTCCTGGAAGATGGTCCTTATTAGATAATCCATTCGCGTACCCCTCAGCAGTTCCTCTGTAATTTTGGGTACTTTGAAGTTTTCCGACCGGACCAAGGGAATAGACTTCTCCAAGAGCTGAATTGCTGCCGCAGCCGGAAGTTCTACCTTTGGGTTGTGGTGGCCTGACGAATGAATACGCTCGTCCGAATCTGAAGAACGCAATCCATACTCGCGCTCAAGCATCGAGGTCACCTGGTCAAAGTCATCCAGCCTGAAATGGGAAATATTTGAATAGCGGTAGATTTCTGAAGATTGGGGTGTGTGGTGGGGATCTATATTGCTCATATCCTGGTCCGCCATCCACTCCAGGTAATCGTGGAACGAAAGCGGGTAATCCAACGCAACATTTACGCCATATGTGCTGTCGAGAATGCTTCGCCGCAATAACAATCCAGGCGACGGTATACCCTTCTTTTCTTGACCCAGAAAGAAGCGATTGCAAAGCTGCATATAACTGCTAAAAACACGCTGATAGGGGCAGCGCACAAAATTCAAAACTGGTTTCCCGGACTTGAGGTCCGAGGCTACATCTTCTAGATAGCCATCCCTCCCACGAAAAATTTTTCTCTCATAGAGATGGATGTTTAGGCCCACCTCACCGGATACGTAATCCAGAGCTTCATCAAGTAAGTTCGCATGATAAAAGAACCACTTTAATAAGGTCGTACAGCCCGCCTTTTGACTCCAACTCAACAAAAAAGGTACTGCAGCACTGCGATGGGGAATTCTGTTTCCGGTCACAAGGGCCATATTCATCAGGCCCTCAGATTCAGCACTCAACACGCTGTTTTTCTCATGGTTTCTATTACTCATAATCAGATTCAATAGTTAACGGTATATTGTACGGAACAAAATTTTGTTGAGAGAGTGGATTAGGCGTATTTATAAGCGTCGCCATTGCTGCCTTTGTTATGCTTTTTTCTGCCATACCAACCACGCCGCTTCTAACCACGAAAACGTGCCTGCACACTCCTACTGCGCACTCTGATTTGCTCCTGCCTTTCATTTTTAGTAAAGATAGGTACATCCGCTGGCAACAGATCTCTAATCCGGTCGAACTTTACTCGCCTAATGCTGGGTTGCGCATGTTTCGGCAATTCGTTTTTTAGCCCTTGCCAGCGCATCATAATTAATCCAGTTTTGTGACCTTCAGTATCGAGCCAATTTTGTACGCCAGGGTCATTGGCTGAGATTATGTAATGATACAGTCCGTCACTACTTTGATAGCTTTGAGCCGGAGTCAGCGTCGATGTTCTATGTTCATACTCGAGACTTACAAACCAGCGACTGCCAAGCTCTATACCTTGGTATGCGGCGCCCACTGGATGGGTAGTTAGGATCAAAGCTTCATCGCCTCCAAGCTCCCAAGAGCCGAAAGCAGAATATTGACCCGGCAAACCACCTGTAGATTCCCTGGATTCCGAAATGCTGTTTTGCGGGGAAAATTTCCAAAGTTTGTTGGAAAAGCCCAGCCATGTGGCCGTCCGGTCAAAAAGTGATATGGCGGTGTTATTCAGCTTCTCGGCCAACATGGCTTCAGTCAGGGCGGGTTTTTGACTAGTCCGCGGACCAAGTTTCTCTATAAGTAACTCTCCAGCACGTTCTGTTTGCCAATTGTTATGGGTATAACGAGCCAGTATTGTTTCTGCACCTTCAGCGTTTGGTAGCCAGTTGACCCCCTTGCCAGGATTATTACGGCTAACAATGATTTCAAAATTACCATTGGGACTTATTATCATGTCCTGGGAATCTAGCACGCTAACATTTGTGCTGCTGCCCGCCCCTTTTACACCGGGCTGTCCTACAACAAGCTGAAATACCAGGCCTATAGTTGAGCCTCGGGTTCCAATTATTTTATAGTCCGAATCATCATCAATAAGTGCGATGTAATAGTTGTTGTCTGGATTATCTAAGCCACTTTTTGAAGACCAATCTACAGCACGCATAAATCGAGGATATTCATGCTCCATCAGAGCCCCGGATTTTATTGAACCGACAATTGCGTAAAGCAGGGCCCGATAGCCTTCGGCTTTGCTTTGACTATCTTGATAAAATGGTTGTGCTTGCACCAGCGTTAGTGCCTCCTGTTGAGCACGAATAAAATTGTCCCAAGCGTTGTCCAGTGTAGAGTTGTTTCCGCTCGTTTGCTTTATGTTGAACACGGCAGGCTTTGAAAACAATTGCCCGGCAAAAAAACCGACGGCTAATGCAATGACTGGAATAATTAGCGTGAGAATTATTTTCTTCATATCAGAACCATGGGTCTACTGGCGATTATTAACCAGGCCAAATCTCATTTTTATCGCATAGGGCAGTGGCAATGGACGGACCACGCAGTGATCCTATACTACTTCCGCAGACACTTTTTATGCACACAGTTTTTCACACCCTTGCGGTGATTGAAAGTTGAGCGCGGTGTGCGAACGCTCGCCATTGTAGAATTCGATGTGCTCGATAATGTGTGCTGCAACGCCATCTTCAGAGCGCTGATTGTCAATCCGGTGTTGCGCTCACCCCCAGGCGGACATACCTGCACTGGATATAGGATATTCACTTCAACCTGCGTACACTCAGCATACGCCAGGGTAGGGGTAGTAAAGTCCAGGCCGTCTGTCACAGTAAAAATGGTTGAGAAATTATGGATCTGAAGAGGTTTTTCCCACTGCTACTGATCAGCAGTGCTCTGTTTATGGGCGGCTCCATCCGGGCCGCTGATGAACCTGCAGGGCCGCAGCCCGCATGGCTTGGCTTGTCCGCAACTCAGCAAAGGGCAGTGCTCTCCTTTGCCGAAGACTATAAAGAATTCATGGGTGTGGCGAAGACGGAGATCAGCTTTGTCAGCGAGGCGGTAAAATTAGCCCGGGCCGCCGGCTTCTCGCCGCTTTCGGAGAAAAGCGTGCTCAAACCGGGCAAGCGGTTTTACGACATCAACCGGGACCGTACTATCACACTGATGGTGATCGGCCAGCAGTCTTTTATGCAGGGCTTTCGGGTAATCGGTGCGCACATTGATTCCCCCAGGCTAGAATTGAAGGGTCGTCCTCTCTATGAAAGCGAGGGCTTTGCCCTGTTCCAGACCTACAGGCACGGCGGCATCAAAAACTATCAGTGGGTAAACCTGCCCCTGGCATTGGTGGGCCACGTGGACAAAAAAGATGGCTCCCGGGTGATGATATCCGTGGGCCTGGACGCCGATGATCCGGTTTTTATCATTCCCGACCTGTCACCCCATGTCGACCAGGACTTTCGCGAGCGGGTAAACCGCGATGTGATTGCTGGCGAGGAGCTGGATCCCATTATTGCCTCGTTGCCGGGTAGGGAATCCTCGGTGTCGGATGAGGTCATGGCCTACTTGAAGGCAGAATACGGTATAGAGAAACAAGACCTGGTCTCTGCCGAACTGGCGCTGATACCGGCCATGGCGCCCAGAGATGTGGGCTTTGATCGCAGCCTAATGGCCATTTATGGCCAGGATGACAAGTTGTCTTCCTATGCGGCACTGCGGGCGCTTTTTGACCAGAAGATACCACAACACACGGCAATGGCTTTTCTGGTGGACAATGAGGAGGTGGGAAACGTTAACAACACCGGGGCAAAATCTACGTATCTTGTTGATTTAATGAGTGAATTAATTTATCGCGAGCGCGGCGAGCGCTACAGTGACCACGATTTAAGACAGGCCCTGCGAAATACCAAAGTTGTATCCGCCGATGTAAACCCCGGGGTCCACCCCACCTGGCCTGAAGTTTGGGAGGCGGGTAACGCGCCCCGGCTGGGGCACGGTATAAATATCAAGCTCTACGGTGGCGGCTTCAACGCCAACTCAGAATACATCGCCTGGAGTCGCGCCTACCTCGATGCGTCTGATATTGCGTGGCAAACAGCCACCTATAAAGGCCGGGCCTCCGGCGGCACTATTGGCAGCTCCCTGTCCAAGGATAATATGGAAGTAATCGACTATGGCGTGCCGGTGTTATCCATCCACTCCACCTATGCCGTTAGCGCCAAAGTGGACGTGCACATGCTATACCGGGCTATGGCCGCTTTTTATGCGTATCAAAACTGAGCCCGCTATGAATTTATACAACAGAGCGTAGGCTTGGCATCTGTACTTACAAACTAACGACTATTAGTATATAGTTTGCAGCCAGAAAGAAATCCAAATATTGTGGACCGAATCCAGGAGAGCCCCATGAGCCAGTGCCCCTTCGATAATTTTAGCAATATGATTGACCCCGACACCTATGCCGAGGGCATGCCCTATGAGGAGTTGGCGCGTATTCGCAAGTCCGGCCCCATCCACTACCTGGACGACCCCACCATGGGAGTGCCCTACTGGCTAATCACCGGTCGTGATGAAATAGACTTTATCTCAAAAAACCCCAAGCTATTTTCCAGTGCAGCCCGCTCTGCCCTTTCGGATGAATATTCGGAGGAGGATATGGAGACAATTCACCGCAATATGCTGATCAACATGGATCCACCGCGACAGATGAAGTCGCGTAAAATTGTCAGGCCCCACTTTACTCCGCGGGCTGTCGCTTCCTACGAGCGACGCTTTCGTGATCTGGCCAAAGAAATCGTCGACCGGGTAGCCAGCCGTGGTGAATGTGAATTTGTCGAGGAAGTGGCGGCGGAGCTGCCGCTGTTGGCAATTTTGGAGCTGTTTGGTATTCCAGCTGAAGATCGCAAGGATTTCTTTCAGTGGACTAACGCCATGATGTTCAGCCAGGACCCCGATATGGCGGTGGATGAGGAGTCCGCCCAGCTGGCATCGCTGGAGGTAATCTCCTACGCCATGAAGCTGATGGCACAGCACCGCGAAGAACCCACAGATACCTTGATCGGCGCCCTGCTGGACGGCAATGGCGATGATGAGGGGCTGGATGAAGATGAGTTTGTCTGGTTCTTCCTGCTAATGATTTCCGCAGGCAATGAGTCCACCCGCACGGTGACCAGCCACGGTATGCGCATGCTGATGGAACACCCCGACCAGATGCAATACCTGGTAGATAACCCCGATAAAATTGCCAATGCCTGTGAAGAAATGTTGCGCTATAACACGGCCTTTATCCTGATGCGCCGCACGGCCATGGAAGATGTTGAGGTAGCAGGCAGGCAGATTAAGAAGGGCGACAAGATCATCATGCATTACCACACGGTAAACCAGGATGAGAGTATTTTTGGCGAAGATGCCATGGAGTTTGACGTAACTCGCGCAGAGAGAATGCCCGATCTGTATAAGCAGCACCGCGCCTTTGGTGTCGGCCAGCATTTTTGCCTGGGTACGCATTTGGCCCGCCTGGAAGTGCGGGTGATGTTTGAAGAGATTATTCCGCGCCTGCGAAATCCAAGTTTGGTTGGCGAGGTGGCTTATACCCGCTCTAGCCTGGTCAGCGGCATCAAGCGCATGCACATCACCTTCGACCCCGAGGTAAGAGAGGGTGAGCAGGCGGCCTGACCACTACGTCCGTCCCGGGTCTAACTTGCCCTGAGTGTCGCCATCATCACCCCGGCGCTAAAATAGCCTGGCTTGCTGCAAGCAGATTTGCGTACACCGGTATTTTCCTGAGTTGGGCAAGGTCGGCCAGCTCAGGTTGATGCTCGGCGGTCAGTTGGGCCAGCGTGTCTTTGCCCTTCCCTGTTTTCACCAACACAGGCTGGCAGCCAGACGCCAAAGCCGCCTGTAAATCCTTCAGGCTGTCACCCACAAAATAGGCACCCTTAGCTGTCTCGCCCAGCTCGGTTTCCATGGCTTCGATCAAACCGGTGGCGGGTTTACGGCAGCGGCACCGCTCCTGGGGCAGGTGCGGGCAATAAAATATGCCGGCGATAGTGCCCCCCTCCCCCTCTACCAATTCGAGCAATTTGGCGTGAATTTCCTCCAGCGTATCCAGGGTAAAAAAGCCGCGGCTCAAGCCCGATTGATTGGTGGCAATTGCAACGCGAAACCCGGCGCGCGATAAATGTGCGATGGCCTTTATACTGCCGGGAATGGGTATCCACTCTGCCAGGGTGCGAATATAGGTGTCGGAATCCTGATTGATGACCCCGTCCCTGTCCAGAATCAGCAGCGTCACTGTCTTTTCCCTATTTACTCACAACAAGCAGTGAAATGTCCGCAACTTCCATAAACGTGTCGCGTAATGTCTTTAACAGGTTTAGTCGGTTGTCGCGTAGCGCGGCGTCCTCTGCGTTCACCATGACACCGTCGAAAAAGGCATCCACCGGCTCGCGTAAGCCCGCCAGTGCAGCCAGCGCTTCGGCGTATTCGCCTTTTTGGCTATGCCCATGGCTGATGTCTTTCGAGGTCTCCAATGCCTTAAAGAGTGATATTTCCTGGGCCTCTACCAGTAAGTTGGCGCTTACTTCTGAAAACACATGGCCGGGGTCTAGCTTGCCCAGGATATTTGACACGCGCTTATTGGCGGCCGCCAGCGCGCTCGCTTCAGGCAGTTGGGTAAAGGCGTGTACCGCGTGAACCCGGTGCTGAATATCAATAGGCCGGCCGAGTTTCTTGGCACTGACCGCCCTGAATACCTCGACCGGAATATCTTCATCTTCATACCAGGCCCGGAACCGCTCTATCATGTAATCAAACACCTGGGCGGTGGTGCCCTGCGCTAGCAGCCCATCGGGGTATTGCGCAACGGCCAGTTCCAGGGCGTCCCGCAAATCCAGATCCAGCTCTTTTTCCACAATAATGCGCAGTACAGCCAAAGAGGCCCGGCGCAGTGCGAAGGGATCTTTGGAGCCGGTGGGCGCCTGGCCTATGCCAAAAATACCGCACAGTGTATCCAGACGATCTGCCAGCCCCAGGGCACACGCCGTCGGTGTCTGCGGTAGCTGATCGCCGGCGAACTTAGGCCAGTATTGTTGGGCCAGCGCGGCGGCCACGTCGGCCTCCTCGCCATCGTGCACCGCGTAATAGCTGCCGGCTATGCCCTGCATGTCGGAAAATTCCAGCACCATATCGGTGCCCAGGTCTGCCTTGGACAAAAATGCCGCCCGCCTGGCCTTTTCTGCCGAGCTGCCAATTTTCTGGGCAATCTCACCGGCCAGCTGCTCTACCCTTTTCGTTTTATCATAGAGTGAGCCCAGCTTTTGCTGAAAAACAATATTTTTCAGAGACTCCACCCGGTCCGCCAGAGGCTTTTTCTTGTCGGTCTCAAAGAAAAAGGCGGTGTCGCTGAGCCGGGGGCGTATCACCCGCTCGTTTCCTGCAATGACCTGGATTGGGTCAGTGCTCTCGATATTGCAGATGGTGATGAAGTTGGCTTTAAGCGCTCCGTGTTCATCCACCAGGTGAAAATATTTCTGGTGTTCTTTCATGGAAGAGACCAGGGCCTCGGCGGGCAGCTGCAAAAACCGTTTATCGAAGGAGCCGGTGAGAGCAACCGGCCATTCCACCAGGCCGGTAACCTCATCCAGAAGCTTGGGGTCTATGACAGCGGTGGCTCTGAGGGCGCTGGCTTCCACCTCAAGCTGATCGCGAATCATACTCTGGCGCAAGCCGAAGTCGGCAACAACCTTGGCATCCAACAGAATATCCGCATAATTTTCCGGCAGGTCGATGGCCAGTGGCCCCTGGCTGTGAAAGCGGTGACCGTAGGTGGTATTACCCGTTGGCACACCCAGTATTTCACCGTGATCACTGTCCTGACCCAGCATGAGCACAACCCAGTGCACCGGCCGGACAAATTCAATGCGGCTGGCTCCCCAGCGCATTTTCTTGGCAATGGGAAGCTGCGCAATGGCATTGCTGACAATACCGTTCAGGGCGTCTTTGGCCGTCGCCCCCTGTACGGTTGAGCGCAGGCCCAGGCGGACGCCTTTTGCGCTGTCGATGGCCTGAAGTTGCTCGGGCTGCACGCCCTGCTTGCGGGCAAAGCCCAGGGCGGCAGGGGTCCAGTCGCCATTGTCATCTTTGGCGCGGTCCACGGGGGGGCCCAGCACCTCAATATCCTTGGCGGGTGCCTGCAGTTGTACCGCCGCAATTTGCACCGCCAGTCGCCTGGGAGAGGCGTACCACTTTACCTCGCCAAAACCCAGTTTGTTTTGTTCCAGCCCCTGGCAAATACCGTCTCGAAAAGCGAGAGCCAGTGTTTTTAGGGCCTTGGGGGGAAGCTCCTCTGTCCCCAGTTCAATCAGCAGAGTCTCTGTGCTCATTTAGCTGGCCTCCGCTTGAAGTTTGGCCAGGGTTTCGCGTCGTAGGCCCTCCTCGGCGAGGGGAAAGCCCAGGGCTGCGCGGGCATTGAAATAGGCCTGGGCGACAGCGCGGGACAGGCTTCGCACCCGCAGGATAAAGCGCTGGCGCTCGGTAACCGAGATGGCGTGGCGGGCATCCAGCAGGTTGAACGCGTGGGAGGCCTTCATCACCATCTCGTAGGCGGGCAGGGGCAGGTTCTTGTCAATCAAGCCGGTGGCTTGAGACTCACAGTGGTCGAAAAAGGCGAACAATTGCTGTGTATCGGCCTCTTCAAAGTTATAGCGCGACATTTCCACCTCGTTTTGGTGGAAGACATCGCCGTAAGTGATCACCCCTTGTGGGCCCTTTGCCCACACCAGGTCGTAGATGCTGTCCACGCCCTGCAGGTACATGGCAATACGCTCCAGGCCGTAGGTAATTTCGCCGCTGACGGGGAAGCACTCAAGCCCCCCCACTTGTTGGAAATAGGTGAACTGGGTGACCTCCATGCCATTGAGCCACACCTCCCAACCCAGACCCCACGCGCCCAGGGTGGGCGATTCCCAGTTGTCCTCGACAAAACGTATATCGTGTATAGCAGTATCAATGCCCAGCGCTTTCAGGGAGTCCAGATACAGCTCCTGTAGATTGTCCGGGGAGGGCTTCATAATTACCTGAAACTGGTAATAGTGCTGCAGCCGGTTGGGGTTTTCGCCATAGCGGCCATCGGTGGGGCGCCTGCAGGGCTGTACGTAGGCGGCATTCCAGCTCTCCGGGCCTATAGCCCGCAGGAAGGTGGCCGGGTGAAACGTGCCCGCACCCACCTCCATATCCAGCGGCTGCAGCACAACGCAGCCCTTGTCACCCCAGAATTGCTGTAGTTTGAAGATAAGCTCTTGAAATGTATGCGTTTGTTCCAGAATCTCTGACACCGGGGTTCCCGTTTGGTGGTTGCAAAAAGCGGCCTATTATACAGGCTCTTTTGTCGGCATAATACGCGCTTTCGCCACTGCCCACCGTGAGTATGGCATACCGCCCAGAACAGACCTGTTAATGGACCAGATCAAAGCATTGTTGATAAAGGGGTTGCTGCACCTGAGCGCCCTGCTCCCTCTGTCTGTCGCCCGTGCCCTGGGGCGCCTGGTCGGTCGCCTGTACTGGCCACTAGGGGGGCGCAGCCGCAAGGTAACCCTGCACAATATTCGGGCCGCCTTTCCAGAGATGTCCGATGCCGAGGTGCGTGCACTGGCCAGGCAAAGCCTGATTGCCACCGGGGAGACAGCGGCCGAGATGGGCCACGTGTGGATAAAGCCCTGGAGCGAGGCGTCGCTGCTGATCAAAGAAGTCCATGGAACCGAATTGATTGCCAGCGCACTAAGAGACGGCCGGGGAGTGATTGGCCTGGCCCCGCACTTTGGCAACTGGGAAGTGATGGGGCTTCACCTGGCAACCCTGGGCAAAACGGTTTCCCTGTATAGTCCCCCCACATTGGAGGCGCTGGGGCCGATTATCGAAAAATCGCGCAGGGGCAGTGGTGCGACCCTCGTGCCCACCACCCGTCGCGGCTTGGCCAAACTACTGAAGAGTGTGAAGGCCGGGTGTATTTCGGGGATATTGCCCGACCAGGTGCCACCGGATGTGAGCGCTGGGCAGAACAGCCTGTTTATGGGCATACCCTGCTTTACTGGCACCCTGGCCTGCAATATTATTCGCCGCACCGGAGCTCTGGCTGTTTTTGGCTCGGCCCAGCGAGTGCCGGGCGGGTTCGTGGTTCGCTACGAACTGGCCGACCCGGAAATTTACGATGAAGATATGGCGGTCTCCCTGGCGGCATTGAACCGGGGCGTGGAGACCTGCGTGCGCAGATGCGTGGAGCAGTACCAGTGGGAGTACAAGCGTTTTCGTGTGAGACCAGGCAATGGCCCTGGCTTCTACGATGACATGTAATAGTTTCAAAGGCTTTTTAACAACAATCGAGGTGTTATGTTTTACGGAAAGATAGTGGCGGGGCTTTTGGGCCTCCTGGTGGGCGGCCCCATTGGTCTTATGGTCGGTGTGTTTATTGGCCATTCCTTTGACAAAGGGCTAGTCAGGACACTGCAATTTGGTTCACCGGAAAATATAGAGCGCATCAAGCTCAGTTTTTTTGAAACCACTTTTTTGTTATTGGGGTATTTGGCCAAGGCCGATGGTCGGGTTTCGCAGCAGGAAATTGACCACACCGAAACCCTGTTTTCCCAGATGGGGCTCACTGGCGAGCAGCGCAACCGAGCCAAGGAACTGTTTCGCGATGGCGCGGCGGCAAGTTTTAACCTGGAGCAAACGGTCGCCTCGTTTGTACAGGTCTGTGGTGCTCAAAAGCGGTTGCAGCAAACCGCGTTGTTGTTCCTCATCTCCCTGGCTCTGGCCGATCAGTCCATAGATCAGGCAGAGCACGCGGCGCTACAAAGAATCGCCACCCTGATGGGTTTCAGCACAGCGCATCTGGAACAGCTGTTGGCCATGGTGCAGGCCCAGGGGCAATTTCATACGGGCGCCGGTGGCCAGTCGCCCGGTACCAGCCTGAGCAATGCCTATCGGGCACTGGGTGTTTCCGAGACGGCATCCGATAAAGAAATAAAGCGAGCCTACCGCAAGCTGATGAGTGAAAATCACCCGGACAAGCTTATCGCCAGAGGTGTACCCGAGGATATGATCAAAATCGCCACCGAGAAATCACAGGATATCTCCGGCGCCTACGACATGATTCGGAAAAATAGAAAGTAACTAATAAGTACTAGAAGAGGAGTCCGGGGAGTGTAGTTGATCTGGAAAACCGTCTGCCGCAGGGAAGCGGGGGGCGGCATGCTAGATGTTTATTCTTAGTATTTCTGAACAGAGGTTGCTCATGGTCGCCAGAACATCGGCGTAAACAACACCAGCAAGGTAA
>Ga0209987_10000131_pt1 | contig 34420 bp, 29 predicted proteins | sample N074metaG_FD_182134 | JGI IMG/M metagenome (GOLD analysis project Ga0209987, IMG submission 182134) | Deep subsurface microbial communities from Kermadec Trench to uncover new lineages of life (NeLLi) - N074 metaG (SPAdes) (version 2) | ecosystem: Environmental > Aquatic > Marine > Ocean trench...
GGCAAAGCCAACCTGGTATTCGGCAGTGCCCACAATGCATCAGGCGCTCCTGACTCGCGCCAAACGCAACCGGGAGATCATCGACCGGGCGCGCCTGCGATTCATTCGATCATCGTCTTCGTCGTTACCACCACAGGTCCTGGCTGAGCTCGAGAAGACATTCGGCGTGCCCGTAGTGGAAGCGTATGCAATGACCGAGGCGTCACACCAGATGACCTGCAATCAGCTGCCACCGGGTTTGCGGAAGCCCGGGACAGTGGGCTGTGCCGCCGGACCCGAGGTCGCCATCATGGACGAGGCCGAGGCGGAGCTGCTGGAAACCGGCGAGACGGGAGAGGTCGTCATCAGGGGTGATAACGTTACGTCCGGATACGAGAACAACCCGGCCGCGAACGCTGAGTGCTTTGTGAGCGGCTGGTTCCGAACCGGCGACCAGGGTGTCATGGATAATGATAGATACCTGACGATTACCGGCAGGCTGAAAGAGATCATAAATCGCGGCGGTGAAAAAATTTCGCCACGCGAAGTCGACGAGGTACTCATGGATCACGCTGCCGTCCAGCAGTGTGTGACGTTTGCCATGCCACACAAGTCGCTTGGCGAGGAGGTTGCAGCGGCCATTGTTCTGCGTGACGGTGAGCATGCCGATGAAAAGGAGATTCGGACTTTTGCCGGGGAACACCTTGCGACTTTCAAGGTGCCGCGCAAAATCATCTTCCTTGACGAGATCCCCAAGGGCGCGACGGGCAAACTGCAGCGAATCGGTCTTGCCGAGAAGCTGGGGGTCGCCTGATGCGAATCTGCATTTACGGTGCGGGCGCGATCGGCGCCTGGCTCGGCGTGCAATTGTCACGGTCGGGCGAAGAGGTCACGCTGATCGCGCGCGGCCCGCACCTCGCCGCAATGCAGAGCAATGGTGTGAAGTTATTGTTGGGCACAGAGGAGATAATCGCGCATCCTCGCTGCGTGGAAAATCCGCAGGATGCCGGCGCGCAGGATTACGTCATCATTACGCTGAAAGCGCATTCTTTCCCGGGCATCGTCGAAACACTTCCGCCGCTGTTGGACGACAATACGACCGTGGTGACCGGGGTCAATGGCATTCCGTGGTGGTACTTCTATCAACTGGAAGGTCCGTACGAGAATCATAAACTCGAAAGTATCGATCCAGGCGGCAGGATCTGGGATGCCGTCGGACCGCAACGAGCGCTTGGCTGCGTCGTCTATCCGGCCGCCGAAATTGTCGAGCCGGGCGTCATTCGCCACATCGAGGGTGACCGGTTTATTCTCGGGGAGCCCGATGGCCGGCAATCAGAGCGTGCCGATAAACTTTGCGAGGCATTGAAAAGTGCCGGTTTTACGTCTCGGGTCCGCAGCAATATTCGTGATGACATCTGGGTCAAACTCTGGGGCAATCTCTGTTTCAACCCGATCAGTGCGCTGACGCATGCGACCCTCGATAAGGTGGCCGGCGAAGCCGGCACCGGGGACGTGTGCCGGAACATGATGCTCGAGGCCCAGGAAATCGGTGAAAAACTCGGGGCAAGATTTCGAATCAACGTAGACAAGCGCATTGCGGGAGGTGCGGCTGTCGGTGCGCACAAGACGTCAATGTTGCAGGATCTGGAATTGGGCAGGCCGATGGAAATCGATGCGTTGGTTACGGTAGTGCAGGAACTGGGGCGGATGGTGGATGTGCCGACGCCGACGATTGATGTAGTGTTATCGCTGATCCAGCAGCGTGCGCGTGTAGCGGGCACGTATTGATAGAGAGGAACCGAAAGAAACGGTATCGGCCGACTATGACTAACCAGAATAAAAACGGCACCAACGACGCTTTCGATTCGCTCGAATTGCCATCGATGACACCCGGCAGCCTCGCACGCAAGTTCGGGCCCGGCATGATGCTGATGATGACCGGTATAGGCACCAGTCACCTGGTTACGGCGCCGGTCGCGGGCGGGCGATATGGGTACGCGCTACTGTGGTGTCTGCCGATCGCCTACATCTTCAAGTACTACGGTTTCGAAATGGCGATCCGTTTCACGCATGCAACCGGTCGCAGCATGCTCGATGCTTATGCCACCGCATGGAAAAAGATTCCTGTCTGGTATGTGCTGATAACCACCATCATCCAGTCTGCTGTCGGGCAGGCAGGCCGATTAATAGCGTCCGCCGCAGTCGTTTTCTATTTTTTCCGGCTTTATCTCGGGCTGGACATACCAGGCATCGATGACGACGGGGAACTCGCGGTCTATGGTTTTCTCCTTGGCGTGACAGCCGTTGCGATAATCCTGCGTGGCCGCTACGCGGTCGTCGAACTGGTAACGAAGATTGCTGCGGGTATCCTGATCGTTTGCACATTCGCGGTTTACTTCGTGCAGCCTGCGCCGGTCAGTGGATTCGTTCACTTCTTCCGACTCGACGCCCCCGAGGGTTCGTGGTTGATCATCGCCTCATTCCTCGGTCTTCTGCCAACCGGCATCGATGTCTCATTGCAGGCGTCCGAGTGGGGTAAAGCCAAGAAAGTCGGCATGGGCCGTTTGCGTGGCCCGATGGAAGAGCAGGGACTCGCCAAATCGTTCGATGCATTTAACGCCAGGAAATCGGATCTCGGCATCGATCGGTCACAACTGCCGGCACACGCCCAGGAGTATTGCCGGCGCTGGTTCAAAATAGGACTGCTTGATTTTCGCCTCGGTCACGTTATTTCGTTTCTGCTTGCCACGATATTCCTGGTCCTCGCCGCAGTCTGGCTGTATCCGAGCGAGGTACGCGGCAATGCCGTTATGGGGGAGATCGCCAGGATATTTACGGAGAGCGTGGGTCCCCACCTGATGATCATTTTTCTAATAGGCGCACTTGCGGCGACCTATTCAACGGCGTTCAATTACTTTGACGGCTGGCCACGCGTTGTTGGCGCCTGTTGCCGGAATCTGTTTCGAAGTACCGCATCGTTACCCAGGACGAGTCGCGAAGAGCTGAGCGAGCAGCAACGCAAGACCTGGTATTCGGAATATAATATTTACCGGGCAACCATGTTTTTCTCGCTCGTCACATCGGTTGCCATCATCGCCGGCCTGCCACGTCCTGTTTACCTCGTTTTGCTTGCGTCTGCGCTCGCTTTTTTCGTAGCACCGGTAATATTCTTTTTGAATCTTTACTATTGCCTGACGATTATTCGCAAGGACGACAAGGTCTTTTACCCGTCAACGTTTGCCACCTGGTTTGGCTGGTTAAGCCTGGTCGTATTCACGGGAATGTCCCTGATACTCATCATGCAACGGCTATTCGGAATTGCCCTGTTTGCCGCATAGCAAAGAACATAAATGACGGAAATGCAGATCGACATAAAATCTCCTTACCTGATTTTCCTCGGCGATGAGCCGGAGGAAACACATGCCAAGACCGGGCTGGGAATAGCACACTGGCGGCCCGAACTCTGTACCGGCCAGTATCGGCTGCCAGGATCAGGCGTCGACCTGGGGCTTCCGGATATGACGCCTGCGCAAGCCAGAGCCGCGGGGGCACAAACGATGATCTGGGGGGTGGCTGGCGTCGGCGGCACCATTCCCGGGCATTGGGTGGCTACGCTGTTCGAAGCGCTGGACGCGGGTCTCGACATTTGCGCAGGCACCCATTCGTCGCTGACCGAAGTCCCCGGGCTTGCAGAGGCGGCAGCCATTAAGGCTGTTGCGCTGATCGACGTCAGGTCGCCGCCACCTGACCTGCCGGTTGGCACTGGAGCAAAGAGGTCAGGCAAACGTCTGCTGGCGATGGGCACAGATTGTGTCGTCGGCAAAAAGTATACGGCACTCGCGATCGCAAAAGAGATGAAGGATCGTGGCTGGAATTCGGATTTCAGGGCGACCGGGCAGACCGGAATCATGATTGCCGGTGGCGGCATTCCGATCGATGCCGTGGTGTCGGATTTTGTCTCCGGCGCGGCGGAAATTCTGTCGCCGGATAACGATGCCGATCACTGGGATGTCATCGAAGGGCAGGGGTCACTGTTTCACCCGGGGTACGCTGCGGTGACGCTGGGCCTGTTGCATGGATCCCAGCCGGATGCATTCGTCGTCTGCCATGCTGCCGGGCGGAAGTATGTTGAAGCATTTCCCGAATGCCTGTTGCCGGATATTCCGACGCTGATTGAACAGACTATCGTTTGCGGACACGTGACCAATGCCGACATCCGCTGTGCGGGCGTTAGTGTCAATACGTCGGCGATGGATGCCGATGAACGTGAATCGCTCTTAAGCGAACTGTCGGAGCTGACGGGATTACCATGTGTCGATCCGGTCGCTACCGGGGTTGGCCCGATTGTCGGCTATCTCGACGAGAACTTCTGATCCGGAGACGAATATTGCCTTACGAAATAAAGCTCGAGCCTAAAACCTGGTTGTTGCGCAAGCCGTTCAGAATTTCGCGCGCAAAACAAACTCATGCCGAAACGCTACTGTGCCATATTTCCGACGGCACACACACGGGATCGGGCGAAGCGGCCGGCGTGACATACAAGGGCGAGACGATTGATTCGATCAGAGAGCAGATCGAGGCGGTCGTGCCGCAGATCGCAGATGGCATCAGCCGGGATGAGCTGCAGCAGATATTGGGGCCAGGTGGCGCGCGCAATGCTGTGGACTGCGCGTTGTGGGATCTCGAAGCGAAACAGTCAGGGCGCACCGTCTGGCAAATGCTCGGCTGGCAGCCGCATGCGGTGACCACGGTCTATACGGTCGGCATCGATAGCCCGGAAAATATTCAAAAAGACGCGGCGGCGCATGCCGATTTCCCGATTCTCAAGGTAAAAGTCGGCATTGGCGACCCGCTCGAGCAGCTTTCCGCAATCCGGAACGGTTCGCCGGATGCCGCGCTCGTAATCGATGCCAACCAGGCCTGGACGGCCGACGATCTGGACAACTATGCGGCGGGCCTCAAGGCGCTGAAAGTCGAGATGATTGAGCAGCCTCTCGAAGTTTCCATTGATGAATCACTCAGAGAATACGAGTCTCCGATTCCACTGTGTGCGGATGAATCCTGTGACACCCGGGCGGACCTGGACAGGCTTGTCGGCCTGTACCAGATCATCAACATCAAACTGGACAAGACGGGCGGGCTCACGGAAGCTCTCGCCCTTGCATTGCAGGCGGAGTCAATGGGATTCGACCTGATGGTCGGTAACATGCTCGGTTCCTCCCTGGCAATGGCGCCGGCGTTCGTCATCGCGCAGCGTTGCCGGTACGTCGACATCGACGGTCCCCTGTTGCAGGCAGAAGATTGCGCTCACGCTTTAAAATATGAAAGCGGGCAGGTCGAACCATTCAGCCCCGGGTTATGGGCATAAACACAACATGAAAAACAGCTGGTTCCAGCGTTACCTGCTGCCGGGCTTCATATTCCAGTCGGTGATTGTCGCCGGAGCCTATGGTTCCGGTAAGGAACTGGAGCAATTCTTTCTCGGCCTGGGGCCGATCGGTGGGCTCCTCGGCATAGCCGTCACAACGGTCATATTCAGCATCGTGCTCATGGCTTCATTCGAGTTTGCCAGGCAATTCAGGCTATATGACTATCGCAGATTTTTCAAAGCACTACTCGGTCCCTTATGGCCACTGTACGAAATCCTGTACGTGTTATTGATGATACTCGTGATCTCGATTGTTGGCGCAGCCGCCGGTGATATTCTGCGCGATACTTTCGGCCTTCCGGCCTTCCTGGGTACCGCGGGCATCATGATCCTGATTGCCTTGCTGGTTTTCTACGGAACGACCGCGGTTGAAAAATTTCTCGCGCTGTGGTCTTTCGTCCTGTACGCCACGTATTTGACATTTCTCGGCTGGCACCTGGTTCAGCACGGCGAGCAGATTCTGGATAACCTGCACTCGGCGACAATAACTCCGGGCTGGCTGCAAAGTGGCGTTGCTTACTCAGGCTATAACCTGGCGGCCATACCGGCAATTCTCTTTTGTCTCCGGCACTTACAACGGCGGCGCGAAGCGCTCACGGCTGGATTTCTCGGCGGAATTTTCGGCATGCTGCCGGCCGCCCTCTTTTTCATTGCGATGATTGGGCAATACGATACGCTGATCACCGAAGAAGATGGTGGCAGGCTGCCAGTGACAATATTGATCAACGCCCTCAGCGGCGCTAATGTTTTTGTGTATCTTTTTCCAATCGTGTTGTTCGGGACTTTCGTCGAAACCGGTGCCGCGTTAATTCATGGTGTGAACGAGCGCCTGGACCACACTTTTGCGGAGAAAGGCATCCGCATGCCTGACTGGATGCGTCCGGCCACAGCGTTTTTGATTCTCTTTATAGCCGTCGTGCTGGCCGACGCGATCGGCCTCACCAACCTCGTTGCGCAGGGTTATGGCTCGATTACCTGGGCATTCCTGCTGATTTACGTATTGCCAATACTGACCTACGGCGTGTGGCTTTTAAGTCGCAAACCTTCAATACCTTAGTTTATTTTCTCATCCATACCGATAATCGTCTGCAACAGCACATTCGTACCGTCGGTGATTTGCTGTTCACTGGTAAACTCGCCTGGCGCATGACTGATGCCTGTCTTGCTCGGAACGAAGATCATGCCGAGCGGTGCGATGTGCTTCATGCTCTGTGCGTCATGTCCGGCGCCGCTTGGCATGTGCATCGAAAGCAGGCCCAGAATGTCGGCGGCCTCGTTGACAATTTTTTTGATGCGTTCATCTGTGATCGCGGCTGGTGATTCGTAGTACTGATCGAAGCCAACAGTTGTGTCGTTCGTCTCGGCCAATGCTGTCGCCGAATCCCTGATGCGGCTGAACAACTGATCGACCTTGTCCATATCGAGATCGCGAATCTCGAGACTGAATACGACCTGCCCCGGTATCACATTTGGTACGTCAGGATGTACCTGCAGCCGCCCGACAGTAGCAACCTGCTTGCCGGATTCTGCGGTGATAATGTGGCGGATGTCCGCGACGATCAGCGCGGCTGCATACAGCGCATCCTGGCGCTGGTCCATCGGCGTGGTTCCCGCATGGTTTGCGAACCCGTCGACAGTAATGTTCCAGCGTTTGATACCGACGATGCCTTCGACCACGCCGATGGAGATGCCTTGCCTGTCGAGAATGGCACCTTGTTCGATGTGCAGTTCGATGTAACTGGAGATGTCGCCGCGATTCCGGGCATTTTCCGCCAGTCGATCGGGATAGCCGCCCAGGAAGCTGATACCGTCACCTATGGTCTTGTCGCCGAGACTCGGCAGTCCCAGTTCCCGCTCTGCAACCGAACCCATATAGGAACGACTGCCGGTTTTTCCGCCCTCTTCGTTGCTCCACACGACAATTTCGAGCGGATGATCGAGATCATGGCCAGCCTCGAACAGAGTGCGGGCAACCTCAATCGCAGCCATCACGCCGACGATGCCGTCGTAGTGACCTCCGTTCGGCACCGTGTCGATATGAGAGCCGGACACGATCGGCGCAAGCCCGGCTACCGTGCCCTCGCGCCGGCCGACCAGGTTGCCGGCGACATCGATTCGCGGCATCAGGCCGGACTGCAGCATGAGTGCGGAAAGATAGGACAGTGCGACCCGATTCTCATCACTGTAAGCCACACGGGTTGAGCCGCCGGTATCGCTCATGCCGAACGTCTTCATGTGCTTCATCGTCGCGTTCAGTCGTGTCCCGTCAACGCGAAGTTCGTTGCCAGGCGTGTCTGCCACTGCATCAGCGTTCCAGTTGGCGAATACCATGGCGAAGACCATTAGCCAGGAGTTGATCGAGGCGAATCTATCTTTCACGATTGTGACCTTCCAAATGCGTGCTCCAGCTAAAAGGACCAGCAGTTCGTGATCATGCGCGATACTATAGCGCGGATTCATTGCTTGCAGGTCGATGCTGACTGGGTAAATGGCCGTAAATAAACCCGGCATCACTTGCTGGGAACGGCTACGCGCAATCGCGTTACTAAGTAGAACTGTGGGAGCGGCTTCAGCCGCGAATTTCTAACGCCGGCAATGAGTTTATGGGGCAGCAGTGACCCGGCACCTTTTTCTGAGAAACCCGCTATCATGCGGCAAGGCGCAATAACAACAATAATCGGGGGACACATTGTGAGCGTATTCAAGTCTCGACAAACGGTTGGCCAGTTTTTGACGATGCTGGCCATGCTTGTATTTGCCCTGCCAGTTTTGGGACAGGACGAAGATCCGGTAATGATTCCTGCGCCGGATCGCCAGGAGGGCGAAGGTGAGGGACCATTCGAGCGGCTGATTATCAGGGGTGCAACCTTGATAGATGGTACAGGTGCACCACCGATAGGGCCGGTGGACATCGTTATCGAAAATAATCGTATCACCAAGGTTGAGTCAGTCGGCTATCCGGGATTGCCGATCGACAAAGAAGAGCGTCCGACGGACGCGACGCGTGAGATTGACGCGCATGGCTCATATGTGATGCCCGGCATTATCGACATGCATACGCACACGGGTGGCAGCAGCAAGGCGCCGCAGGCTGAGTACAGTTACAAGCTGTGGATGGGCCACGGCATTACGACGATTCGCGGAGTCCCGAGCGGTAGTCTTGAGTTTGCACTGGCGGAAAAAGAACGCAGCGCAAAAAACGAGATAGTCGCGCCCAGGATGTTTGCCTATCACACGCTGGGTTCCGGTGAGAAATACGACGATGTGGAGATTCTTACAGCGGACGCTGCTAGGGAATGGGTGCGCTATGTCGCACGCGAGGGAGTGGACGGATTGAAGCTCAAATCACATCGCCCGGCAATCATGAAAGCCCTGATTGATGAGGCGAGGGAACTGGGTCTCGGCACGACCGCACATCTCGGGCAGATGGGCGTAGCACAGATGAATGCACAGGATGCCGCCCGGCTCGGTCTCGGTACGGTTACGCATTACTATGGTTTGTTCGAGGCAATGTACGAGAACCATGACGTGCAGCCCTGGCCGGTGGACATGAATTACAACAATGAACAACATCGGTTCGGGCAGGTGGCGCGGCAATGGAACCTGATTGCAGGCCGGGGATCGGAAAAGTGGAATGCACTGCTCGAGGAATTCAAAGCGCTGGATTTCACGCTCGATCCAACATTTACTATTTATTCAGCGGGTCGTGACGTCATGCGTGCGCGTAATGCTGATTGGCACAGTAAATACTCATTGCCGACGCAGTGGGATTTCTACACACCGAATCGCGAAAGTCACGGCGCCTACTGGTTTGACTGGACGACTGCGGATGAGATCGCTTGGAAAAATTTCTATCGCGTGTGGATGCAGTTTGTTAACGACTACAAGAACATGGGTGGCCGCGTCACTGTTGGTTCAGACTCCGGGTTTATTTATCAGCTTTATGGCTTTGGCACGATCCTGGAAATGGAAATGCTCCAGGAAGCCGGCTTCCATCCGCTCGAGGTCATTCGTTCGGCAACGATGTATGGCGCACAGGCCCTGTACAATCCAAAAGGACAGGATATTGAGTTCGGCGTAATACGCCCGGGGCTTCTCGCCGATCTCATCATTATCGATGAAAATCCGGTCGCCAACATGAAAGTACTTTATGGGACCGGCGCGGTGCGTCTGAATGAAGAAACCGGCAAACCGGAGCGCGTCGGCGGTGTCAGGATCACGATCAAGGACGGCATCGTCTACGACGCAAAACAATTGCTGGCCGATGTTGAGGCTATGGTAGACAAGCAAAAGGCAGAACTCGGAGAACTGAGGAAGTATTGAGAGCCGCTGCCAACCGGGACAGCCAAGTTCGACATGACAACGACATGAGATAATGAGCCACCGTTTTGCTATCGCCCGCTGGGGTGGGCTCCTACGGTTATCTTTAGGAAAATCCGTAGGAGCCCGCCCCAGCGGGCGAGAATATTTCGTACGGGCCTGTGCGAGAGGTCGATCTGACTGATGCAGACAATCATCTCCGTCGAGAATCTTTCGAAATCCTACGATGACGGATTTCAGGCGCTGAATAGTGTCAGCCTGGAAATTCACAGAGGGGAAATTTTTGCGTTGCTCGGCCCCAATGGCGCCGGCAAAACGACGCTTATCAACATTATCTGTGGGATCGTAAATCCGTCCAGTGGCAAGGTGCTGGTCGACGGACATGACATCGTCCGCGAGTTTCGCGCCACCCGATCGATGATCGGATTGGTGCCGCAGGAACTCGTTACGGAGTCCTTCGAATCGGTCTGGGCGACCCTCAGCTTCAGCCGGGGCCTGTTCGGCAAGCCGGCCGCTCCCGGGCACCTTGAGCGGGTGTTGAAGTCGCTGTCCCTGTGGGATAGAAAAGACAGTAAAATCATGACCTTATCTGGCGGCATGAAACGCCGGGTGCTGATCGCCAAGGCACTGTCCCATGAGCCACAGATCCTGTTTCTCGATGAGCCAACCGCCGGTGTCGATGTGGAATTGCGCCAGGACATGTGGAATGTCGTACGAGGCCTGCGCGAATCCGGTGTCACCATCATCCTGACGACGCATTATATTGAAGAAGCCGAACAGATTGCCGACCGCATCGGGATCATCAATCACGGTGAAATCATACTTGTGCAGGAGAAGGCGCGCCTGATGCGGGAACTAGGCAGTAAGCAACTGGTACTCGAGCTTCAGGAGCAGCTAGGCGAGCTGCCCCCGCAACTGGAGTCATATGCGCTTGATGTCGCCAAGGATGGCATGGAGTTGACCTATACCTATGATTCGCAGGCGGAACACACGGGTATCACGGCACTGCTCGGCGACCTGAGCGCCGCCGGGATCAAATTTCACGATGTAAAGACCACACAAAGTTCACTGGAAGAAATTTTTGTCGACCTGGTGAACAAAATCCGATGAACTGGCACGCTGTCAAAGCGATTTACGAATTCGAAATGGCACGTATGGGTCGCACGCTTCTTCAGAGCATCGTCTCCCCGGTCATTTCCACCTCACTCTATTTTGTCGTATTCGGCGCTGCTATTGGTTCACGCATCACGGAAATCGACGGCGTCAGCTACGGTACGTTTATCGTGCCAGGATTAATCATGCTTTCCTTGATGACGGAAAGTGTTTCCAACGCGTCATTCGGAATTTATTTTCCAAAATATGCAGGGTCCATCTTCGAGCTGTTATCCGCGCCGGTATCTTTCGTGGAAATTATTCTCGGCTATGTCGGCGCCGCGGCCACCAAGTCGATCATTCTCGGCGGCATTATCCTGGCCACAGCGACCTTGTTCGTGGACTTTAATATTGCCCACCCGGTCTGGATGGTGTTGTTCCTGGTACTGACAGCGGTCACGTTCAGCCTGTTTGGCTTCATTCTCGGGATATGGGCGGATAACTGGGAGAAGCTGGCAATCATGCCAACTTTGATTATTACGCCACTGACGTTCCTCGGTGGCAGCTTCTATTCAATCAGCATGTTGCCACCAGTCTGGCAAACGGTCACCCTGTTCAACCCGGTGGTCTACCTGATTAGCGGATTTCGCTGGAGTTTTTTCGAAAATGCCGACGTTGCCGTGGGGCTGAGCCTGGCGATGACCTGCGGCTTTCTCATCGCTTGCCTCATCACGATCTGGCTGATCTTCAAGACCGGCTACCGCCTGCGAATCTAGAACACCGGCAGCGCTTAATCGATCGTTACCGCTCCCCGAGCGTCACAACGGTGTCGCCTTCCCGCGCAAACTCCTGTAGCGCGCACATGGCCTCGACACCACGTCCGCCAACATATTCACAAGGCATCGTTCCTGGTGAACGGCCGGTCAGGAACCAGTCAGTCTTCCACAAACGACAGTACGAATGACACGGGCACCGCCTTGCTGATGCTTGGCAAATTGGCGATCTCCCGCAACGCTTCGATGCCTTTCACAAGGTCCACGCTCGCGGCGTTGACGATGAGCGGCTTGCGGCTCGACACCATCAACCTGTGATCGCCAAGGCGGGCGACGATCATTTCGGTAACAAGCGATATCTGCTGGCCATGCAAATCGAGCGTGAGATTGGCTGTCATGTCCATACTGTCGCCAGGCGCCAGCGCTGCTAAAGCATCCATGTCTATGTTGGTGCTTAATGATGCGGTCGGGAACAAGTTGGTCTGAAACAGCATTTCGCGCATGCGTTCGTTGCGCAGAGGTATCAGTGTGTCGACGCTGGCCAGTTGAATCGTCACCGACGCACTGCCCTCGGCCGTAAGTTCGCCGGAAATTTCCGTAAATCGATGGACTTCGCCGGCATCACCAGCTTTAACAGATACGAAACTGACCTGTGAGGCGTCATTGTCCAGTGACCAGGCAGCGATACAGGGTCCGGTTGCAAACAGAGCGTTAACGATAAGGATATGAATTATTTTCATTATTTGACCTCTGTGACGACTGTAAAGAAAAACTCGCCCGTCGAAAAATGCGAATCGGCGGCGATTGATCGCCAGACGACGTAATACTCACCTGGCGGCAGTGTATTCGGAACACTGATAGTGAAGCTCTGTGCCCTCTCAGCAGAGAAATCACCGAGATCCCTGTCATCGCCCTCTGCGGTTTTGAGTTCCACACCGGTTAGTTGCACCACGCTGTCGAAGGTCAGGACCAGGTTTCCAGGCGCGCAGACAAAGTCGCCGTCCGCCGGCACGGTTGACGCCATTTTCGCGTGCGAGTAAGCCCAGCCGGACGACATGACAGCCACGATGAAAAGCAATGGAATACTTCGGTTCAATTCTGACTCCCGGCGTTATTCTGTGATTCTTGAATCGGGCAGCATTGGCAAGAATAGACCATAAGGACGGCTGTGCCTATGCTCGGTCCGGGTACCGGGTCCGCCTGGTCGGGAATTTTGTCCACGGGCCGGTGTCAAATTTCTTACTCAGCCAAAGCCGTGCAGTAAAGCGGAGGTTTCAATATAAGAACCTGTTTTGCAAGATCTTCTCGGGCAAAATAGGCATAGCTGGTAATACCGGGGGACGGCATGGCATCCGATCGGAAAGACGTGCGGCGGCGTGAGTTCCTGACCGCCATCGGCAGGGCGGTTGGCGGTTCCGCGATGTTGAGAACGATGGCAGCGATGGGGATCGGTACCTCGCTTGCAAGCTGCGGATCATCTTCCGCCGCTCCCGGTACTGCGCCAATTCCGCCCCCGCCACCACCCGGCATGCAGTCGCCACGTCCTGGTGACTGGCCGCCTAACGTCGGCATCGGTAAGTCCGTTGTCATTCTTGGTGGTGGTATCGCCGGCATGACAACCGCACTCGAGATGACGAGACTGGGTTACGCGTGCACGATTCTTGAGGCAACCGCCAGGGCCGGCGGCCGCAATCGCACGATTCGCGGTGGTGACATGGTCAACGAGACGGATTCATCCCAGGTTTGCATGTTCGACTTTGATAACGACCTGTACTTCAATCCCGGCCCGGCGAGAATTCCGCATCATCATGAATTCCTGCTCGGGTATTGCCGCGAATTCGGCGTCGCCCTGGAGTCATTCACGAATGACAACCGGTCCGCGTTACTGCATTCGACGAACTCATTCGGTGGGCAGCCACAGATCGTACGTCACGTGATCGCTGATACCCGTGGCAACATCGCGCGTCTGCTGGCGCTGGCAGTTAACCAGAATGCGCTGGACCAGGAACTCTCTGCTGCAGACAAAAGCAATATCCTGAACCTGCTGCGGGGTTTCGGTGACCTGTCCGGCTCGTTCGACTACAGCGGCACGACCAGGGCCGGATTTCCGGGACAGGAAGACACGGGCAGCCGGCAACGCGGCGAGCTGGTCAACCCATTGCAGCTACAGGAGTTGCTCCGCGACTCTTTCTGGCAGAATCGACAGGATTTCGCGCACGGCCTCGATCAGCAGTCCACGATGTTGCAGCCCGTCGGTGGCATGGACCGAATCGGTATCGCATTCGAAGCGCAGGTTGTGCAGGACATCATTTACAAGGCGGAGGTCACGAATATTCAAAATATTGCGGGTGGTGTCCAGATCAATTATGAGCGGTTTGGTAATCCCATGTCCCTGAATGCGGATTACTGCATCTGCACAATACCGGCGACGGTGTTGCGCAGTATCGCAAATAATTTCGGCTCTTCGCATCAGGATGAGATCGCCAATTTCGCTTATACGTCGGCTGGCAAGATCGCATTTCAGTCGCGGCGCTTCTGGGAGCAGGAGCATAATATTTACGGCGGTATTTCGTGGACAACGCAAAATATTACCCAGATCTGGTATCCGAATAACGGCTTCGGCCAGGCCAACGGCGTGGTAGTCGGCGCCTACCTGTTCGGCGGATCGGCGGGTAACAACTTCGCCAACCAGGCGTCGCAGACAAGAATCGACACGACCGTTACTCAGGCGAGTGTCTTGCACCCCGAATTCGGCGCCGAGGCCATCCACGGCATCAGCGTGGCGTGGCCGAAGGTGCCGTTCCAGCTCGGTGCCTGGGGAGTGTCGGATCCCGGCATCCTGCTGACGCCGGATGGGAATATATTCTTTGCCGGCGAGCACCTGAGCATCCTGCGGGGTTGGCAGGAGGGGGCAGTCCTGTCTGCCTATCATGCAATAGACCTCGTCGTCGCAAGAGATACGCCATAAGAGGCTACTCGGACCCGGCCAAACTGGGTAACATGGGTCCGCAATGATTATCGAGATTCTTGCAGCTCTGGCTGCGGTTGCCGTAATTGCCTGGATACTTATCCGCGTATTCCTGGTCGCGCCGGATCATTCGCGTTTCGACGAACCACAGCATGAACCGCATCACGATCGCGGTGAGGTCAGTGCGGAAATTCGCGAAGCGGTGCGCCTCATAGACGAAATGCAGGACAAACTCCGCGGCGAGCCCAAACACAGGCGGATAGCTGTGCTGCGTAAACTCTTTGATGAGGGCTTTACCGGGTCGCCGCTGCAAGCCGGCCAGCTTGGTGTCGACATCGAGACGGCTGACGTTGATGGCGTGGACGGGGAGTGGGTGGTCACCCCAGGTGCGTCACCCGATCGGCGCTTGCTCTACCTGCATGGTGGCGCTTTTGCGATTGGCAGTCCGCTGAGCCATCGCATGATTACCTCGGCACTCAGCAAATCCTGCAATGTTGCTGTGCTCGCGATCGACTACCGCCTGATGCCGGAACATCGCCGAAAATCTGCGATTGCCGATTGTCAGACCGCTTACCGCTGGATCCTCGACAACGGACCGGCCGGTCCGAACGCGGCAGACGAAATTATTGTCGCCGGCGATTCCGCAGGCGGCAACCTGGCGCTGATGCTGTCCGCATGGGCCAGGGACGCGAATATCCGGCGCATGGATGCTGTCATCGCATTTTCACCGTCGACGGATTCGACGCTCGCAAATCCCAGTACGGTGAAAAATATCGCGACGGACCCCTTACTCGGGCCTGGCCTTGGCCCGCCCGCCAGGATGCCGGTGGAGGTCAAGACTCTGGCTGTGCTGATTGCGGCCTTAATGAATCCGCGGAATCCCCTGATATCACCCTTGTTCGGCGATCTGAGCAATTTGCCGCCTACCCTGGTGCTGGCCAGCGACTGCGAAATGCTCTTCGACGATTCGGTTCGCTACGTCAACAAGGCGCGGAGCCAGGGCTCACCGGTAACGTTGCAAGTCTGGCCCGAGATGGTGCATGTCTGGCCAATGTTCCAGCATATCTTGCCGGAAGCAAGGCAGGCGATCGACGAGGTTGCCGCGTTCGTTGCAGCCAACAGCACGTCTGTGCCAATGAATAATGTAAGCAGTGGATAGCAGAGACGGATTTTTTCAGTCTGGTTCCGGCGCAAACATATTCTACCGTTGCTGGGCGCCTGCAGAACCGCGCGCCGTTACGTTACTGGTGCATGGACTCGCGGAACACAGTGGCCGCTACGAAGAATTTGCTTGTCTTCTGGCGGATGCGGGGATCGCAACTTTTGCACTCGACCTCCCGGGGCATGGCAAGTCCGACGGCAAGCCTGGTCATGTCCAGGATTTTCACGAATACACTGACACGCTGGGAGAATTTCTGGCGCTTGCCAGGCAGGCGCACCCTGATATCACGTTTGTGCTTTTCGGGCACAGCATGGGTGGGCTCATTGCCGCAGATTTTCTGCTGCAACACCAGGGCAAATTTGTCGCCGCCGTCCTGACGGGGCCGGCGATCCAGGCGCCAAGACAACCTTCGACTGCTGCGCTTCTGATCAACAGTCTGATTGCGACTGTTGCTCCGCGTCTCGGCGTGATGCAACTGGACGCATCCGGCGTCAGCCGGGACCCGCAGGTAGTCATCGCCTATGAAAACGATCCGCTGGTTTTTCATGGCAAGGTTTCGGCGCGTCTGGTCACCGAACTCTTTGCGGCGATGGACAGGGTAATCGCAAATGCTGCCGTGATTCGGCTGCCACTACTGATCATGCATGGCAGTGAAGATAGGCTGACGGCAGTGGAGGGGTCTCAGCTATTGCACGAGAAGGTCAGCTCCGGGGACAAACAGATCGTAATTTATGATGGCCTGTACCACGAAATTCTGAACGAGCCGGAACGCAAGAAGGTCATTGCCGACATTCTTCGGTGGTTAGACTCACGCATTAATCGCGGCTCGTCGCTCTTGAACATGCAATGACTATCACTGTGCTCGATGGGGGAATGGGTGACGAAATTTCGGCGCGACTCGAAGGTGCCGCAGAGGGGCTGTGGTCAGCAAAGGCCTTGGTCGAGAAACCCGATCTGGTTATCGATATACACAAAGAATTTATTGAGGCTGGCGCACGCATCATCATTACCAATACTTACTCCACGATTCCCGCTTACCTTGGCAAAGCAGGAATGGCATACAGGTATATTGAGTTGACCCGCCTGGGAGGCGAACTGGCACAACGGGCAGTGGCGGAGTCGGGGGAAGCTGTACAGATCGCGGGATCGCTGCCGCCATTGTCAGAGAGCTATCGACCGGACCTTGTACCACCCGCCGATGAAGCCTTGCCTGTATACAAGAATCTCGTGGAAGCGCTGCACGACTTCGTTGATCTGTATTTTTGCGAAACGATGTCGACGGCTGAGGAGGCAGTGACTGCAAGCATGCAAGCACTTAAATACGGTGGAGGCAAACCAGTCTACGTATCATGGACTCTGAATGAGACTCCTGGCACTGGCCTTCGCAGCGGCGAGTCCATCAAAACAGCGGTTGACGCGCTTTCAGATCTCGATGTCGCAGGATTCATGTTTAACTGTACGTTCCCGGAAGCGATCGAAGTGGCGCTTCACGAACTGCGCCCGTTAACGGACAAACGGCTTGGCTGCTATCCCAACCGGACAAACCGAATCCCCAGCGACTGGACGCTCGACAACGACGTGATCCTGGGGACGCGTGCGGCTATCGACAAGCAGTATTTTGTTGCTATGTCGCAGTGCTGCATTGATGCCGGGGCAACCATTGTTGGTGGCTGCTGCTCGATCGGACCTGCATACATCAAGGCGCTGGCGGAAGCTACACGGGAGCAGCAATGAATCCCGTGATGCTCAATGGGGTACGCCGAAAATCGTCGGACCGATCCATGCGCCGGCGGCAAACAACATCGCCATTCAGTCCGCTCAATTTTACTTCAGGTTTCTAATCCCCGGCTGGTTGACGGTGTTCCTTGATCAGTTCCTGCTGCATCTGATGAGGCACTTCTGCGTAGTGGCTGAAGTCCATCGTGAAACTGCCTTCACCGCCGGTCAAGGATTTCAGCCGCGAGTGATACGCCTGCACTTCCTTCAACGGAGCCTGGCCGGATATCGCCATTTGATTATCGGAAGCAACGTCGGTGCCGCTGACGATGCCGCGCATTCCGGCAAGATCGCCAGTGACGCCACCGACTGATTCACCTGGCACAGTAAAGGTTACATCGACAATCGGTTCCATGACAATTGGCGCGGCATTGGCAACGGCTTCGAGGAATGCTTTTTTGCCTGCCTGGACGAAGGCAATTTCCTTCGAATCGACCGCGTGATATTTGCCGTCGTAAACCGTTACTTTGACATCTTGCATCGGATATCCTGAAATAGCCCCGGTCTGCATAACTTGCCGAACGCCGGTCTCGATGGCCGGGATGAACTGCGACGGGATCGATCCGCCCACGACCTTGCTGGTGAATTCGAAGCCGGTGCCCGGAGGGAGCGGCTCCACTCGCAGGTACACTTCGCCAAACTGACCGGAGCCACCGGTTTGTTTCTTGTGCCTGTGATGGCCCTCCGCATTGGCGGTAATCGTCTCAACGTAGGCGATGGATGGCAGCGAGGTGTCCACTTTCAAACTGTAACGATCCTCGATCTCCTGCAAAACGGAGCGAAGGTGCTGTTCACCGAGCCCGCGAAGTACGACTTCATTCAAGGTCGTGTTGTGTTCGACTTTGAGTGAAGGGTCTTCCGCTTCCATCGCATGCAAAGCGTCTGATGTTTTCTGCGCGTCGGCATCATTGGTCGGCCTGATAGCCAATCCGAACATTGGCCGGGGCAGGTGTTTGTGTTTCAAATGGAAGTTGTCCTCGTCGTGCGAGTCGTGGAGCACGGCGTCGAAATACACTTCGTCAACACGCGGTATTGCACAGATGTCACCGGGCAGGCCGACCGCCATCTTCTTGTGATCGGCGCCGTTAAGTTTCAACAGCTGACTGACTTTGATCGGCTTGCGTGCATCACCGACAAACAGCTGGTTGCCGGCTTTGATTGATCCCTGGTGGATGCGGAAAACGCCCAGCCGGCCCTTGAAAGGATCGATATTGATCATGAACACGTGCGCGATGACATGCTCGTCAGGGTCCGGATTAACGGTCACTTCCACGGCATCATCGCCTTCGCCCTTGTAGAATACGGGTGGATTACCTTCCAGCGGGTTCGGCATCAGGCGCTCGAAAACCTCAAGCAGTTCGGGAATGCCCGCACCGGTCGTTGCCGACACAAAACAGATGGGGACCAGGTGACCTTCGCGCAGCGCCTTTTCGAACGGTTCATGCAATTGTTCCGGTTTGAGGTCCTCTCCCTGTTCGAGGTAGATTTCCATCAATTCTTCGTCGACCTCCACCACCTGGTCGACGATTCGCTCGTGAGCAGCGTCGACGGTATCAAACGCCGTCTCGGCGCCGTCTGGCTGAAAAAAACAATCGACAACACCCTTGCCCTCGGCATCAGGAAGATTGATCGGCAGGCATTCCGAGCCAAAAGCTTGCCGAATATCTTCGACGAGGCTGGCCAGATTTATATTCTCGGCATCGATCTTGTTGACGATGATCAGGCGGCAAAGCCGCTGCGCTTTGGCCGCAGCCATCATACGTCGTGCTACTTCTTCGACGCCTGACTGTGCGTTCAATACAATCGCTGCGGTCTCGACAGCAGGCATAACTGACAATGCCCGGCCGTAGAAGTCGCGAAATCCGGGCGTGTCGATCAGGTTGACGTGTATTCCCGAATGATCAAAGTGACATACGGAGGGATACAGTGAATGTCCGAGCTGTTTCTCGCGAGCATTGAAATCGGAAACTGTGTCGCCGCGCTCGACGGCGCCGCACTGGGGAATAGCACCGCCGGCCTTCAGGAGCGCCTCGGTGAGCTGGGTTTTTCCGGCGTGGCCTGGCCCGACCAGGCACACGTTGCGGATGTCAGTTGTTGTATAGGCCATAAAGCTGTCCATCTCCCTCAGTTAAGAGTTATGCAAGTTTTCCGCGACCTGACGATCAGCCCGATCCCGAAAAACTGTTTTTTAAGCAACAAGATACGGGTATATCCCTGCCGTAGTGCAGGGCCTGCTCAGGTCGGGGTGCACGGCTGTCGTTGCGTAGGTTGTCGGCCCCGATGAGTCCGGCTTTTCTACAATATAACTCTTTTTTAACCTAATTTTCGAGGCCCGGCAATCGTGAATTTTACCGATAGCACCAATAGGCTATGCTTGTGAGCCGCGATTGAACGGACCGTAACCTCAGAGTCGGATACCCGAAGGCCGCCATCTGCGTTGACGCTATGTCAGGATGTCCGCTGGATCCAGGAGAGCACTATGTCAAGAGCCAAATTCGTGATTGCACCGCACATGCGACTGCATGAGTGGGTGGCCGAGGAAAAAGGCTATTTCGCAGATGAAGGCCTCGAATACGAGTTTGCCGAGCAACTGCAATCCAAAGACGGCAAGGTGCATGATCCCGGTAGCGGCGACTATGCCCAGGCGACTATCGGCACTTTGAGCTGACCCCCGGCACGCGCGCAGCAATGGCCACGCCCGCCGTCAGCTATTCGAAAATCGAAATACGCCCTTACGCGCCGAACCTGGGTGCCGAAGTTCGTGGCATAACGCTCGCCCATGGAGTGTCGGCTCAGGAATTCGACGAGATCAGGAAGGCCTTTCTCGCTCACCAGGTGTTGTTCTTCAGGGATCAGGAGGAAATCCCGCCGGGCCGGCATATCGAATTCGGCCGCATGTTCGGTGAACTGCACGCGCATCCGGCGGCGCCGGCGATGGCGGGCTACCCGGAGATCTTTGAGATTCACGCACACAAGGAGTCAAAAGTAGCAAACGGCGAGTTTTGGCATTCCGATGTTTCCTGCGATGAAATCCCGCCGCTGGGCACGATGTTGCAACTGCACATATTGCCGCCGTCCGGCGGCGATACGATGTTCAGCGATATGTACGCTGCCTGGGAGGCCTTGTCAGAACCGATGCAGAAAATGCTCATGGGTCTGACGGCGACACACGAATCGGCTCACGTGTACCTGGGCAGGTACGCAGACCGGGGTCAGGACGACAACAAAATTTCCTGTCCGTCCGCAGTGCACCCCATCGTGCGTACTCACCCCGAGACAAAACGCCAGGCGCTCTACATAAACCGGACCTTTACCACCAGGATCAATGAATTATCTGCCACGGAGAGCCGCGTGATTCTCGAGATGTTGTTCGGTCATTGCGAGCAAATTGATTTCCAGATTCGCTTCCGCTGGTCGCACAATGACATGGCGTTCTGGGACAATCGCTGTTGCATGCATCGTGCAATCTGGGACTACTGGCCGGAAGAGCGCAAGGGCAGGCGAGTCACCATCAAAGGCGATCGGCCGTCCTGTTGAACCAGGGATCCGTATCCGCTGCAACGAAAATCAGGAGTTTGTCATGGCATTTGTAAAATCCGTCCCCGAATCAGAGGAAAGCGTTGCCGCCGTTCTGCGGCGCTATCCGCAACATGCGGTATTAATAACGGAATTGGCGGAGGTCGTGATGCGATCCGGTGATTGTGCATTTACCAGTGAGCAACGGGAATTGATCGGTGCGTACACATCCGGCACCAACGACTGCACGTATTGCTACGACACGCACAAAGCGACGGCAGAGGCATTCGGCGTAGATGAGAATCTGCTGGATTCCATGCTGAGTGATCTCGATGCCAGTGCGGTCGATGAAAAGCTGAAGCCGGTCCTGCGCTATGTCAGGAAGTTAACGGAAACACCCTCCCGAATGGTGCAGGCCGACGTCGATGCGATTTTTGATGCCGGCTGGGACGAAGACTGTTTCCATTACGCGGTGATGATCTGCGGCCTGTTCAATTTGATGAATCGCCTGATGGATGGTTACGGCGTCAGGAATACCGCAGAGGGCCGCCGCATGAGAGGCAGGATGCTGGTGGATACCGGATATCGGGTTGTTACGGACGCGCTTGAATCATAAGGCTAGACGACCATTCCCTCTTCATGGCAGGCAACACACTTTCATGACCCGGCACCAGGAACTGGAAATTAAGCTGGTGGCATGTGCGTAAGCCATGAAGAAAGTGATTTTCGATACGGATATCGGCATCGACGATGCGATGGCGCTGCTGTTCCTTCACTATTCGCCCGCTGTCGACCTGCGGGCAATTGTTACCGGTTTCGGCAACGCCAGTGTCGAGACGACGACCAGGAACGCACTCTATATAAAGGAGTGTTTCGGCATCGGGGCACCTGTTTATCGTGGTGCGGGCCAGCCAATCGGCGAACGCCTCGGCGAGGGCTACCCCGATTTCGTTCACGGCAGCAACGGACTTGGCGATATCGAAATCGCTGAACCGGCCGGGCGAGCTGAAGCTCTGCCTGGGGCGCAGGCGATCGTCCAGATCGCGAGGGAAAACCCGCAAGAGATAAGCATCGTTGCAGTGGGCCGCCTGACCAACCTGGCCCTTGCGCTCGAGCTATGTCCCGAATTGCCGGAATTGATCAGGGAAGTCGTCGTTATGGGCGGAGCCTTTGGTTTTAACGGACATCGGGGCAACGTATCTCCGGTGGCAGAAGCGAATATCGCGGGTGATCCGCTGGCAGCCGACAGGGTATTCACGAGCGGCTTGCGAACAACAATTGTTGGCCTGGATGTCACCCAGGAAACCATCGCTGACAGCCAATTTTTTGATGCGCTGAAAGATAATGCGGGCAGTGCGGGCGACTTCATAGTCCGGATCACCCGCCTCTACCTGGATTTTCATGAACGGGTGACAGGCACGCGCGCATGCCCCGTTCATGATTCGAGCGCAGTGGCTTACTTGTTGAATTCCTGTTCCTATACAACCAGGTCAGGAATTGTCCGCGTTGTTACCGGGGGTATCGCCATCGGGCAAACTATTCTCGGAGATCCTGCTGCCGATTTCGAGACCACGGCATGGCAGGGCAAACCGGTTTGCAACATTTGTACGGCTGTGAAACCGGACATGGTGCTTGAGTTGTATGCGGAGACCCTGTCGCTAGCGGGTAATTAGCTTAAGCCTTTCTTCAAGATAACTGCCGGACGTATAGCGGTCTGAAAGCACGACCTCCAGGCGAGGCGTCAGGAAGAACGGGATGGAAATACGGGACACATTGGCTGAGTCGTCTGCGGGATTGATAACCCGGTGCGTCGTTGACGGAAAATAACCACCGGTGGTTTCCAACAGCATGTCGCCACTGTTTACTACCAGTTCGCCGCGAACGCTGCTGACGTCAATCCATTTATCGTCACTGTCTTTGACCTGTAGCCCCGGCTGTTCGGCAACCGGCAGGATCGTGATCAGGTTGATGTCTTCGTGGGCTGCGGCACGCTCGGCGGTCATCTCTTCGCTGCCGGTCAGGGGCGGGTAGTGGAGTATTCGCAGCAAGCTTGCCGTACTGCAGAGCATGTCAGTAAACGGCTCGGAGAGTCTCGCAGTTACCTCGGCAGGGGTGAAGCGTTGAAGCCAGTCTACAAGCTTTGCGCCAAGTTCAAACGTCGATTTGCGGTAGTCCAGTATTTCATGTTCCAGGGCGGACGGGATGTGGCCTCCCGGCACAACATGAAAAAATTCCTTTAGATCCCTTGCTGAATGGCCAACCGCAGTCTCCGATACTTGTGGCGGGTAATAGCCTTGTTGTGTGCCGTCACGGTTGTCCGGGTCGAATTGAAACTCGTGTTTCTCCTCACTAGCAAAAAAGCTGCCCCAGCCGCCGTATATGCTTTCAAGCAGGGCACCAGGAATTGGATGATTCCTGAGAACAGCAAATCCTGTCTCATGCAAAGAGCGCACGAATTGCTGCCCCGCTTCCGGGCTCTCGAAATCGACGGTTTGTATGATCACGCGCTTCTCCGTTGCACATCTTGTGATTCAATCGTTCGATGCAGTCGGCTGGCCGTCACTAAAAGAATCGTCAGGGCTACATAGCAGGCTGTCCCGAATTGCAAAACGAAGTGCGTATTCGTTGCCGTTACGATCTGGCTGGTTAGCCACGGGCTGATCGCGGTACCGATCGTAGCACCCAGTAACAGACTGGAGACCAGCCTCGCGGTCGGTCTTTGCAGCATTTGCGTCGCGAAAGAAAGAACTACCTTCAACAGGCCCAGATTCGCGAAACCCCACAACGTGGTCAGGATGATCAGGCCATCGATGTCGCCATAAACCCACAATGGAATCGAAAAAAGACTCGTTGAAACACCGGCGATCAGTAGCAGGCGTCGAACGCCGACTTTGAGAACCCACCAGGCGACAAAAATCTGCGCCGCAAACATGCCGGTCCAGAACTGACTGACGAGTTGTCCTGCCTGATCGCGCGGTGCACCCAGTTCAGTCTCGGCATAATTGGGAAGCCAAAGGAGCACGGACCACTGGCCCAGCGTATAGAGAAACAGCGCCGCAATGCACAGCCAGACCGGAGCCGGCCAGGTCCCGGTGCCCGGGGATTGCTGCTGATTCCCGTCCGTCGCCGGAAAAGTCGACCGGTAGCTGAGAAAAACGATAAACGCTGCTATCAGGGCGACAAATTGATACACGCCCGACCAGTGGTAGTCTCGCGCAACCAGGAAAATGGCAATCCATGAGCACGCGATGCCGGCAACGCTGAACCAGCCATCCGTGATGACCAGCATCGATGCCCGTTGCTCGGTTTCATAGGTCCTCGAAATGACCAGGGCGGCCCCGGCAAGACCGATGCCGCAACACACGCCGACGAGACCTAGTGCAATCCCGATCAGTGTCATGTTTTCGAGGAAAGCCAACGAGACAAGGCATGCCGTTAGCACCGTATAGACCAGCATCAGGAGCTTGCGGAGTCTGACGAGATCGAATATGACCAGTGCAATAATGGCGCCGACCAGGATACCGAATGTGAGCCAGCCGAACCTGGCGGTGATCTCTGTTACGGGCTGGCCGAAATGCTCTGACATGGCGCCTGAGATGATGCCCATCGGCGCCAGCATACCGGACATGACAAAGTAGGCCAGGAAGCTGACCAGCGTTATCTGTTGTTTATTGTTCAAGCAATCTTCCTAAAGAGGGCATTTAGGTCTTACAATTATGCAGGCATTTTCGCACCAGGTGTCAGTCAGTGCAGAACCGGCGACCCGGTCGAATCAATACAGGCCAAAATAATGATTTCAGAGAAATTAATAAAGCAATACGAGCTCGATGGCGCGGTGTGTATTCGCGGAGCCGTAGACCAGGACATTGCAGCATCGGTGCTTGCTAACATCGATGCGCTCATTGCTGATACGAATGATCGCTGGACCACCATTCGCAAGGGCGGATTCTCCGATCGTCACCTGTGGCCGACGATGCCGTGGATGTACGAGTTCTGCGCGAACAGCCGCTTGCCGAAAATCGTTGGCCGCCTGATGCGGACACGCGAAGCGCGATTGTTCTTTGATCGCATTTTCGTAAGGGACGCCGGCACAACGCTGGACACACCCTGGCACCAGGACCGTCCGTACTGGCCCTTCAAGGGCAGGCAGATTGCGTCCACGTGGGTCGCCCTGACAGCTTGTGATGAAGCATCCAGCGCCGCGCAATTCGTCCGGGGTTCGCACGCCTGGGGCAAGGTTTTCAGGCCGATGGCGTTCAGCAAGGAAGGTGGCAGCTCCGAGTTCCTGGGCGACAATGCCGCGTACGAGGAGTACCGGATATCGACGCAGCACCCGGTGACTACGAGATCCTCTGCTGGGACATGCAACCCGGCGACGCGATCGTATTCGGTGCCGAAATCGTTCACGGCGCGAAACAAAACAAGGATACGTCGCGACGACGAGCCGCCCTGTCAATCAGGTACATCGGTGATGATGCCAGGTGGAATCCCACGGAAGGAACCGATCCTATCGTGACCCAGGAACGCGTTGGCGTTAATCCTGGTGAGGCGCCGCGTAACGACAAGTGGTTTCCCAAGGTGTGGTCCGCGGGCTGACGCTGAAAATCAGTGTCAATTTGTGAATCTGTCGAGATCTTCCAGCCATTTTCCATGGTCGGCGGTTAGCTGGTCGACGGATGTGCGGTCAAAAATGAAAGGGTAGCTCTGCAGGGTGTGATTGTGTGCTTCGGGACTGTCGGCACAACAGTCCTCAACGATTCCTACGAGATAACCGCGCTGTGCCGCCGTTGCCGCGGTCAGGAAGACACAGACTGACGTGACCAAACCCGCCAGTAGCAGAAAGCGTTTCCGGTTCTTCTCCAGGTATGCCGGTAACGCCGGTTTGAGAAAACCATCGAAAGACTGCTTGTAAATGACGAATTCACCGGGCTCATCCTGGGCAAAGGGAAAAATCTCAACACCCGGCGTTCCCGCAACGCATGGTATCCGGCCAAGAGATTTGTATTTCACCATCCAGTCGGATTCGTCCTGCTGAAACCTGGCACGAAGATGAACGACGTCAATTCCTTCATGCCGGCACACCTCGAGCAAACGGCTGACATTCTTTTCATAGTCAGCGAATGTCTGCGACATTTCCCCGGCCCAGAAATCGTGCTGATTGTCGATCAGCAACAGTGCGAAGGAATCCCAGTTTCCGGACTTGGCGTTCACTGGCCCGGACTATTCATGAGTGGCCGGGGATGCCGGTTTCTGTGCCGCGTGCAGCGCGTTCGATCGTGCGAGATTCATAGCCCAGGCTACGGGTTGAGCAGGATCGGACGGGATGTGCCGGCACAGGAAGCGACAGCCCGGCAGGCGCAAACTGTAACGCTTCGATACAATCCGATAAATACTGAATTGCCTGATACATTTGCCTTTCATTGTGATGGGTGCCGTCACTCATGAATAATCCGGGCTATATCAGGCCTGTAACCCACATGACACACACGGCGAGGAAGGACACGATCCCACCGACAAGTGTAGCGCCACCATAGCCGAGAATCGCGTCGTTGACGCTCAGCTTGCTGAGCGAAGTACAGACCCAGAAGTAGCTGCTGTTGACGTACTTGATGATCACGGAGCCACTGGCGCCCGCGAGCATTGCGGCTTCCGGAGATAGTGCCAGGTTGTGCAACATCGGTGCGACCAGCGCTGCAGCAGTGATGACACCGACCGTTGTCGACCCGGTAATCATGTTACCGATAATGCCAATGACGAACGGCAGCAGAATGGCCGGCAGGCCGTAATCCGCAAAAAAGCCACTGATGGTGTCGACGGCAGGTGTGCCTTTCAGGATTTCGCTGAGGGACCCGCCGAGCCCTGTTACGACGAGTATCATCGCCGAAATTCTCAAGGCCTCCTCGATCCATTTGGATTTTGCCGCCAGCCGGTGTTCGTCAGTCCGGATATTTCGATACGCGAGCCACACACCGGCACTGAGGGCTGCGACAGGCCAGCCGATGTAGGCAAGCGCTGCCCGCACAAAGTGATCCTGCTCGAGAAACAGGCGCGAGACACTTTGCGCCGAAATCAGCAGTATCGGTAAAGCAATCGGCGCGTACGAACTCCATACTCCCGGCAATTCCGGAGCATGTTCGCCGGTGAATAGGTCCTCGCCGGCGAACTCGTCCGACGCCATCGTCTTGATTCTCGGTCCGACAATGTATTGTCCCCAGATCCAACTTGCGAGCGAACCTGCGAGACAGGCGATAGCGCCGAATATAATTATCTTGCCGATGTCGGCACCAAGCAGGGCGGCAGCTGCAAGAGGGCCGGGTGTCGGCGGCACGATCGCATGCGTTAGCTGCAACGAACCGACGAGGCCAATCGACATGACGCTGATCGTAACATTCATGGCTTTGGCCGCCGAGTGCACGAGCGGATTGAGGATCACGTAAGCGACGTCAGAGAAAATAGCGATGCCCAGCACGAAGCCGGTCAGTGTCAATGCCAGAGGCATCCTTGATGAGCCAACGACGCTGACCATCGTCCGCGTAATGGTCTGGATCGCGCCGGTATGACGCAACGCTTCGGCAATGATGGATCCCAGGACGATGACAACGCCGATCGAGCCCAACGTGTTGCCAAACCCTTTCTCGAATGCATCGATGAAGTTATTCGTCTGTACGCCCGGGATCAGTCCGAATAGCAACAGTGGAATCAGCAACGCAATAAAGACATGCCAGCGCCATTTGGCGATGAGAAACAATAACAGGATGATTACGCCGAGGAAGGCGATTAGTGCCAGCAGCGGGCTGGTGACAACAGCGCTCGCTGGGTCGATCACTGCCTGCTTCCTGCAAGGTAGGCTAGCGCTGCCTGCACACCACCCGGCTGGTGTGGCACCCCGGCAAGCGCCAGACCCATCTCGACGCCTGACAGCGTGCCGGCCAGCATCAGGTCGTTGAAACTGCCGAGATGCCCGATGCGGAACACCTTGTCGGCCAGCCTGCCGAGTCCCGTTCCAAGCGACATGTTGAAGCTGTCGAGAATTACTTCGCGCAACCTGTCTGCACTTTGCTCCGGGGGCAGCAACACGGCAGTCAGTGAGCCGCTGAATTCATCCGGATTCTTGCATACAACTTCGAGTCCCCAGGAATCCACCGCAAGCCGGGTCGCGGCTCCGTGGCGGGAATGCCGGGCGAAGACGTTGTCCAGTCCTTCTTCGTTCAGCATCGCAATTGCTTCACGCAATCCGTAAAGCAGGTTGGTTGCCGGTGTGTATGGAAAGAAGCCCGACTGATTCGCGGCGAGCATGTCGTCCCAGCTCCAGTAGGACTGCGGCACACGCGCATCCTTATTTGCGGCAAGCGCCTTGTCCGAGACTGCGTTGAATGACAATCCCGGGGGCAGCATGAGACCCTTCTGCGAGCCCGCAACCGTAACATCGACGCCCCATTCATCCATGCGATAGTCGATCGATGCGAGTGAAGAGATCGTGTCGACCATCAGCAGCGCAGGATGACCCGCCGCATCGATTGCCTTACGAATTTCTGCGATGCGACTAACCACCCCGGTCGAGGTCTCGTTGTGCACGATGCACACGCCTTTTATCTCGTGTGCGCCATCCCTGGCGAGAGCCTCCCGGATAGCGGCGGGCTCCGCGCCGTGCCGCCAGTCCGTCTCAATTATTTCGGTTTTGATCCCAAGACGATGGGCAATTTGCTGCCAAAGGACCGCAAAATGGCCTGTCTCGCACATCAATACCCTGTCACCCGGCGACATTGTATTAACAAGTGCCGCCTCCCAGGCGCCGCTGCCGGAAGCGGGGTAGATGATCACCGGCTGTTCGGTTTTGAATATCGGCCTGAGTCCGTCCAGGACTTCGTGGCCTAATGACGCAAAACCGGGTCCGCGGTGATCGATAATTGGCCGACCGATGGCGCGCAAAATGCGATCGGGGATGTTGGTTGGTCCCGGAATCTGCAGAAAATGCCGGCCGCTTGCGAAATCCATGATCAATCCTGTCCTTGGGGGACAATGAAGGTGCCAAGGGTACCTCTAAGTACCCCACCGATACACCAAAGTGGCCGTATAATTCAGTCGTGGAAGCTCTGCAAACACGATTGCGCAGCGAGCTCGACGGCGAGGTGTTGTTCGACGAGTTTTCGCTCGGCCGATATTCGAGCGATGCTTCGATTTACCAGATAACGCCGCTGGGTATTGTGGTTCCTGTCAGCAGTGACGATGCCCTGCGCGCGCTCGAAATAGCCGCCGATGAAGACGTCGCGATTTTGCCGCGTGGCGCCGGCACATCCCAGTGTGGACAAGCTGTCGGTCAAGCACTGATCATCGATAACAGCAAGTACCTGCGCAATGTACTGGATTTCGACGCGGCCGGGCATACCGTCTGGGTTGAACCTGGGGTCGTGCTCGATTCATTAAACGCGTTTCTAAGGCCGCACGGCCTCTGGTTCCCGGTCGATGTTTCGACGTCAGCGCAAGCGACGATTGGCGGCATGACGGCCAATAACAGTTGCGGTGCCCGATCGATTCGCTACGGCAACATGGTGCACAACGTACTGGCTGTCGAGGCGTGGCTGACCAGCGGCGATACTGTGGAATTTGCTGAAGTCGGCGACAATGCTGAAGGCTCGGTACGTTATCGGCAACTGGTTGACAGGGTTCGTGCACTTTACGTCAGAGAAGAAGATGAAATAGCAGCGCGCGTGCCTGATGTGCAACGCCGGGTTGCGGGCTACAACCTCGATATGGTCTCAACGGGTCCATTCAACATGGCGCACCTGCTGGTCGGTTCGGAGGGTACTCTTGCCTATTTTCGGCGCATCAAGCTCAAGCTTTCGCCGGCGCCGCCACACAAAGTGCTCGGCGTCGTGCATTTCCCGACGTTTCGCAAGGCGATGGAGCTGACGCAGCATATCGTCAAACTTGAGCCGTCGGCGGTCGAGCTCATAGACCGAACCATGATTGACCTGTCACGCGAAAATCCGGCGTTTCGCGAAACCATCGACAGCACCGTGCGTGGCGAACCAGATGCAATCTTGCTGGTCGAGTTTGCAGGTGAGAGCGAGGCCGATCAGTTGAAAAAGCTTGCCTCTTTGTCTGTGCTCATGGGCGATCTGGGCCTGCCCGGCAGCGTCGTCGCGATCGAGGACGCAAAACACCAAAAAGCGGTGTGGAGTGTCCGCAAAGCCGGATTAAACATCATGATGTCGATGAAAGGCGACGGCAAGCCGGTGTCGTTCATCGAGGACTGTGCGGTGCCACTCGAGCACCTGGCCGAATACACCGATCGTCTGACCCAGGTGTTTGAAAAGCACGGGACACGCGCGACCTGGTACGCGCATGCCTCGGTTGGTTGTCTGCACGTGCGCCCGGTGCTCGATATGCGATCTGCAAGCGGAGCAGAGAAGATGCGCGCAATTGCCGAAGAGGCCTGTGAATTGGTGCGCCAGTACAAAGGTTCTTACTCCGGCGAGCACGGCGATGGCTTGGTGCGCTCCGAGTGGATCGAACGGGTCTACGGCCCGCGACTTTCGAGCGCTTTCGCGGAAATAAAAAAAGCGTTCGATCCAAAGGGACTGATGAATCCCGGCAAGATAGTCGCACCGACGAAAATGGACGACCGGACATTGTTCAGATACAAGCCCGGCTATAGCACGCTGCCGATTCATTCGGGCCTCGACTGGTCCGGGCACGAAGTCGGCGAGGGAAATCGTGACAGGGGATTCGCTGCTGCGATCGAGATGTGCAACAACAATGGCCATTGCCGAAAATTTGATGCTGGCACGATGTGCCCCTCATATCGCGTGACGCGAAACGAGCGTGATCTGACGCGGGGCCGCGCTAATTCTCTGCGGCTCGCAATGTCCGGTCAACTCGGTCCTGATGCACTGGTCTCAGACGAGATGTACAAGACGATGGAACTGTGTGTTTCGTGCAAGGGGTGCAAACGCGAGTGTCCGACCGGTGTCGACATGGCTGCGATGAAGATAGAATTCCTGTATCAATACCATCAGCGGCATCGGCGCTCGCTAATGGACAAGCTCGTCGCATACTTGCCGCGTTATGCGCCGACACTTGCACGTGTTCCAAGGCTTGCCAACTTGCGTAATCAGATTCCCGGGCTCGCTATTTTGAGCGAAAAAATCATAGGTCTGTCGGCAGGTCGCAGCCTGCCGGCCTGGCGGCGCGACAGGTTTCTGGGTCAGGTTGAAGTGCCGGGCGGCGCCAGGGGACCGGAAGTCGTGTTGCTGGCCGACACTTTCAATACCTGGTTCGAACCCGAAAACCTGCGTGCTGCGGTCGCTGTATTCTCTGCTGCGAACTACAACACCACAGTCGCAGAGTCAGCGGACGGCGGGCGACCACTGTGTTGCGGGCGAACGTTCCTGGCAACTGGCATGATTAATGAAGCGCGTGCTGAAGCAAAACGCATGCTCGATGCGCTCAGGCCGTTTGTGGAGCGGGGCATTCCGGTAGTCGGCCTGGAACCGTCGTGTCTGTTCGGGCTCCGGGACGAGTTCAGGTTGTTGTTGCCGGGCGAAGAAACCGATGCGCTGGCAAAACTGGCGCTGACGTTCGAAGAATTCCTTGCACGGGAGCACACCGCCGGCCGACTCAACCTTAGGCTTGTTGGTCTCCCTGTCCGGCGTGCTCTTGTGCACGGGCATTGCCATCAGAGGGCATTCGATGTCATGCCCACTGTAATCGAAGTACTGAACATGATTCCGAACCTCGAAACAGAGATAATACAATCCGGCTGCTGCGGTATGGCAGGCGCCTTCGGGTATGCAGCGAGGCATGTGGACCTGTCGCGCAAGATGGCCGAATTATCGCTGCTGCCCGCGGTGCGGGCAGCTACGGAAGATACCGTTATCGTTGCTGATGGAACGAGCTGCCGTCATCAGATCGCGGATTTCACGGAGCGTAAAGCGCTGCACGTTGCCCGCGTTCTGGCCGATGCACTCGATGACCAGGCGGACAAGAAGATCGTAAAAAGACAGCCGGCATGAAATCGACTCTATTTTGCCTCTTGTTGCTCGTTTGCAGTGGTTTGGCGTTCGCCCAGACGAGGCCGGTGATCGATGTCCATTTTCATACGGATACGGGAAAGTTCCTGCCACGCGAATACATCGCGGGTGAGCTGCGTGAATTGGTGGCAAAGACCAGGGAGGAGATGATCCGCGAGAGCCTGGCGGTAATGAACCGGCTCAATATCGTGTACGCCATCACCAGTGGGCCGGATCCACTGGTCGTCGAAGAGTGGCATGCTGCGGATCCGACACGAATAATTCCGGCGCTCCAGGTCCCGAATGCGAAAGTGGATATGGAAGATCTCAACTCGATCCGGCACCTGGTTTCAAGCGGCCATATCGCCGTATTGGGCGAAATCGCGTTACAGTATGAGGGCATCGGTGTATCGGATTCTGCGTACGAAGCGTTTTTTTCATTGGCCGAAGAGCTCGACGTACCTGTTGCCGTGCACCTTGGGCCAGGACCCCATGACGTATTCGACGTCCGGCCTGACTACCGGGTTGCAAAAGGAAACCCGCTGGAACTGGAGACCGTTCTGCAACTTCACCCCGGATTGAGGATCTATGTGATGCACGCCGGGTGGCCGTTTGTCGAGAGCATGATTGCCATCATGCATACCTACAAAAACGTATACGTTGACACCGCGTTTATCAATACGGCACTGCCGAAGCAGGAACTCTACTACGTCTTGAGACGGATGGTGGGAGCTGGGTTAGGTGAGCGAATCATGTTTGGATCGGATCCGCATCCAGGCGCAATTGCGCTTTCTGTCCAGACCGCCTATGAGCGAATTGAATCAGCCGATTTTCTCAGCGAAAGGGACAAAACCAATATCTTTTTCGAAAATGCGATTCGCTTTTTCCGTTTGCCGATGGAGCAATAAGAACATGTCCAGCGCCGGACACACGGGCTCTGTCATCACGCAATTCTCAACAGCAGCGCTTTCCCTGGGCATGCTGATCACATGCGGCAGCGCCGTAGCTGCCCCCCATTCGGACGAAATTTCAGGCCTGGGACGGGCGCTGTTCTTCGACACCAATCTCTCCATCAATCGCAATCAGTCCTGCGCATCCTGTCACGATCCGGGGCAGGCATTTTCTGACAGCCGCGACAATGGCGTTTCAGGCGCGGTTTCGCTCGGTGACGATGGAGTGTCGCTCGGTGATCGCAACACGCCCGGCACGACCTACGCTTTCCTGATTCCCGATTTTCACAAGAACGATAAGGATGAATATGTTGGCGGCTATTTCCTCGACGGCCGCGCTGCCACGATGGTCGATCAGGCAGCCGCGCCCTTTTTCAATCCGCTTGAAATGGCCATGCCCGATGTTGCCGCAGTGGTCGATCGCGTACGCGAAAATCCCGCTTACGTAGAATCTTTCAGAAAGAACTACGGTGAGTCGATTTTTTTGGATTCAGACAAGGCGTTTCGTGCGCTTACCGAAAGCATTGTGGCATTCGAGCGCACGGCGTTGTTCGCGCCTTTCGATTCAAAATATGACCGCTATCTGCGTGGTGAGTACGAGCTGACAATTGAAGAGGAGTTGGGACGTGTGCTTTTCTTTTCTCAGCTCATCAACTGCAGCAGCTGTCATTTACTCGACACGCGGGAGTTTTCTCCCGGTGAAATCTTCAGCAATCATCGCTATCACAACATCGGCGTGCCAACCAATAAGCAGGTACGGGCAAGGAACGGCGTAGACGTCAGCCACCGCGATCTCGGCCTCCTTGAAAATCCAGAAGTGGCCGATCCGGGTCTGGCCGGCAAGTTCAGGGTGCCCAGCTTGCGTAATGTTGCGGTGACCGAACCGTATATGCATAACGGTGTTTTTCAGGATCTGGCCACCGCCATTCTTTTCTACAACCGGTTTACCCTGAGCAACCGGAAAAGCCAGACTAATCCGGAAACCGGGGAGCTATGGGGAGAGCCGGAAGTGGCGGAGACGATTGACCTCGAATTGCTGCGTGAAGGGCAACCTATGGCGGATAACTATATTGTGGCCCTTGTGGCGTTTCTCACGGCGCTGACTGACCAGCGTTATGAATCGTTGCTCGACGAATCGCCGTCACTGTAATTCAAGGGAGCGCCGAGGTCAGTCGCCTCGGACGAGTTTTACGAAAGCCAGTTGCGCTACTCAGGGGCGATGGCGATTGCCTCGATTTCGACGAGGAATACCGGGCGCGCCAGCCGTTCGATTTGCACCAGCGTACTTGCTGGCGGATGATCCCCGAGATACTCGCGGCGCACCGCCGAGGTCTCGAGGAATTTATCGATGTCGGTGGTGAAAATATTGACTTTGATGACGTTGGAGAAATCTGCATCCTCGGACGCAAGTACGGTTTTCAGATTCTCAAGCACCTGGCGAACC
>Ga0209987_10000132_pt1 | contig 34334 bp, 30 predicted proteins | sample N074metaG_FD_182134 | JGI IMG/M metagenome (GOLD analysis project Ga0209987, IMG submission 182134) | Deep subsurface microbial communities from Kermadec Trench to uncover new lineages of life (NeLLi) - N074 metaG (SPAdes) (version 2) | ecosystem: Environmental > Aquatic > Marine > Ocean trench...
CCGCTACACCAGCATGGATATCTCTACGGGTAGGGTGTAAGCTCTACATTCGATGTTCCCGGTTTGGACACAGGAGGAACAATGATCAACAAAATCAAGGTGCCTTTGATTGTTACCTTGGTGGTAATTGTAATCCGCATCCTTTTGGAGGAGACGGGAGCCCCCGGCGCCATCAGTAATATCTTCTCTGTGGCCTGGCTCGCTTTTCTCATTCCCATCTATTTCGCAGTAGGAATGGCAGCCAGTGAAGAAGCCCACCCTTACAAGGCGCTAGCTAAGCTCATTGTGCTCTACGGAGTCGGCGTTCGCTTGATGGTAGCGGTGAGCTATTCCCTGGCCTACCTTTTCCAATGGGGCGCTCCTCGCTTCAGCGGAGGGGGTGTTGTCGGCGAAGAGGTGACGGCACTTCAGGGATTCTTGCTGATGCCGGCTTTCAATATGGTGCCTGGATTAATCATGGCCATCGGTTCCGGTCTACTGGTTGGACCTGCGGTCCTGGCCATTCGGCGCAAGATGCTCAAGCCCAAGGTTGCCGATGAAAATGAGGAAACGCCTGGGACGTCCCCCTTCTAGGTCAGCCACTTTTTGAGTTTCTTTTTTAAATCCTTGACGGTGTAGGGTTTGCACAGGGCGTCCTGCCCGCCGGCCTTGTAGACATCCTCTTCTTTGCCTTCCATGGCCTCAGCCGTAATGGCCAGGATAGGAACCTTCTTCAAAGAACTCTTCTGGAGCTCGTGAATTACTGCAAATCCTGCTCCCCCGACAATCATCATGTCGACAATAATCAGGTTCGGCAGAAACTCCTTCAGCGAGAGCAGGTAGGAATCGTGAGAGGAGAAAGAGGCGACTTCATAGCCGATGCTCTGAAGAATGAACTTTATGGAATAGATGTTATCGGCCACCTCTTCGATGACCGCAATCTTCATCTCGCTCTCTTCTTTTTTTCCCGGGGACTTCCGTTTGGACTTCGTCATGGACTTGACCTCAGCTTACCCTCCAGCATTTGACTGACCATCTCAGGATTGGCCTGCCCGCGTGTTTCCTTCATCACTTTCCCCATGAAAAACCCCAACAGTCCTGCCTTCCCTGCCCGGTAAGCCTCGACCTTGTCAGGATTGGATTCCAGAACACGGTCAACAATACGGGTCAACTGATTCTCGTCACTGATCTGTTTCAGGTCTTCCCGGGCAATAATGGTCTCCGGATCGTCCCCGGTCTCATACAGCTTCTCAAACACCTGTTTGGCCATCTTGCCGCTGATCTCCCCCTTGTCGATGAGACGAACCAGATTGGCCAAATGTTCAGGCCTGACCAGGCATTCATGAATCTCTCGATTATCCTTCTTGAGATGCCCCATCAGATCACCCATCATCCAATTGAGTATCGCTTTGGGTTGATCGTAGGTCTTCACAGCCGTCTCAAAATAGTCCGCGAACTGCCGGGTTTGGGTCAGCAAGAGGGCCTCCTCGTGAGTAAGAGCATACTCTTTGAAGAACCGCTGGCGCCGCGCTTCGGGGAGCTCGGGGATTTGTGCCTTCAGCTCTTCGATCCACTCCTCGGAAACGACCACCGGAAGCAGGTCCGGGTCCGGAAAATAACGATAATCATGGGCCTCTTCCTTGCTTCGCATGAGCAGGGTCTTTTGACCTTCTTCATCCCACAGCCGGGTTTCCTGCTCCACCTGGCCGCCCCCGCCGATCACTTCTTTTTGTCTTTCGATTTCATACTCGAGGGCCTTCTGGAGGAATCGAAAAGAGTTGAGATTCTTGATCTCGGTTTTGGTCCCCAGCTCAGAGGTGCCCAACGGACGGATCGAGACATTGGCATCACAGCGAAAACTTCCCTCCTCCATATTGCCATCGCAGATCTCCAGATAGAGCAGCGTGCGACGGAGATTATTCAAATAGTCATAGGCCTCCTGAGAGGAACGAAAATCGGGCTCCGAGACGATCTCAATAAGGGGAACCCCGGTGCGATTCAAATCCACATGGCTGTCCCTGCCCTGCTGGTGAATCGATTTCCCGGCATCCTCCTCCAGATGAACTCGGGTAATGCCAAAAATTCTTGGCTGGTACTCGACCCCATTGCCGGCTTCCTGGCGAAGGCCTGTGAGAATTTCCATTTGGCCACCCTGGCCCAGCGGCAAATCGTACTGAGAGATCTGATAGCCCTTGGGAAGATCGGGATAGAAGTAGTTCTTGCGGGCAAAAATGGAGTTCCGGTTGATCGTACACCCCAGGGCCAATCCCGCTTTGACCGCCATGGCCACGGCTTCCCGATTGAGTACCGGGAGGGACCCCGGCAAACCCAGACAAACCGGACAGGTATTGGAGTTGGGAGGAGCCCCGAACTCGGTGCTGCAGGCACAAAAGATCTTGCTCCGGGTCAGGAGCTGAGCGTGAACTTCAAGGCCGATGACGGCTTCGAATTCCATGGTGCTTCTCTACCAGCTTGAGGAGAGACTCCAACACGGGGCCATCCTCTCCTGGACCCTCAATCCAATGAACCTCTTTTTCTCGGCGAAACCAGGTCATTTGACGCTTGGCGTAACGACGAGTTTCGATTCGTGTCTTCTCGATGGCTTCTTCCTGACTCAACTCGCCATCCAGCACAGCGACAGCGTGTCGATATCCCAGCGCTTGAAAGCCCTTGCAATCAGGACGATAACCTTTGGCCAGAAGCTGCTGGACCTCTTCGATCAAGCCTGAGCGAAACATTTCGCCGACGCGGCCGTTGATTCTATCATAGAGAATGGGACGAGGTAACCTGAGGCCAATCTTGAGGATGAAGAGATGTTTCAGAGGATCCCGCTGCTCCTGGAGCTGGCTGATGGGGCGGCCCGTGAGCAGATAAATCTCAAGACCTCTGAGGATCCGCACTTTGTCGCCCGGTTGAATGCGAGCAGCAGCGGCAGGGTCTCTTCTCTCCAACAAACGGTACAGATAATCAAGTCCCTTGCCATCACCGATCCTGTTGAGGCGTTCTCGAATCTCCTGGGAACGACCGGGACCCTCAAAAACACCTTCAAGAAGTGCCCTAAGATAAAGACCGGTTCCCCCGACAACAAAAGGGACTTTTCCACCCTCACGGATCTTCTGACAAATCTTTCTGGCCTCAACCATATAGCGGCCGGCGCTGAAGTACTGGTCAGGATCAAGCAGATCATAGAGATGGTGGGGAATTTCTCCTCTCTGTTTAAGGGTGGGCTTGGCCGTACCGATTTCAAGCAGACGATACATCTGCTTGGAATCGCAGTTGACGATCTCGCCATTCAGAGCCTGGGCAGCCCTAAACGCCAGCTTGCTTTTCCCGGAAGAGGTCGGGCCAAGGATGGCAACGAGGAGTTTTCCCTGATCTGGCACGGGTAGCCCTACCAGCGACGAGCCAAGGTGATTCCCGTGTAGTAGTGCTTGAGAATCTTCTCGTGACTCCATCCCTGCCTGGACAGTTCAACGGTTCCCGTCTGGCACAGGCCCACTCCGTGTCCCCATCCTCGCCCGGTGGCATGAATCTCGGAAATATAACCCGAGTTATCATAATGGGCTTCCAGACCGAAAATCCAAGTGCTTCTGAGTCCCAAAGCAGAACGAATGGCCAGACCCCTCAACACCTTCTCGCCCTGGTCCCCGATAAAGCGCATTTCCACGGTCCTACCCCATCGGCTTTTTTGCAGCGATTCCAGCTTCTTTAACCTACCCACTCCCGCCACCCGGTCCAGATTACTCTGGATTCGAGAAACCGGTATCAGCTCCTCCCAGGAAGAATAGGGGCTTGCATGATCCGGACACTGTGCTCCTCCCTTCAGATAGGGAATACCTGGTCTCTGAAAGGCCTCCTGATAGTCGGCCGTGACCCCACCACAGGTCGAGGAGTAAAAGGCCACGATGGCCTGGTTTCGATAGGTGGCAAGGGTGCCCCGGGTCTGCTCGATGGCTTGATTGGAGAGCCGCTGTTCGCTGCGGGCGCCCCGGTAAACTTGCGATCGGGTGTCCGTATACAAATCGAAGCCTCGGTTGGCATTCTGGCCCAGAGCAGAAAAGGCAAAGGTTCGAGCGGCAATGCTCAGTGCCTTAAGGGCTTCCAAATGAGAAGGGCCCTTGACACTCAACTCGTTGGGCACCACTCCTTTCAAGTAGGTCTCCAGACTCAATTCGTTGACAATCACCGAACTTCCCAGCGGATTGACAAAAACTTCCAGAACGCCCTCATAAGCAACGCCATCGAGCTTCAAAATCTGTCCCTTCCGGGATTGCAGACGAAAGCCGCTACCGGAGCGAAGAACCCGACCCTTGCCGTCGGCTAATCGGATCTTTCCGCCACTCGCCTGGAGAAGCCGAAGTGAATCCACATCGGAGCCCTCAACAGGCACTGACCGAAAGTTCGCTTTCAAAAGAACGCGGATGGAAGGAGCCTCATCGAGCTTGACCGGCCTGCTGGCCACGTAGGGAGGGGACGGAACTCTACCGGGAGTGGCACTCACCGAAGGTGGCGACCTCTTTCCCCCTCCGCAACCCACAAAGAGCAGCGAGAGAGCGAGAAAGAGAGCAACAGAGAGCTGGGCCTCTTGGTTTCTCACAGCTCCTCTATTCTATTACCTTTCGGTGGCTTTTCTTGCCCTTTTAGCCTGGATTATGCATAAGTTCTCGTCACGAAGCGACGAAAGCGACGACCTGATAAGGCGCGCGACGGGAGGCCGCCGCAAACGTACTCACTGCAGTACGTTGAGGAGGCCGACCGAGGGGGCACCCGCTTTGCGGGTCGCGCAGTCGGTGCGCAGCGCACGGCGGATGATTTCGTCGGTGCAGTAGAGAATTTATGCATAGTCCGGGCTAGGTGCTCAGCGCGCTGCTCTTTTCACTTCCAGGGCCAACTCCAGGGCCCGCTTCCCCTCTTCTCCGGAGCAGCCGGAAGGTTCCTGGTCTGAGGATTTCTTTCCAGCAACGGCATTCACGAAGGTCTGAAGCTCAAGCCTGAGAGGCTCACCACGCTCGATTTCAAAGTGACGCTCGGCAATCTTCATGGTCTCCCCCTCCTGCAGGTGGAACATCTCCACTTCCTGCTTGTGAAAGTCGATGGAGACATATTCCGAGGGTTGAAAAAAGCGCAGCTTGCGAATCTTTTCTCGGGAGACCCGGCTGGCCGTGACGTTGGCCACGCAGCCATTTTCAAATTGCAGGCGGGCATTGGCGATATCGATGCGAGGCGTTAGCACCGGTATCCCCACGGCCCGGATTTCCTGAATCGGACTGTCCACCAGATGGAGAATGATATCCAGATCATGAATCATTAAATCCAGGATGACGTCTACATCCAGGCTTCGGGGAACGAAGATACCCAGACGATGGGTCTCAAAAAACTGGGGTTGGCGAACCAGGGGTTTGACCGCCAACAGGGCAGGATTGAACCGCTCTGAGTGACCGACCTGCAGCAGGGCCCCACTTTTCTTGTGGGCCTGGATCAGTTGATCCGCTTCCTCCAGATTCTGAGCAATGGGTTTCTCCACCAGCACATGGACATCCCGCTTCAGGAACTCCACGCCAATCCGGGCATGCTCGCGGGTGGGAACGGCCAGGCTAATCGCTTCTACCGAATCCAAGATCTCTTCATATTGTTGATAGGATTTACAGTGATAGCGGGAGGCGACTTGCTGAGCCTTTTCCTGGTCGATGTCCACCACGGCCACCAGCTCGGCATCCGGCAGTTCCGAATAGATTCTGGCGTGGTGCTCTCCTAAAGCTCCCACACCCACCACGGCGAGCCTAGTCATGAGGCGGGCTCGATTCAGCGACAACCGTCATTTTCTGACGATCCGCCTCCTGGATGAAACTCTCCCGATCCAGGATCAGCGTGAATCCCGCGTCAAGGGAGAGCGCCGAGACGTTGCACTCCTGAAGCACCTGAAGGGTGTCCATGCCGACCACGGGCACATCAAATCTCATATCCTGATGGGGCCGGCTGACCTTAATCACGGTCAGGCGCCCACCGTTCACCAAACGCGAGGCACGACGGATCGTCTCATCCGTGCCCTCCATGGTCTCAACCGCCACGACCGCTTGATCCTTTACCACGATTGTCTGACCCAGATCGAGGCGGGCAATTTCCCGGGCAACAGGCCGTCCATAATCCATATCCCTGGTCTCACTGCTATCGGGCTGCCGCTGGGTGAGGACCCCGGCCTCTGCAAGCAGAGGCTGCACCAGCTCGGTGGAATCGATGAACTGGATGCCTTCTTTTTCCAGCTCTTGAATCACCCCACCAATCAGGGACTGGGTGTTTTTATGGGGGAGAGACAGGAAGAGGCGCGCCATTTTCAAATCGGGGAGGATGACTCGAGGCATCAAGGAATCACTCCCCTTGCGTGAAAAGATCTGCACATGTTTCACCTGTCCGGCCATGACGACCTTGCGAACATCCTCCTTCTTAAAGAGGCGGATCAACTTTCCCAGCTGACCCAGCCCCAGCCAGTGAAAAGATACCTGGGGTCGGGAAGCGAAATCTTCGATTTCGGGAGAGGCTTCCTCGCGAATGGCGGCCACCACCACGGGGATGTCTCGTTTCAGGGCTTCTTCCAGAACCAGGAACGGGAATCGGCCATTTCCGGCGATCAGCCCCAGTTTGGAAATATTCATTCGTCGCTGCTCACGTCTCGCACGAATCCTCTTTTGGAGCTCTCCACGAACTGAATGAGAACACTTACATCCCGGGTCTCCAGATCTTCACTTCGAATCGCCTCAATCGCCTCCTGGAGTTTCAGCCCTTTTTGAAACAGCCACCGATAGGCCTCCTTCAAGGCCTTGATCCTCTTGGCGGAAAACTTCTTGCGCCTCAGGCCCAGACTGTTGATGCCATAGATCTTGGCCTGGTTGCGGTGGCCCACCGTTGTCACGAACGGTAAAGCGTCTCGGGTCAGCACGGAATAACCTCCAACGAAAGCATGGGCACCCACACGACAATCCTGGTGAACACCGGAAAAAGCGCCTACTGTAGAGTCATCTTCAACCTCGACATGCCCGGCCAGGGTAGCCGCATTGGCCAGTATGTTCCGTTGCCCCACGTGACAGTCGTGAGCGATGTGCACGCCGGTCATGAGCAAATTCATGCTTCCCACGGTGGTCTTGCCTCCCCCACCCTCGGTACCCCGATTGATGGTGACGAACTCCCGAATGATGTTGAGATCACCGATGGACAGAAAAGTCTCTTCGTCCTGATACTTGAGATCCTGGGGGATGGTTCCGATGGCGGATTGACCGATGATCCGGTTTCCCTTACCGATGACCGTAGGTCCCTCGATCACGGTGTGAGGACCCACCAGGGTTCCCTCTCCGATGGTGACGCGATCACCAATAACGGCATAGGGTCCGATTCGGACTCCTTCACCGATTTCAGCACCTGGAGAAACAATGGCGGTTTCATGGATTTCACGGCCTTGCTTCTCGCCCATGTGAGTTACTCGTTAGAGTCCGGACGATCCACCAGTGAAAATAAAATCTCTGCTTCGGCCACTCGCTGACCCTCCACGAAAGCCGTTCCCTGCAGCTTTCCCAGACTGGTTCTGGCGCGGGTCAGAAACATCTCGAGGCGCAACTGATCTCCCGGAACCACAGGCTTGCGAAAACGGGCGGTCCTGATGCCCGCGAAAAACACCAACTTCTTTTCCCGATCAGGAAGAGTCTTAAAGACCAGAACGCCGCCCACTTGGGCCATCGACTCAATGATCAATACTCCCGGCATAATGGGCACACCGGGAAAGTGGCCTTGAAAGAAGGGCTCATTGATGGTCACGTTTTTAATGCCTACAATTCGCTGCTTTTCCTCGTACTCAACAATACGATCCACCAGCAAAAAGGGATAGCGGTGGGGCAGATACTGCATAATCTCTTGAATTTCAATAAGGGTTACCGGATCACTCATGGTCTCTCTACTTACGATTGTCCTTCAGCCAGGATTTCCACTCCCGGTAGATCTCGGGCAAGCGTCGTGTGGCTGCTTCAATTTTCATCCACTGGCGGTGCTCCATGGCGGGTTGGCCGGAAACGACCGACTGGGAAGGAATGTCCTTGCTTACCGCAGACTTCATCATAACCGTAACCTGGTCTCCAATCTTGACATGATCAACAACGCCCGCATGGCCTGCGAAGGTGCAATTTTTCCCCACCTCAACGCTTCCGGAAAGCCCCACCTGGCCGGCAATCACCGTATTCTCTCCGATCCTGCAGTTATGACCGATGTGGACATGATTGTCCAGCTTCACGCCACGTTCCAAAACGGTGACCCCAAACCCAGCCCGGTCCACGCAACTATTGGCCCCTATTTCCACATCGTCGCCAATCGTGACGCTTCCCGTCTGCGGAATCTTCACCTGGGTCTGGCCGTCAAAGACATAGCCAAAGCCATCGGCCCCAATGACGGTACCACTGTGCAGGATCACCCGCTCACCCAGGGAAACGTTTTCATAAAGGGTGACATTGGGATGCAGCACACATCCCCGGCCGATCACGCAGTGATTCCCCACATGAACCCCGGAAAAGAGGGTGACCTCTTTTTCGATGACCACCTCATCCCCCACAAAGACAAAAGGATGAATGGTGACATCCTCGAAAACGCGAGAACTCTCGCTGATATGGGCCTGAGGAGAGATCCCTGTCACTGCCGCAGGCCTGGGGTGAAACAGAGCCAGGAGGCGAGCAAAGGCGACCTTCGGTCTTTCGACTTGAAGCAGAGGCTTTTCTTCGGACTCAACGCCAGGTGAGACAATCACGGCTGAGGCGCGGGTTTGATCCAAGTGCTCCTGGTATTTTTTCTGAGCGGCCAGAGTGAGATCTCCCGGCCCTGCGCTTTCAAAAGGCTGAATCCCACGAATTTCCATTTGGGAATCACCGGCCACACGGCCCCCCACGTGCTCGGCCAGTTTTTGAAGGGTATACACGCGGGAAGTTTTATACCAATAGAGCCCTGAGGGTCAATAGGTTAGGAGCCTGTAAGCGCGGCGATCTCATCGATCACTCGGACAGGCTCCTAGAGCCATCTCAGGGCTGAGGAGCATCGGTGCTTGCGGAGTTCTCTTCGCTCACCGGATTGCGCTCGTTGTAAAGGCGGATAATTTCTTGAGTAAAGTCGAGCGAGGGCGCCACATAGACTTGGGCCTCACTGCGCAGGAATATGGCTCCGAAGTTCTGCTTCTGGGCGTACTCGTTGATGATGCCTTGGATTTTTTCGCCTACTTTCCCCAAGAGGTCGTCTCGCCTGGTGTTCATCTCGACTTGAATATCCTCCTGGAATCTTCTCAGCTCCCGTTCCTCGTTCTCCAGCTTACGCTGCATTTCCGCCTGGGTCTGAGGATTCAGGGTGCGCTGCTGGGCCTGGAACTGCTGCTGTTGTTTCCCCAATTCCTCAACCCGTGAATCGTACTCCTTTTGCCTATCCTGCATAAACTGTTCGACCCTGGCTATTTCCTGCTGGCCCTCCTGGGTTCCATAGAGAACGCCCAGGCTATCGATAAACCCAATTTTCAGGTTTCGCGAAGATGAACTTGTTTGAGCCCAACCGACACCAGCTCCCACAACCCAGACCACAATCCAGGTCAGCATCCACAACATTGCTCTTTTCATAAGACGATCTTTTCTCCTAAATCTTATTGGGAAGCGGCTTGGGCCACGGCAGGATAGCGCTCATTGAAAATCTGGGTGACATCCTGAGTGATATCCAGTAAGAGATCCACGTAAGTCTGCCCTTCGTTGCGCAGGAAAATCGCCCCAAAGCCATTCAATTTAGCGTACTCATTGATGATCACCTGAATTTTCTCACTCGCCCGGGCCAAAAGCTCGTCGCGGCGCTGGTTGTATTCCAACTCGATATCTTCCTGTAGCCTCTGCAGGTCCCGTTCCTTATCAGTAATGGTTCGCTCACTTTGAGCGCGAGCCGTTGAATTGAGAGTGGCCTGTTGGGTGAGGTACTGGTCCCGTAGTTTCTGCAACTCCGAACTCTGGGCAGCGATTTCCTGTTGCTTTTGGGCGGCGAACTGATTCAGCAGTTCCAAGTCCCTCTTGCCCTCATCGGTAGCGTAAAGCACTTCCAGGGTGTTGACGAAACCTATCTTGGTCTCCTGGCCCAAACTGGCCGCCACAAACGCTCCAGTTGTCATTGATCCAATAAAGGCGATCATTATGAACTTTCTCATGACTTATTCTCCTAACTAAAATGTATAGCCGACTGTAAATTTAACACCCGATCGCGGCTCTCTCAAAAAGAATCGATTGCCGTTAACGACGATCGAGGTATCTAGGATGAGTGGATTATAGGCGAAAATCAAACGAAAAGGCTGGTTGATCACAGGTAAGAGGAACTGAATCTCGGCACCGGTCGATGCTCGCCAGACGTTGTTGGTTTGCTCCTGCAAGATCACGTTGGTGGCGGGTCCAAAGACACGCAAATTATCCTTTCGGATGGCGGTAGCCGTTCCAAAGTCAACGAATCCCGTCACCTGCAAGGGGCCAAAGATGGGCATACGGTACTCAGTGGTTAGAATCAGGCTGGTGTCTCCTCCCACCGGAATGGCACTTTCGTTAATCAAAGGCAATCCCGTGGCTGGAGCGATGGTGGGATTGCCCAGACTATCCAGACTGGCCGTCTGGGTGATGACCCAGGGGCTCACGGAACGGATGTCGAATCCGCGAAGTGTAAATTCACCTCCCGCAAAGATCCTTTCAAAAAAGGGTGCGGTCATGGGATCCCCATTGGGGAGTTTCCCATAGGGAATGATGTGATTCACCTGGGCCCGAAAGGCCCAAGTGCCCCGACCCTTGCTCATCCACCGGTCGGGAAAAAACTTCTGGAATTCCACGAAAGGTCGGATCAGATTGAAATCCCCGCCCAGGGGTCCTCCGGCGATCGGCAGTTCGAAACTGACCATGGTTCCCTGGGTGGCGTTGAAGACCTGGTTCTTGGTGTTGTACTGAAGGCTGGGCTTGATTTCGCTGCGGAGGATCCCGTTTGCGGCATCTTGGGGGCTTCCTCCAGGAGTGAATCCCACCAGCTGATTCAAGGCAAAGTCGGTGAAAGAGTCATCAATATCGTCAATCTTGATTCTCTGAAAGGTATACGACAGGCCCGTTCGCGTCCATCGCCACATAGGATAGCTGCTGGTCACGGTGAATCCGGTCGTCTTCTGGGTGTAGAGGGTAAAGTTCGCACTCTCGGGAATAAATCCGCCGGAGGCAGCGAAGGTATCGAAGCGAAGACGCTGACTGAATAACGAGGCTCCCATGGAAATCTTGCTATCCAGAAAATAGGGTTCGGTGAAGGACAACATGTAATTCGAGGTACGGGTGCCCGTCGTTAGCGCGACATCGATTCGCTGTCCCAGGCCACGGAAATTATTGGAACTGTAGTTGATGCCGATAAAACTGCCACTGATGCCGCTCACCCCGCCACTGAGACCGATCGATTGCTGGCTCTTCTCCTTGACCGTCACCAGGATCTCGACTTCCCCTTCAGTGGATCTCTTGATGACATCGTAGTCCTTCTCCTCGATGGGCTCGAAGTAACCAAGTTGGTTGAGTCGCAGAATGGAAAAATCGAGAAGGCCACCATTGAAAAGCTGCTGTTCCTCCAGGAAGAACTCCCTTCTCATGACCTTATCCCGGGTTTTGGTGTTTCCCGCGAAATCGATTCGGTGAACAATGTATTGTTTTCCTTCATTCACCCGGATGACCACATCGACCGTCTTCTTTTCCTGATCGAAATCCATGTCGGGGACTACGGTCATGTCCAGATAACCGGTGGTGGAGTAAATCTCTTTTAGAGAATCACTGGCTTCCTTGAGAGCGGTGTAGTTGACGACCTGGCCGGGAATGATGCCGTAACTCGCCTTCACCGCCCCCTGATCCATGTTGGTGACACCCTGGACGTCAAAACTGTTCCAAAAATACTGATCCCCCTCTACAATGGGAATGGTCAGGTAGTACTGCTGTTTGGTTTTACGAAACCCGATCATTCCGGGTCTGCGGGCTTCAACGATCTTGACCTCAGGCGTTCCTGCCCTGGCCATGATGTAACCCACTTCACGGTACCTCTCTATCAGATTCACCCCGACATCATATTCAAGCTTTTCCTCGATAAATTTGTCCGAGCCCTTAAAAATGGTCATCAGGCTCCGTTCCTTGGTCAGCTCCAGTGAGCCGCGCAGTTCCTCATCGGTAAAGACGGTGTTGCCTTCGAAATCGATATTTCCGATGCGAACCTTGGGTCCCTCGTCAATCTTGAAGATAATTTTTTCGGAAGTGGCTGTGAGGGACTCGGTGACCACCTCTACCCGGCCCAGAGGCCGTCCATTCTGGTCCAGGAGCATCTTGATGGCTCGACGCGCCTTGGGCAGATTGGCCGGATCAAAGGGTGAATCCACGGAGAGCCCCACCCGCATGTCGCGAAATCGCTCCAACACGTCCGACTCCTTGAAAGATTTCATCCCTTCATATTCGACGTTTCGGATGAGAGGTCTCTCGACCAACTCAAAAATCAAGATGACGCCACTTTCCCCCTCCATCCGCTTGATCTTGGCGTCGGCGAAAAAGTTGGTATTCAGGAGGGCGTCAAAATCGCGCAGCGCCTGCTCTTCATCGTATAAGAGGTCCTCTTTGCTCCGGATGTAGTAGCGAACAGTACTCTCGGGAATACGGCGGTTACCCACGATCCGAATCTCTTCAATTCTCTGGTCGGAAACCAGAACTGCCTGGCCAAGGGCAGAAGAGAAAAGCAGGGTTAGCGCCAAAAAAGCTCCCCAGGTCCGAACCACCCACAGTTGCTCGAACAAAACCTTACTGACACTTTCAAGAGGAGTCATGGCCGCTCAATTTTACTTTCAATGGAGTCCAAGAGCAACCGTGCGGGGCGTGGCTTCGTCAGGCCGTGCTGTCGTGCTGCCGTGACTGCGTCACGGTGTGCGGTCGTGCGGTCGTGCGGTCTGAGCTCAGCTGAAACCCCTGGAAAGCAGCCCTATCAAGCCTCATGGGTGCAACTGAGAGGCACTTCTCGCATTAAACTAGGTAAAAGCCCCCTGGACCAAGAAAGTCAGTCTAATTTTCCATTTGATGGGCGTGGTCGGCTTTCCAACAAGAATCGACACAAGGCTGCGAATAGAGGACGATCGCACGACAGCACGAAAAGCCCGCATTTCTCACACCCCATCGTTGCGAGGCGGCGGAGGTGGCTGTGAATACAAGGCCTGCGAGGGCACCCGTTTCGGGTCGGCCCCCGCAAACGTACTCACTGCAGTACGTTGAGGAGGCCAGGGGCACCCGCTTGCGGGTCGGGGGTACCCGCTTGCGGGTCGCGCAGTAGACGCGGCCAGATCCGCCGACGGAGTAGATTGGGTGTGAGAAGTGCGGGTTAGGAGCCTGTCCGAGTAATAGGTGGGGTCGCGCGGATGGGGCTTGCGTGGGCAGGTCGAGGAGCGAGAAGGAGGCGATGCAGGGACATCGGCGACGACAAGCGACGAAGAGATGCACCGCAACCCCATTCCGCCCAAAGGGTTACGGCGGCACTGGGTCATCTACGGTGTTGGCGCTCCTCGACAATGTCCAGACATTGCCTGCGTCGCGCCGCCTGGTATCTGACCCGCCGGCGCCTGTAACGCGACCTCAACTATTACTCGGACAGGTTCCTAAGGCTAGACCGTATAGGAAAGAGGTGCTCCCTGCTTTTGGGAGCCCTTGGGTCGATAGTAGAGTGCGTCACCCTCCAGATAGATGGTCAGGGTCTGCTTTTCCTTCAATTTTCCCTCAATAATAAGCTCGGCGACGGAATCCTCAATGTATCGTTGAATGGCCCGGCGAAGTGGACGCGCTCCATAGGAGCGGTCGTTGCAGGTCTTTCGAATGATCCAATCTTTGGCTTCTTCCCTGAGATTGATCTTGATCTCCTTGGCTGCCACGTTCTCGTTGACTTGTCTTAAAAGGAGCTCCACGATCTCGCGCAGATCCTCCTCGGTCAAGGACTCGAAAAGGATCACTTCGTCGAGGCGATTCAAAAACTCCGGATTGAAGAGTTGCTTAACCTCCTTCATGATCAACTCTTCCACCCTTTCCTTACTCTCATCCTGTTTTGTGGAAAACCCCATCTGGGATCGATCCACCAGATAACGGGCTCCAATATTGGATGTCATGATGATAATGGCGTTCTTGAAATCAATGGCATTCCCATGGGAATCGGTTAACTGACCATCTTCAAAAACCTGGAGCAGTATATTGAAGACATCAAAGTGAGCTTTCTCAATCTCGTCCAGCAGCAGAACGGAGTAGGGATTTCGCTTCACCTGCTCGGTCAACTGCCCCCCTTCCTCATGGCCCACGTAACCCGGGGGAGAGCCAATGAGCTTGGACACCGAGTGCTTCTCCATATACTCGGACATGTCAAAGCGAATCAGGGCCTTGTCGCTGCCAAACAGTGCGGAAGCCAGTGCTTTGGCCAGTTCCGTTTTTCCCACCCCTGTGGGTCCCAGAAACAGAAAGGATCCAACCGGCCGGTTAGGATTTTTCATTCCTGCCCTGCTGCGACGAATGGCTCTGGCAAGCGCCGAGATGGCTCGATCCTGACTAATGACTCTCTCGTGAAGTTGATCTTCCATGCGAAGCAGTTGCTCCATCTCCTCCTCGTGCAAAGAGGTGACGGGGATACCTGTCCAACGTGAAATCACATGTTCCACATGCTCCTTTTCCACTTGGGGAGAGGTGTGTTCCCGGACATTCCAGCGCTCCTTGATAACCTGCAGGTTTTCGCGCTCCAGCAACTCTTCATCCTTCAGCTGGGCGGCCCGATCGAATTCCTTGGCCAGGATAGCGTCGTCCATCTGACGGACGATGACCTTGAGCTTCTTTCGAAGATCACTGACACCCTCGGGAAGAACCGTGTTGTCCAGTTTGACGCGAGCACCAGCTTCATCCAGGACATCGATGGCCTTGTCGGGGAGGAAGCGATCGGTAATATAACGACTGGACTGATAGACGGCGGCGTGAATAGCCTCATCGGTGTATTCGACCTGATGAAACGCTTCGTAGCGGCTCTTGATCCCGTTGATGATCTCCAGTGTCTCTTCTTCCGTGGGAGGACCCACTTTGATGGCCTGAAAGCGCCTCGCCAAAGCGCGATCCTTTTCGATGGAACGCCGGTACTCATAGGGAGTTGTGGCCCCAACGCACTGGATCTCTCCCCGTGAGAGGGCAGGCTTTAAGATATTAGCCGCGTCCAGAGACCCCTCTGCTGAACCTGCACCCACCAGGGTATGCAGTTCATCGATGAAGATGACGAAGTTGGGATTCTCCACCAACTCCTTCATGATGGCTTTGAGACGTTCCTCAAACTGACCTCTGTATTTCGTTCCTGCCACGATCAACGAGATATCCAGGGCCAACAGACGCTTATCCGCCAGCATGGAAGGTACTTCCCCGTTGATGATTTTCTGGGCCAAACCTTCCACGATTGCCGTCTTCCCCACACCCGGTTCTCCGATGAGAACAGGATTATTCTTGGTCCTCCGGCAGAGGATCTGAATGATGCGCTCGATCTCAGAATCCCGTCCCACCAGGGGATCCAGTATTCCGTTGGCGGCGGCTTCGGTAAGGTCACGGCTGAACTCAGTCAGGATCAGTGCCTCTTTGGGCTTGGAAGGTGCGGGTCGATCGCTGGTGGTCCCCGCCAGCTCCTCGCGCACACGCGAAAGCCGGAGACCGTTTTCATAGAGAATCTCACTGGCCAGGGACTTCTCTTCGCGCAACAAACCCAGCAGGATATGTTCTGTTCCAATGTAGTTGCACATCAGCCGATCGGCCTCCTCGGCCGCATAAGTGAGAACCCTTTTCGATTCATCACTCAAGGGCAAGTCTACAGAGGTGGAGATCTTCTCCCGCACAGAGCTACGACTTTCAATTTGTCTTCGGATGCTTTCGAGGGCGGCTTCGGCATGGGGGAAAAAACGGCTGCTGAGAGCTTTATCTTCTCTGAGCAACCCTAACAGAACGTGCTCCGTTTCGATTCTTCGAGCACCTAACTGGCTGGTTTCATAACGTGCAAAGAAGATGACTCGTCTGGCTTTTTCCGTGTATTTTTCAAACATAAGGCCGTACCAACAACCTGTTCTTATCTTTTAACAGAAATTGCCTTCCTCCGGCAACTCACAACACCCGCTGTGACCATAAAGACTTCCCCTGACATCGGGCATTTGGAGAGAGGAAAATCGGACATGAGACTGGCCCGTGGGCTAAAGCCCACGGCTCTGTTTGTTCCTCGTTAGCTCCGTCAGAGCCGCAGGCTTTAGCCTGCGGACCTCCTACACCAACTTGCCTTCTTCAAGACGCTTTTCCAAACTGCACAAAGCAGCCAACTTGGGGTTATGGGTGACGATAATTGAGGTCAAATGGTGACGGTGATGGATGTCCAGAAGCAGCTTATAAATCGACTCCGCCGTATGTTCATCCAGGTTGCCCGTCGGCTCATCGCCCAGCAGCAGACTCGGTTTTCCCACCAGCGCACGGGCAACGGCAACCCTCTGTTGCTCCCCGCCCGATAATTGCCCCGGCTTGTGGTGGGATCGATCTGCCAGGCCCACTTCATCCAGTAGAGCGTGCGCCCTAGTCCTGGCCTCGGCAAAAGGGCTCCGCCGCAACAGCAGCGGAAACATCACATTCTCCAAGGCAGAAAACTCCGGAAGCAGATGATGGAACTGAAAGATGAATCCGATTTTAGAATTACGAAATTGGGCCAACTGCTGGCCTTCTAGACGAGTGACTTTCTGCCCTGCCAGGGAGATCTCTCCTGCGTCGGCTCGGTCCATGCCTCCAACCAGATGAAGAAAGGTACTCTTGCCCGATCCGCTGGCGCCAGTCACCGCCAGCATTTCTCCCTGTTTCAAGCGCAGGGACAGATCGATCAGGATGCGCAGCTTCTCACTCCCGGATTGGAACGATTTGTAAAGTCCTTGAATCTTGAGGAAGTTATTCATACCTCAATGCTTCGATAGGATCCAATCGGGAGGCCGCCCTGGCCGGATATAAGGTGGCCAGAAAAGTGATCAGAATCGCCATACCCGACACCAGAAAAAGATTACCGAGGTCAAAAGCAAAGGGAACGTAGGGGATCGCATAGACCTGCGCTTCAAGGCGAAAAACCTGGTAGGTATCGAAGTACCACACTGCCCCACTGCCCAGCAGATCTCCCAGAATCGTTCCCACCAATCCAATCGTCAAACCTTGCAGCATAAAGACCGACATGATGGTTCGAGTGGTCCCTCCCATGGCCGTGATGATGGCAATGCCACGACTCTTCTCCACCACCATCAGTGTCAGTGTTCCCACGATGTTGAGAGAGGCCACGAGAATAATCAGGCCAATGGCGAGGGTCTGGACCCGTTTTTCCAACTCCAAGGCCGAAAACAGAGGCCGATTCAGTTCAATCCAGGTACTGATCAAATAACCGGGACCGGCGATGCTCTTCACCTGGGTAGCCACCGAGGGAGCCTCGTCAATATCGTGGATCCGCAGCTCGAGAGTTGAGGCCTGGTTGGGAGAGAGTCCAAAGAAGTCTTGAGCGACCTTAATGGAACAGAGGAGCCAGTTGGCATCGTATTCCCAAAGACCCGACTCAAAAATGGCAATCACCCGAAAGGTCTCAATACGCGGCATCCGACCTAGCGGGGAAAGCTCTCCTTGAAGACCCATGGCGCGAATCTGCTCACCCACAGCCACTCCCAGAGACTGAGCCAGATCCTTTCCCAAAACAACAGTCGGGATCGAATCTCCCTCATTAAAACTGTCCAGATTTCCTTCAACGATGGTGGGAAACAGATCGGAAAATTGATCCGTTTCTCTGAGTTCGATCCCCTTGAGCATGACCGGCTGTTCGCGCACATCACTCACTAGAAGAGCCTGACCATAAACGGTGGGGATCAGGGCCAGCACCTCAGGCATCTCTCTGATCTGTTCAGCCAAGGATTGATACTCGGACATAGGTCCGGAACTGGCCTTCAACACGTTCACATGTGAGGTGGCACCCAGGATCCGGTTCTGGAACTCTTCTCGAAAACCCGCATTCATAGCCAGGGCGATATTCAGAGTCGTCACCCCCGCCGCCACCCCCACCACCGAGATTAAAGTAACGACCGAGATGACCGTCTGCTTGCGTCCGGCTCGCAGATACCTCAGGGCCACAAAAAGCTCGAATTTCGTAAAGAACAATGGTTTTAAACTCCCGTAAGGAAGGAATTCGGGGACAGTCCCCGAATTCCGGAAGAATTCTTAGGACAGTCCCCGAATTCCGTCGCAGTAGAGAATTGATATGTCATCAGGCTTTCGGTCTCAGATGGGGAAACAGAATCACCTCGCGAATAGAGTCCGAATCCGTCAACACCATGGTGAGGCGATCGATACCGATGCCCTCTCCAGCCGTTGGGGGCATCCCATATTGAAGGGCTTTCAGGTAATCCTCATCCATCTCATGGGCCTCAGAATCTCCACGGAGGCGGGCCTCCACCTGTTCCTTGAAGCGTTTCCTCTGCTCTTCCGGATCATTCAGCTCACTGTAGGCATTGGCAATCTCAAGGCCTCCAATGAATAGTTCGAATCGCTCAGCGAAGCGGGAATCTTCATCCTTGGTCTTGGAAAGCGGAGAAAGCTCAGCGGGAAAATCATAAATAAAGGTTGGCTGGATGAGGTGCTCTTCCACGACATGCTCAAATAACAATTCCAGCAGCTTTCCCCAATTCAGACCTGCTTCAAAATCCAGGCCTGCCTGTTTCACCACAGCACCTAACCGATCGTGCTGACACAGATCTTCGGTTGAAGGAGCACTCCCTTCCTTCCAAAATTTTTGAATGGACTCGACCATGGAGTAACGGGAAAACCCATTGAAGTCGATCGAGTTGCCGTTGAATGGCACCTCGAGACCGCCCGTGACCGCTTGAACGACCGTCCGCAGCATCTCCTCGGTCAGGTTCATCAAGTCCTGATAATCACTGTAAGCCTGATAGAATTCCAACATCGTGAACTCAGGGTTATGCTGTGTGGAAATCCCCTCATTTCGAAAGCTCCGGTTGATTTCGTAGACCCGGTCAAAACCACCTACAATCAACCTCTTGAGATAGAGTTCGGGAGCGATCCTTAGAAACAGGGGGATGCCGAGCGCTTCGTGAAAAGTCTTGAAGGGCCGGGCCGTCGCTCCTCCCGCCAGCGGCTGCATCATTGGGGTCTCCACCTCCAGATAGCCTCTCGATTCCAGAAAGTCCCGGATCTCAGAGATGATACGACCTCGGCGAATGAAGATGTCTCTGATCTCGCGATTGGCCATCAAGTCCAGGTAACGCTGCCGATACCGGATCTCCACATCGCTTAGACCGTGCCACTTCTCGGGCAGCGGCAGCAGACCCTTGGCCAGAAAGTCCAGCTGGTCGGCCTTAATGGTCAGCTCATCCGTCTTGGTTCGGAACAGCGAACCCCGCACACCGATAATGTCTCCGATATCGAACAAGCGGAAAAGCTGGTGGTTTTCCTGGCCCACTCGATCCTGTCGCACATAGATCTGGATTCGCTCACCGGAACCCTGCAGATCGGCAAAGCCGGCCTTTCCGTGTCCTCGAAGATTGACCAGCCGACCGGCCGTCTGCACGGACACTTCTTCCTGCTCCAACTCCTGCCCCGATTTTTGGGAGAATTCGTGGACCAACTCAGCCACGGTATGACTCAGCTCATACCTGTGGGGATAGGGATCGTGTCCGAGCTTGCGAATTTCTTCCAGCTTCTGAGAGCGCTGCTCGATGAGATCAGTTTTATCACCCATGCTGACCTTCTTTAACGGTCCGATCTTCCATTTCCTCTCGAACGGCGTCCAGAATACCATTGACGAATTGAGAGGACTCGGCGGTGCTGAATCTGCGGGCGATTTCCACGGCCTCATCAATCACCACAACATGAGGGGTCTCGGTATAGAGGAATTCACTCACCGACAAGCGCAGTATATTCCGATCCACGGCAGCCATTCGCTCCAATCGCCAGTGCTGGGCATGCCGACGAATCAGTTTATCGATGTGGGATCGGTTTTCAAGGGTGGCCTTGAATAAAAGCTCTGCAAATTTGCGATTCCCCGGATCGGCTGGATGGACCTTCCAGAAAAGCTCTAAGACCTCCTCCGCTGCAACCTCATTGAGGTCCTGCTGAAACAGCATCTGCAAAGCCAACTCACGGGCCTTCCTCCTGCTACTCATGGGGAAACCGCTGACAACTGACAACTGGCAGCTGACAGCTGACAGTTATCAGCTGAAATCCCAAACTCCAAATCCCAAATCCGAAACAAAATCCAAATTCAAAATCCGAAACTGTCTCCTGTCTCTTCATTCTCCGTCCGCCTCCAGATCCTTCATCAGATTGGCCATTTCAACGGCACTGGTGGCGGCTTCACTTCCCTTATTTCTCTCTTCACCGGCTCGAGCCAGGGCCTGTTCCACGGTGTCGGCCGTGATGAGGCCAAAGGCCACGGGAAGATCGTATTTCAGAGCAACTTCGCGAAGTCCGTTACTGGCCTGCAAGCAAATGTAGTCGAAGTGGGGCGTCTCTCCCCGAATCACGGCCCCGAGACAAACGATTGCCTCGAATGTTCCGGTTTGGGCCAGTCGCTGGGCCGCCAGTGGAAGTTCAAAACTTCCCGGCACCCGTACCAGAGTGATCGCTTCATCGGCGATTCCCGCTTCTTTCAGGGTATTCAAGGCTCCAGCCAGCAACCCCTCCGTAATCATCTCATTGAAGCGGCTAACCACAACACCCATTTTGACTCCCTGAGATTGTGTTTTCCCAACAAACTCTTTCACGTCTGCGAACCTTTTACCTTCCCTTGAATCGCGGCTTCCTCTTGTCTATAAAAGCTTGGGTTCCCTCTTTCATATCTTCCGTGGCACAGCAAAGGCCAAACAAGGAGGCTTCCAACCGTGTCGCTTCCTGCAGAGGCATTTCCAGCCCGCTGTTCACAGCCTCGATGCAATATCGTACCGCCAGTGGGCCGTTAGCCAGTATCCCGGCCGCCAGTTCCCGACACCTGGGGATCAAATCCTCCCGGGAGACCACCCCATTCACCAGCCCGACTCTGTGCGCCTCCTGAGCGTCAATGCTCTCTCCGGAAAGGATCATCTCCATGGCCTTTCCCTTACCCACCAAGCGAGGCAATCGCTGAGTTCCGCCGTAGCCGGGAATGAGTCCTAACTTGACCTCCGGCAGGCCGATTTGAGCACTCTCAGCAGCGATGCGGATGTGACAGGCTAAAGCCAGCTCACAGCCGCCTCCCAGACAGAAGCCATTGATGGCGGCAATCACTGGCTTTGAAAAGCCCTCAATTCTCTCCAAGAGCCTATGTCCCTGGCGGGACTTTGCTCTGGCCTCCAGAGGATCCAGTGCAGCCAGTTCCTTGATATCCGCGCCCGCTACGAAAGCCTTCTCCCCTGCGCCGGTCAGGATGACCGCACCCACATCATCCTGTGCCAGTCTCTCCAGAAAGACCGCTTCCAGATCCTCCAGGGCGGACTGGTTCAGAGCATTCAGGACCTCAGGCTGGTTGAGCGTGACCAAGGCAATCCGATCTTCGATCTCAACTTTCAGGGTCCTGAATTCGGCCACTCCTCAAACCTCTTCCTGATTATACTCAAAGAGCTTCATCCCCCTGCCCATATAATGCAGCCCGGAGATGACGGTTAAGGCAGCCGTCAGATAGAAAACAGCACCCCGAAGAGGCATGTCGATGTCCAGAGCGTTGACCACCAGCACCATGAACACGGTCAAGAGTTGAAAAAACGTCGTCGCCTTTCCATAGATGGAGGGAGAAAACAGGTGCCTTCCCATGGTCAGGTTAATAATGACAACGCTCACCACCAGCAGGATGTCGCGGCCGATCACCGTAATCGTCAACCAGAGGGGAATGTTCACATTCAGTTCAACAACGTTGCGTGAGAGCAGGATGAAGCAACTGACCAGCAAGAGCTTGTCGGCAATCGGATCCAGAAAAGCACCAATGGCAGTGTTCTGGCCGAATTTCCGAGCAATGAAGCCATCCAATAAATCCGTTGCGCCGGCCAACATGAAGACAGCCAGAGCGCCGATTAAGTAGTCGTACACCACCAGCAAGACCAGGAGCGGCACAAAGGCCATACGTAAAATGGTGAGCTGATTTGCTGAAATCATTTACAAGCCGAAATTTAAAATCCGAAACCTGAAACTTGGAACCTGGAACGCCCGCGCAGCGCGCTATCGTCTGTTTTCTATCTTCTAACTTGTAACTGCTGTCTTCTGTTTCTTCATGAACTCATTGACATAGTCTTCCACCTCTTCCAGGGTGGCTTGTCTGAGTACCTCTTCCACCATGGCGGCTGCCTCGAGACAGGAGATCTCTCGCAGCCTGCCCTTGACCTCGGGAATGGCAAACGGGCTCATGGATAAATGCCGGAAGCCCATTCCGATCAGAAGGCGGGCATAAACAGGATGGGAAGCGACTTCACCACAAATCAAAGCCAGCACACCCTCTGCTGCCGCCACCTGGGCGACTCGATGAAGACTCTTTAGAACAGCAGGATGCAACGGCTTAAACAGGTTGGCAATACGATCGTCCGTTCTACTGGCCGCCAGCGTATACTGGATCAGATCGTTGGTACCGACTGCCAAAAAGTCGACATGGGGACAAAGCGATTCCAACATGATGACGGCCGCCGGAACCTCCACCATGATACCGACTTCAATTTCCTCATTGAAGGCAACCCCTTCTTCGAGAAGTTCCTCCTTCGCCACTTGAATGAGTCGTTTGGCCTGGACCACTTCATCGACATCGGAAACCATGGGGAGGACAATCTTCAGATTGCCGTAGGCACTGCCTCTCAAGATGGCCCGGATTTGCTCCCGATAGATGTCCGGGTAGCGCAGGCTAAAACGAATTCCTCGCAAACCCAGCGCGGTGTCGGTCTCTCCCAGGATCGGGGAAAAATAAGGATGTCTTTCGCCTCCGAAGTCCAGGGTTCGAATGTGGGCGGGACGACCAGCCACCATCGTGGCCAGATGCTTATAGATCTTGAACTGTTGCTCTTCACTGACAGGCTTTTGCTTGTCCTTCATGTAGACGTATTCTGTGCGAAACAACCCGATCCCTCCACCCCCCAGCTTGAGTCCAAGCGGGACCTCACTATCGATCTCTACGTTGGCATACAAATAAATTCTCTGGCCATCCGAAGTCAAACAGGGGGAGGTGTCTCCCACCAGCTCCTGTTGAATTTTCTGTTCCTGCCGGACTCGAGCCTGATAGTTCCTGATTTCCCGTTCAGAGGGTCGGACTTGGACCATTCCTGAAGTTCCATCCACGATCAGCGTGTCTCCCGTGCGGATCACTTCCTTCAAGTTCTGAATTCCAGCCACCACTGGAATTTGATAGGAACGGGCAATAATGATGCCGTGTGAAGTGGTCCCTCCCCTCTGCACCACCAGCCCTTTGACCCTCTCCAGAGGATACTCAACGAGAAGAAAAAGGCTGGCCTCAGGGACCACCAGAATCAGATCCTCCGGCAAACCTTCGTGACCCTGCGAATCGAGTTCCATAAGGTTGAAAATCAGGCGTTGTACCACCTCTTCCACATCGGAACCCCGCTCCCGGAAAAATGGGTCTTCCAGGGAACGATAGGCGGAAATCCACTTCTCAGCGGCTTCTCGAACGGCCCGCTCCGGACTTTGCAGCTCCTCCTGAATTTTCCTTTCGATTTCTTCCAGCAAGACAGGATCTTCCAGAATCAGCAGATGGGCATCGATGATGTGGGAATGTTCCTTGCCCAGTTCCGCTTCAAGTTTCCCCCTTGCCTTCTCCAGCTGTAGGCGTGATTCCTTGAGAGCGGCACGAAGTCTCTCCAACTCTCTGGTCACTTCATCGGAAGCAATGCGAATCGGATACAAGGCCACGATCTGCGGCTCGACTTCATAGGCAGTGCCAATCGAAACTCCGGGGGAGAGTCCAACACCGGAGAGCTCTTGAGGCGAACGATCCCGCCTGGATTGGGTCATTTCTCTTCACCAAATCGGTTATTCACCAATTGCACCACCGCTTCCATGGCCACTTCTTCGTCTTTCCCATCGATCATTACTTCAATTTCCGTCCCCTGGGCGGCGGCCATGAGCAGGATTCCCAAGATACTCTTCGCGTCAACCTGCTCCTCGACATTGAGCCGGGACAACTTGATGTCCGACTCGAATTGGGACGTCAGTTTCACCAACTTGGCAGCGGCACGCGCATGCAGGCCCAATTCACTCTTGATTCGAAGGGTCTTTCGAATCATTCTCCCAAAAGCTCGCTGGCGATGGAGATATGGCTTTGTCCCTGTTTCTTCACTTTGGCAACCAATTCCGAAAGCGAGTCGGTGCCGGGTTGATTGGCCACCTTGATCACCATGGGCAGGTTAACGCCCGTGACGATGTCCACTTCATTCCTCTTGAGCAGAGGAAGGGAGAGATTCGAAGGAGTGCCTCCAAACATGTCTGTAAGAATGATGACACCCTTCCCCTGATCCACCTCTGCGACAGCCTGCTCAATCTTCTTTTTGGATTCGTCGACATCATCATTCCAACCGATCGAAACCGCCGCAATATAGGAGATTTCACCCACAATGGCCTGGGCAGCAGAGACGAGCTCCTGCCCCAACTGGCCATGCGTGACAACGAGAGCACCCACCAAAGAATCCTCGGTCATTCGCTGTGTAGATCCCGATGAATCAGATTAACCTTGCGCCCTTTCTTTTTCAGGCGCTTCTGCAACTCATTGGCCACCAGTACGGAGCGGTGTCTTCCACCGGTACAACCAATGGAGATGGTGAGATATTTCTTACCTTCTCTAGTGTATTTGGGCAGCAAGTATTCTAACATATCGTGGATTCTGCCCAGGATCTCCCCCGTCTCCGGCTGTTTCAGCATATATTCGGCTACACTGGGATCGTTTCCCGTCTGCTCTTTCAGAGCGGGAACAAAATAGGGGTTGGGAAGAAATCGCACATCAAAGACCAGCTCGGAGTTGTGAGGAATCCCGTTTTTGAATCCGAAGCTGACCAGGGAAACGTTCAAAACCTCCTCTTGGTCCGTGCGCTGAAAGTTCTGGTAGATGAAATCGCGGAGATCGTGAACGGAAAAATCACTGGTATCGATGACCAGGTCGGCTAGGGTCCGGACACTGGCAAGCCTTTTTCGCTCCGCGCGAATGCCTTCGAGCAGTGTGGTTTCCTGGGCCAGCGGGTGCAGTCGTCGGGTTTCACCATATCTTCTCGCCAACACCTCGGTCGAGGCATCCACGAAAATGATCTTGGCATGGGTGTGAGACTTCCGGATCTCACCAAAGAGCTTTTCGAAGCCCTCCAGCGGCTCCCCGAGTCGAACATCAATAACAATCGCCAATTCCTGGAGCTCACCTCCCGAGGCATCGGACATCTGGATGAGGCGAGAGATCAAAGAGGTGGGAAGATTGTCGACGCAGAAATAACCTAAATCCTCAAAAGCGTTGAAAGCGGTATGCTTTCCCGAGCCGCTCATTCCGGTGATGATGACCAGTGACTGAAGTTTTACAGACGCCATGCTTCATCGGAGGAAGACCGAGGCGGTTTCAGACGTGCATCCAATTGTTTAAAAAACTCTCCGGAGGGGCTGTAACCCTGACTCTTCAGCATTTGCAGTCGTACCGCAACTTCCACCAGCGTGGCCAGATTTCTGGCGGGTGCCACGGGCATCGTGACCAGTGGAACCGAGACATCCATCAAGGTGTATTGCCGTTCATCCAGTCCCAGTCGATCGTACTCCTCCGCGGGATTCCATCGCACCAGATCCATGGCGATATCGATGATTGTTTTTGGACTCAACACCGAAATCCCAAAGAGTTCCTTAATGTTGACGATTCCCAATCCGCGCAGCTCCATATGGAAGCGGAAATCACTGGGGCCCGAACCCATTAGCCGATCAGAACCGAACTTCCGGATCACGATCATGTCATCGCTGACCAACCGGTGACCGCGTAAGATCAAATCCAGGGCACACTCGCTCTTTCCAATCCCGGAGGGGCCCAAAAGAAGAAGCCCCAGTCCATAGACTTCCATCAAGACTCCATGAATCGTGGTCCTCAGGGCCAGCTGTTCTTCCAGAAAACCTGAGATTTCCGTGATGGCCACCGAACTCAAGGCCGTGGTCTTAAGCAGCGGGACCTTGTTATCCTCGCAATTGCGCAGGAGGGAGGGAGGAGCTTTCAGATCTGAGGTAATCACGACACAGGATAATTTCCGGGCAAAGATCTGTTTGATGGCGGTTTTTCGATCAGCCGCCGACAAAGTCTGCAGGTAATGGATTTCCGTTCGACCCACCAATTGCACTCTTCCTTCGTGCAGGTAGTCGATATAACCGGCCAAGGCCAGTCCCAGTTTTTGGATTCTCGGCGAGGAAATGGGATTATCCAGGCCATCCTCACCGCCCCTTAGGGTCAGTTTCAGACGTTGGCTCGATAACTGGCTCAATTCCCTGACGGTGGTGGCTGGATTAGGCGGCTTGGTCTTTTCAGAGGCCATTGAGACACACTAAAAGAGCACGGCCATCTTTCGTTCGCGGGATCCAGGAATCCGCATCTGATCGCGATACTTGGCTACGGTCCTTCGAGTGATCTGAATCCCATCCTCGTTCAGAAATGCGGAAATTTTCTGATCCGAGAGAGGTTTCTGGGTATCTTCATTAGCAAGAATCCCTTTGATTTTCTCTTTCACCTGCACCACGGAAACATTCTCACCGTCGGCACCTTCGATTCCACTGGTGAAAAACTTTCGAAGGGCGATGACACCCTGCGGGGTATAGGCATGTTTATTGGCCACAACCCGGCTGACGGTCGAGGAATGCACACCCAGTTCTTCGGCCACATCCTTGATCAACATCGGTTTGAGATAGGGAGGTCCGTGATCCAGAAAGCCCTTTTGTCGCTCCACGATAGCTACGCAAGCCCGATAGATGGTCTGCTGACGTTGATCCACGCTTTTCAGCAGTTCCATGGCGGAGCGAAAGCGCTCCTTCACAAAACTCTTGGTTTCCTTGGAGACGTCTTTCTTCTTGAGCAGTTCGCGATAAGCGCGGCTCAACCTCAATTTGGGCAAACCGTCGTCGTTGAGAGAAATCTGGTACTCATCCCCCACTTTATAAATGTGAACATCGGGCTGGATGTAGACCGGACTCTGAGTACTATACTTCTGACCCGGTTTGGGCGAAAAATTTCGAATCGTCTCCATGGCTTCTGCGATGACTTCCAGTTCGCAGCCCAGTTGCTTGGCAAGTTCTCGAAACTTCTTGGCCTGAATCAAGGGAAGGAAATCCAGCACAAGCTGTTCGGCCAGCGAATTCCCCAACCCGGCGGCCCGCATCTGGATCAGTAGACACTCCTGCAGGTTTTGGCTTCCTACCCCGATGGGATCCAGGCTCTGCACAACTTGCAAGGCTTTTTCAACCTGCTCCTCTGAAACCTTCAGGGATTCTGCGATCTCCTCGACAGGAAGGATCAGGTATCCGTCTTCATCAATATTGCCGATGATGAAGTAGCAAATGTCGCGAATCTCAGAGGCAACTTCACTCAAGTTCAGTTGCCAGTTGAGATGATCGTTCAATGTAGACGGGGTGGCCAGGAAAAGTTCAAAGGAGGGCTGCTCGCTTTTGCCTTCCCACTCACGGGGGCGGGAACTGGGACTCAGGTATTCACCGAAAAAGTATTCATAGTCGAAGTCTTCGTACCCTTCCGTATCGTCAGACTTCTCCTTTTCTTCCGTTCCCTCAGCCCCTTCAACTTCTCCTTGTCCGACAATTTCTTCGAGTACGGGATTTTCGGCCAGTTCCTGGTTCAGGAGATCGGAAAGTTCTAATCGATTCAGGGTGAGGAGTTCAATCTTTTGCAGCAGCGAAGGTGTCATCACCAGTCGCTGCGAAAGGGTTAAATTTAAAGACTGCCTTAAATGTTTGCTCATCGAAAGGTCTGGAAACCGTGAGTACAAACACGACGGAAATTCACAGCCTCCTCACTGTGTTATCCCTGTAAATCAGTATAATCTAAAGTTTTCACCCAGGTAAACTTTGCGCACTTCAATATCGGAGGAAAGCAGATCAGGCGTTCCCATTCGGAAAATTGTTCCCTCATTGATAATGTAAGCCCGGTCGGTAATTTTCAGAGTTTCCCGTACGTTATGATCGGTGATCAAGACGCCGATGTTCTTGGACTTGAGTTGGACAACGATGCGTTGGATTTCCAAGACGGCCAACGGATCAATCCCCGCCAAAGGTTCATCCAGGAGAATGAATTTCGGTTTGATCATCATGGAACGAGCAATCTCGAGACGGCGGCGTTCACCTCCCGAAAGGGTGTAGGCCAGACTTTTTCTCAGGTCAGTAATCCCAAATTCCTCGAGAAGTTCGCTGACCGACTGATCCGCCATGCCTGGCGCCAGATCCAGTGTCTCAGCCACCGCATAGAGATTATCCTCCACGGAAAGCTTCCGAAATACGGAAGGCTCCTGAGGCAGATAACTGATTCCCCGTCTGGCCCGCAGGTACATGGGCAGTGAGGTGATCTCCTCTCCATCCAAGTGTACGCTGCCGCTGTCCGGAGTGGTCAAACCGACAATCATGTAAAAAGTGGTGGTCTTCCCCGCACCATTGGGTCCCAGCAACCCTACCACTTCTCCGGCTGAAATCGTTAAGGTGACATCGTTGACGACTCTTCTTCCCCGATAAGCCTTATCGAGTTTCCGGGCCTCCAGTGTGATGGGGGACTGCTTCGAGTTCATGGCGTTTCGTGAGCAGAGGGATTTTCAATCAGGAGTCTCTCATCTCCGATGAAGAACGTGAGTTGACGACCCGTGACCGTATCCTGGTTGCTTTCAATGACCTGGGCAGGATCTCCGGTGAGGACAACCTTTTCCTCGATGGGATCATACACCGCCTGATCCCCTTGGGCATTCCGTTCCCCTTGGATAATCACTACACCTCCCCAGGCCACAATCTCCTGGAGCTGACTCTGGTCGCCTGCTGCAAAAACGAAGTCCACAAAAGGAGCATCGACAATCAGATTCTCTGTACTGAACCGAACGTTCCCTTCGTAGCGTGCCCGCAGGTCCGCTCGATTGTAGAGCAGCCGGTCCGCTTCCACCTTGTACACTTTTTCCTCTGTTGGGCTCTCCTGAATCAGAAAACTCTCTACGCTCTCTTCGACCACCAATTGTTGCTCCTTGGGATTGTAACGTATGGTGTTCCCTGTGATGGAGTTGGATTGTTGCACAATTCTAGGATTGGAAAAATAATTGATCCAGCCCGTTTCCGGATCGGCCTGCATGCGACCCGCGGTAATGACGATGGGATCGTCCTGCTCTCGAAGGAAGCTTCTCACCTTTCCAGCGGCGCTCACCTCGCCCGTCTGCGAATCCACCTCGAGGCGCTCGGCCACGGTCTCCATCGGTGAAGCCTCAGCACCGCTGTTTGCTCCCATGAACCTGAGTGTCGGGCTCTCTCCCGTCATGGTCACTCTCTGGCTTTCGGGATCATAGACGGCTCGATCCGACTGAACATCGATGGTGGCAGGAGTACCCTCCCAGAAATGAAAATCACCCGACTGGATGGCTCGCTCCATCTTCTGATCCTGATAAGAGACCTCCAGTCGCTGACTGCTCGTGTATCTGGTTTTCCCCTTATCGTTCAATTCCAGAGTCACTCCCCCTTGCGCCATCATGTTATCCAGAAGACCCTGCCGATAGCGGATATCGATTAAAGGAGCTTTCAAGACGACTTTCTGGTCAGGGCTCACCCTTTCCATTCGGCTGTCTCCTTTGCTCACAATTCGCTGTGGAGCTCCCTCCAGGTAGCTCACATCCACAGATTCCCGAGCCGAGAGTTGACGATAACCCTGTGGGGAATCCAACCTCAAGTCCACATTGCCGGTGGCTCTGGCCTGTTCAATTTCTTGAGTCGGCCCAAAACGCAGGCTCAATGCCTCACTGTGCAGTTTTTCCTCTGTCCAGGCCTGGGCATCGGGCCTTCGGGTGATGGAAACCTGCCCTCGAAGATCGAGCTGCCGCAAATGCTCCCCGTTCTCGAAAAACTGCCCTTCCATCTGGTTGGAACCGGACTCCTCAATCCCCAGGGTGGGAGAGTGAAACCGCACCTCCCCCTGGGCTGTAAATTTCTCCAAGAACAACCCCTGGAGGGTCCCTGCCCGATTGGGGAAAAGGAGAATCTGATCGGCCTCCAGAAAGTAGTTTCTCCCCGGTCCCTGCTCCGAGTAAACGGCTCTTTCAGCTGTTCCTGGCTGCTGGCTCAGAACTTCAACCGAGTCGAATCGGCCTGCATCAGGATTGAAAAACACATTGATCTGATGGCCCGATAGCGATTTCGAGCCAGCGGACTCGAGGTGGGCCCGACCCGAGCTGAGAATCTTTTGAATTCGGTCTTCCGGGGTCAGATAAACAAGCATTTGATCAGCCTTCAGATCGGTCTCACCCCCTGAGATCCGCGCCTCCCCCACCAGGATAATCGTCCCTTTAGAAAGTAAATAGACGGCCCGAGAAGCCTGCCCTTTGATCGGACCTAACTCGGAATCGGTCCACAACTGCAACCCCTTTCCCACATGGAGTTCCCGTCGGGGAAAGTGGTAGATCAGGGACTCGCCATTTCCCTCAATCTTGCCCTTCTTGAAGCGAAAACTCCGTTGGATTTCCGCACTTTCCTGAACCAGGTCGGCACTGACCTGGTCTGAAAATACCTCGGTGCCATCGGCCAATTGAATGGTGGTATTACCGGAGAACTCAATCTGTTTTTCCGGGAGGTGGTAGACCGCTTCTTGAGCCGAGATGACATCGGAAGGTTCTCCGTCTTCGTCGTAATAAGTAAAGGTCACATCCTGCAGCGTGTGAACCTGGCTGACCGTCTGTGTGCTGGTCTCTGCGTAAACCGTGAACACCGTTTTTCCGCGCTTGTGCTCCGCGTATTGAAACTGCGTGGTCTGACGGCTAATGTCCGGCGAGAGAATGGGGACATCAGGCAGGACAACCGCTCCCTGACGGCGGGAGAGAAAGCTCCACACGATAGCCGTACCCCCTAAAAGGATGCAAAGGAGCAAGAGGAGGCGAAATACCTTGGAGAGGTTCATAACCCGTTTAGTCCCTATTTGTGTAGCTGGTGCGGAATCGAACTGTGAAGCACCTTTGTACAATGAGCCTTACCACTTCGGGATTCTAACACTTCAGGGCCTAAACTCTCGGCAAATCAAGGCAATTTCAGAGCATTTCCGTACCCATAGAATCGCTCGGTCGTGCTCATGACAAGTTTTCAGTCGTTTACGCCACCCGGATACTTTCACACAAGTTGTTTACTGGTCTATCATTGGCGATATGACTGACCACGACGTTCAGCTTATTCACGCGCATCATCATCTTAGCCGCAGTTGAATCGATCTGAAGAAACCAGAAAGAAGAGGAGTCAAAATATGAAATATAGAATTTTTGCGGTGTGGGTACTCATGTTTGCTCTGAGTCCATTAGCGCTGGCCCAGGACTTTGGGAAGGACTATAAGATGGAGCTCACCGCCTTCTTTGGCTACACCTTTAGTGAAGGGATCAGCTTTGGTCCCGATAATATTAGCGGTGGCCGCCTCATCGACAAGATCACTCCCACGAGTGGCCTTACCTGGGGTTTCCAGGCGGATCTTCTGGCCGGTGAAATGAATGGATTCGGGTTTCAATACAGCGAACAATTAAGCAAGATGGAGTTAAGCGGTGCGGAAGGACAGAAGGTGGAGATCACGGACATGACGGTTCGAAACTACCACGGCATGTTCACCTTTAACTTTGGGGCACCCGATGCACCCCTCAGACCCTTCCTTTTTATTGGATTGGGAATGACCAGTTACGCTCCCGACAACATCGAGGGAAACAGTGTCGAAAGTAAGAAAAAATTTTCCACCACCGGGGGTGGAGGCGTGAAATTGTACAGGAGTGATCATATAGGCATCCGGCTGGCCGCTCGCTGGACTCCCACTTTCATCAGATCAGATCCCGGCGGCTACTGGTGCAGCCCTTTCTGGCTAGGCGGCTGTTGGATCATCGAGGAGCCCAATTACTCTCACCAGCTGGAATTCAGCGGGGGTGTGACCCTACGTTTCTAATGGGAAGTTCATCTCCGGCCACTCGGGAATGCCCTGCACAACTCAAGGAAGCTGCATGTCACGGATGGTCAACAACAACTTGTCTTTTCCCAGGTAATTGTCCCGGCTCATCGTATAGGCTAAATCCACTTGAGAACCTACGGTAATGTCATCAGCGAGAGCACCATTTTTCCACCAGATGGCGTCCACCCGAGAGCCGTTGCACTGAACCTGTAACTTCAGGTGCTGGTCCTTCAGGACCCAGGGCCCGCCCACAACCCTCATCTTCTTTGATGCGAATACCGGGACCGGATTTCCCCTGCCGAACGGAGTGAGTTGTTCGACCGCTTCGTAAAGGGGTAGGTTGATCTCCTGGTTGGACAGAATACTTTCAATACGAAGCGAAGGAACCAGATTCTCAGAGCGCAGTTTTTCAGAAGCATATTCTTCCAGTCGGCGGGCCAGCTCCTCCACTTTACCCGGTTTACAAAATTCTTCACCCAACCGACAGCCCACTGCCTGGGCATGCCCTCCATATTGCTCGAAAAGATCACGACACTGATCAAGAGCCTCAAGGAGGTTGAACTCTGGAATACTGCGTCCCGAGCCCTGACAAAAGGAGTCCTCAATGGAGAGGACCAGCACCGGACGATAAAAGCGTTCCGCCAGTCGGGCGGCCACGATTCCAATGACCCCACGATGCCAGTGCCGGCCAGCCACGGTCAAAAACTTTCCGGCAAAGGCTTCGGGATTCTGCTGCAGTCGATCTTCAATCTCACTCAGAATACGCCTCTCCTCCTGCTGCCTGAGCGTATTCTTGACGTTCATTTCCTTTACGATGGCCTGGGCTTCGGCCTGATCATCGACACTGAACAGATCCACCACCTCACGACCACCCCCCATCCGGGTCACCGCATTGATCCGCGGCGCAAGCTTGAATCCCACATCGGAAAAATCCACTTCTCCTCGAACCCCGGCACCACTGAGAAGGGCCTTGAGCCCGGGATTTTGCGGATGGGCCAACCCCTCCAGACCAAACCGAACCAGGATCCGATTTTCTCCCACCAGAGGAACCACGTCAGCGATGGTTCCAATGGCCACCAGTTTCAGGAAATGGCGGATGACCCCTTCTCTGCCGGCCGTTCGGAAAAGGGCTTGAACCAGTTTGAAGACCACTCCTACCGCAGCCAGATTCTTGTCCGGGTAAGCGCACTCCTTATGGTGGGGATTCAATATGGCATAGGCATTGGGATAGGAACTGTCGGGAACATGATGATCGGTGATGATCAGGTCGAGTCCCAGTTCACGGGCCAGATCCGCTGCCTCAAAGGCCCGGATCCCGTTGTCGACAGTGATGATCAGACGATACCCATCCTGAGAAGCCTGTTTCAATGCATCCTTTTGAACGCCGTATCCTTCTTCCAGTCGCCGGGGCAGGTAATAACCGACCGAGGCACCCAGCATTTCCAGGGCTCGCTTCAAGACCACCGTGGAGGTAATGCCGTCGACATCATAGTCCCCATAAATAAGGATCTTCTCTCCCAGGTCCCGAGCCTGGAGAATACGACCCACGACACGATCCATATCTTTCATCAAGTAGGGATCATGGAGGTCTTCCAGGCTGGGTTTGAGGAATTTGCGAGCCTGCTCGGGATCGTCAAGTCCCCGCTGAAGCAGCAGATGAGCTACCAGAGGGGAAACCTCCAACTGAGTGGAAAGCGATTGGATTTGCTCCGGGGAACTTGGAAGAACACTCCAGTGAAATTTCACCTGGGGATTGTATCAACCGCCTCTGACCCACGGCTTCCGCCAGCCGGAAGCCGTGGGTCAGAGGAAATTACAAATCCCAAATCCCAAACAAATTACAAGCTCCAAGCACTAAATAAGAAACACGAAGAGGCCCAGCCGTTACCACTCTCTACCCATCAGCTGAGAGGCTTCGAAGTTTGGGATTTAGGATTTGTAATTTGTGATTTGTTTGGAATTTGTGATTTGAGATTTAGGATTTCAGCCGGTCTACCGGCTGGGATTTAGAATTTCCGGCCGGAGGCCGGAGATTTAGAATTTCCGGCTGCTAGCAATCGGTCGTATTCACTCTTGATGAGCTGGTAGTGTTCCTCTTCTTCGGTGGCAAACTGCAGGAAGATGTCTTT
>Ga0209987_10000133_pt1 | contig 34228 bp, 29 predicted proteins | sample N074metaG_FD_182134 | JGI IMG/M metagenome (GOLD analysis project Ga0209987, IMG submission 182134) | Deep subsurface microbial communities from Kermadec Trench to uncover new lineages of life (NeLLi) - N074 metaG (SPAdes) (version 2) | ecosystem: Environmental > Aquatic > Marine > Ocean trench...
CGGGCGAATCCTACGGATTCGCTTGCGGCGTCGCGCAACCCCATCCTGGCGTTGCGCTCCTAGCGGGCGAATCCTACGGATTCGCTTGCGGCGTCGCGCAACCCCATCCTGGCGTTGCGCTCCTAGACCCGGGGTTGGTTTTCGCGGCGGGCCTTTGCGACTCCGTCCACGCATTCGAGCAAGCCGCGGTACATGACTGCGTTGCGAACGGCCGCCGAGATCACCGCCGTGAGGATTTCGCCGGTTCTCGCGGAGGCGGGGACTCCGGCTTCCAGGAAGACCCGCATCACACCCATCGTCTTGTTGCGGAACCGAACGGGAACGCAGAGCAGAGGGCGGGCCTCACCACATTCGGGCGTGTCGACCTCTGGATCGAAGCGGGGATCCCGATCAGGCGTATCCGTTGCCACCAGCCGACCCGTCTGGAACACGACACCCGTAAGCCCGGCGTCAACCGGGAGCTTCTCCCGGTCTGCGTGCCCAGCGCCCTCGAACTGGCTTTCGAGAACCAGCTCGCGCCCATTCGATCCGAGCAGGTAAAGGGAGACAGGGGCGGCCGGCACCCGGGTCGCAACCGCCGCGAGCGACGCACTAATCACCCGGTCGGGCTCGACCTCGGTGGTGAGCACCTCGCAAACGGCACGGGCCAATTCGGCGTCTTCGGAAACGCACGGCCCTGTCTGCGAGATCGTGGCTGACGTCGGCGCCTCAGCGATTTGCGAATCGGACTCCACACGATCCAGACCAGCCGCCGCCGTGGTTTCGCCTCGGTTACGCACTCGCGCGATCAACGAGCCGATCTGCAACGCCAGAATCCGGAGTAAGCTGAGGTCCTGGGAGCCAAAAGAACCCCCGTCTCCAGGTTCCGTCGCACACAGAACTCCGATGGGCTTTCCATCACCCTCGACGGGCGCGATCGCAAATGCGTCCGATCGATAACGGCCGCCGACAACCCGATCGGCGAAACGTTCGTGCTCGGCAACGTCGGAAACCAGGAGCGCCCTGCCCTCATCGAGCACCCAGCCCGCTACGCCCGAACCAATTTCAACGGCATCCATTTCCGACGGTTCGACATCGCAACCCGTCGCTCCAGCGACCCGGAGTAGGCGAGAGTCACCCTCGAGCAACATCAACGAGGCCCTCGATACGCCGAGAACGTCGGCCACTGCGAGTGCCATTCGATCGGCGAGAGAGGATTCCGACTCGGCGACCTCCGATTCGCTCGCCAGTTTCGCCATCTGGGTTTCGAGCACAGCGAGTTTCGCGCAGAGCGACTCCCAACTCGCGTGCATTCCAGCGCCCAGCAGGGCGCGACGAACAGCGAGCACGAGCTCTTCGTTGTGAAGCGGTTTCGCGAGATAATCACAGGCTCCGAGGCGAAGCGCCTCGAGTACGCGATCCTGATCCACCTGCGAGGAAAGCACGATCACGCGCAATCCCGGCCGCTCGGCGACAACCCTGCGCAAGAGATCGAGACCGTCTACTCCTGACACCCCGATATCGAGGACGACGACGCCCATCTCCGATCGCGTAGCGAGCTCGTAGGCATCCCCTTCACGATCAACGGCGATGCAGTCGATCGACGCGTCGCGAAGCGCATCGCATATCGCCTCTCGGAAGAAGCGCTCGTTGTCAATAACAAGTACTCGGGTCGACTCTTCGGCCATCTCGGTCCCTCGATTCCCTACTGGCTGGCGAATCCTACGGATTCGCTTGCGGCGGCGTGCAATCCCATTCTGGGCTTGCACCACTGGCTGGCGAATCCTACGGATTCGCTTGCGGCGGCGTGCAATCCCATTCTGGGCTTGCGCTCATTGAAGTGCTGCGATCACAAGATGTACCGCGACAAGTCCTCGTCCTCGACGAGATCTTCCAAGCGATCGCGCACGAATTTTTCGTCGATCGAGATTCGAATGGAACCTAGATCCGGTGCATCAAAACTCACCTCATCCAGCAACCGTTCCATCACCGTATGCAACCGCCGCGCACCAATGTTTTCCGTGCGCTCATTCACGAGCGCCGCAAAGTTCGCAATCGCGCGGATCCCGTCATCCTTGAAGTCGAGTTCGACATTTTCAGTCTTCAACAACTCGCAGTACTGGAGTACCAGCGAGTTCTGGGGCTCCGTCAGGATGCGAATAAAATCGTCTCTATCGAGGCTCGATAGTTCAACCCGAATTGGGAATCGACCCTGGAGTTCGGGAATCAGATCTGAGGGCTTCGCGACGTGAAATGCTCCCGCAGCGATAAAGAGAATGTGATCCGTATCCACCGGGCCGTGTTTGGTTTGAACCGTCGAACCCTCGACGATTGGGAGCAGGTCGCGCTGGACTCCCTCCCGAGAAATATCCGCCCCAGCCCGGTCGCCTCCACCACCCGTCACTTTGTCGATCTCGTCTATGAACACGATCGCATTCTGCTCGACACGCTCGACGGCGACTTCCCGAACACGTTCCATATCCACCAGTCGCGTCGCCTCCTCGGCAATCAATGCATCGCGAGCCGCAGCGACACTCAAACGTCGGCGATGCGAACGCTGGGGCATAAGACCACCGAGCATGTCCTTGAACTGCATCCCCATCTCTTCGACACCCTGGGGCGTAAAGATCGACATCGTCGGACTCCCGCCGGTCGCATCTTCGAGTTCGATCTCGATTTCTCGCTCGTCGAGGCTTCCAGCTCGCAGCATCGCCCGGAGTTTCTCGCGAGTCTCGGTGATCGCCGGCTCAGCAACGGGTGGACCGCTCGGAGATTCGACTCCGAACCCTTCCTGCGAAACCGGAACTGGGTTCGGGGGAAGGAGCGCATTGAGCAGACGTCCCTCCGCAGCCTCCTCGGCTCTCGCTCGAACCGCTTGCTTCTCCTCCTCGAGCACCAGCGCCATCGCGGTGTCCACGAGATCCCGGATGATCGACTCGACATCGCGTCCCACGTAGCCAACCTCGGTGAACTTCGAGGCTTCGACCTTGATGAACGGAGCCTGCGCGAGTTTGGCGAGGCGGCGCGCCACCTCCGTCTTACCGACTCCCGTGGGTCCGATCATGATGATGTTCTTCGGGGCAATTTCGTCCCGCAGTTCTTCAGGAACCTGTAGCCGACGCCAGCGGTTTCGCAGCGCAATGGCCACCGCGCGCTTGGCCTCGTTCTGCCCGACGATGTAACGATCGAGTTCGGAGACAATCTCTCGGGGTGTAAACGGCTGGATCTTCACGGCAGTGTCACCACGTTGATGTTGTCATTGGTATAAATGCAGATTTGCGCCGCATATTGCAGCGCAGTCTCGGCGATCTCCGCGGCGCCAAACTGAGTGTGATCCGCGAGTGCGCGGGCCGATGCGAGTGCAAAGTTACCCCCCGAGCCAACTGCCACGATTCCGTCATCGGGCTCAATCACATCGCCATTGCCCGAAACGACGAGCACGCACTCGCAGTTGCCGATCAGCAAGAGCGCCTCCAAGCGCCTCAATGCGCGATCCGTCCGCCAACTCTTGGCGAGTTCAACGGCCGCGCGCTGAACGTTCCCCGAGTATTCATCGAGTCTAGACTCCAATCGTTCGGTGAGTGCGAGCGCGTCGGCCGCCCCGCCCGCAAACCCGATCAAGACCTCGTGTTTAGCCGCCTTCCGGGTCTTTTGCGCCTTCTGTTTCATCACGGCGTCGCCGACCGTGACCTGCCCGTCCGAGGCCATCGCGATCACCCCATCTCGCACAACCGCCAGCACCGTCGTCGAGCGGATCGGCTCTCCGAGATTCATCGCCTCCCTCTCTTTTCGCCAAATCCGGCAGATTTCGATTCCGCTCTCGGATGGGCTTTGTCGTAGACCTCGATCAGGCGCTCTGCCGAAACCGCGGTGTACTTCTCGGTGGTCGACAGGCTCGCGTGCCCGAGCAGCTCTTGGATTTCACGGAGATCCGCCCCCATGTCGAGAAGATGCGTCGCATAACTGTGCCGAAGCCGGTGAGGGTACACGCGATCGACGATGCCGACCTGCCGCGCCCGCGCCTTGAGGATTCGGCGAATGTCGCGCGTTCCGAGACGCCGGAAGCGACCGTTTTGCGGGCGGAGTGACGGAAACAGTGGCTCGGCGAGAAGGCCGGGAGCCCGCCGGAAATCGAGATACTCGCCGAGAGATTCCCGCGCCTCGGCCGGGAGCGGCACGACCCGCTCCTTACCACCCTTGCCCATCACACGCACTTCGCCCCGGTGAAGATCCACATCGCGAACATCGAGTGCGGAAGTTTCACCGACCCGCAAACCCGCCCCGTAGAGCAGTTCCACCAACGCGCGATCGCGCAGTCGCGCCCGCTCGGAGCCATCGCCCGGAGGACCGGAATCCGGCAACTCGATGAGAGTCACGCAGTCGTCTACTGGCAGCGGGTTCGGCAGCCGCTTCGGTTGACGAGGGAAAGGAATTCCGACGGTCGGATCGAGCCCACAACCGCCTTCGCGCAGCAAATAGCGAAAGAAGGAGCGCAGCGAAGCGAGTTTGCGACCGAGTGTAGAAGAGTGACTCACAGCGTGAAGAGCGGCGAGAAACGCGCGGACATCTGCGGTGGTCACCGTCGACGGTTTTTTGTTCGCGCCCAGGCTATCGACGAATTGACGAACATCCGAAAGATAGGCGCGCCGAGTATGGGGTGAGACATTGCGCTCCACACCGAGGTGGATGCCATACTCACGAATGGCATCGGCAAAATTCATTCGAGCAACTCCGCGGTTGCGCGCTGGTAGGTGACCAGGGCGTCGAGCGCACGAAGTGCGAGTTTTTCCGATTTTTCGCGCCTGCGAATGCGACGCGATTCCCCTTCGAGGGGGGGAAACAGGCCGTAGTTGACGTTCATCGGCTGAAAATCCCGTGGGTCCGCGTCGCTCAGGTGATGGATCAACGCGCCGTGGGCGGTCACGGCGTCGGGAAGCATCGGCTCCTGGCCACGCGATTCGAATACGACATTGAGTGCTGCCAGAAAACCGAGCGCTGCCGATTCAACGTAACCCTCCACGCCCGCCATCTGCCCAGCCAGATAGAGGCCCGGCCGGCCGCGAACCTCGAGATTTCGCCGCAACTGCTTCGGAGCGTTGACATAGGTATTGCGATGAACCGATCCATATCGCGCAAAAACGGCCCCGGACAACCCGGGCAGGCTGCGGAAGATGCGTTGCTGCTCTCCAACGCGAAGCTTGGTTTGACATCCGACGAGGTTGTAGAGCACCCCCCGCTTGTCCTCCTGGCGAAGCTGAACGACCGCATACGGTCGGCGGCCAGTACGCGGGTCGGTCAGACCGACAGGCTTGAGGGGACCGAAGGACAGGGTCTTTTCGCCGCGACGGGCCATTTCCTCGATCGGAAGGCAACCTTCAAAATAAAGCTTCGCCTCGAAGGCGTGCAGGGGCACCGTTTCGGCGCCCAGCAGCCCAGCGACGAAGTCGAAGTACTCGTCTTCGGAGAGCGGAATGTTCAGGTAGTCGCCCTCGCCGTCGTCGTAGCGGGACGCCCGGAATGCAATCTCGTGGTCGATCGAATCGGCGTACAAGATCGGCGCCTGTGCGTCGTAGAAATACAGATACTCATCGCCTAGTAGCTGCTGCAGATCGCGCGCGAGTTCGCTGGCCGTGAGGGGGCCGGTTGCGAGAATCACACGGCCATCGACGGGAATGCGCTCGACGACTTCTCGGCGAATTTCGATGCGCGGATGGGATTCGATGCTGTCGGTGATGCGTTGCGAAAAAGCGTCTCGGTCGACGGCCAGTGCGCGTCCGGCGGGAACCGCAGACTCGTCGGCAGCTTCCATCACGAGCGACCCGAGAAGTCGCATCTCCTCCTTGAGCAGTCCGACGGCATTCGCCTGGCTATTGGAACGGAGCGAATTGCTGCAGACCAGCTCCGCGAAACTCTCGGATTCATGAGCCGGTGAAAACCGCACGGGCTTCATCTCATAGAGGGTGACTTCCATGCCACGCCGCGCCGCCTGCCAGGCCGCTTCGCAGCCCGCGAGTCCAGCGCCGACCACCGCGACGCGCCGATCTTGCGATTCCGCAGCTTTTTCTACACCCACCGCCGCCATTCAGCCTCCAGGAGCGAAGCCCAACCATAGCTCCGAAGTGCTGCTGAGGTCCTGGCGCCTCCGCGAATCGCCGAAATTACGAGTAGATTCAAGCAGCTGCTGGCAGCCCGAAAGCATGCGCCCCCGCTCCAGAAGCCCAGCCCCAGAATGCGGACGCACAGCACCAAGCGCGAATTCAAACGATTCACCCGCTAGCCGGTTGGCGATTACATCGAACGCTGGGAGCGCGGTTTCGGCCTTGCGCGAGGCGCGAGAGAATTCGAGTTCCTCACCCGCTCGGGTCGCGCGGGCGAGTCAGGGTGCCGGGGACGAGATCAGTTTTGCGAGGCCGCCGCTTTCTGGATCAGCTGGCTCACCTCGGGATCGGTTTCGTCGTATTCGATCGCGAACCCGGAAGCGCTGTGTCGGATGACTCGCCCCACCAATTCGCACGGGCTCGCGGGCGCGATCGGGTCTTCCGACTCGGTGAAAACGTAGATTCGCACGACGGTACCCACGGTGGGTCTCGGCGAGGAGCCCTCGATCAAGGCGCCCGAGTTGGAGATGTTCGACAGAACGCCGATTCCGTCTTCAGAGCCCGCGGAGTAGTGGGCGTTCAAAGCGGTCACAAATCGTTCGTGGCGGCGTTTTTCGAGGAATTCAGACAATGGAACGGGCTCCCAGAACGAATACCAGCCCGACTCATCGTCCATGCCGAAGTTGCGCATGAGCCTATTTGGAGTTCCCCCTCCGAAAACCCGCGATCCCCGCTCGACTCAACCGAATCGAGAGACGATCTTCAGGCGGCCGTCGCGATCCTCTTCGACTCGATTCGCGAGTTCGAGTTCGACCAGCTCGAGGGCAAGCGCGGCCGGCTCGCGGCCGAGCCTGCGCGCCAGTTCGTCGCGAGAGCCAGGAGCATCCGCGAGGGCTTCGAGAATCTCACGAGAGACGGATGAGAGATCGCACGGAACGTTTGGATGAGCGCGCAGCTCCCGGGTCAAGCCGAGCTCGCTGCAGATGTCATCCGGGCCCAGCACCACGTAGGCGCCGTCGCGGATCAGCCGGTTCGTCCCGACGCTCGTCGGAGCTGTGATCGGACCCGGCACCGCAAAGACGTCTCGGCCCTGATTGGCCGCGTGATTCGCGGTGATCAGCGAGCCGCTTCGCTCGCGGGCCTCCACGATCACGACCGCCGCCGAAAGGCCGCTGATCAATCGATTTCGGAGCGGGAAATACGGCCGTCGCGGAGGCTCTCCGAGCGGCAGCTCCGTCACGACCGCCCCGTTTGCGGCGATCTGGTCGGCGAGCGCTCGGTGCTCCCTGGGGTAGACGCGATCGATGCCGCAAGCCTGGACGGCAACCGTCCGCCCACCCACTTCGAGGGCGCCCCGATGGGCTTCCGCATCGATCCCGCGTGCGAGGCCCGACACGATGACGACGCCTTCGCGCGCAAGGTCGGCCGCCAGGCCACGCGCGATCTGCTTCCCATACACTGTCGCTGCCCGCGCCCCGACGATCGCGACCGAGAGTTCTGACAGGACACCGACGTCGCCGCGCACCACCAGCAGCGGGGCAGGATCCGAGAGGCTCGCGAGGCGCTCCGGATACGCGGCTGAATGCAACGGCACACCCACGGCGCCAGCCCGCAACAGCCCGGCAATCTCGGCGTTTCGATCGAAATCCGAGGGGAGGCCGCAAACGGCTAGGACGCGAGCGGGATGCCCGTACCTTCGCAACAGCTCCGCTGCGTTTTGGGGTTTGAGTCCAAGCGCGCGCTGGACCGCTAGCCAATCGCCGAGAACGGAAACGGAAGCGGGACGCGAGTCGACGGGATCGAGGACATCTGGCGTGGAGTCGGAGAACAAGCGGAAACTCCCCGGGACCGGGGAGCCCATGCATAGCTCGCTCGGAGTCGCGCGCGCAAATCACGCACGACGCGTCGAGGCTCGCACTCCTCGACTATTCGGATGCACCTCGGAAGCGGTCACCCAACTCGAGTTCAGTCTCGGTATGGCGGATCAGCGCGACGGCTGACTGACGCCGCGCACGCACGACCAGAAGGTCTGCAATCACGCGATCGGGCACCTCGACCTGGGTACCACGGGCGGGTTCAGGAGCTTGCCCTCCGACTCGGTAGACTTCGAGGGGGCTGCCCACCTGGAGGCCATCGAGTTCTCCCCGATTCAAATAGACGTAATCGGCCATTCCCATCAGTACGCGACTGGAGGGGAAAAAGCTGATCATTCCATCGACATCCTTCGGACTGGGTGCCACCTCGATGTCGAGGATCGGAGTTTCACGCGGCATGACGCGATCTCCGATTTCCATCTCCCTAGCGGACAATCGAATCACGGCCAGCGAGGCTTCGGCGTCGGTCTCTTCCACTTCGACCCAACCGAGCAGTTCGACATGGTAACCGAGCAGTCGATTCGTATCCGGGTCGTAGACCTTCTCCTGGGTTCGGAAGATCGTGAACTGATCGCCCACAGACGTTTCACCCTCACCGAGGCCGATGTACACCTGATCGCCCTGGCTGAGCATGAAACGCTCGGGAACAGATTGCACGATGCTCGCCGCAGCGTCGAGCTGATCCGCACTAATCAGACCCGTTGTCTCACGCGAGCTCACACGCACAAGGTTCGGTCCGCCCTCGTCCCGAAATAGCGATTGGAAGCTATCCGACGCGGGGCCGGTGGATTCGCCATCGCCAGAAGCTGCCAGAGGCAGGCCGGCAAGAAGCCGCTCCGCCTCTTCGGCACTCACGCGGCGCATCTCATGAGCGCTGATCCAGATGCGATCGCCGGGAACGATGAAATGCGGATTCTCGATATCGCGATTGTCGGTCCATACCGATGGCCACACCCACGGAGTTCCAAGGTAGGCGTCAGAGATATCCCAGAGTGTGTCGCCAGCGATGACCCTATGGATCCTGCCGGAACGACCCTGCTCGTCGTAGCCAATCTTCCCGAGTTCGATTTTCTGGGTCGATTCGACGTCCGCAGTCGGAAGCTGGTCCGCGGTCTCTGCGTCGGTTCCAGCGAGCGTCTCGGCGTTCTCGATCTCGTCGCTGGTGCCGGGCAGTTCGGAATCGGTCGTTCCTTCGCCGTTCGTGGCGACTTCCGAATCGGCTGCGACTGCGGTGTCGCCTTCAGCGACCTCCTCAGCTGCCGGCGTTTCAGCGGTGTCCGCGGTCTCGACGGAGTCCAGAGCCTCATTGGCAACCACGTCTTCAGCGGGCGACTCAGGCGCCGCTGCTGCGGGCGCCGGCTCGACGTCAACCTGACTGTTCGCGGTCGCCTCAGCTTCCGCGTCCTGAGTCGGAGTTTCGCTCGCTTGTAGGCTTCCAGCAGTGAGCACTGCTGTGGCCGCCACAGCGAAGATCATGAGCAGTCCGGTTTTCATCGCATCCCCCCAAACGTCGACGTCGAGTCGCGGGCGACGGCAAACCGCCTCCCCGCGGGGCCGCTCTAGCAGATCGGCCGTGCGACGCACGTAGACGTGCCCGTATCGACCGCGCGCCGGGGAGGCTTGAGATCGAAGCGAATGTCGATGACAGGGATCGAAGCCTGGATCGGGCTGGGATCAGCCGCCGCGCTCGAGGCGAGCCAGCATGGCCCGCGCTTCCGTCGCCCAGGGCAGTTCGGAGCGAATCGTCTCCCCACTGCCCCGCTTCGCATCGTTCTGTTCGTCGAGTGCGGAAATCGCACGCCGGAGGGTCTGTCGCGCCTTTTCGGGATCGCCGTCCGCCTCGTAGGCCTGGGCGAGGTGGTGAAGGCTCACACCCGCCACCGCGATATCGCCGTCTGAATTGGCGACCGCCTCCTTCAGATAACTGATCGCTGCGGACGGAATTCCGCGCTTGTAGAGGACCCAGCCGAGCGTGTCTGCCACTGTGGCGGTGTCGGGCAGAGCGGCCTTGGCGTCTTGAGCGAGATCCAGCGCGCGGTCGAGATTCTTGCCGGATTCGGCGTAGATGTAGGCGAGATCGTTCTTCGGATAGGCGAGGTCCGGGCCGTATTTGATCGCGTCTTCGTAGCGCTCGATTGCCTTGTCTTGCGCGCCGCCGAACGAATAGAGGGTTGCGAGAAAATAGTGCAAGTTCGGATCCTCGGGGCGCACCTTGATTGCGTCTTCGTAGGTGCCGACCGCCTCATTGAGCCGGCCCGTTTTCGCGTAGAAGCGAGCCAGTTGTTCGTAACCCGCTGCGTCCGAAGGATCGAGTTTGATCGCCTTCCGGAAGTCCGCCTCGGCATCATCCGCCCGGTTGTCCATCAACGCGACGAGGCCTGAAAGTGTGCGCAACTTGGAACTCTCGGGGTCTGCCTTCGTCGCTTTTTCGACGCGAGCCACCGATTCCGCAAGCAAATCCTCTTTCTGATCGAGCCGCACCAGATTTCGCAGAATGTCGTGATGGGTCGGCATCAACTCGTTCGCTTGGATCAGGTATCGGCGGGCTTCTAGATCGTCTCCCATACCGAGGTGAACCCGTCCCAGCGCGTAGAGGACATCCGCGCTGCGTTCGCTCTCCTCGATCGAGTTCAGCTCGCTGAGGGCCTCTTTCGTCCGGCGCAGAATCACCAGACTCTGGGCCAGAAGGATCCGCGTTTGGATCGAATCGGGTTTCGCGGCCAGATAGCTTCGCGCTTCTTCGATCGCGTACTCGTGCTCGCCGAGCGAAGCGTGGACCCGCGCCAAGATGCGACGCGCTTCGAGCATGCCCGGATCAATCTCCAATGCGCGCGCAAGTTCGGCGCGCGCCGCCGCTGTTTCTCCCTTGACGGAAAGCGCCGTACCGAGGACGAAGTGCGCCTGGGGGCTGGCGGGTTCGATCTCGAGTGCTGCCCGCAGGCCTTCGATCGCTTCCTCCACCTTCTGCTGGGCGAGATGGATCTTCGCCATCACCATCAACGCGCTAGCGCTCGGAGTTCCAGCCGCGAGCACCTCTTCTACCATCTCCTGGCCGCGTTGGACCTTCTCCGCGTCGTCATCGCGATATCCGACGTCGACCATGATCTCGGCCACGCGAAGCTTCGCATCCGTCATCGTGGGATCGATTTCGAGCGCCTTTTCGGCCGCCGCAAACGCTCCTTCGACATCTCCCTGTCGGCCCAGATGTCCGGAAAGGGTCAGGTACGGAATGGGGTCGGTGGGATCAATCTGGGTCGCCTCTTGGATCAATGCGTCAGCCTTTTCGCTGTCGCCCTGAGCGGCATGAAGGCGCGCAAGCAGGTAGATCAGCGGTACCGGCTTCTCGACGGCGGGGATCACTCTTTCGAGATACCCGGTGGCTTCATCGAAGCGTTCGCGTTGAAAATAGAAACTCGCCATGTTCTGATGGACGACGACCTGTTCTTCGCCTTCGGCGAGACGCGTCGCTTCCAGAAACATTCGCTCGGCCTCATCGTCACGGGCCTGATCCTGCGAGAGAAATGCCGCGAACCCGGTTAGGTTGGAGACACTCGGCTCCATCTCGATCAGTTGGCGGAAGTAGCGCTCAGCGGCCTCGAGGTCTCCATGACGAGTCAGGGCCTGCGCGTAGACCGAGACCGGTGCGCTCTCGTCCGGCGTCGCCGCAATGGCCAGTTCGTATTCCTTGAAAGCCTCATCGGTTCGGTCGAGCCGGTCGAGGGCCTGTGCGCGAAGGAGATGCCCAGGCTCCCCACCGCGATCGATCAGTTCTTCGGCCTGTATGAGCGCTTCGTCGGGGTCGCCGCCCAACAACAGGAGCTGGGAAAGCTGCGCGCGGGCTTCGTTGTTGTCGGGATCCAGGCGCACCGTTTCGCGAAGCTCCCAGAAACCCGCCTGGAGTTGTCGATCGCTCAGGTACGACTTCGCGAGCCCCCAATGCGCTTCTGCGTTGTTCGGATTGATCTGCAGCACATTCTTGAACTCGATGATCGCCGCCGAATAATCCTGCGCCTCCCGATAGTCGGCGCCACGGCTCATGTGTCCCGCGATTTTCGCTTCGTCGTCCTGGCACGCCCCCACCAGGAGAGAACAAGCGGTAAGAACCATGATTCGTGTGACAATGCGCCGCATTCGACTACCTCGTGTTGAACTGGGGGCGTTGTTGGCTGCTTCGATCCACTTTGAGACTCTGCTCAGGCGCGTAAGGTTCGGACAAAACGATGAAGAATCAAGGGGTATCGGGATCCCCGGGCGCGCGCGGGTTCGTTTATTCAGCGGCACCTGCAGAGTCGCGATTTCGGCGCCAGGCCGGATGCGTGATCCCCATTCTCTGGATCATATAGTTGAGCTTGCGCCGGCTCACGCCGATCAGCTCAGCGGCGTGTTTTTGAACGTATCCGGTTCGCTCCAGCGCTTCGAGAACGAGTCCCCGCTCGACATCTCGTAGTGAGATTCCCTCGGCGGGCAGCTCCTGACGCCAGCTGCGGTCGCCGCCCGCCGCGCTTGGGCCACCCAGGATCGATAAGTCTGCGGCGTCGATTCGTGAGCCCTCGGTCATCAGGACGGCTCGCTCGACCGTGTTGTGCAATTCTCGAACGTTTCCCGGCCAACGGTGGCTTCGGATTTTTTCCATCGCTGCTTCCGTAAAGCCACCGATGGAATGACGCATCTCCGAGCGGAGTTCGCGAAGAAAGTGGTGGGCGAGATCGATGAGGTCCTCGGGTCGCTCGCGCAGTGGCGGCAGGTGGATTCGGATCACATTGAGGCGGAAAAAGAGGTCTTCGCGAAACAAACCTTCGGCGATCCGAGCACCGAGGTCGTGGTTGGTGGCCGAAATAATGCGCGCATCCGTTGTCAACAGCTTACTGCCGCCAAGCCGATGAAATCGCTGCTCCTGGAGCACACGGAGTAGCTTTGCCTGCGTGGCGGGCGAAGTATCGCCCACTTCATCGAGGAAGAGCGTGCCTCCGTTCGCCTCCTCGAAACGCCCGATGCGCTGGCGGTCGGCTCCGGTGAATGCACCGCGCTCGTGGCCGAAAAGTTCCGACTCCAGCAGGGTTTCCGGCAATGCCGCGCAGTTCACCTTGACGAGAGGCCCGTCGGCGCGCGGAGAAGCTCGGTGGATCAAGGCCGCGATCAATTCCTTGCCCGTCCCCGTCTCGCCGGTGATCAGAACCGTCGAACGCGTGGGCGCCACTCGTTTCGCGAGATCCATCGCGCTTCGGAGAGCGGGGCTTTCGCCGACGATCTGCTCGCTCGCTTGGCGCGCGGCCTGTTCGGCCCGCAGCTCCGTGACCTCGTAGAGCAGCCGCCGGTGATCGACACCCCGCGCCACTCGGAGTTCGAGTTGATCGAGATCCAGCGGTTTCTGGACGAAATCGAATGCCCCCGATCGCATGGCCTCGACAGCTGTTTCGATCGATCCATAGGCCGTCATCACCAACACGCTCGTTCCGGGATCTCTTTCGCGAGCCGCGCGCAGAACAGAGACGCCATCGGAGCCTGGCAATCTCAGATCGGTGACGATGACGTCAAAGGTGCCAGATCGAGAGTCCGAAATGCACTCAATCGCGTCATCTCCGTTGGAAACCTCTTGAACGTCGCCCCAGCGTTCGCGGAGCGCGAAGCTGATGCCGTTACGCAGGGTGTCGTTGTCTTCGACGACGAGGATGCGAGCCGAGTCCGAGCTCACGGCTTCTCATCCTCGATCGGAATGCGAACCCGGAACGAGCAGCCGCTACCCGTTTCGGAAACGACTTCGATCACTCCCCCATGACCCGCGACAATTTTCTGCGCAGTCGCGAGGCCAACGCCCGATCCGCTCTGCTTGGTGGTGAAAAACGGGTAGAAAATCTTCTCCCTCAACTCGTTCGGAACGCCGGGGCCTGTATCCGATACCGTAATGACGATCTCCTGGCGTGCTGCGGCGCCCGATTTTTCCCGCCCATCGACGCCCACGCGAACAGATCGATCGGTCGTCGGGGCATCGGCATGGTTCAAGCCGAGAACGAGTCGCTTCTCGCCGCCTTCCCCCTCCCCGTCCATGGCCTCCAGGGCGTTCAGGATCAGGTTGGTTACCACGGCTCGCAGCTGATCGATGTCGGCGTTCAGCTGCGGAAGCTCTTCGTCGAACGCGCACTCGATCGAGCCGGAAAACGGGGATCGTTTGAGAGCGGATTCGAGTGACTCGGTCACGAGGTCTTTCGGATCGACGGGCCCGCGCTCGGGTGAAATCGGCCGGACGAACTCGAGACAGTTCTCGACGGTTCGGGCAAGCGCGCGAGCCTCACTCTGGAGCTGTGTGACGAGCGCGTGCTCGTCTTCCCGATCGGCCAGACGCCGCTTCAACAACCCCGTCACGATCTCCATGGTCGCGAGAGGATTTCGAATTTCGTGGGCGAGGCCCGCAGCCATCTGGCCCAGTGCAGCAAGTCTCTCGTGGAGTCGCTCCTGCTCGCCCATTCGCTCGAAGGGCGTCAGGTCGCGAAAGATGATCGCCGCGCCACGAACCTCTCCCTGGGGATTTCGCACCGGAGTCAGCGTAAAACCGATGGTGCTCTCCAACTCGCCGCGAACGCCTTCCAGAACGAGTTCCGCGCGGGAAAGCGCGGCCCGCCCATCGAGAGTCTCCAGCAGCAAACGCGCGACCGTCGGTTGGAGGTGAAGGACTTCTTCGCAAGGCTTTCCGAAGGCGTCACTCGCCTCGCCGTCAGGGCAACCGAGAATGCATTGCGCGCCGGGATTGAGCATCACCACCAAACCCCGGTCGTCGATCGCGACGACGCCAGAACTCATCGAGGTGAGAATCCACTGTGCTGTATCTGGATGGTCCGCCACACCCTGTTATCGGCGCGCTTCGGGTGGCGCCTGAACTCAATCCTCTGCTGGGACGAGGTAGTGCTTGCCGTCCTGCTCGAGCCAGCCATCCGATTTGAGGCCCTTGATGGCCCGCGTAACGGTCTCTCGGGAGGTTCCGATCATGTCGGCGATCTGCTGGTGAGTGAGCACCGGGGTGCGGCGGCGGCCCTCCTGGCCCTGTTCTTCCCGGGCCAACCGAACCAGTAGCCCCATCGTGCGTTCCTTCACGCGCTGGAAGGAGAGCGAACTCGCTTGCTCGTCAACCTGTCGAAGTCGACGCGTCAGCTCCTGGATCACGGAAAGGGCTAGATCGGGGCTGCGGGCGAGGAGGCGCAGGAAGTCCTTGCGCGCGAGTGCCAGAATGCGGACGTCGGACAATCCCTTCACGCTGGCCGAGCGTGGCGCCTCGTCAAACAGAGACATCTCGCCGAAAAAGTCGCCGACATCGAGCAGCTCCAGAATCTTCTCGCGCCCGTCTCCAGAGAGCTTGGTGACCTTCACGCGACCTTCGACGATGATGTACATGTAGTCGCCGGGCGCGCCCTCTTCGACGATCGTCTTGTGCTTCGGAAAGCTGCGCTCGATCAGCAACGACGCGATCGACTCGAGAGCCTCGGTGGACACGCTGGCGAACATCGGAATCGCGCGCAGGGATGAAATCGCGTCAGGTTTCTGCGATTGAGCCATGGAAACTTTGTCGACCTCCCGGTCTGACGCACTCATGTGATCTCGCTTCGACCGCTCGACTTCAATTGGGCCACCAGTTTCCGCACATCGGAACTCCGCTCCAGACGTGCGACGAGCAGAGCATCCGGAGTATCGATCACCGCGAGTCCCTCGACACCCAGAAGTGCAATCGTGCGATCCTCGCTCCATACGAGATTCGCTCCCGAGTCAAATTCGACCAAGCGACCTGCTACGGACTTGGAACGCCCGGGCTTCACACCCAACTCCTCCGCGAGAGACGACCAGGTGCCAACATCGCTCCAGTGAAATCGAACCGGCAGTGTCCAGACCCGGCGGCTGCGCTCAAGAACGGCGACGTCGATCGATACCGATGGCGCGCGGTGGTAGATCCGGCGCAGCTGCTCGGCACCAGGCCGTCGACGCGAGCCGAGCAACGGCCGCAGCGTGCGATAGAGATCGGGCACGTGAGCCTCGAGCTCCTCGAGGATCGTGCGAACTGACCATGCAAAAATTCCCGCATTCCAGAAGTAATCTCCAGCCTCAAGGTAGCGCCGTGCCGTCTTCTCAGAGGGCTTCTCGACAAAACGCCGCACGCGGTAAAGGCCCGGCGCATTCGGGCCGGCAGCGGGGCCGCGTTGGATGTAGCCAAAACCCGGGTCGGGCCGATTCGGCTCGATCCCCAGCGTGACGAGAACATCGGCCTCGAGCGCGACGCGAGCCGCCTTGCGAATCGCCTTTCGAAACCCGCGTCCGTCCGAAATCACATGGTCTGCGGGCAGCACCACCATGACCGCATCGGGGTCCTCGGATGAGATCCGCGCAGCCGCGTAGGCAATCGCCATCGCGGTGTTGCGACGCATGGGCTCCAGCAGTACCCGACGCGGCGGAAGTCCGGTCTCGGCCCTCACGATCTTCGCGTGCTCGCGACCCGCCACGACCCAGGTACGCTCGGCGTCCGCGAAGGAGCGAGCCCGGGCCAGCGTGGACGCCAGCAAACTCTTGCCACCGATTACTTTCAGAAACGGTTTCGGGAAGGCCTGGCGTGACGCGGGCCAGAATCGCTCGCCCGCGCCACCGGCGAGGATCACCGCGTGGAGCGAGTCCCCGAGTCTTGCCATCAGCGGCCCACGCAGAAGTACCGGAAGCCGGCCTCGCGCATGGGCTCGGGCTCGTAGATATTGCGAAGATCGACGATCACCGGCTGCCGCAAGAGCGACTTGATGCGCGCGAGATCGAGCATTCGGAACTGGTTCCACTCCGTGATCAACACGAGAGCGTCCGCACCACTGCACGCTTCGTACGCGTCGCTGCAGGTGGTGATGTTGGGCAGGACTTTCGATGCCTCCCGCATCGCCTGCGGATCATAGGCGCGAATCTGCGCGCCCCGTTTTTCGAGTCCTCGAATGATGTCCAGGGACGGTGCATCTCGCATGTCGTCCGTTTCAGGCTTGAAGGAGAGACCCAGCACTCCGATCGTTCGCCCATCGAGCTCGCCGTCGAGCGCCGCGAGGATTTTTTCGATCATCCGCTCGCGCTGGCGTTCGTTGACACGAATCACGCTTTCGATGATCTCGAGTTTCTGACCGGCTTCACGCGCAAAGTGCGCAATCGATCGGGTGTCCTTGGGAAAACACGAACCGCCAAAACCCGGTCCAGCGTGGAGGAACTTCGAGCCAATCCGCCGATCAAGTCCGATTCCACGCGCGATCGAGTGGACGTCGGCTCCCACTGTCTCGCAAAGATTCGCAATTTCGTTGATGAACGAGATCTTCATCGCGAGAAACGCGTTTGCGGCATACTTCGTCAGTTCGGCCGTAGGAATGTCCGTCATCAGCACAGGGGCTTCGATCAAATACAGCGGTCGATAGAGATCATTCAGGATCGCGGTAGCCTCGACATCCTCTGTGCCGATGACCACGCGATCCGGTCGCATGAAATCTCCGATCGCGGCGCCCTCGCGAAGAAACTCGGGATTCGAAGCGATGCTGAATCTCACCTTGCGCCCAGCCGCAGCGAGTTCCTCTTCGATCCAGCCCTTTATCTTTTTGGACGTGCCGACGGGGACCGTGCTCTTGGTAACCACCACTTTATAGCCGTCCATCGAGCGGCCGATTTCACGCGCAACAGCCTCGACGGCCGTCAAATCCGTCGATCCATCCGCGCCCGCCGGCGTCGAAACCGCGATGAACAAGACGAGTGATGATTTGATGGCTGCTCCGGTATCGGTAGTAAACGAGAGCCGGCCCTCGCGAACGTTTCGCTCGACGAGTCCCTCGAGGCCGGGCTCGTAAATCGGAATCTCGCCTTTCTGAAGCGCAGCGACCTTCGCTGCGTCGCTGTCGGCGCAAACCACCTGCACGCCAAATTCAGCGAAGCATGCGCCGCTCACCAATCCGACATAGCCGGTACCGATCATGCAGACATTCATCTTTCCAACTCCATCCTCGAAGGCTCTACAAACGGAAACTATCGATCGTTCGAGCAAGCCCCTCGTCGAGAGCAACACCCGGATCGTAACCTAGAAACTCTGCAGCACGTGCCAGATCCGCGACACTGTCTCTGACGTCTCCCTCTCGCGGGTCTGCGTAACGCGGTTCGACGTCGGTATCCACGATTTTCCGAATATTACGCCAGAGTTCGTTGAGCGATGTGCGGATTCCCGCAGCGATGTTGATCACCAAACCGGAAGCGCGATCCGCGTCAGCGGCGAGCAAATTAGCCTGGACGGCGTTTTCTACGTAGGTAAAATCTCGGGTCTGCTCGCCATCGCCGTAGATTACGGGCGGTCTTCCCGCGAGTGCCGCCGTGACAAAAAGCGGAATCACAGCCGCGTAATCGCTGTTGGGATCCTGCCTCGGTCCGAAGATATTGAAGTAACGCAGCGCAACAGTCTCGAGACCGTAGAGCTCGCTATAGAGACGGCAGTACACCTCTCCGGTGTACTTCTGCAACGCGTAGGGAGACAGCGGGATCGCAGGCAGCGTTTCGACCTTCGGCAGCACCTCGGTCTCTCCATAAGCGGAAGACGAGGCTGCAAACACAACGCGGCGCACCCCGAATTGCCGTGCAGACTCCAACACCAGCAGCGTTCCGTCGGTATTGATGCTGTTGGTCAAAATCGGCATCGCGATACTTCGCGGCACCGATGCCATGGCGGCTTGATGAAAGACCACCTCGACTCCATTCATGACACGTTTCAACACATCGGCATCGCGAATGTCGCCGCGAGTCAATTCGATTCGATCGATCACGCTCGCTAGATTTTGCTCGGATCCCGTCGAAAAATCATCGATGACGCGAACCGACCAGTCCGCTGCCAGCAGGCCCTCCACCAGGTGACCACCGATGAAGCCAGCGCCGCCCGTCACGAGAGCAAGACGGCCTTGCGATTTTGCGCTCACGGGCGCCCCTCGAGCCACTCTGCGAAGCGCGCGATTCCCTCTTCGATGGAAACCTGCGGCTCGAATCCGAGCGCTTCGCGAGCCGCACGGTTGTCCGACCACGTGCGTCGAACATCTCCGACCTGGGCCGGAAGCCACTCTATTTCCGCGGGAACCTTCAGCGTCTTTTCGAGCAATTCGATGATCTCCAGCACCGTAACTTTCCTCCCGGCACCGAAGTTCAAAATCGCAAAGCCCAGATCCTGATCGATTGCCCTCACAAGGCCTTCGACGAGATCATCGACATAGGTGAAATCACGCAGGCTATGCCCGTCTCCGAAAACCGGAACCTGCATCCCCTTCAACATTCGCTCCGCGAACTTTCGAATCGCCAAATCCGGCCTCTGGCGGGGGCCATAGGCGGTAAAAATCCGTGCACACGTGACCGAAAGGCCGTGCGCGTGGTGAAATGTATGTGCAACGAGTTCGCCCGCTCGCTTGGTTGCCGCGTACGGCGATATCGGGCGTTCGACGGGATCAGTCTCGCGAAAGGGTCCGTCTTCCCTCTCACCATAGACCGATGACGACGAGGCAAATACCACGCGAGGGTTTCCGTGGTTTACAGCCGCTTCGAGCACCACGCTGGTTCCGCGAACGTTGACGTCGGCGAAGACAGCCGGACGGTCGAGGCTGGGGCGAACACCGGCGAGCGCGGCGAGGTGCACGACTGCGTTGAAGCGCGTCTCGCCGAACACCGTCGCCACGGTGTCCGCGTCTCGGATGTCTCCCCGCACGAGCTGAAACGTGGAGGCAGCCAGGGCCGAAGCCAAATTCTGTTGCTTCTGATCCTCGGGGTAAAAGGGATCGAAGGAGTCGAGGCCTACCACCTCGCGACCTTCCGCGAGAAGCCGGTCGACGAGGGTGGAACCAATGAAACCGGCCGCCCCCGTCACGAGAATCCGCTCGGGTCGGCTCATCGCGACGCTCCGCGATCGCGCCGTCGCCCACTGGATCGCTCCTGTCGTTCCAGATCCGCCTCGACCATGAGGCCGACGAGCTCTTCAAAATTCGTTTCGGCGCGCCATCCCAGCGCCTCGCGGGCCTTGGTGGTATCTGCGAGCAGGAGGTCGACTTCGGCGGGTCGAATCAGATCTGGATCGACCCGGACGAAATCGCTGGGATCGAGGTCCGCGTAGCGAAACGCGATATCGACGTACTGTTGCACGGTGTGTTGAACGCCAGTGCCGATCACGTAGTCGATCGGATCACTCTGTTGCATCATGCGCCACATCGCATCGACGTACTCTGGCGCATAGCCCCAGTCCCTTCTCGCCTCGAGGCTTCCCAGGAGCAGCTCATCATCCAGACCGAGTTTGATCCGGGCGACACCTTCGGAAATTTTTCGCGTTACGAATTCGCGGCCGCGCCTCGGCGACTCGTGATTGAACAGAATCCCGGATACGGCAAACAGGCCGTAACTTTCGCGATAATTGACGGTGATCCAATGGCCATACACTTTCGCAACTGCATACGGGCTGCGCGGATAAAAAGCGGTCGACTCGCTCTGGGGAACCTCACGCGCCTTCCCGAACATCTCGGAACTCGACGCCTGATAGAAGCGAATCTCAGGGTCGACAAGTCGAATGGCATCGAGGATCCGAGTGACACCGAGCGCGGTATATTCACCAGTCAGAGAAGGCTGCACCCAACTCGTGGGAACGAAGGACTGAGCGGCAAGGTTGTAGACCTCGGCGGGTCGAACTGCGCGAAGCGCACTCACCAGCGAGCTCTGATCCAAGAGGTCTCCCTGGTGGAGCCGCATCTGGTCGCGAATATGGGAGATGCGTTCGAACGTCTCTGTGCTCGACCGCCGCACGAGCCCGTGGACCTCGTAGCCCTTGGCGAGGAGTAGTTCGGCCAGATACGAGCCGTCTTGCCCCGTCACACCGGTAATCAGCACGCGTCGGGCTGTCATGACCCGTCTTCAATGAGATCCAGGCTCGCTTCTCCTGAAGCAGCTGGATCCTTGACGATCGCCAGAGCCCCCAGGTTCGCGACCAGTCGGTAGGTGAGAACACCGACGACCACGAGAAAGAGAAACGCCATGTAACCCTCGAGATTAGAGAATGCCAGAGAGATCGAGCAGAAGGCTGCGGTGAGGACATAGACCTGTAGCACAGCACTGCGCTCTGACCCCTCGGATTCGAGCATGCGGTGGTGCATGTGAGAGCGGTCTGCGTCGAAGATCGGCGAACCGGCTCGCAAGCGCCTGACTACCGAGAGTGTCGTGTCGAGGATCGGTACAGCGAGAGCGAAAACTGGTACGACGAAGGTCAGTAGCGTGAGCTGGCGATAACCCTCGAGCGCGAGAAGCGAGAGCACGAATCCGATGAAGAGCGCGCCGGTGTCTCCGAGGAAGATTCGAGCGGGCGAAAAGTTGAACGGGAGAAAACCGAGCAGTGCGCCAACCATCGCGACTCCGATACACGCACCGAAGATCTCTCCCGTCTGGGCAGCGAGGAAGGCCAGGGTGCCCGCGATGATTACTCCCACACCGGTTGCAAGACCATCGAGACCATCGACCAGATTGATCGCGTTCGTAATGGTGACAATCCAGACGATCGTCACTGCCCAGCTAAGCCACGTTGGAAGAATGAATGAGGTGCGGAAAAACGGCTCCGTGAGATGATCAATCTGGTATCCCGACGAGATGGCGAGTACAGCCGCAACGATCTGCACGCTGAACTTTGACCATGCGTTCATTCCAAAACGGTCGTCGTAGATTCCCGCTGCGAGCAGGAGCGCTCCACCCACGATCAACGCGAAGAGATGGCCCCCGGGAAGCGTTGGCTCGAACTGCCGGATCGCCACCGCCAATCCCGCCGAAAAACCCAGACCCACCGCCATGCCTCCAAGAAGCGGCATGTTGGGGCGGCGGTTGACGGAACGCTCGCTCGGGCGATCCGTGATCCCTACCGAGATCGCCAGACGCATCACGAGGGGAGTCATCAGGGCGGCAACCCCGAAGGCGACAATGAGCGGAATCAAATAGTCGTAGGCGTTCATCGACCCGTCGTTTCAGATAATGCGCCGCACGCCGCGGGTTCCCACCGAGGAAACCTCGCTAAGCGCTCGGATGCGAATCCACGTCATCGAACTCGCCAACATTTCTGGCTCCCCAGCGTCACGAGACGGCAGTCGATTTCCCAATCGGGCGACTCAGCTACTTCGCGTAACCGTAGCGCCCTTGGTCGGCCTCAACGCCGTTGATCAACAATCCGAGCATCCGATCTCGATCGAGAATTTCGAGCACCGCCTCGAGTTCAGATCGGGCCGTCACATCCGCTCGAACGACCATCACCGTGCCATCGCAAAGATCGCTCACAGCCTTCGCGTCCGGCAGGCCGAGCGCAGCCGGCGTGTCGAGGATGACGCGGTCGTAGCGGCCGGCGACATCTTCGATCAACTGGCTCATCTCGGACGAACCGAGCAACTCCGAAGGATTGGCAGGCCTACCGTATACCGGCAGTACATCCAGTGCCACGCCTTCGGCGGCCAGAATTGCTTCATCGATCGAGGATTCACCCGTGAGCACTTCCGCGAGGCCGGTTTCCGGCTTCATCCCGAGCACGGGGTGGATCTTGGGTCGTCGAAGATCGCAGTCGATCAGAAGAACGCGCCGTCCCAGACTCATGCCGGTGACGATCGCCAGATTGATCGCACACGTCGTCTTTCCCTCACCCGGAAATGCGCTCGTGATCGCAATCGTTCTGATCGGGTGCTGGCTCGCGATCGCATCGATGCGGCCGCGCAGCGCGCGAAACTGCTCGGCGACGTAGGACTCCGGTTGAAGCAGCGCGATCCGGCGCTTGTTGAGCTCGGCAGATCCGTCGGGGCCTGGGCGTGACGTCAGGACTTCAGCGCTCCGCTTCCAGATCGGTTTGCGATCGATGCGCTCTGCGGCGGGACCAACGGGCTCCACTTCCAACGGCGTAGGCCGGTTCGATTTGTCGCCGAGCAAGCGCTTGCGGTCTTCTTCGGCGCGCCGAAGAGCATCGTATACCTTGGCCATCTACTGCATAGTCTCCAAACTCATCGAAACAAACCCAACCATCCGCGCCGTCGCTGACTCGAACCGCGGCCTCGACCATCTGTCTTGCCCACGCCTCTGGTTGAATTCCGCTTCAGATGTAGATCGTTCGCCACCTCGCGGATGATTTCCGCGTCCAGCATCGACTGATCGCGCCCATAACCGGTCAGGAGGGCTCCGTCGCACACCACATTCACCAGGCGAGGCACTCCACCCGTCACAGAATAGATTTCTCGAAGCGCAGAGCGCTTGAACATCCCCTTCCCCGTGTATCCGGCGAGTCGAAGTCTCTCTTCGACATAGAACGCTAATTCTCCAGCGTCGAATGGCTGAAGTTCGTGGCGCAAGACAATGCGCTGCCGCAGTTGGCGAAGCTCATCTCGGTCGAGCATCTCGCTGAGTTCCGGCTGACCGACCAGCAGGATCTGAATCAGCTTAGAGTTTGGCGTTTCGAGATTCGAGAGTAGCCGGATTTCCTCGAGCATCTCGGGCGAGAGATTCTGCGCCTCATCGACGATCAACAGCACCGTCCGATCGTTCTTCAAGCGATCGATCAGATATCGGTTCAACGCCAGGAGGTATTCAGCCTTGGTGCTGCACCTCTCTTCGATTCCGAGGTCATCGAAAAACATCCGGAAGAAATCGAGCGGCTCGAGACGGGGATTGAAGATGTAGGCGGAATCTGTATTCGAATCGAGTTGCGCAAGCAGCGCGTGGAGCAGGGTCGTCTTGCCAGTTCCCACTTCTCCCGTGAGCATCACGAAGCCCTTGCGCGAGCGCACACCATAGACGAGGGTGGCGAGCCCCTCCCGATGAGTCTCACCCAGGTAGAGAAATGCGGGGTCGGGTGTCATCTCGAACGGCGGTCGCGTCAGGCCGTAGAATTCGTGGTACATGGACGCTATCCCCCCGCGCCCACGGCTGCACGGATTTCTGCAGGTGCGGTTTCTCTCGCAACCGGTTTCTCGACGGCCGACTCGCGGCCGAAGATGTGCGACGAGCCGTTGACCCAGAGATAATTCAACGCACCGCCCACGAGCACGAAGCTGATCGCACACGCAGCGACCAGGGAAGTCTTGATTCGGCGGCGGCGAAGCGCGGCGAAATCGGCCTCGAGAAGAATATTCGGGATCGCGGCCAGAACCGGAATCGCGATGGCCGTCTGTAGTTCGCGAGCGCTGTGCAGCGACGAGTCCATGCTCTCCCTCATGATTCCGACACCCAATCCGAGTGCAATCGCAAATAGGGAACCGAGAATCAGAATCAGGGTACGATTAGGCGATGTCGCCTCGGGCGCGATGAATGCGGCCTCGAGTACGCGAAACTGCTCGCCGAGTTGACGCCGTTCGAGTTGAGCCTGAACCATCGCCTCGAGCTGTCGATTGCTGAAATCCTGGTAGCTGTCGAAGAGATGGCGGTACTCGCGCTCCAGGCCGTCGAGAATCTCGGCAACCGCTGGCGTGCTGCCGAGCTGTGTCTGGAGTTCGTCAATGGCCGCATGGAGTCTCGCGATTTCATTGTCGGCAGCCGTCTTGCGCAACTCCGCACGTCGGCGCTCCGCTTCGGCGCTCTGCTGGGAGTAGCTGAGCACCCGATCATCGTCTTGGACATCTTCGGCGTTAGCTCTCGCGAGACCTTGTTTGAGCCCTGCAATTTCCGATTTGGTCTTGATGACGTCGGGATGTTTGTCCGTGAATCCTCTTGCCTTGTACTCCGCGATCTGTAGATCCAGGCTCTTGAGCCGGTTTACAGGCGTCATCTCGCCAATCGCAACAGGAGCGTTATTGATCTGGCTGCGGAAGAACGCCTCATCGCTGATCGCCTCGGCGAGGGAGCGCTGGGCGAACGCCATATCGGTCATCAGGCGCTCCAACCGGCGTTGCGTGGTCGTCATATCCTCGGGCAAGCGGCCGGGGTTCGCTTTCTTCACTTCGGCGACCCGACTTTCGACTTCGCGAATCCGCTCTGCGAGCCGAGCGAGTTCATCGTCGATGAATTCGAGACTCTTTTGAGAGAGCGTGATCCGACTCGCGATGTGTTGCTCGATGAAGTCGTTCGAGAGCCGCTGGGTAACCCGCATCGCGATCGCGGCATTTCGATGGGTAAAGGAGATCCGGAACTGATTGATCTCATCGACCTGATTGCGCTGTCTGACCCCCTGACTGAGCTCGGTGAGAACAGGCTCGACGCCAACACTCTCGCGCATCTTATCGATGATCTGCTCGCGCACCATGTACTTGGACTCTTCGGCGTAGAGGCCCAAGGAATCGATGATCTTGGAGAGCCGACCGCGACTCAAGATCTCCGCGGTCATCAGATAAAGACGATTATTGAGGTCGCTCTCCGGAATGCCAGACGCGACCAGTGCAGGATCGACAGTTTGCGGCGTAACGAGTACGGACGCATAACTCTGGTACTGGTTGGGGAGTGCCATCGCCACCCAGTAGATGACAAGCATGATTCCGATCGTCGTCGTGGCCATCAACTTGGCACGGCGGCGCGCGATACCTCCCAAATCAGTGAGCTGTATTCCACCCTCGACGTTCATGAATTCCTCTCCCGACCCCCCTAGAAGTGGAAAGGATCGAGATCGTAGCGGAAGCCCAGGATCACGAGCACGTTTTCAAAGCTCGAACTCCCCCGAGACGCGCCACGGTTAGTGTCTTGGTGCTGATACGAGGCGCGCAGGGTGACCGTACTCCGACGCGAAGTTCGGTAGGCGGCGCGGCCAGATACCCGCCAGTATTCGGTATCGACCGAGTCGTTAAAGGTTTCGGCCACCAGCCCCGTGCTCGAGACGATATTCATCGCCCCCGCGACCGGAGGCATGTCGGTGTCGATGACCACGAAGGTATTCGATGTATCGGTGGCAGATTTTCGCTGCAGCCAATCGCCGCGCACACTCAGATCCCAGCGACGCGTAGGAGTCCAGATGGTCTCGACCGTTACGTGGTCCGAGACCGTACTGGATCCCAGACTGGTCGCGCCCGCATCGCTTCGGGTGTATCCGGCGCGCGATGAAAGTTCCGAGAACCAGTGATGGGAGATGCTGACTTCACCAAACGCGGTAACCTCCGTGTCGCTCCCACCCCCGCTGCTGCCCACGTAATTGAGAGCGGTCCTCGTCGTCGAGATCGTGCTTGAAATGCCAGCTCCATCGTAGTCGACCGCTTCACTCGAGTTCACGATCACGTTGAACGAACAATTCGATCGATCGAACACGGTCTGACCCGCCACACCGGACATCTGGCACTTACCCGCTTCCGGAATCAGCACACTGCCCGCGCCAAGTGTGTCACCCGCGGCGGCAGGAGTTCCGTCGACGTACATCGCGTCAACGGGCACACTCAGGCCAATCGCCGCGTATGCCTGCGCAACGCTCTTCATGTTCGCGACCAACTGTCGGGGATACTGCTCTCCTGAACCACTGCGACCGTTTTTCTGATCGGTGTAAATCACTGCCGGGCCACCCTGAACGATCAGTTCAGTATCCTGGCCAAAATTGTGGATCCAGGAACCGGTAAGCCGGAAGATGAACGTGTCGGTTTGCGGCTGCCCGCGAACGCCCTCGAACCTCTGCCACGTTGCACCCCCGCCAAGACCCACCTGATCCCGCGCGGTCAGCGCGTGCATGACGTTCGCAAAACCGGAAACCGAGTTGTTCTTGGAAGTATTCTTTCGCTCCGAATCGAAGAAATTGTGGCTGATGGTGAATTCACCCTGGGTGTGCGCGGTGAAATTGTGGAATACCGAGGCGCGCGCGGTATTCAGGTAGACATCCTCCCGCCGAACTTCGGTATTCGGCACGAAGTCGATATCGTTTCCGGATGCGTCCGTTTGCGCAACGAGCGGCCCTCGATTGAGCGACTGGGCGAAACGGAAATTTTCGAACAGACTCACCCGGGTTCGGTCGCTCAGCTGGTAATCGAGAGCGCCGTTCGCAAAGTGTGACCACTCATCGGCTTCCGTAAAGCTCGCGAATTTTTCGTAGACGGGGTTATAGGAGACGTTGTAGGAGAGCTTCGAAGTTTCGTCACGGATCCGGGCTGTGGGCCCGAAGCGAAACGAGGCATCGTCATCCGTATTCTTATCCGTTCGAAAGACATTGTCGTCGTAGCCGGCCGTGGTCGTCAGCGAAAGGTCGAGATCGACCGCCTTCGCAACCCCCACGAAACCAACCAGTACAAATATCATTGACGCGCGTACATACAACATGGGGCCCCCCCGGATCCCTTTGGTCTCGCTGTTACTCTGCCGTTGCTTTCGCTCTTACTCTACCTTCGACTTCGCTTTTACTCTGGAACGATGACCGTGTCGCCACTGCGAAGAACGATGTTCGTGCCGGGCGCTCGCCCCTTGATGTAGGCGTCGTAGTCGAATCGATATTCGACCTCGCTTCCATCAGGTTGGCGCCGCACGATTCGGACATCTCTGGTGTCCGCAAAGAGCGCGAAGCCGCCCATCGTCGCGATGGCCTCGAGAACTCGAAGATCTTTCACGATCGGAATCTGGCCACTTCGCGGGACCGCCCCAATCACGTTCACGTATCTGCTGTTCATCTCGACGACGATCACGGTTACATCGGGTGCCGTGATGAATTCAGAGAGCTCTCTCGTGAGCACCTCCTTGATTTCCATCGCCTCGAGCCCTTCGGCCTGCACGTCATCTACGAGCGGAACCGAGATCTTCCCATCGGGGCGAACGGGAACCACGACGCTCAATTCCTCGTTCTTCCACACGCTGATCTGAAGAACATCCTCGACGCCAACCACATAGCTTGATCGATTCATCGGATCGGGGTCGATCGGCGGCGGACTGAGACTGCGCGACTGGCAACCGAAGAGAATCGCCAACAGCAGCAACGCGAGCGTCGGCGAGCCTCGATCCACCACCCCAGGCATCGAGTGTTTCATCTTCAATTCCATTCTGGCGTCAGCGCTTCTGGCTGAGTCCGTTTTCCTTCATTTTGTAAAGCAGGGCCTTGTAGCTGATCTGCAGGCGCGTGGCGGCTGCCTTGCGATTCCAACGCGTCTCCTGCAGAACCTTCTCGATGACCCCCTTCTCGGCTAGCTGAGCGGCACGTCGGCTGATTGCCTTTAGGTCGATCCCTTGCTCATTTGAGAAATCTGCACCGAGGGACCCCAAGTCCATGGGATCATTGGCCTCTTCGCGCTGCTGATGGCGGGCACCGCTAGTCTTGATTTCTTCGATTGCGGCTTCTTCATTGCCCAGCACCACCATGCGCCGAACCAGGTTCTCGAGTTCACGGACATTTCCAGGCCAGTGGTACTGCGAGAAGATTTCCAGCGTCTCGGGCGACAGATGGGTCAGGTTCTTGTGGTATTGCTCGTTGTTCTTCTGCAGGAACTGGTCGACCAGCAACGGAATAGCGTCCTTGCGGTCGCGGAGCGGCGGCAAATGCACGGTCACCACATTCAGCCGGTAGTAGAGATCTTCCCGAAACGAGGCGTCCGCGACCGCCTCTTCGAGGTTCCGGTTCGTGGCGGCAATGATGCGCGTATCGACGTGAACGTCGGATTCGCTTCCGAGGCGCGAGAACACGCCGTCCTGCAGAACCTGCAAGAGCTTCGCTTGGAGCGATGGGTGCATCTCACTGATCTCGTCGAGGAAGATCGTTCCCTTGTTCGCATACTCGAACTTGCCGAGCTTCCTCTTGTGTGCCCCCGTGAAGGCACCCTTCTCGAATCCAAACAGCTCGCTCTCGAGCAACTCGGAGGGCAGCGCCGCGCAGTTCACTTTGACGAAGGGCTGATCGCGGCGACCAGACAGCTGGAACAGATTTCTCGCCACGACTTCTTTGCCGGTACCGCTCTCTCCTCGGATCAGTACCGTGATGTCCGTATCGGCAACCTGCTCGATGATTTCGTTGATCTCGCGCATCTTCGGGTTGTCGCCCGTCATCAGCATCATTTCGGTCTCGGAGCGCGCTCGGCCGCGCAAACGCTCGACCTCCTGCTTGAGGGCTCGCTTTTCGAGCGCCTTCTGGAATGCGAGCTCTAGCTCCTCGACTTCGAAGGGTTTGCGGAGGAAATCGGACGCTCCGCGGCGCATGGCTTCGACGATGTTGCGCGCCTGCCCGTGCCCCGAAAGCATCACGACCGGCACGTCGGGCAGGCGCTGTTTGAGCTTCTCCAGGGTCTGGAGGCCGTCCATTCCGGGTAGGACCACATCGAGGGTGATCAGATCCGGTTTGCTGATCGCCAGCTTTTCCAAGGCCTCCTCGCCGTCGGCTGCGGCGAACACCTCGTATCCCTGGCGGGCAATGAGCGCCTCCATGTAGTCCCGCACGCCGGGATCGTCGTCGATCACCAAAACCCGGAATCGGTCAGCCATTTCAACACTCCTCTACTCAGCCCGATCTCAGATCGGCCGCAGCCCGGTCCAGACGGCCCTATCACTCCCGGTCGAATCGATTCCTTCCTCGAATGGCAGCTTGCACCGCCCCGCTGTGATCGCCTTCCATCCGCGATTCAGGCCCGCCGTGACCGGATTCAAAGCCAGACTGACAGTGTGAAATAAATTTCCCTCAAAGGGAAGAAGTTTTTCCCAAGAGAACAACTTTTCCTATATCGGCAATTCAATGCCATCTCGTATTCCTAAGTTGGAGAAAATGAGCGATAATTGGGCATCCGTGGATAATTCATGGAGCTAAATACCTTCAGGGGCCTAGCTGGCTCGAACTGCTGGAACGTCTTTACTCCAAAGCGCAACTAGCCGAAGTAGACTCCGAGAAAATGAGAGGGATCGCATGAAAAACGAAGAGGCGCCCTCCCCGGGTCGGCGACTACTCGATGGGTGGATGACGATCGCGGGTCGATTCGGTTCGGTACAAACCACGATGATCCTAGTCATGACGTACGTGCTCGTAATCGGGCCGGTCGGTATCGGGATGGCGATCGTTCGAAATGACCCGTTGGCAAAACGGGGTTTGAAGATTTCCAAATCCGCTTGGCTCGACGCGGATACCGCGAAGCCGGATCTCGAACGGGCCAAACTTCTCTCCTAGACATCGGAACCCGGAGTAACACGTGAACGTTCTCGGAATTTCCTGCTTCTATCACGACGCTGCAGCGGCTTTGCTTCGCGATGGAGAACTGATCGCCGCCGCGCACGAAGAGCGCTTCACCCGCAAACGCCACGACCCCGACGTTCCGGCGGAAGCCGTGAAGTACTGCCTGGAAGAGGCCGGACTTTCGATCGGCGATATCGATTACGTGGCGTTCTACGACAAGCCGTTCGTGAAGTTCGAACGAATCCTGATAACGTACCTCGCGACTTTTCCGCGCTCACTTCCGTCGTTCGGAAAATCGATGCCAATTTGGCTCAAGGAGAAACTCTGGGTTCCTCGTGTCATCCACGAGAAGCTCGGATTCGAAGGTGAAGTACTCTTTGCCGAGCATCACCAAAGCCACGCCGCGTCGGCCTTCCTCGCCTCCCCGTTCGAAGAAGCCGCGATCCTGACCTGCGATGGTGTCGGCGAGTGGGCAACCACCACGCAGGGTATCGGGCGTGGGAATCAGTTCGAGTTGACGAAGGAGATCCGCTTCCCACACTCGCTAGGCTTGCTCTACAGCGCATTTACCTATTATCTCGGTTTCAAGGTCAACAGTGCCGAATACAAGGTCATGGGCGCCGCACCCTATGGCGATCCCAAGTACGTCGACCAGATTTTCGACGAAATCATCGCCGTTCGCGAAGACGGATCGTTCAAACTCAACATGAAATACTTCGCGTACGACTACGGCCTAACGATGACCAATCGAAAATTCGATGCACTGTTCGGCGTTCCCCGGCGCGATTCCAAATCGGAGATGGAGCAATTCCACTGGGACATGGCAGCAAGTATTCAACGCGTCGTCGAAGACATCATGCTTCGCATCGTGCAGGACCTCCATCAGAGAACCGGCATGAAGAACCTCTGCATGGCCGGCGGCGTGGCGCTCAATTGCGTTTCCAACGGACGAATCATTCGTGAGGGACCGTTTGAGAACCTATGGGTACAACCGGCGGCGGGAGACGCGGGGGGCGCGCTCGGCGCGGCGCTATTCGTCGAGAACTGCGTACTCGACAATCCGCGCAAGACCCGAATGGACCACGCCTACTGGGGGCCGAGTTTTTCCGATGAAGACATCCGGAGCTACCTCGACGCACGCGGAGTTCCGTATCGGACCTTGCCCCGCGACGAAATGATCGCCGAGACCGCGCGTCGATTGAGCGATGATCAGGCGGTGGTCGGCTGGTTCCAGGGCCGCCTCGAATGGGGGCCGCGTTCTCTCGGGAGTCGCAGCATCATCGCCGACGCCCGCAACGAGGACAATTGGAAGCGCGTGAACTTGAAGATCAAGTTCCGGGAGAGCTTCCGGCCGTTCGCACCAGCGGTTCTCGCCGAGAAGGCTTCCGATTGGTTCGACATCGACCGCGAGAGCCCCTACATGCTCCTCGTCTGCCAGGTCCACGAAGGGAAGAACATTCCTGCGGTGACCCATGTGGACGGCTCCGCGCGGCTGCAAACGGTTACGCGGGAAAGCCACAGCGAATTCTACGATCTGCTCTCGGCATTCGACGAAAAGACGAATTGCCCCGTGCTGATCAATACTTCGTTCAATGTCCGCGGAGAGCCCATCGTCTGCACACCAGAGGACGCCTACCTCTGCTTCATGCGAACCCAGATGGACGTTCTCGTTCTCGGCAACCAGGTGCTCCTCAAAGAGGACCAGCCCGAGCTGGTCGAAGAATTCGATTGGCGCGACCGTTACGAACTGGATTGATTTCACGGGACGGAGCGGGCAACCGCCCCGTCTTCAACAAGGAGATTTTGATGGCGCGTTCCAGCGGAGGCATTGGTAATCGGCTCGCTATTTTTGGCGAACTCTGGTCCTTCATGAAGGTCCGGAAAAAGTGGTGGCTGGGCCCGATCGTGCTCACGTTCCTGCTGCTCTCGGTCTTGATCGTGCTCACAGAAGGCTCGGCGGTCGCGCCCTTCATCTACGCGCTCTTCTAGACCAACGGCTTTACTCGACTGGGGGGTTCGAGTCCAAGATGACCGAAGCAACGATGGACGCGGGTTCGAATTCCGCGCGCGATGCACGTGATCGCCGAGCGTCGATCCTCTACGCGGGGGCCACCAGCGCCCTCGCGTTGGGAATCTTCGGCCCGATCATTTACTACATGGTCCTGCATTGGGGGGCTGTCGACGATTACTCCCATGGCTTTCTCGTCGCCCCGCTCGCACTCTACTTCGCGTGGGAGCGCCGGTACCAGCTGCGCCGCGCGAGCATCCAGCCCTCGTGGTGGGGTTTGATTCCACTCGCGCTCGGATCCCTCGCTCTGGTGGTCGGTCGACTCGGCGTCGAATTGACCGCGATGCGCGTTTCCTTCGTGCTGACGCTCATCGGCCTCCAGATTCTCCTGCTCGGTCGCGACGTCTTCCGGATTCTGGCGTTTCCGATGTTCTTCCTGTTCTTCATGGTGCCGCTCCCGCAATCCCTCGTGAATGTGGTCGCGTTTCCCCTCCAGCTGATCGCCGCGGATTTTGCCGTCGAGACGCTCCACCTCCTGCATATTCCGGCCCTACGAGAGGGAAACATCATTCACCTGGCCGACACCCAGCTCTTCGTCGCAGAGGCCTGCGCTGGCTTGCACTCGCTGATGGCACTCGGAATGCTGGCCGTCTTGTTCGCCTACTACTTCCGGAAAAACTGGATGGAGCAGGTCATCATCGTGGCTTCGGCGATCCCCATCGCCATCTTCGTCAACGCGTTTCGGGTTGCACTCACCGGCTACCTCGCGCATCGCATGGGCTCTGCAGCGGCTGAAGGCCTGATCCACCAGACGGAAGGAATCTTCACCTTCGGTCTGGCCTTCGGACTGCTGCTCTTCGAAGCATGGCTGCTTTCGAAGTTCTGGCCGAGCGGCTGGCGGCAGACGCACGAGAAGGTTCAGGGATGATCAAGCTGTCTGCCGCATTGGTGTTTCTGGGACTCAACTTCTACACCTACCACTATCTCGCGACCGATCCGGTCTTTCCGGACCGAGCGAGCTTCGAGGAATTCCCCGATCAGCTGGGGGACTGGACCTGCCGAGAGCGCCAGCTGGTGGATGACGAGATCATCGACAATCTCGGCGTAACCGATTTCCTCCTCTGCAACTTCGAAAATCCGGAGTTCAGCGGCAGTGTGGGCGTCTATCTCGGATACCACGCCAGCCAGGTTCGCGAAGACGGTGGCGGTACCGGAGTCAACACGATCCACCCACCCGCCCACTGCCTGCCGGGATCGGGTTGGGACATCATCGACAATCGCCTGGTGGAAGTCGATTTTCACGGCCTGCCCCAGGTTCCCGCAACCGTGAGGCGTCTGGTGATTGCGCGGGGCAACGAACGACAGCTCACCTATTACTGGTACCAGAGCCGCGGGCGCGTGGTTTCGCAGGATTGGAAGAAAATCCTCTACGTCGGATTCGACCGCGCCTTTCGAAGCCGCACCGACGGCTCGCTCCTGCGCTTCACGGTGCCGATTCTGCGCGAAGACGAAGCCGCCGCAGAAGCGAGCTTCTACTCTCTCGCACCGCAAATCCTGGCATTGTTACCGGCCTATGTTCCCGAGTAACCCGGTCCCCGTAGGCCTCGCGCGAACGGACCCAAGCTACGCGGGGTTGAAACCACCCTACGGCCCCGGAAAAGCCTTGCCAGAACTGGCCGACCTGCTCCGCGATGCGGGTGCCGAGGAACCGTTCAACCACGTTTATGCCGCAGTTCGCGCCGCCCTCTGGGGTCTCGGACTCGACGCAGAGAATTTTGAAAGCGCCGATTGGAACCCGCTCGGCGCCCTGACTCCGCGTGGAAGCCGCATCGTCCTCAAACCGAACTTCATCCGGCACTGGAATCCCAAGGCCGACGTGCGTTCGGCGCATGCCAACATCGAATCCGTGATCACCCATGGCGCCGTATTGCGCGCGGTGGCCGATTATGCGTTTCTCGCCGTCGGCGTCGAAGGGTCCGTGACGATTGCCGAGGCGCCCCAACACGATTGCGACTTCGAGAAGATCCGCGAGATCGCCGGCCTCGACGATCTCGTTCGCTTCTACGACGACAAACTCGGACGCGAACTCGAAGTCATCGATCTGCGGCGCGAATCGGTCACGTACCGAGACGGGGTCATCACCGAGCGCCACCCTCTCCCGGGCGATCCGCGCGGCTACCGGATGATCGATTTGGGTCGCAATAGCGCGTTCGAGGGGGCC
>Ga0209987_10000134_pt1 | contig 34212 bp, 28 predicted proteins | sample N074metaG_FD_182134 | JGI IMG/M metagenome (GOLD analysis project Ga0209987, IMG submission 182134) | Deep subsurface microbial communities from Kermadec Trench to uncover new lineages of life (NeLLi) - N074 metaG (SPAdes) (version 2) | ecosystem: Environmental > Aquatic > Marine > Ocean trench...
CGGCGAGTGGTTGCACGGTGAGGCAGTTGCTGCCGGCATGCTGATGGCGCTCGAGCTGAGCAATATTGGCGAGGGCGCATCAGGGCGTTTGCGAAATCTTCTCGAAGCGGCCGGATTACCGGTTTGCCCGCCTGCTATCGGTGCTGAGAAAATGCGGGCGGCAATGGAGATGGACAAAAAGGTGCAGGCGAAGCAAAGCAGGTTTGTCCTGTTGCGATCACTTGGCGATGCTTACGTGACGTCGGACTACGACGCTGAGCTGCTGAATAGCATCCTGCGGAAGTGCGATAGCTGAAATGACCAAGCCCTCAGGCGAACTGGCGCCGTACGCCGCCCACGAAGCACAGGGCAAGGGCCGGCGCTATCAGGAACCGGCAGCGTCATATCGCGGCGAGTACCAGCGCGACCGCGATCGTATTGTGCATTCCACCGCTTTCCGGCGGCTTGTCTACAAAACACAGGTGTTCGTCAACCACGAGGGCGATCTCTATCGAACGCGGCTTACCCACTCGCTCGAGGTCGCACAAATCGCCCGCACCGTAGCCAGGGCTCTACTCTTAAACGAGGACCTGGTCGAGGCGATAAGCCTTGCACACGATCTCGGCCACACGCCGTTCGGCCATGCGGGTCAGGACGCGTTGAACGCATGCATGGGGGAATTCGGCGGTTTTGAGCACAACCTGCAATCACTCCGGGTTGTCGATGAACTTGAAGCAAAGTACGCCGATTTTCCCGGACTGAACCTGACCTTCGAGACCCGCGAGGGCATTCTCAAACATTGTTCTGCACGGAATGCACAGGAACTGGGGGAGCTGGGCGAGCGCTTTCTTAGCCGCCGCCAGCCCGGCCTGGAGGCGCAGATTGCGAACATCGCTGACGCGATCGCGTACAACAATCACGATGTGGATGACGGATTTCGTGCAGGGCTTCTAAGCCTCGATGAATTGCGGCAACAGGCGTTATTCGACGAGCAATACCTGGCGGTACATGCGCGCTATCCGCAGCTCGAAGATCGCCGGCTGATTTATGAAATTATTCGTAGCATGATCAACAAGGTTGTCACGGACCTCATCGACAACACGACGCGCCGGCTTGAATCACTGGCGCCGGATTCGATCGAGGACATACGGGCACAGCGAAATCCGGTTGTTGTTTTGAGCGATGCTGTCTACAAAAAGCATACGGCGCTGAAGCAATTCTTAAGCAAGCACCTTTATCGGCACGACAAGGTGCGCGAGATGACGGACAAGGCAAAACTCATGATCGAGGTCCTGTTCGAGCGCTACATGAGCGATCCTGGCCAGATGTCCGGGGAATTTTGCCTGTCCGCGACGGCCGATGATGCGAACGAGTCCACCAAAGCGCGTGTCGTCGCCGACTATGTCGCCGGCATGACAGACCGGTTCGCGATTGCGGAGCACGATCGCGTTAATTAATTGCGCTACGGCACGCTGCAATGATTTCCGCGTTACAATGCGCCCCGTTTTCATCATTTGCCGGAGCGGCTGTGGCAGACAAGAACATTGCCGATAATGAACGCCTGATTTTCGCCATGGACCTGCCGGACTGTGACCGGGCGCGTCAGCTGGCGGCAGAACTCGGCGATTCGGTGATCTTCTATAAGCTCGGACTCGAGCTAATGATGACTGGTGGATATTTCGAGTTACTGGACTGGATGCTGGCGCGAGATAAAAAAGTATTCGCGGATCTGAAGTTTTTCGATATTCCGGCGACGGTCGGGTCGGCGGTGAGGCAGCTGAAGACTCGCGGCGCCAGTTTCGTGACGGTTCATGGCAATCAATCCATCATGGAAGCGGCGGCAGAAAACAAGGGTGACGAGCTGAAGGTGCTGGCCGTGACTGTCCTGACGAGTCTTGATCGGGGTGACCTCGACGATCTCGGCTTCGATTGCGATGTCGAGGAACTCGTACTGTCACGTGCGAAGCGGGCGCTGGAAGCCGGTTGCGACGGCGTGATATCGTCAGGACTCGAAGTGGGGAAGCTGCGCCAGTACATCGATGCGAAACTGATCGTCGTCACGCCGGGAATTCGTCCCGTCGACAACAAACCAGGCGGCGATCAGAAGCGCGTGGTCAGTGTCGAACAGGCGTTCCGGAACGGTGCGGATTACATTGTGGTCGGGCGGCCGATACGTGATGCTGATAGCCCGAGGGCGGCGGCCGAGTCGATTCAGGCGATCATTGCCGCAGAATGCTGACGATATGGCAGCTGCGCTCAAGAATGATCTGCTGCTGCGGGCGTTAACGCGACAGCCGGTGCCGCGTACACCAGTCTGGATTATGCGCCAGGCGGGACGTTATCTGCCGGAATATCGCGAGCTCCGTGCAAAGGCCGGCGACTTCATGAGCCTGTGTTCGAATCCGCAGCTCGCCTGCGAAGTTACGCTGCAACCATTGCGCAGGTACTCGCTGGATGCCGCAATCCTGTTTTCTGACATTCTGACAATTCCGGATGCGATGGGTCTCGGCCTCTATTTCGAAACCGGGGAAGGGCCGAAGTTCGAGCACCCCGTGCGCACGGCAGCGGGGGTTCACAAGCTTGCAGTACCTGACGTTGCAGAGAAGCTTGCTTACGTTTTCGATGCTGTGACACTGGTGCGGCGAGAGCTTGATGGTGCATTGCCGCTCATTGGTTTTGCCGGGAGCCCGTGGACCGTGGCCACTTACATGGTCGAGGGCGGGTCAAGCCGCGACTTCAGTCGCATAAAAGGCATGGCGAGGCAGGAACCGGCGCTGCTGGACGAGTTGCTGGACGTCGTTGCGAAATCGACCATCGACTATCTCAATGCGCAGATCGACGCGGGCGCGCAGGCCATCATGATTTTCGATACCTGGGGCAGCGCACTGCCGTCTGAACAGTATCGACGCTTTTCATTGCAGCGCATGCAGCAGATTCTCGACGAGTTGCAGCGCGAGAAGGATGGACGGACCGTCCCTGTCATCCTGTTCACCAAGGGGGCAGGTGAGCTGCTGGCCGTCATGGCGGAGACCGGCTGCGATGCACTTGGCGTCGACTGGACTACCGACCTCCGCGAGGCACGGCGACTGACCGGTGACAAGGTTGCGCTACAGGGAAACCTGAATCCAGCCGTTCTTCGGGAATCGCCCGATGCTATCGAACAGGGCGTTGCGGAGGTGCTCGCAAGCTTCGGTGACGGTCCGGGACATGTATTCAACCTGGGGCATGGCATCACGCCGGATGTTGATCCGGATAATCTCGGCGTCCTGGTTGACGCCGTGCACCGCCTGAGCCCGCAATATCACACTTGAAAATATCGCCCGCTTAGGAAGGGCTCCTACTGTAGGAGCCCTTCCTAAGCGGGCGATAATCTATTCGTCGCGCAGTGCTCGCCGCAGAATCTTGCCGACATTGGTCTTCGGCAAATCGTCCCTGAATTCGATTGCCTTCGGCACTTTGTAAGCGGTGAGATTTTCCCGGCAGAAGCTCAGTACGTCCTTTTCGGTCACGGACGGATCGCTCCTGACCACGTACAGCTTGACCGCTTCACCGGACTTCTCATCGGGTATGCCGATAGCTGCTGCCTCGAGGATGCCTTCCATCTCGACCACGACGCCCTCGATTTCGTTGGGATAAACATTGAAACCCGAGACCAGGATCATGTCCTTCTTGCGGTCTTCTATGTAAAAGAAGCCGTTTTCGTCCATGCGACCCACATCCCCGGTACGAAACCAGCCCCCGGGCAGCATGACCTTTTCCGTTTCCGCGGGGTTATGCCAGTAGCCCTCCATGACCTGAGGGCCGCGGATGCAGATCTCACCGATCTCGCCAAGTGTCATTTCGTTGCCGCCGTCGTCAACAATCTGCGCTTCGGTCGAGGAAATCGGCACGCCGATCGAGCCAGTAAATTGTTCGAGGTCAAGCGGATTCGAGATTGCGGCCGGCGAGGTTTCAGTCAATCCGTAGGCTTGCACAATGATGTGGCCGGTCACTTCCTGCCACTTTCTGGAAATTGCCTCCTGCACGGCCATGCCACCGCCGATTGTCAGGCGCAGGTTGCTGAAGTCGAGATCCGCAAAACCAGGCGTGTTCAAGAGTCCTGCGAACAAAGTATTCACGCCGGAAACATAAGAGAATTTGTGGCGTGACATTTCCCTGACGAAAGCTGGCAGGTCGCGGGGGTTGGTAATCAGGATATTCTCGCCGCCCTGGTACATCACTGACAGGCAATTACTCTGCAGCGAAAAAATGTGGTACAGCGGCAGCGCCGTTATCGCGATGATTCGATCCAGGCCGGCATAGATATCCGCTTGCCATGCGCGTGATTGATGCACATTGAATACCATGTTGCGATGGCTCAGCATTGCGCCTTTGGAAATACCCGTCGTGCCGCCCGTGTACTGTAGAAACGCGATATCCGCATAACCAAGCTCGACGTGATCCAGATGGTGTGTGGCGCCACTCCTGAGCGCCGAGCGCAGCCGGACACTGCCAGGCAGCGAAAAGGGCGGGACCGACTTCCTGATTCTTTTAAGCACAAAATTGGTGATGGTGCTCTTCGGCCAGGTAAGTAAATCTCCGATCTGTGTCGTAATGACGTGCTCGATTTTTGTGGCTTCGATTACCTTTTCTAGCGTATCGGCAAAGTTTTCAAGAATGATGATGCACTTTGCTCCGGAGTCTGTGAGCTGATGCTTGAGCTCTCTTGGTGTATACAGCGGATTGACATTAACAGCCACCAGGCCCGCCCGAAAAAGCCCGATCAGTGCGACCGGATACTGCAGTATGTTGGGCAGCATGAGCGCAACGCGTTCACCCCTGACAAGGCCAAGCGACTTTTGCAGGTAGCAGGCGAACTGCATCGACTGCTTGTCGAGATCCCGGAAGGTATGCGTCGTGCCCATATTAGTGTAGGCAGAACGATCCGGAAACTCGTTGAACGAGAACTCGATCATGTCGCGCAGCGACTTGAATTCAGGAGTCGGAATCTCCGCCGGGACATCTTCCGGGTATGACTTCAACCAGATCTTATCCACGCAATATCATCCCCACCGGTTAATTATTTTTGTTGTTTGTCTGACGATCTGTGAGCGCCTGGCGAATGATTGGCCAGGCATTGTTCAGTAAAATTGATTGGGCTCTGGCATTCGGATGAATGCCGTCATCCTGCATCAATTCCTTATCTAGTGCGATGCCCTCCATGAAAAATTCGATCCAGAGAACACCTGACTGGTCTGCCACTTCCCGGTAAACATTTTCGAACGCGCCGGTATAGCGGGGCCCGTAGTTGGAAGGGATACGGATACCGAGCATTATCACCGCGGCGCCGCTCGCTTTGGTTATTTCGATGATCGTCTGCAGGTTGGTTTTCATTCGATCCGGGGGGAAGCCACGCAAACCATCGTTACCGCCCAGTTCCAGGATGACCAGGTCGGGACGGAAATTCTCGAGTGTGCTACCGATCCTGGTGACGCCACCCTCGGTGGTTTCGCCGCTAATACTGGCGTTAATGACGCGATGTTCGTACCCTTGGGATTCCAGCCGGGACTGCAACAATGCCGGCCACGACTGGTCAATATCCAGCCCATAGCCGGCGCTCAGACTGTCACCGAAAACCAGCACAGTTGGCGTATTTGCAGCCTGCCCGGCCGCGGCTGCAAAGAGCAGAAAAAAGGTCAGTAAATTTCGCATGCCAGACAATACAGCCATAGAGGATGCGGTCCTCGCCGCAAGCAACGTAAGCAAACAGGTTAGCAGCCCGGAAGGTAGTCTGACTATCCTTTCAAACGTCAGTTTTGTGATTGACCAGGGAGATTCAGTTGCCGTCGTCGGTGCATCAGGCGCTGGTAAGTCTACTTTGCTTGCATTGCTCGCCGGGCTTGACCTGCCGACCGAGGGCGAAATCTGGCTGAACGGCGTAAACCTGACATATCTTGACGAAGACGGCCGCGCCGCAATTCGGGCGGCAAACGTAGGCTTCGTATTCCAGTCATTCCACCTTGTGCCATCTCTGAACGCCCTCGAAAATGTAATGTTGCCGCTCGAGCTGGCAGGCAAAGACTCGCCGCGACAGAAAGCGCTGGAAATTTTGCAACAAGTCGGTTTGGCGGAGCGCTGGAGTCATTATCCCGCGCAGTTATCAGGTGGTGAGAAGCAGCGCGTGGCTATTGCCCGCGCATTCGCTACCGAACCCGCAGTACTGTTCGCAGATGAACCCACCGGCAATCTTGATAGCCAAACCGGTGGACACGTGATCGACCTGATGTTCGAACTTAACCGCGATTCATCAACCACGCTGGTTTTGGTTACTCATGACAAATCATTGGCCGCACGATGCGACCGAATCATTGGCCTCGACGGCGGCCGGCTTGTCAGTGACGAAAGAGCGGCTGCATGAAAGCGGTTATTTTTGCACTCCGCAGCTTCCCCAGAGAGTTACGCTCCGCTGAGGTGATCGTCTTGCTGATTTCGGTCGCACTGGCGGTTGCCGCATTGACCGCCGTCGGCTTTCTCACCGATCGCATCGGCCGGGCCGTTGCGCGCCAGGCCAATGAAATTCTGGCCGCAGATTTGCGCTTGCGCACGCCGGATCCGATTCCCGTTGAGTGGCACGAAATGGCGGCCGCATACGGGCTTGACTCCGCGGAAACACAAACGTTCCCGAGTGTCGTCTTTGCCGGAAACTTAAGTTCGCTGGCAACCATCAAGGGAGTCAGCAAGGGATACCCGCTGCGTGGTGATGTGCGTGTCTCCGATAGTCTTTTTGGCGAACAGCGGATTGCAGAAGGCATACCGGATTCCGGAAGTGTCTGGGCCGATGGTGCCTTGATGGCGCGGCTGGACGTCAGTGTCGGTGACACCATTTCGGTGGGCGAATCGGAGTTGCGAATCGCTGCGGTGCTGAGATACCGGCCGGATCAGTCGATCGGATTTGCATCACTTGCGCCATCGCTGCTCATCGGCACGCAGGATTTGCCGTCAACCGGACTGGTAACCGTGGGCAGCCGTGTGCGATACGCGCTGCTCGTAGCCGGGGAAGAGAGCGCAGTCAGTGAGTTTTACGAAACAGTCGAGCCGACGTTGCCAGATTCGGTTCGTAGCCGGAATCGCGAAGAAGGGAGTGATCGCGCGAACAACGCAGCTGACCGTGCGCAACGATTCCTGTCGCTGACCGCAGTCATCAGTTTGCTGTTGAGTGCTGTCGCAATCGCGATGTCGGCCCGCCGTTTCGCACACCGGCGCATGGACACGGTCGCATTGATGAAGAGCCTCGGCGCGAGTCAGCGATTTGTAATTACTGCTGCGTCGGTGCAGCTGGTCCTTCTCGGATTTCTTGGAGTAATTATTGGCAGCATCCTTGGTTTTGTCGTTGAGCAGATCGTTACCGAAATGTTGGCGGACATCATCCAGGGCGACTTGCCGTCCGTTGGTATTTCGCCGGTCCTGCTGGCCAGCGGTAGCGCACTTATTTTATTGGTCGGCTTTGCCATGCCCTCATTGATCCAGCTTCGCAACACGCCACCATTGCGTGTATTGCGCCATGACGAGATGCCGCCACCGCCGTCGCGACTGGTCGTCGCCGGCACCTCTCTGATCGCAGTTGCGGCAATGCTGTACCAGGCGATCGGCGACGGGCTGATGTTGCTGATAGTCCTGGGCGGAATGCTGGTCGTTTCGGCAACCCTGTACGGTGCCGGTCGCGTACTTGTTGCGATGATGGGTCGCTCCCGTGGCGGTGCGGGCATTGCCTGGCGCTACGGGCTTGCGAATGTTGCCCGGCGTGGCCGGGACAGTACGGTGCAGGTTGTAGCCTTCGGATTGGGGCTGACGGTCTTGCTGTTGCTCACCTTCGTCCGGACTGATCTGCTGGAAGGTTGGCAGCAGACATTGGACGAGAACGCTCCGAACAACTTTCTTATCAATATTCAGCCGCAGGAACGTGCTTCAATTGCAGAGATCATTCAAAATGGCGGTGTCGCTGCGCCGACTTTCGTGCCGATGGTTCGCGCAAGGATGCAGACGATAAATGGCGAGGACGTCAAAACACGTGAGTACCCGGAGGAAGATGGCAAATGGATGGCCAACAGGGAGCAGAATTTGACCTGGGCGGAGCACCTGAGTGCCAGCAACGAGGTCGTCAAAGGTGATTGGTGGCCGGCCGGCTACGCTGGTGAACCGCTGGTTTCACTCGAAGAACATGCCGCCAGGGAGCTTGGCGTCGATCTCGGGGATCGCCTGCAGTTTCTGGTCGCCGGTCAGGAAATCGCACTGACGGTTTCGAGTTTTCGAAAGATCAACTGGGATTCATTCCAGCCAAATTTTTTCATGGTGTTGTCGCCTGGCGCACTTGACGGTTATCCATCGACATTCGTGGCCAGCCTGAAGATCGGGGACGACAAAAAAGACGTGCTCCTTGAGCTGGTGCGCAAGCACCCGACGGTATCGATCATCGACATTGAAACTATTCTCGAGCAGGTTAAAAGCATTATCGACAAGGCCAGTCTTGCGGTGCAGGTGGTTTTCATTTTTACGCTTGCTGCCGGTATCGCAGTTCTGTTCGCAGCCGTTCAGTCGACCATCGATGAGCGCCGCTTCGAGAGCGCACTATTGCGTGCGCTCGGTGTACAGCGGCGGACGGTGCTTGCCGGTGTGCTGACGGAATTTGCGGCGCTGGGATTTGCGGCAGGTCTGCTGGCATCGGCGGGAGCATCGATACTTGCGGCAATTGTTGCGATTCAGCTCTTTGAACTGGAGTACACGTTTAACATCTGGCTCTGGGCGGCAGGCCTGGTGGGGGGCATTAGCCTCGTTTGCGCCAGCGGCTTTGTCGCAGCTCGGGGTGCGATCAACGCGCCGCCGATGGATGTGCTGCGCGCCGCCTGATGGATGAACAGCCTGACAAACTGTCCTGTGGTGCCGTCGTGGTTCGCAAGGCGGAGTCGGGTTGGGTGACGCTGATGCTGCGCGCATACCGGAACTGGGATTTCCCCAAAGGTATTTGCGAGGCTGGTGAAACGCCGATGGAGGCAGCAGTGCGCGAGGTTGGCGAAGAAACCGGCGTCACGGACCTATCCTTCGACTGGGGTGACTGGTTTAAAGAAACAGGCCCGTATAACCAGGGCAAGGTTGCCCGCTATTTCCTGGTCAGGACCGAAGAAGAAGAAGTGAAAATGGGCATATCACCCGAACTCGGCCGCCCGGAACACCAGGAATACCGATGGATGGATTTCGATGAGGCATACGACATATCCTCGCCTCGCGTCCGTTTGGTCGTGCAATGGGCAAGACAGGTCATCGGGACCTAATGAATCGCCCGCTTAGGAAGGGCTCCTACGGATTCCAAAACGAACCGTAGGAGCCCTTCCTAAGCGGGCGATGGTATTCTAAACAACCCGATTTCTTTCTTCACCCGCCAAAAACGCTCGCGCATTAGCGGCAACCTCGTTGATGGCAGTCTGCCGCGCCTCAACTGTGCCCCATGCGATATGCGGCGTGAGAATTAGATTGTCGCCCTCGTAGTCCAGCAGCGGGTCACCGTCGACCGGCGGTTCCTGTGGCAATACATCGATGGCTGCTGCGGCGATCGTGCCGTTATTCAGCGCCTCCACCAGTGCAGCGGTATCAATCAAACCGCCGCGCGCCGTGTTAATCAGTATGGCGCCGGGTTTCATGAATTCGAGTTCGCGGGCGCCGATCAGTCCGCGCGTTTTCCCGGTGAGAGGGCAATGCAGCGATAGGACATCGCACTGTTGCAGGATATGTCTGATATCAAAACGGCCATCATCCGCGGTTGCCGGCTGGCCAGGACGTCGCGCAACCATGACCGACATGCCGAACTTCCGCGCCATATTCGCAACACCAGTGCCCAGCACGCCGAGGCCTACGATTCCAATTGTCATTGCGGATAGTTCCCGAATCGGAAATTCGAGCATGCAAAAGTTGTCAGCCTGCTGCCATGCCCCGGCACGAACAATTCGATCGTATTGACGGACACTGTGCGTGAGATTCAATAATACCGCGAATACGTGTTCAACGATCGACTGCGTACAATAAGCACGAATATTACAAACGGCAACATCGTGATTTTTGGCGGCGTCGAGATCGACATTGTCGACGCCGGTTGCGGTTAGTCCAATAAACTGCAGGCTACCGGCGTTCGATATGATCTCCTTCGTCAAACGGGCCTTGTTCGCGAAAACGAAGTCCACACCGTCGATCCGCTCAGCCACGAGTTCCTGTGGCGTGCTGTCAAAGACCTCGAAATCCGGCACCACTTCCGCCAGCGGCGACGGATCGAGCTCGGCCGCACCCATGGTTCCGAAGTCGAGAAAAACTGCTTTCATGAATTATCGGTTATTCTCTGATTAATGAGAGCGAACGATGACGGATGAATTCTGGAAACGCAAATCGCTTGCGGAGATGTCTACAGCTGAGTGGGAGTCACTTTGTGACGGCTGCGCGCTGTGCTGTTTACAGAAACTCGAGGACGAGGAAACCGGTGACGTCTACTTCACGGATGTGGCCTGCCGGCTGCTGGATACACAGACCTGCCGCTGTACCAATTATGCTGCGCGGGCGAAAAAGGTTGCCAGCTGCCTGGTGCTTTCTGTCGACGAACCCGAGACGTTTAACTGGCTGCCGAATAGTTGCGCTTATCGACGACTTGCGGACGGCAAGGATCTGCCGGAATGGCATCCGCTGCTGACCGGCGATCCCGACTCAGTACATGAGGCCGGCGTCTCGGCAAAGGGCAAAGTGGTATCGGAGACCGAGACAGGACAGTGGACCGTATTACGACAGTTGTAGGAGCTCGCCTGTAGGAGCTCGCCTGTAGGAGCTCGCCCCAGCGAGCGATTGTATACCTTGGCTTTTAACCGGTGTTCTGCAATCCCTGTGCAATACCGTTAACGCTTGCAAGCAGGGCGCTGAACAAATCCTGATCTTCGTAGTTTGTTTCACGCCAGCGGCCCAGCAGATCGACTTGCAGCAAACTCATCGGATCGACGTAGGGGTTCCTCAGCATGATTGCCCGTTGCAGCGTGGTATCGCCGTCCAGCAATGCATCGTGGTTTGAATAGTCAAGTATCAACTCGCAGGTCAGTTCGAATTCCTTTTCGATAATCGGAAAGAACTCCTCGTGCAGTTCGCCGGCCAGCTTGGAGTAGTATCGCGCAATTCCGATGTCTGCTTTTGCGAGTACCATCTCGGCATCGGCGGTCAATGCCCGCATGAAATACCACTCACTGAACATCTCCCGGAATGCTGCGTCATCAAACTGCTTGCCTGCCGCGACGAGGCCGCTTCCAAGACCGTACCAGCCAGGCAGCATGAGCCGGGTCTGTGTCCACGCAAACACCCAAGGTATGGCCCGCAGATCCTCGACCCCTTCGCCGCCCCGGCGCGAGGCCGGGCGAGAGCCGATTCGCATGCGCTCGATCAGATCAATTGGCGTTCCGCGCCGAAAATACTCGTAGAACCCCGGCGACTCGAAAACAAGCTGCCGATAAGTGTCCCGGCTGACATCGGCGATGACCTGCATCATCTCGTGCCACTCCGGCATGTCGTTGCCGCGGTGTTCCGGCATCGCTGTCGCCAATGCGACGGATCCCACCGCCTGCTCGAGCGTTCGCAAAGCGATTCCCCGCAGGCCGTACTTTTCATTGATGATTTCGCCCTGTTCGGTGACGCGCAATCGACCATTGACCGTGCCAGGTGGTGCGCCGAGCACTGCCGCGTGTGTTTTGGCGCCGCCGCGGCTGATTGTGCCGCCCCGGCCGTGAAAAAGATTCAGCTCGATATCATGTTCGCTGAAGACCCGGACGAGATCAGTCTGTGCTTCTTGCAATGCCCAACGCGCTGATGCAAGACCCGCATCCTTGTTGCTGTCAGAGTAGCCGATCATCACGGTCTGCCGATTCGATCGTTGCTGCAGGTGCGCTCGATACAAATTGTTTCCAAGGAGAGACCGGAGGATTTCCTGCCCCTTGTGAAGATCGTCGACGGTTTCCAGCAGGGGGGCGATGTCCAGCGGCACTTCGAAGTGACGATTGTGCAATTCGCTCCAGTTGGCCAGCAGCAGCACCGACAATATGTCGTCCGGCCCCTGTGTCATGCTGACAATGAATGGTCCGATCGCGTGATCGCCGTACTTGCGCTTGCATAAGGCAATCGCCTGGAACACAGCCAATGTCTTGCGTGCATTCACGCTCTGTGAATCCGGTGCTGAATCCCGTAACTCAATCGCTTCGATGATTCGCTTTACCCGATCCTCCGGTTTCCAGTCCAGCCAATCATCCTCGCCCAGCAATTCACCGACAACCTGGCGGTGCGCGAGCGCATCCTGGCGCACGTCAAGCGTCAGAAAATGAAAACCGAAGGTATCGATCCTTCGCAACAAGCGTTTTACAGCGAACAAGCCGGCATGTTCCCCCTTGTTCGCATCGAGGCTTTGTGCGACTAACTGAATGTCGGCGCGGAACTGGCTAACGTTCTCATAGGGATAGGCGTCATCATCGTAGGTAGCCTGCAGTCTCGCCTGTACGAGACGCAGAAAGACGCGGTACGGCATGTCCCTGTGCCTCGCCGGCACAGCGTGGTAGGCCTGTTGAAACATGCTGCGATAATGTTCGATCTTACTCAGTATTACCTGGTCAACGGCGATGCGACGAATCGACTGACTGAGTTTTGCCGAAAGCTTGCGGCATTCCCGATAATACAGATCGAGAATCAGGGACCGCTGGCGGGCGAGCGTTGAGCGAATCGTCTTGGCATTGACGTTTGGATTGCCGTCCATATCCCCGCCGACCCATGATGCAAACCTGATCATCCCGGGGACCTGCAGTTGCTTCCCTTCATCGCCATAGACCCGGATGGCCGCGTTTTCAATATCCTCGTAAAACGGCGGCATTGCCCTGTACAGGACGTCGGTCATGAAGAACATTACGTGCTCGAGCTCGTCGGCAACAGTCATTTGTTCCGACGGGTTTTCATCGGTCTGCCAACCGGTCGTCATCTCCAGCTTGATGTTCTCAAGACAGGTGTGGGTTTCCTGGACTGTCATTGTCGGATTGAGCATATCGATCAGGTGACTGACGATGCGTTGTTCCTTGCGAAGAATCGTGCGCCTCGTCGGTTCGGTCGGGTGTGCGGTGAATACCGGCTCGATACAAATCCGGTTGAGCAGATTTTGCAGCGCAGGCAGGTCCAGCCCGGCAGCCTTGAGTTTGACCATGGTTTCTTCGAGGCCGCCCGGCTGATACTGGCCAACTTCCTGCAGGTAGGCCCTGCGGCGGCGAATGCGATGCACTTTTTCCGCCGTGTTGACCATCTGAAAATAGGTTGAAAACGCACGGATGACCTGCATCGCCAGCGAAAGATCAAGGTCCCCGACCAGTTCGGCCAGCCCTTCACCAGGAATCTCATTTCCTTCGCGACGGCGAATCGATCTCAGGCGCGCGGTCTCGACAACGTCGAAAAGCTCGTCGCCCCCCTGGTCTTTCAGGAGCTCCCCGACCAGCGTGCCAAGTGTGCGCACGTCATCCCGCAAGGCCTGGTGTTTATCCTCAAACGTGATGTCCTGCCTGCGTAACGCTTTGTGCATCGGCACTCTTCCTATCAGTCGCGAAAATTTTCGTACTGCAACGGCAGGTCTATATCGACTGCTTTCAGCAACGAGATTACAGACTGCAGGTCATCCCGCTTCTTGCCGCTCACCCTGAGCTTGTCGCCCTGGATCGCCGTCTGCACTTTCAGCTTGCTGCTCTTGATCTGCTTGACAAGGTCTCTCGCGAGCGGCGTCTCGATGCCTTTCCGCAGGATAACCTTCTGCCGCGCTTCGCTGCCGGTGATTTCGGGCTCTTCCTCTTTCATACAGGCGATATCAATGCCACGCTTTGCCAGCTTTTGGCGCAGGATGTCGAGCATTTGCTTAAGCTGAAAATCGGCCTGGCTGGTTAGTGAAATCAGCTGTCCATCGAGCTCGAATTTCGAGCCCGTGCCTTTGAAGTCAAAGCGATTGCTGACCTCGCGATTTGCCTGGTCAACAGCGTTGTTTGCTTCGTGAGCGTCGAAATCACTCACAACATCGAATGATGGCATTGTTTCCTCCAGTCCAATCCAGAAATCCTTACACTATCGGTTTCTTATTCTGCCGGCGCCTGGTCCGAAGTCAGCGCTTCAATCAGGCCCACGGGTTCCGCAAGCAGGGTTGTGATCAGGTCTCTGAATTCCTGCTGCAGCTCCTCGTAGTGCTCACCTGTGGCAGGTCCCGAGAACCCGGTATGAATCTGCCGTACGCGGCCACCGCGATCGATAAAAATGGTTGTCGGATACGCGAGCACCGCGCTTAATGCGGGCAATACCCTGGCCGCTTCGATCTTGTCGGAAATTCCGGCGATCAGCGTGTCGTACTCGATATCGAACTTCTCACGAAATCTCCGTACCTGTTCCGCAGCCACTTCATGTTCCTCGAAGTGTTCAAACAGCAGCGCGACGACCTCCAGCCCCTGGTCACGGTATTCCTTGTGCAACGGCGCCATAAACCTGGCTTCGTCATTGCAGTTCGGACACCAGGTACCGGCAATCATGACCAGGACGACCTTGCCGTTATATTTCTCGTCCGCCAGCGAGACCGTAACGCCATCGGGATCGGGAAACTCGAATTCGAAAGTATCGTAGCCGGGCTTCAGGAAAGTGCGCTGAAATGAATCCGGCAATTGTGCGTACTCGTTACGTACTGCCGACCAGTTCTGATGCCACGATGTGGCGGACCAGAAGTCCGCATTCCGAATGTCGCCTGTCTCGCTGATTTCCCCCGAGAAAATAAAAGCATGTGCACCGTCGAATGTGGAAAGTTTGAAGCTGTTGCCGCGCACATGGCCCGCAAGAAAACGGTGGTCGCCGTTGGGATTCAGAAAAGTTCCAAAAAGCCGTGACCCGCGCTGCGCAAACTCGCCGATGGACGGCGTATCCGAGCCGTCAGCTTCGTGAAATCGTACCTGCCAGCGGCCCGACATATCGTGATTGGGGGCCTCGCTGCTTTCCTGGCTGCGCTCGTTACCCGGCACTGCGGAAAATGGCATTACCTGGGTCTCGCCGAAGCGCCTGACGATGGTCAGTTCGCCAGCTAGTTTGCCGTTGGTGAGAGTGGCACGAATTTCATTGTTGAACGCAGGAAATCTGAGTAGCAATTCACCGTCGGAAAAGCTGACGTCATTGATTCGGACCCGTTCCTGCCCATTGACCAGGCTGGCCTGGTAGAGCTTGCCATCTCTGCTGATTTCTATGCCGGTTTCGATCTCCCCGCCGGGCAAAGTGATGCTTACCTGCCAGTAGCCCGATTGCAGGACGGGGGTCTCGTCTATCGACGGAGACTTATTACAGGCACCGGCAGACAACAGCACTGCGCATGCAATTATCGATGCACGAATAGTCTGCTTGCTCATGTTGAGTGTCCCTAAAATCAAGTCCTGTGGCCACCGAATTGCGGCCGGTGGTCGCCGGCCTCAAGCAACGTCTAAGTGTAACGCGTGGCGGTGGCGGCATGAAATATCCGCATCGGGCGCGGGCACTACAAAAACTCGATAAGCTGCCCAGATTGTCGGGCGGCGACAACGCTGCAATTGCTGCAACATCGGCTGTGGGAGCGGCTTGTGGGAGCGGCTTCAGCCGCGAATGCTCGAACCCGGTTCGGGGCTAAAGCCCCTCCTACGACAGACATTTGGAGCAGCCCCTCAGTCCACGGAAGGACCAGCATGCTGCAAGACACGGACAGCTCGACGGGGCGGTGGCGTAACGATGCGCCAGCAAGCCAGGGCCGGGATGGCGACGAATCGTTGGGCCCGCAAATCGACCGGCTGAGGCAACTTGGATTCAAGGTTCCGCCACTTTGTGGCACGCGGAACAACGTGGCTGGTGGTGTTCCTATGCGGGTTTCGGTGCGCAATTTGCTGCGGTCGGGTACAGCTTCCGAGATTGCGATCAACGCTATCCTGACCTTGCTAAGGGGCCACATCCCGTTAACCCTGTCACTCACAGATCTCGGCAGGGAAGATGCGGCAATCGATGCTTTGCAACGCTGTTGCGAATTTCTGCAGGTGGAGATTGCGAACGACAAGCGATGCGGTGAGCACCTCGGTATTTGTGTTCATTCTCATCAGTTGCCGCTGCGGGCGTTTCAGGAAATCACAAAATCTGTGCCTGGCGGCGGTCCGCGCTATGTGCTGCTGGACAGTCTGCAGATGACACCGCACAGCAATTCGCACGTGCAGTCCGGTACGGCTCAAAACTGGTCCTTTCTGTGGCGAAATCGCAAGGCATCTGTGCCGCTCAAACCCGCGTATGGTGGTACGGTCAGAACGGCATGCCGGCTGCTTGCCGATGAGGTCACCGCGTCCGTTTTGCCCGTCTCCGGCACCCAGGTCCCGGTAGATTCCGCCTGGCTACCGCTCGGCCTGCCACTAATGCACTTCGCGAACGATTCAGGCGAGCTCAGGTGGGATCAGTTGCTGCCGGCGTTGGCAAGCGGCGTCGAGCTTGCGGAAAAAATCATGGATCAGCTTTGCTGGCCACAGCCCGGTCAGCGCCGCGACGCGTACCTGAATCGCAGGCTGGCTATGTCGCTCACGGGGCTGGGCGACCTGGCTGAGCGCCGCGGGCTGGATCCGCAAAACCTCGTCACCCTGAGATGGCTCTCCGCTATAGTCGCTCGCATTCGAGAAACACTGTGGCAACGTTCGCGCCAGCTGGCGCGGAACGCTGGCTGCCTGCCGGCACTTTGTGGCAATGATCCCTCCAGCAGCTGGGATGATAATGCGCACCGCGAAAACTGGCGCCGCCGCTGGCGAGTCGCACTAGACGAATCGGCTGTGCGCCACCGCAATATGCTCGTAATATCCCCGTACTCTGTCCTCCCGGCGAACACCTGCAGTTCTGGCTACATAGATCTGCTGCCACTGCTGGCTTACGCAGATGCCTGGAGTTTTGCCGATGCGCCGGAATTTCGCGGCTGGACCCTGGATGAGTACAAAGCCTTCCACAGGCGCGCCTGGGCAGTGATTCAAGGGCGAAAAACCGATACACCCGTTGCAGCGAGGGCATGAACTGAGATACGGTTTATTCTGATCGCGCACTTATTCTGATTCGCGACCTACGATTTTAATGCTGCCGGGCAGGTATTCTGCCGGGCCTGGATCAAGTCTGCGAGGTTCGATTGCAAGCAATCACACCAGATGCACATGGCGTTGCCGTGCTACTGCTCACTGTGGTGGCGCTTTTTCTGTTTACGCGCGATCGTCTGCCGCTTGAAACATCAAGCCTGATTGTTCTGATCATCCTGGTTGCGGGATTTCAGTTTTTCCCCTACGAAAGAAACGGTGTGCCGCTCGGGCCAGTCGATTTCTTTGCGGGATTCGGCAACGAGGCGCTGGTCACGATATGTGCGCTCATGATGGTCGGCAAGGCGCTCGAAACCACGGGCGCGCTGCAACCGCTGGCAATCATCGTGGGCCGTGCCTGGTCAACCCGTCCAGTGCTGGCGCTGCTGGTAACGCTCATAGCCGCGGCGGTTTTGAGCGCATTCATGAATAACACGCCGATTGTCGTGCTCCTGATGCCGATTCTTGTCGGCGTATCCCTGCGGGTCAAGTTTCCGGTGTCCGGAGTCATGTTGCCAATGGGATTGGGGACGATCATCGGCGGCATGTCCACGACGATCGGCACATCGACAAACCTGCTGGTTGTTGGCATCGCCCGTGACCTTGAGCTAGAGACAATCGGCATGTTCGATTTCGTGTTGCCTGCATTTCTGGTTGGTGGTGTCGGCCTGATTTTTCTCTGGCTTATCGCCCCGAGATTGCTGCCGGATCGCGAGCCTCCGATGGCTGATACCACGCCGCGTGTATTCAGCGGCCAGCTGTTTGTAACGGAAGACAGTTTTGCGGCAGGCAAGACGCTGTCCGAGGTGCTCGCGAAAACGGACGGTCAGATGCGGGTCGACAGGATTCAGCGCAGTGAATCCCTGTTTCTGGCCAAATTGCCTTCCGTGAAGTTTCAGCCGGGTGACAGGATTTTCGTCAAGGATTCACCGGAGAACCTGAAACATTTCGAACAACTTCTGGGCGCAACGCTTTACAATATATCTGACAGCGAGCACCCGGTCGACGAGGACACGCCACTAAAAGCGGAGGGTCAGCAACTGGCAGAGGTTGTGATCACCCGCGGATCGCCGTTACATTTTCGCAGCCTGGCTGCCGTGCGCTTCAGCGCGAGCTACGGATTGTTGCCGCTGGCGATTCACAGGGCACGCGCGCCGAGCTCGCAGGTAACCGGTGACCTGAACAGCATTCGCCTGCGGGCAGGCGACGTTTTGCTGGTGCAGGGCACGCGCGACGCTATCGACACACTGAAATCCAGCGGCAATATGCTGGTTCTCGACGGCACCACCGACCTGCCGCACACACATCGTGCAAATCGTGCACTGGCGGTGATGGGGTCCGTTGTACTTGCCGCGGCGGTCGGCTTGATGCCGATTTCTGTCAGCGCCCTCATCGGCGTTGGCCTGATGCTGGCCCTTGGTTGCCTGACCTGGCGTGATGCCGCAAATTCTCTGTCAGCCCCGGTGATCATGATTATTGTGGCCAGCCTCGCGCTCGGCAAGGCAATAATGGGAACCGGCATGGCGGATTACCTCGCCAGTGGCTTCGTCGACATCGCATCAGGCCTGCCGACGCCGGTCATATTGAGTTCATTTATGCTGATCATGGCCGTGCTGACCAACGTCGTGTCCAACAACGCTGCGGCAGTGATCGGCACACCAATCGCAATCGCCATTGCCCAGCAACTCGGCATCAACCCGATGCCGTTTGTGCTGGCCGTGTTATTCGGTGCAAATATGAGTTTCGCGACGCCGTTCGGCTATCAGACCAACTTGCTGATTTTGAGTGCTGGCGGTTACAAGTTCTCCGACTTCCTGAGGGTTGGCATCCCGCTGACCATCATCATGTGGATCGGTTTCTCGATCGTCTTGCCGCTGATCTACGATCTTGGATAGGCAATGAAGTCTGGGTGCCGGGGTCGTACCCGCGTAAGCACTTGTTCAGGTTCGGAAAAGTGATAAATTATGCCCATTATTGAGGCTTGGCCAGGTCCGACCCACACCTGCTGAAATCTCCGCCCCGGATTTGCAGCTAGAATAACAACTCGGGGAGTCTTTTATGCGTCGACTATGGCAATTCATGCGAGAACTGCGGCGCCGCCGCGTATTCGGAACTGCCGCGATCTACATCATCGGCGCGTGGGTCCTCTTGCAAGTCTTTGCGCTGGCATTCCAGTCTTTTGGTGTGCCGGATACCGCTCTGCAGTACATATGGATGGCGGCCATCGCGGGTTTTCCGATCGCCCTTATATTTGGCTGGCGATACGACATCACGCCGGAGGGCATCGTACGGACGCCGCCTGCCGGCGTCACCGACACCACCGGCCTCAGTCTTCGCAAGCCAGACTACATCGTCCTGGCCGCACTCACCGTTGTCGCCGTTATCTTTGCAGGCATTGCGGTCAAAGAGATTCGGCAGGGACCATTGAGGGGCGCGGGACCCTGGTACGCGGTAGACCGGCTGGCTACGGCAATTGCCGTGCTGCCGTTCGAGAATCTCTCGGGTGACGCCAGCCAGGAATTCCTGGCGGCCGGCCTGCACGATGCCATGATAATTGCGTTGTCGCGGATTACCCGGTTCAGGGTCACCTCGCGTTTTTCATCGCGACGCGTCACTGGAGACATGTCGCTCCCGGACATCCGCCGGTTGCTGGGTGTCAACAAGATACTCTCCGGCTCGGTCATGCGAGAAGGTGACCAGGTACGTGTCAATGTGACACTCGTTGACGCCGATACCGAGCAAACACTGTGGGCCGAGAGCTTCACACGCGAGTTCGATGGCTTGATTTCGATGCAGAATGAGGTGGCCAGCGCAGTCGCTCGAGAAGTCAAGGTGCAGCTGACGCCGGATGAAGAACGGCGGCTCGCCCTGACCGACGGACCCGATTCGGCCACCTACGAGGCGTACCTGAGAGGCATGTTTCAGCTGCACAAAGGATCGCGGCGCGGCTACCGGCGTGCGATCGAGATTTTCACGGAAGCCGTCGAGAACGATCCCACGAGTGCCCTGGCTTATGCAGGTCTCGCGATCGGCTACGCGCAGCTCGGTCATAGCCCGTTCCCGGTCGCCGGCGCATATCCGCGCGCGAAAGAAGCAGCACAGCGCGCGCTCGAATACGATCCCGATCTCGCGGAGGCATACCTTGCCCTCGGCATGTACAAGATCTATTACGAGTGGGATTTTGCGGGTGGCGAAGAGGCCTTCCTGCGCGCCCTTGAGCTTAACCCGAGCCTCGTCGACGCGCACTACCACTACGCGTGGTTGCTGGAGTTGTTGCTCAGAGACGAGGAAGCCATCGAATACGGCGAGTACACGAAGGAGCTCAACCCGCTGTCGCCTTTCTACACGTCCTGGCTCGCGGATCAGTATCGCGATGCCGGTATGTATGAACAGGCCATTGAAGAAGCGCAGACTACGCTCGAACTGAATCCTAATTATCCCATTGCCTGGCTGGCGCTGGGACAGACCTACCTGGATATGGGCCGGGTCGACGAGGCGATCGAGGCTCACGAGAACCTGCGAAACAATCGGTTCTGGGGATTTTTCCTTGCGGCTACACTCGCCACCGCCGGTCGCGACGAGGATGCCGCGGTCGTGCTCAAGTTCGTCGAGGAAAGAGACAACAACCCTTTCACGCTGGCGCTGATCTACGGCGGACTTGGCGATCGGGAAGAGTCGATGAAATGGCTGCAGGCCGCCAGAGACCAGAAGATTCCGTGGTTCCCCTGGCTGCTAGCCTGGTACCCGCAGACGAAATTCCTGCATGACGATCCGCACATGCAGCAATTTGCGGCGGAGCTGGGCATCGAATTTCCCGACTGAATGATCGCGCGACTGACCGTTTACAGCCGCCGCTTTGATCGAAGCTTGTTCAGCAGTCTCTGTATGATCGGTCTCAAACCAATACGGATACGAGTTTGCGCTCATGACTTGACGATGTGCGAGGCTGCAGGGATACTCCGGTCTATGAACGCTGAACTTTATATCAACCAGAGCTGGTGGTGGCTGCCCCGCAAGGAGTGGGTGGCTGACTGACGTTCAGCGTATAAGAGCGAATTTCAGGAAACCCATCTCCGCCGCCATACGGGGATGGGTTTTTTTGTACATGTGCAGAATTTTGATTATTCCGAAGATAAAAATTGTAGTAAGGATTCGTAGGAGCTCGCCCCAGCGAGCGATTCCAATTTCATGCAACCACCATTCGACATAGCAGCAGACCTCGATACGCCGGTGTCGGCGTACCTGAAACTTGCGGCATTGAAGCCGAGGTTTTTGCTCGAGAGCGTCGAGGGCGGCGAACGACTTGCACGATATTCCTTCCTCGGTTTCGGCGATGCACTCGATGTGCGTCTCGATAACGATGGACTTAAGATTGGTGATGATGTTCACGAGCATCCGCAGAACCGGGACGAGTATCTGGACGCATTGCGTGCCGCACTGAAAAGTGCACCGGTGCCAAAACCCGAAGTAGAGGGCCTGCCCTTTTGCGGCGGGCTGGTCGGCGTTTCCGGTTACGATGTTGTTCGTATGTTTGAAAAGCTGCCACGTTCTGCCTCGTCGCAGGCCGGGATACCCGAAGCGGCATTTTGTGCGACATCGTCTACGCTGGTGTTCGATCACCTGACGCGACGAGTCGCGTTGTTGCACCAGGGCGCGGACGCGGAACACGCAAGTCTCAGGAAGGAGGTCATCGGTCTGTTGCGTGGCGCGGTGCCGGCTGATGGCAAAGACATCTCGATCTCGGCGCCGGCGGCAAGCATGAGCGAGAAGGAATTTGCCGATCGTGTGCTGGCCTGCAAGGAATACATAGTCGCAGGCGACATCTACCAGGTCGTCATTTCAGTTTTGTTCAGTGGCCGGACAAATGTGCCGCCGTTCGAAGTGTACCGCGCGCTGCGCCTGCTGAATCCTTCCCCCTATATGTTCTTTCTCGAATTCGGTGACCTGAAGGTTGTCGGCTCATCACCCGAGGCGCTGGTCAAACTGCAAGGCCGATCGGTGTCGCTGCGACCGATCGCCGGGACCTTGCCGAGGGGTACTACGAGAGAAGAGGATCTCGGGAATGAGCAGGAACTGCTTGCAGACCCGAAGGAGTCTGCGGAACACGTTATGCTGGTCGATCTTGCGCGCAACGATCTCGGTCGCGTTGCTACCGCAGGTAGCGTGCACGTCGACCCTTATCGCGCGATAGAACGCTACAGTCATGTCATGCACATCGTCAGCGGTGTGCAGGGCGAGCTGGCTTCGCAATTTGATGCGTTTGATCTGTTTGCCGCCTGTTTTCCGGCAGGTACGCTGGTCGGTGCGCCGAAAGTTCGCGCGATGGAAATAATCGACGAAATGGAACCGGCCGGACGTGGGCTATACGGCGGCACTGCGGGTTACTTCGGTATCGCGGGCGACATGGATCAGGCTATTACGATTCGCACACTGGTGTTCAATGGAGACGAATACAGCTTTCAGGCAGGCGCCGGCATTGTCGCCGACAGCGTGCCCGCGAAGGAATTCGGGGAGGTGCTTGCGAAGAGCGCAATATTGCGCCGCGCGCTGGAGATTGCGGCAGAAGGCTTATGACTGGCAACGGCCCGCGAAACGGCGCACGAATTTTGCTGATCGATAATTACGACTCGTTCACCTACAACCTGGTGCAGGCATTTGCAGCCAGCGGCGCGGAAGTGTGCGTGTTTCGCAACGACGCGATCGGCAAAGACGAGGCCATCGCCCTCCAACCGACACACCTTGTCATATCTCCTGGCCCGGGGCGTCCACAGGATGCAGGGGTTTCAGAGGAAATGATTGCTATATTCAGTGAGCAGATTCCCATGCTCGGCGTTTGCCTGGGCCATCAATGTCTGGTCAGCTATTTCGGTGGCAGTATCGTGCGAGCGGAGCGATTGATGCATGGCAAGACGTCCCTGGTGAAGCATGATGATGGCTCGCTGTTTGCAGGAATGTCCCAGCCGTTCGTGGCTGGCCGCTATCATTCACTCTGTGCGGACCCGCAAACACTGCCGGCTGAGCTTAAGCTGACGGCGGAAACCGAAAGAGGTGAGATTATGGGAGTGCGCCACAAGACGCTGCCACTGAACGGCGTACAGTTCCACCCGGAGAGTATATTGACGCCGGAGGGGAGTAAGCTTCTGGCGAACTTCTTGCGGATGACAACACCATGAGCAAGAAATATTCGGCGCTACTCGACCAGTTACTCAATGGCAACGCCCTGAGCGAGGCGCAAGCTTTCGATTTAATGCATTCTCTTGCGTCCGGCGAGATTGATGCCGCACTTGCGGGCGCTCTGTTGGCAGGGCTGCGCGCAAAAGGTGAGACGGCTGAGGAAATTCGCGGTTTCGCAACGGCAATGCGTGAACTCGCTCTGCACCCGGCTATTCCGGAGGGTCCACCGACCGTAGATTCTGTCGGCACCGGCGGCGACAATTCCGGTAGCCTGAATCTGTCTACCGGTGCCGGTTTACTGGCGGCGGCCGCCGGGGCCCGGGTCGTCAAACACGGCAATCGCTCTGTTTCCAGCCAGTCAGGCAGCGCTGATGTGCTCGAGTCTCTCGGCATGCCATTGCCACTTGATGAGCAAGCGGTGATTGATTGTCTCGAGGCATTGAACTTCACGTTCCTGTTTGCGCCGGCATATCATCCCGCAATGAAATCGATCATGCCGGTCCGCGGGGCGCTCGGGGTGCGAACCGTTTTCAACATGCTCGGACCGCTGACGAATCCTGCCGCTCCGCCGTATCAAGTGGTCGGCGCCTTCAGCGCTGGAGCTGCGCAGCTGATGGCGGATACTCTGTCCGGTATGCCGATCGATCGTGCGTTCGTTGTGCACGGTGAGCCCGGTTGGGACGAGGCATCGCCGACCGGCGAGTTCATTCTTTTTGATGTACGTCCCGGTTCGGTCGAAAAGTCCGTAAGATCGCCCGAAGATTACGGAGTAAGCCGCTGTCAGCCCGAAGAACTTCGTGGCGGTGATGCGAGTCACAATGCCGGTGAACTGGCTAAAGTCTTTAATGGCGAGGATAAGGGCCCGCATCGCGATGCATTGCTGATGGGCACGTCGCTGATCCTCGAGGTGACCGGACTGGCCAGCGATCACAGTTCCGGCTTCGAAATGGCGGCTGCAGCGATCGACGATGGTCAGGCTGCGGCGTTTCTCGAAGCGTTGCAAAAACATTTTGCGGCTCGATGACTAATTTCCTTAAAGAAATGGCGCAAGCAAGTGCACAGCGAGCTGCAGCAAACAACGTGTCGTTCACATCGCATGCGCTTGACCAGCCCGCGTTTCCGCTGCAATTGAACGGCTTCGACCTGATCGCGGAGATTAAAGACCGCTCGCCCGCGGAAGGGTCACTTGCGAGCGAGGGCGAGTCACGCGTGGAACGCGCAATGAATTATGTGAGTGGTGGCGCTGCCGCAATTTCGGTTTTGACAGAGCCCACGCGATTCGATGGCCACATTGCCCACCTCGAGGAAGTGGTCGAGGCGGTCTCGGTGCAGCAGATTCCGGTCATGCGCAAGGATTTTCTTGTCAACACGGGGCAAATACTGGAGGCGAAGGCTGCAGGCGCAAGCGGCGTCCTCCTGATTGCCGCGATACTCAGCGACAAGCAGATGGCAAACATGCTGGACTGTGCATTCGACAATGAACTGTTCGTGCTTCTGGAAGCCTTCGAGGAAATCGATCTGGAACGTGCGGCACGCATAGCGCAGGGATTCAAACTTCGTGAGCAGGCGGCGAAACAAAAGTTTCTGATCGGCGTTAACACACGCGATCTAAGATCGCTCACCGTCGATAAATCACGACTGAAGCGGTACGGACCGCTGGTGCCGGCTGGAGTTACCGGTGTCGCAGAGAGTGGGCTGCTCATCCCGCGCGATGCAGCACGAGTCGTCGAGTGGGGCTATCAGGTGGCGCTTGTTGGTACTGCACTGATGCGAGCAGGCGATCCTGCCGGCCTGATCAGCGAAATGCTGAGCGCAGGCCGCGAAGCGCTTGCCGTGTGATGCCGCTGGTCAAAATATGCGGATTGAGAGACATGGTCGCGGTAACGGTTGCGGTCGACGCCGGTGCTGACGCCATCGGCTTTGTGTTCGCAGACTCCGTACGGCGGGTCAGCACGCGGCACGCGGCCGCGATTTCGGCACATGTGCCCCGACGCATCAAGAGAGTCGCCGTCATGCTGCACCCGACCAATGATGAATGGCAGAAAGTCAGAACCAGTTTTCAGCCGGATGTATTGCAAACGGATCTCGCCGATTTCGATTATCTGGAGGTTCCGGAGGGAATCGAGAAGTGGCCGGTGATGCGGGAGGGCACGATGCCTGCTGGTGATCAATTACCGGAGATCTTCGTCTACGAGAGCAAGGCAAGCGGCAGTGGCCAAATCGTGGATTGGCAACTGGCAGCGCAACTGGCAAAGCGCGGCAAAATGATCCTGGCTGGCGGGTTGAACATCGCCAATGTGCCTGAAGCCATCAGAGAGGTTGCGCCATTCGGAGTCGACGTGTCGAGCGGCGTCGAATCAGCGCCAGGTAAAAAAGAGTCAACAAAGATTCAGGCATTCATCAATGCGGTGAGAGCAGCCGGATCTGCTACTGAGGAAGCAAAAGTATGAAAGCGGTATTGGATGCCGACGAAGCGAGTGAATTATTAAGAGCGTCAATTGCCGGCGAGCTGCCGGATGAACGCGGGCGTTTTGGTCCGTTCGGCGGTCGATATATTCCCGAGACCCTGGTGCCTGCGTTTGAACTGCTTGAGCGCGGCATCAGGGAATACCTGCCAAGTGATGAATTCCAACAGGAGTACCGGACACAATTGCGCGACTGGGTTGGCAGGCCGACGGCGCTGACTTTTGCCGCGCGGCTTTCGGAACGGTGGGGCACAAAAGTCTGGCTAAAGCGCGAAGACCTTGCACACACGGGAGCGCACAAGATCAACAATGCCATAGGCCAGGCGCTGCTTGCCAGGAAGCTTGGCGCACGGCGTGTTATTGCGGAGACTGGCGCCGGACAACACGGGGTCGCATCCGCCGCAGCATGTGCCCGGGTGGGCCTGCCGTGCCGCGTCTACATGGGCGTCGTTGACATGCAACGGCAGGCACCGAACGTGGATCGCATGCACCGTCTTGGTGCTGAAGTATTCCCGGTCGAATCAGGCGACAAAACATTGCGCGCCGCCATTGACGAGGCATTACGCGAATGGGTATCTGATCCGGCCGGCATTTACTACCTGCTCGGGTCTGCAGTCGGCGCGCATCCCTATCCGTACCTGGTGCGTGAACTGCAATCCGTGATCGGTACCGAGGCCCGCCAGCAAATGCAGGATCTTGCCGGTGGCTTGCCGGATGTTGCTTTCGCCTGTGTGGGTGGCGGCTCCAACGCAATCGGGCTTTTCTACCCGTTGCTCGGCGACAGCGACATCGAGTTAATCGGTGTCGAGGCCGGCGGTACCGGCGAGGGACTGGGACAGAATGCAGCGACTTTGGCCACCGGCACTCCAGGCGTACTCCAGGGTTGCTATTCGATTATCCTGCAGGATGAAAATGGCAATATTCAGGAGACGCATTCCATTTCCGCCGGGCTCGATTATTCCGGCGTTGGCCCGGAACATGCGCTTTTGCAAGCACTCGGTCGTGTTAGCTACGTCACCGCAAGCGACGATGAGGCGTTGGAGGCGCTGCAGGAATTGTGTGAAACCGAGGGCATACTTACCGCACTTGAAACCGCTCACGCTTATGCCGCCGCGAAACGCTGGTCCAGGGATAACCCGGGCAAGCGAATATTGATTGGCAATTCCGGTCGCGGCGATAAAGACCTGCCGACACTGGCCAGGTACGCTGCGAGGACGAATGCTAATGCAGCCGCATGAGCGAATAGGCGAGGCAATTATCGCCGCAAACAAAGATGGCCGGACCGGACTGGTGCCCTTCATCACTGCGGGTTATCCGGATCCCGGCACATTTGCTTCATCGTTGCAGGCAATCGCAGAAGTCGGTGATGTGGTCGAACTCGGTGTGCCGTTTTCCGACCCGATGGCGGATGGCATGACCATTCAACGGTCAAGCTTTGCCGCAATCGAAAACGGTGTGACGCTTACCTGGATTTTCGATCAGCTCGACCCGCTGCAGGGAAGCATCGATGCACCGCTCATCATGATGTCCTACCTGAATCCCCTGTTGGCGTTCGGTTACGCGAAGCTGGCCAGCCGTGCGAGGGAAACGGGCGTATGCGCTTTTATCGTGCCTGACCTGCCCTACGAAGAGAGCGCAGAGATTTCCGCCGCACTCGATGCCGAAGGTGCAGGTCTTATCCAGTTGGTGACACCCGCGACACCGGCGGACAGATTGAAATTACTGGCATCGGCGTCACGCGGCTTCCTGTACGCGGTAACGATTACCGGAATTACCGGCGGCAGCAGCGGATTGCCACCTGATCTTGCGGGCTACCTGGACGAGGTTTCAGCAGTGTCTCCCCTGCCGGTATGTGCGGGCTTCGGCATTCGCACGGCACAGGATGTCGATAGCGTCGGGAAACATGCAGCCGGCGCGATCGTCGGCTCCGCGCTCGTGGAGGTGCTCGAACGCGGAGAGGACCCGGCTGCCTATCTGCGGCAACTTCGATGAAGAAAGTGACGTCGGCGGACTCATTGGTCACGATCAATCACTACAAGAATGTGCTGACCAGCGAAGGCATTCCAGCCTTTATTCGTAATGAACATCTCGCCGGCATTCTTGGCGAAATGCCATTCCAGGAAGTCTGGCCTGAGCTATGGGTCGAGAACGATCTGGACTACGATCGTGCATTGCAACTCATCGACAGCAACAACATCTTGCGCGAGAGTCCGGAAGCATCGTGGCGTTGCCGAAAATGCGACGCTGAAAACGAGGGTCAGTTCGCGGCGTGCTGGCAATGCGGAGCCATACAATCTTAATTTCGCTCGCTGGGGCGAGCTCCTACAGTGCAAATCGATGTTTGGAAATATCGCAAAATTTCGTAGGAGCTCGCCCCAGCGAGCGATGTTTTGATTAAGGCATACCGCGCGACAACAGCCGCGTCCCTGCGATCTCACTGCGTAATATCGAAGACACTTTGTCCGCCTGCACAGGACGGCTGATCAGGAAGCCCTGCGCCAGGTCGCATTTACAGCTGCGCAGGCTCGAGTTGTGTAATCGTTTCCACGCCCTCGGCCGCAACTTCAATATCGAGACCGCGCGCCATGGCAATGGCGGCACGAACGATTCTCTGGTGGCTGCCATTAACATCAACGTCCTGTATCAGGGACTGGTCCAGAACGAAGCTGTCGATGACGCCGGTATCCAGAGAGCTGAATGAAACATCTCGTGTGCCGAAGTGATCCAGTGACAGTCGCACGCCGAACGCGCGCAAGCTATGTAGAGTGTCAAGTTCCGCAGATCGTTGACGCACGATTTCGCCATCGCCGATTTCAAGTTCAACACAGCCAGGATCAAGTGCGGTGTCGGCAAGTGTTTTTTCTACCGTTTTAATAAGCCTGCCATGCTTTAGCTGCTGCTGCGACAGATTGATCGCGATAGAAAGATCCGGCAATTCGAACTGACGTTGCCAGGAAGCGAGTTGCCTGCAAGCTGTGTTGATCACCCATTCGCCAGCAGAATGAATAAGTCCGCTGCTTTCCAGGATCGGCAGGAATCTTGCTGGTGGTAACAAACCGAATCGCGGATGTCGCCAGCGCAATAATGCTTCGAGTCCGATCAGGCGGCCGGAGTTGACATCAATGCGTGGCTGGTAATGCAGGACAAACTCATCACGAACCAATGCATGCCGCAGACCGAGTTCGAGTTCTTCGCGCTGCGCGAGCCTGGTATTCAGTGAACTCGAGTAATACTGGAAGCGGCCACCGCCACGTTTCTTTGCCTGGTACATTGCAAGGTCAGCAGCTTTAATCAATCGATCCGCCTGCTTACCGGAACCTGGATAGATAGCAATGCCAATACTCGGCGTCGCATAAACCTCGCTGCCACTGACGTCATATTTTTCCGAGAGTACAAGCACAAGTTTCTGTGCGGCAGCGGCTGCATTTCGTTGCTCGCCAAAATCTTCCAGGCAAACGACGAATTCGTCGCCACCCCAGCGCCCCGAAAAATCTCCTATTCGCAGGTTCTTGTTAAGGCGGTTCGCTACCTGGCGCAATAACTCGTCGCCGATGTCGTGCCCGAGTGTGTCATTGACCGACTTGAATCGATCGAGGTCAATGAACAAAACAGCAAGCGGCCGGTTTTGGCGTTGACTGCGGCCGATTGCTTTTTCGAGTTGTTCAGTGAAAAGCCGGCGATTCGGAAGAAGGGTCAACTCATCGTACTGTGCGCGCTTCTCGAGTTCGATGGTTTTGCGCATGATGTCGGTAATATCACGGAACGTGATGACGCCGCCGACCAGCGTATGGCTGCTGTCGTACAGGCCCTGGCCGTTGATACTTAGTATCGTGTCAGCCTGGCCTGGTGCCTGATATGCCGCAGCCTGGTTGGAAAACTTTTGGCCTCTGCAAGCTTTGACCAAGGGCAACTCTTCATGGTCGATCTGCGTTTTGCCATCCGCAGCGAAATTGCAAAATGCCTTGTCCCATTCGGCGCTGGTTTGCTGTCGGGGCGCGAGCCCGAGGATCGAACGCGCAGCCGGATTGATATCAAGCACGTGACCGTGACGGTCGACGACGATTACGCCATCGTTAATACTTTGCAAAATTGAAAGAACGGTATTGTCTCTTTCCGAGAGGCGCACCAGCAGCCTGTGACGCTGGATAGCATGTTCGATAATTGCTTCGAGCTCGGAATCAATGACATCGTCCGCGCAGACAAATCCCTGGGCGCCGGCACGCACTGCGGCTATGCCACGATGTTCCTGGTCACGACTCGTAACCGCGACCAACGGCCAGTCTGAGAACCTGTGGATAAGTGATTGAAGGGTCTGGCCGGACCGTGGAATCATTGGTCCGGCCTCAAACATGACCAAGTCTACTTTTTCAGGGGCCTTTTCGGGCATCTCGAGGGACGGGGAACCGGTAAACTGTTCGCAAAGGTCCAGACCCTTAAGTTTGTCGCAGAATTCGGCGGCAAATTCGCTCCCGCCGAGATACAGAATCGAACGCCCTGCCATCAGATTTGCGCCGCCTCCGATGGCAACTTATCCGCATATTCGTGCATCTTGTCCGAATCGGGATAAGCTAATGTTTCTGCCATGGTTGTTATTGTTCAAAAAAGGGGTCAGAGCCCTTTAACTGCTCACCATGAAACTTGCCACGAATACATAGAGCTCTGACCCCTTTTTTTTAGAGTTTAAAGGGTTCTGACCCCTTAATTGACCCCTTAATTTACCCTGACGCATAATACCAGAATCGCCGTAAAACTCAGTCTGAAATCAATAATTTACCGCATTTCGACAGTACCGGGTTAAACCTATGAGCGCTATTAGTCATCAAAGTAATAAAGCAAGGGGAGTTTTGACCATTGGCAGCGCTTTTGACGGCAAGAGCCGCGGCTGCAGGCTGCGAGGCAGTGCCCGTGACGGCTGAGTCGACAGCAGAGGAGAACGGGCGGATCCGCAAGGCTCAAACCGGCGATTCGGCTGCCTTCGAGGCGCTGTACCGGATGCATGTCGACAAGGTTTACGGCTTATGCCTGCGGATGACCGGCAATGTCGCCGAAGCGGAAGACTGCACGCAGGATGCATTTATCCAGGCGTGGAGCAAGCTGAACAACTTTCGCGGCGAGAGTGCGTTCAGCACCTGGCTGCACCGGGTGGCCGTCAATACGGTACTCGGCCGGATGCGCAAGTCGCGCCGGGAACAGGATCGGATCAGGGTCGTGTCGGATGTGGTGTCGGCGCCCGAGACGATCGGTGACAGTGGCGGACTTCGCGACCTGGAGCAGGCGATCAATGAATTGCCAAGTGGAGCCAGGCATGTGTTCGTGCTCCATGCTGTTTACGGGTACAGCCACGATGAAACGAGCGCCATGCTCGGCATCGCGGCGGGAACCAGCAAAGCACAATTACATCGCGCGCGCAGATTGCTCGCGCAGCAACTGAAAACGGAATGCGCATGAACGAAACAGACAATAATAGCTTCGATGACGAACTCATGGCCGCTGCGGCAGAGCTCATCACCGAGGTGACACCCAACCGGGATCTGTGGCCAGGCATTGAGCAGGCGATTTCACAACCTGCGAAACCGGCACGCACGGTGTGGAATAGCGTATGGGCACAGGCGGCAGCTGTCCTGTTACTCGTCGGTGGATCATCCGGCGTGACCTACCTGGTCCTGACAGAGGACTTAAGCCCGCTGCCGCCGGTTGCCGGTGGACCGACGCTGGTTTTCGAGCCGGTATCCGGGAGTTTTGGCAGCATGTACAACCTTGGGCCGGGCTACCAGGACGCAAGACGATCCCTGGCGGCGAAAGTCGATGAAGAATTGAGCCGGCTGGCACCGGAAGAGCGCGACAAGGTGCAGAAGAGCATCGACGTCATTCACACAGCAATCGAGGATATCAACAAGGCGTTGGCGGCAGAACCCGACAATGCGTTGCTGCAGAAGCTGCTACTAAGCACCTATCGTGATGAGCTTGGCCTCATGATGAGAGTTGACCAAATTACCAGCGCCGCAATGCGCAGGGGCGACATTTGACGTTTGAAAAACTTATATGCTGCCGGATGGGGCAATGCTCCGGTAAGTATCAGGAACGGCACTTTTAAAGAGAGAAATAATGAAGACTTTTACACTTGCGTTATTGGGCATGTTCTGCACTACTACTGTTGTAGCCACGGAAATCAATGAGTCCATGGACGCGGCGACGGATGGCACGGTATCCATATCGAATATCTCCGGTTCGGTTGAAGTGCAGGGCTGGTCGCGCAACCAGGTCGAGATTACCGGTGATCTTGGCAGCGATGTTGAGGAACTGATTTTCCAGCGTGACGGAGACGAAATTGAAATAAAGGTCAAATCAAGTCGAGGAAATTCGCGTGACATTGAATCCGACCTGGTCGTCAAAGTACCGTTAGCGAGCTCGCTGGAAGTCAATACAGTCAGTGCCGATATCGATGTTGCCGGGCTTACCGGCGAACAGAGTCTTGAGAGCGTGAGCGGTGACATCGCCACGGAAGCATTTGCCTCGGATATCGAGGTCAATTCTGTCAGCGGCGACCTCGAGGTCGAAGGCGATGACCAGGCGATGCGCTCCATGCTGAGTTCAGTGAGTGGCGATATCGACACCGAAAACCTCGCGGGTGAAATCGGCGTCGAATCGGTAAGCGGTGATCTTGTTGTCGCCAATGGCGTTTTTGACAGAGTGTCAATGGATACCGTTAATGGTGACATCGTGTTTCATGCTCAACTGTTGAACGATGGCAGGCTGGATGTAGAGACTGTTAACGGTAGCGTCGATATCAAGTTTGCAGGAGAGGTGTCGGCACGCTTCGATATCGAGACATTTAACGGCGATATCCGGAACTGTTTCGGGCCGAAGGCGGTCAGAGTCAGCGAGTACGGACCCGGCTACGAGCTCAAATTTACCGAAGGTGGTGGCTCGAGCCGCGTGACGATTGAAACCCTCAACGGGGATCTGCGCCTCTGCAAGTAGGAGCGGCTTCGAGCCGCGACCCCGGTTTTCGTGCTGCTTTTTTGTGGGCAATTGTCACAGAACCAAGACGGCTGCTTTGTTATTCTTGAGGCCTGCAGCCTGTGATCGCAGATTGACCCCGCAACCGGACCGGAGCTATGAATCGCCTGCTTAAAACTCTCCTGATTATTGTGGCCGGCATTGTCGGCATCGTTATTCTTGCATCCGTGGCGCTGGCCCTGTTTTTTGACCCCAACGATTATCGCGACGATATATCTGCTGGTGTCAAGGAAGTTACCGGCCGGGATCTGACCATTGAGGGCAATCTGTCGCTCAGCCTGTTCCCATGGCTCGCCATCGAAGTTGGCCGCACGGAGCTTGGCAATGCTGAAGGCTTCAGCGACGAGCCATTCATGCGCTTCGAAAAAGCCAGCCTGAGCGTGCGCATGCTGCCACTGATTCTGCGCCAGGAAGCCAGCATCAGCACTGCATCGATCGAGGGACTGGTCGTGAACCTGGAGGTTGCCGCCAATGGCGCGACCAACTGGGATGACCTGTTGGGCACGGAAGAACCCGCGCGACTCGAGGTTCCGGAATCAGATGCGGAACCGACAAAATTCGATGTTGGAAATATCCGGGTCAGCGACGCTAATGTTTCTTACACAGATGCACAATCGGGAAGCGGCTATACCATCACCAACCTCACATTCAACAGCGACAACATCGGCGCCGATGAGCCATTCGATCTCGACGCCGAGTTTGATTTTTCGGTAGCACCAGGAGATCTTGGTGGCCATGTTGCCATTCGCGGCACGACAACGTTGACGGCAGGTGCAGCGCAGGTATTGATCGAGGGACTAAATGTCTCCGGCGTGCTTCACGGGGTGACCACAAAAGCGGCTGAGTTCAATTTTGATTCACGCGCGATGATGATCGATACGGTCGCTGAAGTCATGAGCCCGGGAGAGATGGATTTTTCAGTCCTGGGTGTTTCCATGTCGGCCAATGTTGAGCCTTTCTCTTACGCCGGCAACCCGCAACCGAAAGCCGAATTGCGCGTAGCGAAATTCTCACTCAAAGAACTGATGCAGGCACTCGATATCGAACCTCCTGCAACTGCAGACGCCAGTGCACTCAGCCGTGTGTCATTCAGCGCAAGCGCTGCTGTCGGTGAGGACTCAATAACGCTGGATTCCATGACGCTCGAGCTCGACGACTCGACAATGGTCGGAAGTCTGTCATTGCCGACTACCGAAAACGGCACAATTCGTTTTGATCTCAATGTTGATGCGATCAATCTCGACGGTTACATGGCGCCGGCCGACGCTGATGCGGCGTCGGCGGCCGATGGATCGGTTGACGACATTGAAATTCCCGTGGACATGATTCGTGGATTGAAGGCGAATGGCAGTTTTAAGATTAACCGCGCTTTTCTGTCCGGCATGGAATTTACGAATCTCGAGCTTGGCCTGCAAAGCTCG